>Ga0209309_10000122_pt1 | contig 104808 bp, 85 predicted proteins | sample COGITO_mtgs_1204_2_FD_184807 | JGI IMG/M metagenome (GOLD analysis project Ga0209309, IMG submission 184807) | Pelagic marine microbial communities from North Sea - COGITO_mtgs_120412 (SPAdes) (version 2) | ecosystem: Environmental > Aquatic > Marine > Epipelagic ... | reverse complement strand
CTCAAAAGTGATGGATTTGAGAAAGTGGATCGTTTTTTCAGAAGTGTCAAGAATGCAAAAAGAAAGTCCATTCAAACTAATTTGAATGGACAATGCTTTCTTAGAAGATATTTTCAATGGTTTCGGGTTTATTTATGTGTATGTACACCTAACCGTTTTCCCATAGTGTTTGGGATACTATTTAATGTTTTTATTCGGTAGCCAGGTTTTTTGGCCAGTTACCCTTGGTGTAAACTTCTTCCATGGAACCAACTACGATAGTTGAACCACGAACACCATCTACGGACATGACTTCCTCTTCCTTAGCGACCAAGTTTTTATCTTGATCTTGCAATACCAAGGCTTTGTCAACGTAAGCCTCAAAAACAGGAATTCCTGATTCGGCCAATCTACCAGCTTTAAGTTGGAACTTAGCACCTTCAGGACCAATGTTTTTTGGCAAATTCATCATCGTCTTGTATCTCGTATCGGAGCCAAATAACGAATCTTTAACAGCTACGGTACCTAATGTATCAATAACAACAATGTCTTTGGTGGTTTCGACTCCTCCAAATCGTTTGGTTAACTCTGCATCAATCACAGTAGAATCGCGACGTTCCACAATCGTGAAATGGGCAGTATCTATAAAACGTACGAGATTATCAAAATTATCGGTAAATTGTCCTGTTACCGTCCTATGGGCAAGTTCGGCGTCCCTAATGTCTTTCAATTTCTTGATGACCAACTTATAGCGCTCATTTTTAAGCTCATTGAATTTAATCTCACCATAAACAGAGTTGAAGGTAAGATAGCCCAGAAAGATAATCATTACCCAAAGTACAATATGTATTACCGGTTTTAAACCTTTTGGGACAAATCTGTCTATCAACCATACAATTAATACTGTAAGCAAAATAAGACCTACAACAACGAGAATTACTTTTAACATAGTTAGTGTTTTTATTTTTTTATTAAGGAGTTAGACAAATCTACAATTTTTTTTTATTCGTTAAAACATTGCAGGTAAAAATCAACGAATGTTGAAAGATATAAAATTTGTTTCAAATTTAGTAACATTTTTAAGTAATGCAACACAATAAGTGGTCTTAGGTTTTAATCTTATCTTGCAAATATTATTCTAAGCCCTTTTTAATGACCGCATCTGATTTTTACAAACTATTAAAGCGAAAATTTCCTTTTGAACCTACTTCTAAGCAAAACGTGGTACTAGAGCAATTGTCGCAATTTGTATTCGACGATGCAAAGGAAGGTCTTTATTTGCTCAAAGGCTATGCGGGTACTGGTAAAACCAGCATTGTGGGTACTTTGGTGTCGAACTTATGGGAGACCAAGAGAAGTGCGGTGTTGATGGCGCCAACGGGTCGGGCAGCAAAGGTGATTTCCAATTATTCTAAAAAGGAAGCCTTTACCATACATAAGAAAATTTATTTTCCGAAGAAAAATAGCGGTGGCGGAGTAAAATTCGTGATTCAACCCAATAAACATCGCCATACTATTTTTATCGTAGATGAGGCATCCATGATTTCCGATAGTCCTTCCGAGGGAAAGGAATTTGAAAGTACGTCTTTACTTGACGATCTTATGCAATACGTTTATGCGGGCCATAAGTGCAAATTGCTTTTAATTGGGGATAAAGCACAGTTGCCCCCCGTTAAATCGGATTTGTCACCAGCCTTGGATGCGCAATTATTAGAGTTGCATTACAATAAGCGCATCACAACGGTGGAGCTGGATGAAGTGGTACGACAAGAATTGGACAGTGGCATCTTGGAAAATGCCACCCGGTTGAGGGAGGTTTTGCATACTAAGTTTTTTGAATCCTTTCAATTTAACATCAAATCCTTTCCCGATGTGATTCGGTTAATAGATGGTTATGAGATTATGGATGCCATTAATGATTCCTATTCCCAAAATGGCCACGAGGAAACTGCAATTATTGTAAGAAGCAACAAAAGGGCGAACCTATACAATCAAAACATTAGAAACCGAATTCTTTTCAATGAAAATGAATTGAGCGTTGGTGATTTTTTAATGGTGGTCAAGAACAACTATTTCTGGATCAAGCCCACAACCGAAGCGAGTTTTATTGCCAATGGGGACATCATTCAAGTACTCGAGATGTTTGCCATTAAGGAATTGTATGGATTTCGCTTTGCCGAAGTGAAGGTTCAAATGGTAGATTACCCGAAAATGCAGCCTTTTGAAACCGTTTTGTTATTAGATACGCTTGAAGCGGAAACGCCTTCGCTCACTTACGACGATAGCAATCGCCTGTACCAAGAAGTGCAAAAGGATTATGAAGACGAAACTTCCAAATATAAAAAGTTCCTCAAAACCAAACAGAACCATTTCTTCAATGCCCTGCAAGTCAAGTTTGCTTACGCGATTACCTGCCACAAATCTCAAGGAGGCCAATGGGATACGATTTTTGTGGAGCAGCCTTATCTTCCCAATGGAATTGATCGTGATTATGTGAGATGGTTATATACCGCTGTCACTCGCGCCAAAAGCAAACTGTATTTAATAGGGTTTAGAGATGATTTCTTTGAAGAATAATTTTCGCGTTCACCTTCGATAATAAGGTCAATTTCGATTATGAAGGTTTGAAGACATTAAGAAAATCATCAAGAATTTCTACCTGAATTATACAAATCAGCTTAAAAGTTCTATTTTTGAGTCCAACTCTTATCAATTCCAATGAAGATAATTTCAATGATTCCAGCCCGTTATGGGGCATCGCGTTTCCCTGCAAAACTCATGCAGGATCTTGGAGGTAAAACTGTGATTTTGAGAACCTATGAGGCTACAGTTGCCACCGAGCTCTTTGATGAAGTGTATGTGGTGACCGATAGTGAGATCATTTTTAATGAAATTGAAACCAATGGTGGGAAAGCCATCATGAGTGAAAAAGAACACCAATCGGGCAGTGATCGCATTGCAGAAGCTGTTGCCGATTTGGATATAGACATCGTAGTCAATGTTCAGGGCGATGAACCGTTTACGGAACGGGAAAGTTTGGAAAAAGTCTTGGGCGTTTTTAAAAATGATCCCCACAAACAAATTGATTTGGCCTCCTTAATGGTAGAAATACAGGATTGGGATGAAATTAGTAACCCCAATACGGTCAAGGTCATCGTAGATCAAGATAATTTTGCACTTTATTTTTCAAGAAGTCCCATCCCATATCCTCGTGATAAGGAAGTGGGCACGCGCTATTTTAAGCATAAGGGCATTTATGCCTTTAGAAAACAAGCGCTGTTAGATTTTTATAAGTTGCCCATGCGATTTTTGGAGGCTTCAGAAAAGATTGAATGCATTCGTTATTTAGAATATGGCAAACGCATTAAAATGGTAGAAACCACAATAGAAGGTGTGGAAATTGATACGCCAGAAGATTTGGAACGTGCCAAAAAGCAATGGAAATGAAAACGAGCTGGCGTGCAACAAACCTAGAATTTTGAAAAAAACATACACAAATATTAAAGTTATTGGTTTTGATGCAGATGATACACTCTGGGTCAATGAAACCTATTTTAGGGAGGCCGAACTGGAGATTGCCAAATTGATGGCGCCCTATGAAACCGCCAATACCATAGATCAAGAGTTGTTTAAGATGGAAATTAAAAACCTCCCGCTATATGGCTACGGAATAAAGGGTTTTGTACTGTCTATGGTAGAAATGGCCCTGGAGATTTCCAATTATACCATTTCAAGCGAAACGATTGCCAAAATTTTAGACATTGGGAAATCTATGCTTAATAAACCCGTAGAATTGCTCGATGGGGTGGAAAATACCTTAATTGAATTGTCAAAGACTTATAAATTGATTCTCATTACCAAAGGCGATTTGTTGGACCAAGAGCGAAAGCTTAAAAATTCTGGGCTCATGGATTATTTTCACCATATTGAAGTGTTGAGCGATAAGCAGGAAGCAAATTATGAACGACTATTAAATCATTTGGAAATTAAAGCGTCGGAGTTTTTGATGGTTGGCAATTCCTTGAAATCAGATATATTGCCTTTGGTGAACTTAAATGCGGAAGCGGTGCATATTCCGTTTCATACCACTTGGCTGCATGAGCAGGTACATCCTGAACAAAGTAACGGAAAAGACTATGCCACCTTAACGAGTTTGAGTCAACTTAAATCATTACTGGCCTAATGGAAGTAGTGAATGTAGAAACTTGGGAGCGCAAACAGCATTTTGAACATTTCAAAAAAATGCATGATCCATTTTTTGGAGTCACCATCCCATTTGATGTAACCAAAGCCTATCAATTTTCAAAGACCAATAAGTTGTCGTTCTTTGGTAGATACCTTCACGACTGTATGCGGGCCATCAATGCTATAGATGCCCTGAAATTGCGAATATTAGATGATGAGGCGGTAAAATACACTACCATACATGCCTCGACAACAATTTTACGACCGAATAAAACCTTTGGTTTTTCATTCGTTGAATTTGATGAGGACTTACATTCTTTTTTGAACAACTTAACGCGAGAGAAAAAACGAATCGAATCGTCTCAGGAACTTTTTCCGCCAAAAAACGGATTGGATTGTGTGCATTGCTCGGCCTTGCCATGGTTGCATTTTTCTGGGCATAAGGAACCTGTTTCAGGGGTGGGGGATTCCATCCCCAAATTGGCATTCAGTAAAATAGAAACGATACATAAAGACAAAATACTAATCAATGTTGCAATTAACGTCAACCATGCCCTGGTAGACGGTTACCATTTGGGTTTATTTTCCGAAAAATTCCAACATTATCTCAATAGTTAAACACATATTCAAACTATGTTTATACTTTTGTTAAAGAATACGATTACATGACATATAAAAATTTCCCAATGGTGTCCAGAGTTGTTTTTGGACGAGGTAGTTTCAATCAATTGCAGGATATTTTAGTGCCTAAACGCTTAAATGTGAACGCACCATTTATTTTTTTTGTCGATGATGTGTTTAAAGGTAATTCTTGGATGACTTCAAGAATCCCATTGGCTTACAACGATCAGATCCTATATATTTCAGCAAATGAAGAACCGTCTACGGTACAAGTGGATGAGTTGGTAGAACAGATTATTCTTAACCACAGCGCGAGTCCTTCTGGTATTATAGGTATTGGCGGTGGCACCCTCATGGATTTGGCAAAAGCAGTGGCTATCATGCTCAATAGTAAGGGAGGCGCCAAAGATTATCAAGGTTGGGATTTGGTAAAGTCTCCAGCGGTTTACCATGTGGGTATTCCTACAATTTCCGGTACTGGTGCCGAAGTATCTCGAACCACCGTTTTAACCGGACCCGAAAAGAAATTAGGGATCAATTCAGATTTCACACCCTTTGATCAAGTTATTTTAGATCCAGAATTAACAAAAGATGTTCCTAGAGACCAGTGGTTTTATACGGGCATGGACTGTTACATTCATTGTATTGAGTCCTTAAATGGTACTTATCTCAACGCGTTTAGTAAAAGTTATGGTGAAAAGGCTTACGAGCTTTGCTTGGATATTTTTGCAGAAGGCGACCTTAGCGATGAAGACGCACAAGACCAATTGATGATGGCCTCTTGGCACGGTGGCATGAGCATTGCGTATTCCCAGGTTGGCGTTGCACACGCCATGAGTTATGGGTTGTCTTATTTATTGGGCACCAAACATGGTATTGGAAATTGTATCGTTTTTGATCATTTGGAAGAATTTTATCCGGAAGGCGTAAAGCTCTTTAAAACAATGAAAAAAAGGCATAACATCACCTTACCAACAGGACTTTGCGCAAACCTTAGCGATGAGCAGTTTGATATTATGATCAATGTGGCACTGGGTTTAGAGCCCTTATGGGAGAATGCGATTGGAAAAGGTTGGAAAAGTGTGATTACCGCTGAGAAGCTGAAGGCACTTTATCAAAAAATGTAAGGTGAAGTGGCTTGCAAAGTTGGTTTACTTTAAACTGTTGGGCTGGAAAGTTACAGGAAACCTAAATTTTTCAGATGATACCATAAAAAAAGCGGTGATTATCGCCTTACCGCACACCAGCTGGCATGATTTCTATATCGCACTTTTACTGCGGAAGGTTACAGGAATTAAAACAAATTTTGTTGCTAAAAAGGAACTGTTCCGTTGGCCCTTTGGGTATTATTTTCGGTCGATTGGTGGCGCAGCTTTAGACCGAACTTCTGGTCAAAACAAAGTGGAAGCCATCTCAAATTTATTTAAGAATAAAGACGAGTTTCGATTAACACTTGCACCAGAAGGAACTCGCAAAAAAGTTACCGAGTGGCGCACCGGGTTTTACTACATTGCCAAAGCTGCAAAGGTGCCAATCATCATGTTTACCTTAGATTTTAAGCATAAACAAAACCATATTTCCGAGCCCTTTATGCCCACAGAAGATAGGATTGCAGATTTTAAGTTTATGAAAGCGTTTTATGAAGGCGTAGAAGGGAGAAAGCGCGAGTATACATAGGCCACTCTCACAGGTGTTACAGGGTTTGGCACAAATTTTGAAAGAATCTAAATGTATTGGCGCACTGAAACATAAAGTAAACCCCAGGTCCCTAAAAAGAAACAGTGATGCTATATCAGTAACCATTTCAGAACTTCTGAAATGGTTTTTTTATAACCCTTTTTAACCTAAGAGCATTAGCGGTGTTTATGTTCAAAATTGGTCAATAAGCGGTTTACATTGTGTTTTAGTTTGTTTTTGAAAAATAAGGTTTTACCTAAAACACGACCTTTAAACCCAAAGGCTTGTTTTGACCAATCGTAAAGATCAAATTCATCCAGATGTTCTATAATCTTGCCTTCTTTAAATTCAAATCGGGCTTGAATCACGTTATGTACTTTACGCCCCGTCTTGCTGAACGTATAAAAAGATTCCCACAAAACACTTCCACTGTGTTCATTGGCCTCAACGTTGGAAAAAGTGAGCTTAAAATCCTTTCCTTGTTGCGATTTGCAGAGCATGCGCCACATATTGCCAGCACGTTCGCCTTCAAGTCTTCCAAAGGCAGGATCTTTAAATACAATATCATCGTGATAGCATGCCACCATAGTTTCCGCATCTAGATTTTGAAATGCTTCATAAAATTTGCATAGTATTGATTTCATCGAAAAGGAGTTTTTCTAAAGTTAATCAAATTTGCCAATAGTTATTGGTGGGAAAAGGTCTTTGAAACCCTAAAGGTGTGTTATTAAACAACCAGTTGCGTAGAAAGATGATTAAAAAGTGACTGCTTTATAAAACCATCAAAGTCATAATTACGTAGGTATATTAAATTTGGATAGCTTTTAACGTTTTAGAGTCGTTAAATTGCTATGAGAAAGAGCGAAGACCATCACATGTGATGGTCTTCTGTTGTTATGGTGTTTTATGTTTTCTTCTTAAATTAATATTTACCCTTTACCTTTTGCAATTTACGTTCCCATAAATCTAAGTCTGCTTTATGTTGGTCAATATTGTTTAACACGTCTTTTACCAAAGGGTTGGTTTCGTCTACATTTGAGAAAAATTGAAGGTTGTTTTCCAATTGATTGATGTCGCCCTTCACTTCATCTATCCGTTTTCTAATAAAATTGTGCTCGTTATCTAACAACCGCGTGTCATTGGGTTGGGCAAGGTTCTCGAGTTTATTGTCGAACTTGATCATTTCCAATTTAGATTTGTCCATGTCCAATTTTCCGAATAGTGAATCAAGAACTTTGTTGAACTTACCTTCAATATAACGCTTGTTGGTTGGTACTGCCCCAATAGCTTTCCAATCGGCAATCTTAGTTTTAATGAGCGCAATGTCTTTTTTATGTTCTCCAGAAAGTTCTAATGATTTAATAGCCTCTAATAGTTCGTTTTTTTGTTCATAGGCCACCATTAATTCTTTATTAGCTTCGTCACGTTGCGCGTGGATGCGTTCAAAATAATGGTTGCAGGCATTTTTAAACTGTTTCCAAACCTTGTCACTGTCCTTTCTTGGGACATGTCCAATTTTTTTCCAGTCGGCCTGTATCCGTTTCATTAAGGCTGTAGTGGCATTAAAATCGTCGCTATCCTTGTGTTCGTTAGCAATTTTAATCAGTTCTTTCTTTTTCTCAAGATTATCGTATTGGTCTTTTTTGAGGTTTTTATAAAAAGCGTTTTTATTACGATTAAAATTTCTTACCGCAGCTTTGAACTTATTCCAAATGGCATCACTTTTATGCTTTGGCACGCGACCAGCGCTAAAAAATTCTTCCCTCAAGGCTTCAATAGACTTGATTTTTTTCTGCCAAGCATGGTGAGAACTGGCATCATCATTTACAATGGCTTCGATTTTTAAAATAAGCGCTTCCTTTCGTTCCATGTTGCCTTCCTTGGCTTTGTCCAATTCAGTAAAATAGTCTTGGCGTTTGTCGTGAATAGCTTTGGTAGCATTGCTAAAACGCTCCCAAATGGGTTCACGATGTTCCTTGGCCACAGGACCCAGATCTTCTTTCCATAATTTATGCAAAGCTTGTAATTCTCTAAACGCGTGATTGATATCTTCACTTTCAGCTAATTGTTCAGCCTTTTCAATTAATTTGGTCTTTTGCTCTAGATTATGTTTAAAATCCATATCGCGTAAGTCGCGATTAAGGTGTAAAAAGTCGTAAAACACTTCTACTTGATGGTGATAAGAATTCCAGGCATTATTGTAAACGTCTCGGGGTATGGGGCCAGCTGTGCGCCATTGCTCTTGTAAATCCTTAAATTGTTTATAGGTGGTATTAATGTTTTCTTCAACATTGATAAGGCCCTTAATGTCCTCGATAATTTGAAGTCTGTTCTCTAAATTGGATTTCAAATCCTTTTCACGAGTATTGTAATAGGTCTTTAAATTGTTGCGGTAGGTTTTATATGCAGCATTAAACCTCTTTTTTTCAGGGGTCGAAAAATAGAAATCGATTTCATTGCCACCTTCATTTAAAAACTCCTCCTTCTTCTCATCAAGAAGCTCATCGAATTTAGAATGGAATTCGGTCTTAATCTCGTCAACCTGTGCCTTTATGGTTTGTACCTTACGTTTCTCAACCAGAGTTTCTAATTCTTCGGCCAACTCGAGCATGCTCATTTTGTCGTATTCCTTAGTCTCTACGCTATGGCGTTCGCTATTGCTTTCATCCTCAGCATCTTCAGCGTTAGACTGGTCAATTTCATCAACGTGGGCATCTGAGTGCTTTTTTTCTGCGGAATTTTGCGCTGCTTCACCAGTTGCTTTATCTGCAGGTTCGGAAAGAGGTGTTTCCGCTTCAACTGTTTTATCGGAGTCGTTTCCTGGAACAGGTTTTTTTGACTCGGCAACTTCAGCATCAGTATCCGTTTCAGATCCTGAGGGGATGTTCGTATCGGTATCTGAAGGGGTTTCTACCAAGTGATCTGAAACTTCAGTTTCAATGGGCGTGCCCTTTTCAGGTTGCGGAGTGTCCTCGACGTTGTTATCGGGTTGTTCTTGTGAATTGTGTTCCGTATTTTCAGAAGCATTGGTACTGGAAAGTGCTAGGTCTCCAGTCGTGCTTTTTTTTGTTCCATCTGCATCTTGCAGGTTATCGTTCTTAGACATTGTATCAATGTTTTCTATTAGAAGGCTAAGATACTAATAGGCAACCAATTTACAAAAACCAAGCCTTTATTAATGGGTTTCCTTTGGCACAAAGGATGGAAAACCTTGCAAAAGCTAAAAATGTAGACTTGAAACACGAGGGATTTATACCAATGCCCAAATTTCCCAAGCTTTTTCCGCTTGAAATTCTAACATGGCAGCCCCATTACAAATAGTGGCTCCCTGTGCTTTTCCAAATCTTAAGAATTTGGTTTCGGCAGGGTTATAGATCAAGTCAAACAATAAATGCGCATGGGTTAGGGCATTATAAGGAATGTTGGGGCATGCTTCGCTATTGGGAAATGTCCCTATAGGGGTACAATTAATAATAATTTGATAGTGTGTGATAAGGGTCTCTTCTAATTCATCATAGGTGTAGGTCACGTTCTCTTTTGGGGTTCTAGACACATATTCAAACGAAATATTCAAGCTTTTGAGGGCATAGGCGATCGCTTTGGAAGCACCGCCTGTTCCTAAAATCAAGGCTTTTTTGTGATGGGGTTTTAAGAGAGGGGCAATGGCAGATTTAAATCCGTAGAAGTCGGTATTGTAGCCTTTTAGCTTTCCGGACTTTGCTATGGTAATGGTGTTAACTGCTCCAATTTCGGCAGCTTCAGCGTCAATGTCATCAAGAAATGGCATCACTTGCTCTTTGTAAGGGATGGTAACGTTCATGCCCACAATATTTGTGTTGGCTGAAAATAGCTTCGGAAACTGTGAAATGTCCTCCAAATCAAAATTCTCATAAGTGAACGGAAGATTTTCAGCAGCAAATTTTTTAGAAAAGTAACCTCGCGAGAAGGAATAGTCAATGTCTTTTCCCAAAAGTCCCAATCTACGCATTTGTTCGTGTTTTTTGTCCGTACCACTCTAAAATCAAAACGATAATGATCCCAAAAACAATATAAGCAAATGCCAAATAGGTTTCGGTATCTAGCGCTGGTAAGTAACGTTCGTAATTTTCAATAATTTTTTTACCAACGGAATCGTATATAAAAGTCCCTTCGGTGGAAGTTTTGTAAATGGTATTTTTCCATGGCCAAACCACACCCAAAGAGCCAACGATAAAGCCTATAATGGAGGCAGTAGTAATGCTTCGGAAGTGTTTTAATACATAGCTGAGTAGATGCGAAAATGTAACCAGCCCAACCACCGACCCTATGGTAAACACCGCCAAAACCTTGAGCAATCTCATTCTGGCGTCGTTTTGGATGAAGCTAAAATCTCCAGTAATGACTTCTGCAAAGGTATCATAGAGCGAATTGACCGAGTCTACCAGCAGCAGAACATAGTTGCCCAACAATATGAGTATAAAAGATCCCGAAAATCCAGGTAAGGTCATCCCGGAAACGCTAATAATTCCGCAGAAAAAAACAAAGATTAAATTATCATTTTCTTTGGCTGGATTTAAAAAACTAATGCCAATTCCCAAGCAAGCACCAATAATAAGCGATAGAATGCTTTTGTAGTTCCAATCATCAAATCCCTTGTTGATGTAATAAATGGAGCCTAAAATCATCCCAAAGAACATACTCCAAACATAAAGCTCATAATGGCTTAACACATAATCTAAAATCTTGGAGACGCTAAAATAACTTATAATCATCCCCAAGAACAACAGACTCAAAAAGCGTCCGTTAATATAGCGGTAACAGCTCTTGAAGCGACCTGCAATTAATAGTTTAAAAGCGGTTTTGTTAACGTGCTTGAGCGAATAAATAAACTCTTCGTAAAAACCAGCAACAAAGGCGACCACACCCCCAGAAACGCCTGGAACTTTATTGGCAGCTCCCATGGCAAGGCCTTTTATGACCAAGAAAAAGCGATCTGAGAATGTTCTGGTGCTTTCTTCCATCTTATTCTTTTTTGGCGCCTACTTTTTCAAGAATGAAAATAGTAAAAAAGCCAATAAGCATTAATACGATGGCCCAAAGGAGATGCGAATTTCCAACATAGGCCAATGGCGAAATGCTTTCATCCACTACCGTTTTATAGGTTTCAAAATCGTTGGTTTTTTGCTGAAAAAGGGAAAGGGTTCCCAAATTGGAAATCGATGAAAATTGCTCTACCTTACCTGTGGTGTCATTAAACACCGAAACTGTTTTTTTCCATGGCCAAACTTTGTTTAACGACCCAATTATAAACCCGGTGAGTAAAGCAAGGGTAGGGTTGTGGTAGTTTTTAAATAACCATTTTAAGACTTTACTAAAGCTCAGGAGGCCAATCACAGCACCTGTCATGAATATAAGTATTTTTTTGACCTCAAAATCGTGCAAGGCGTCACTAAGTGTTTTGTAGGCCCCCAAAATGACCAAAATAAAAGAGCCTGAAATCCCCGGTAAAATCATAGCGCAAATTGCCAAAGCCCCTGCCAGAAACAGAAAATACGGACTCGTATTGGCTCCCATAGATGGAAGGGTTGAAATATAAAATGCGACGATAGCGCCAATGATTAAAAAGATGAAATTCAAAACAGTCCATTTTTTAATCTGTTTGCCCACAAAGTAGATGCTGGCAATGATAAGCCCAAAAAAGAAGGACCAAATTAAAACCGGATGTTGCTCCAATAAATATTTAGCAAGGCGCATAAACAGTACGAAACTTAAGGCGATGCCCGTAAGAAGTGCCAATAGGAAGTTCCCGTTGAGCTGTTGCCAAAACGCTTTAAAGCCTTGGTTTTTGAAAGTTTTGAAAAGGGAGAGATTGATACTGCCAATCGTGGTGATTAATTCTTCATAAATCTCAGAGATGAGGGCAATGGTTCCTCCTGAAACTCCTGGTACTGCGTCTGCTGCGCCCATGGCAACACCCTTTAATGAAAGGAGGAGGTAATCTTTAAATTGTCTTTGCATCTAGTATAAGCTAAATCGGTGAGTAAAGGTATGAAAACACAAAGATATTTAGGCGGACATGTTTGAAATGATCTATTTTAAGATAAAGATGTATAAATCTTATTAAATCGTAGAGTTTTTTGATTTTAAAATGACCAGTTGCACTGAGGGTTTCAACAGTACTTTAGGAAAGAGTTCCTCAAGAATGTAATCAAACTCAGGGTTTAACAACAGCGCATTTTTTAAATGGTAATGGCCCTTACTGCTTTCATGCAATATAAAATGTAACCCTGCCAAACGAAATTCAATTTCTGGGGTTTCCGGATAAAATTCTGAGGTTTGGATAAGGTTGAGCACACAGGCTTCATATTCACCCAAGGCAATTAATAAATCGGCTCGAGCCAACCACGTTGACAATTCGTAATTACCAAGATCTAACGCACGTTTATAACCGCGTTCTGCCTCTTCAATAAAATTAAGGCGGTGGTTTATTTGGGCATATAGCTTCCAATACGCCACGTTTTCTCCATCAATATTAATGGCTTTATTGATATAGAACAAGGCTTTTTGGTGGTTCTTTTTGCGATTGTAAAATTTAGTAATCGCAATCCACCCTTTATCCAATAAAGGATCTTCATGAACCGTTTTGTAATAGAATTGAACCGCCAATTCATCCTTGCCCAATTTCTCATGGCAGTGGCCAATGCGCAGCAAAGCGAACGAGGTGGGCTCTTCTAAGGCCAAAGTGATTTCATAATTCTCGATGGCATCCTGGTATTGTTTTTTCTTCTCCAGTACTTTTCCTTTCTCCAAATAGGCTCCCACAAAAGTATCATCGGAAATGATTGCGAAATCAAAGGCAGATAATGCCTTGTCATAATCATCGTTGGCATAATATTGAATGCCAAGCTGATGCCATGCAATTTCACAATAAGGATTGCCATCCAAATAAGCGTTCAAAAATGAAATGGCTGCTTCACTTTCGCCTAAATAATCGTAACAGTAAATAATATTGTAAAGCGCTGAATAGTCTTCATTATTAATGTCTAAGCATTTGCAAAAATAATGTTTGGCATTTTCAAATTGTTCCAAAAACAAATACTCCATGGCCACAAGCACGTACAACTCTGCAATACTTTCCTCATCCTTAACCATTTCTAACGCGGTAAGTAGCGTGCCAACTGCTTTTTCGTGCTGATCGCTTTTAGAGAGTAAGTTTGCTTTTTGAATGTAGATTTCCTCGTTATTGGGTTCAATCCCATAAAGTTGGTCCAAGAGTTTCTCAGCAGCATCAAACTTGTTTTCTATAATAAACATTTCTGTTTGAAACAAACTGAGATTGGTGGAGCTGGGATGTTGTTCTAGGCCTAATTTGATTGCTTTCTTTGCCAACGGAATTTTTCCAGTTTCCAAATAATGAAAGATGATATTTTCAAATTCTTCAGAATCAAAAAACAGTACATTATTGGTCTTGAGCATAGACTCAAATCGGGAAAGCGAAATATTATTGTCATTAGGCTGACTAAACTCCATAAGCAAGTAAGGTTGTGCGTTAAAATAAATGTACGGTTCTTAAGGAGGTTTCTAGGTATTTTAAGCGCTATCTTTTCAACAAAGTAATTAACAGTGGCGCCATATTTTAATAATTATCAATGCTAGTTACTGAAAATAAGCATTTTAAGGGAGTGATCTCAAATAGGAATCTAGACTGAAATACGGTCTAAAATTTTAAGAATGATCTTGCACCCTTTCACGATTTCTTCGTTTGAGATGGTTAGAGGCGGTGTGATACGGATGGCTTTTTGCTCATAAAGCAGCCAAAATAAGATGAGGCCTTCGTCTTGTGCTTTCAAAACCACCTCAGTAGTGATTGCTGCGGAAGGCGTTAAAGCAGCTAGCATAAGGCCCCTGCCACGAATTTCGGTTATTAGGGGATGTTGTAATTGGGTTCTAATGAGCTGCTCTTTTTCCAAAGTTTGAGCCATAAGATCACTTTCGGTAATCTCTTTTACAGTGGCCAATGCAGCTGCAGCGATTACGGGATGGCCACCAAAAGTGGTGATGTGTCCCAGTTTGGGATGATCTTTCAAAAGTTGCATGTGAGCCTCACTTGCGGTAAATGCGCCAATGGGCATGCCTCCTCCCAAACCTTTCCCAGTAACTAGAATATCTGGAATGCAATTAAAGTGTTCAAAACCGAATACTTTTCCTGTACGTCCAAATCCAGGTTGAATCTCGTCTAAGATCAATAATGCGCCAACATCGTTGCAGCGTTTCCTAACGTTTTCCAGATATCCGTTTTGTGGCTCAATAAAACCTGCACCGCCTTGTATAGTTTCCAAAACCACTGCAGCAGTTTGTGGAGTGATGAGTTCTAAATCTGTGATGCTGTTGAAATTTATAAAACGCACATCGGGCAATAAGGGTCTAAAAGGAGCCTTACGTTCTTCGTAACCCATAATGCTCATGGCGCCCATGGTATTGCCATGGTAAGCATGGTGTGCAGCAACAATCTCACTTCTACCCGTTACACGTCTCGCCAATTTTAGGGCGCCCTCAATTGCTTCGGTCCCAGAGTTGGTTAAATAAGTGGTTTCTAAGGGGGCGGGAAGGAGCGATGCCATTAATTTGCTGAGCTCTACTGCTGGTTGTTGTACGTATTCGCCATAAACCATCACATGCAAGTACTTGTCTAATTGTGTTTTTATGGCTTCAATCACTTTGGGGTGCCTGTGCCCCAAACTGCACGCGGAAACACCTGCCACAAAATCTAAATAGGGCTTATTGTTGCTGTCGTAAATGTAAGAACCTTCAGCATGAGATACGGTCATCGCTAGGGGATGCGGGGTGGTTTGTGCTTGATATTTTAAGAAGTCGTTCTTCATTTGGTGTGGCTTTCTTTCAGACTATATAATCCAAACATTGAGATGAGTGGAATGGGGTTCTACTTAACATGACACGACGACCCGAATGCTGATGCATTTATGCTTGACTTTGCGTCTGTGGTGTCAATTTATTCAGAAACCATTCTCAAGGTGCTCAAGGTAACTTTTGTGTCCGTTTTCTTTTGAGATAGGTGTTCTAATTGCCTGATTTCTTTTTTTTAAGAGCTTTTGTGTTTTTGATAACTTTCGTTTTGGGCTTTGCTACCGAATCCTTGTTATGTCTTGCTTCTTGTACTTCTTTGGGGATGTTGCGCTCCGCTTTGTTTATATCGTCACCATCTTTTTCTCGGGCATCCTCAATACGTTCAAAAAGAGCATCGTCAAAAAATTCCTCTTCGGGTACAAAGGCATCGAGGCCTTTAATTTTTACGAGTTCTAAAGGCGGATCATCCTTAAATAAATCGTCTACACTTTTGGGCTGTTCATCACCGCGCCAATCAAAATTTCTAAATGTCCTTGCATTTTTGGGGAATTGGGATTCCGGATAAATATCACCATCTATTTGATTGAACAGCGTAATTATTTTAAACGGACCATCAAACTGAAGATTGATACTACCAGACTTTGATTTGTTAATGCCCACTAAGGAATCTTTATCATCACGCGTGTAAAAGATCACTTCGGCGTTTTTAATGATATCTACATTGTAAAGGTCGTTATCCTTGAATAAGCCAATCAATTTCTGACCTGAAATTTGATTAAATCCATCGCCAAGCGAGTCTTTACTTATCAAAAAGGCATTGTCAAACACTTTGAGCGAATCCAATTGCTCGGTGGCAACATCGGAAATTAGGTGAATGGAATCGCCCGACATTTGGTTACCGAGATTCCAAAGCAAGGGTTTGCGCTTGACGGAAAAATCATCGCCAGTATTAAAGCGCTTTAAATTGATAAGTTGGGTGAGACCTGTTTTGTGGTCGGCATGAATGGAATCGGCTTTACCACTCATGTCGCTTTTGTACATTTTGGCGTTGTAATACGCTCTGGTAATGCGATGTTCTGGTTTCCCGGTCACTTTTAAGGTATCGGCATGAATGTAAACAGAATCCTGGTCCTGAACTGTGATTGCTAAGGCACGTTTGGTGATAAACACAGAGTCTTTTTCTCGAAACACTTCCGCATAATGGCCTTTGATGATTGAGTTGTTGATGGTATCGGTTACCGTGATGTTGTTGGTGGCGGAAGCGAAACTGTTATTTCGATCAAAATACAAACTATCGCCCTCTACAATACGATTGTCATAATTGATTTTTGAATTCTTTATAAAATAACCAATATCCTTATTGGTGTCATAAAAGCCCCGTTCGCAATATACGGTGCTGGCTTCTCCAACAATGGTTGAAGGCCCGTACAGGTAAGCGTAGCCAGATTCTGAATAAAAATCGAGTTGATTGGTGTTTAAGGTATACTCCGGATTAACCAACACCACATTTTTTAAAAAGCGGTACTTGCTATCCTTCATGTAATAGCGCCCAATTTGACTGGTAATTGTACCTGAGGAATCCCGCACAACTTTCCCCTTACTTTTGTAAAAAGCCTGTTGCTTGGTACGGTCAAAATAAAGTGTGTCTGTAGTTAAGACCGATTGAGGCTCGGTAAGTACCACATCGCCTGCAGCAAAGGCTAATTGAGTGATGCCACTATATTCAACATATTTTGAAGTCATGTTGATGGTGTCGCCTTGTTTCATGCGCACATTGCTAAAGGCTTCAATAAAATCTTCGTTTTGGTAATAAATCGCCTTATCGCAAAACATATCAATCCCTTCATGAATGACATGAATTTGGGATTGGTCGCTTCTTACAAAGGTGGTAATGTTCTCGCCCAGGAGGCTGTCCTTAACCGTAAATCCGGAATATTCTATGCGGATTTTTTTTGGCTCTTGCGCATGACTTTTTACTACTGAAAAGCAGCAAATAAAGAAAAGCATTAGAGGCGAAGTGATCTTCAAGATGGAGTGTTTTGAATCAAAAATAAGTATTATGACCTTGCCATGAACTGCGTTAACAGTTATTTAATAGATTTTAAAATTCCAAATTCCAAGGATTGCGTTTTGGAATTTATCTATTGATGGTTTGCGTACGATCTGGTCCTACGGAGACGATGGTGATGGGCAACTCCAATTCTTTTTCTAGAAAATCGATGTAGTCGTTTAGTTCCTTCGGAAATTGGGACACTTTAGACATTTTGGTCAAATCATCTTTCCAACCTTTAAACTCCGTATAAATTGGGGTCACATTTTCAGCTTCAATATTAAAGGGAAGGTGTTTGATTTCCTTGTCCTTGTAATTATAAGCGGTACACACTTTTAAACTTTTAAACCCTGAAAGCACATCGCCTTTCATCATGCTCAATTGGGTCACGCCATTTACTTGACAAGCATATCTCAGCGCCACAAGATCTAACCAGCCACAACGTCTCGCTCTACCCGTAACTGCACCAAATTCATGGCCAATTCTAGCCATATCTTCTCCAACCTTGTCAAATAACTCGGTAGGGAATGGTCCTGATCCCACTCTGGTGGTATAGGCTTTAAAAATTCCAAAAACTTCTCCTATTTTATTTGGCGCCACTCCCAATCCCGTACAAGCGCCCGAGGCGGTTGTGTTGGAAGAGGTTACAAAAGGATACGTGCCAAAGTCAATGTCTAATAAAGAGCCTTGCGCACCTTCCGCTAAAATGGATTTGCCTTTTTTAAGGGCTTGGTTAAGGTATTCTTCACTATCTATAAATTCCAATTCCTTTAAACGCTCCACAGCAGCAAAAAATTCTGCTTCCATTTCAGCTAAGTTGTATTGGATGTTCACATCGTAAAAACCAATCATGGCTTCGTGCTTGTTCGCTAAGGCACGGTATTTTTCTTTCCAATTTTCAAGTTCCAAGTCACCAATACGGATTCCGTTTCTACCGGTTTTATCCATATATGTTGGGCCAATACCTTTTAAGGTAGAACCAATTTTGGCTTTTCCCTTGGAAGTTTCAGAAGCTGCGTCCAACAAACGGTGTGTTGGTAAAATCACGTGTGCTTTTCGGGAGATGATGAGTTTTGACTTATAATCCAAATTGAATTTATCCAAACCGTCTAGTTCCTGAACAAATACTACTGGATCTATAACCACGCCATTGCCAATGACATTCATGGAGTCTTTACGGAATATCCCAGAAGGAATGGTGCGCAACACATGTTTTATGCCATCAAATTCAAGCGTATGCCCAGCATTTGGGCCACCTTGAAAGCGAGCAATAATATTGTAGTTGGTGGTCAAGACGTCAACAATCTTTCCTTTGCCTTCGTCGCCCCATTGGAGTCCGAGTAGTAAATCTACTGCCATTTGAATTTAGTTTGTGGGTTCGTTTTTTGTTCCGTAGAAATAGAGTGAGTGATTGGAAATCGAGATGTCGAACACTTCTTCTATTGTTTTTTTGATAGATTGAATGCGTGGATCACAAAATTCGATCACTTCGCCCGTATCTGTTAAAATAACATGATCGTGTTGCTTATCAAAATAGGATTTTTCGTAATGTGCTTGATTTTGGCCGAATTGGTGTTTCCGCACCAAGGCACATTCCATTAAAATTTCAATAGTGTTATAAAGCGTTGCACGACTTACGCGATAGTTTTTGTTCTTCATTTTGATATAAAGTGACTCAATATCAAAATGTTCCTCGCTGTCGTATATCTCTTGAAGGATGGCATAGCGCTCAGGTGTCTTGCGGTGCCCTTTGTCTTCCAAGAATTTGGTAAATACGTTTTTAACAATTTCTTGATTGGTATGTTCCGTTTTGTTGCTCATAATTTCAACAGCAAATTTACACAAATTTAAACTCTAGTGACCTTGTCGATTCCATTAATTTTTTTGAGATTATCCATAAGCTTTTTGAGCATGGTGATATTATTTACCACCACATTGATTTTACCGTTGAAAATACCCCCATCGGTCTCAAAACTTATGCTCTTCATGTTCACATGCATGTTGGATGAAATGACTTTGGTAATGTTATTGACTAAGCCAAGGTTGTCTATGCCCGATAGTTTGATTTGTGTGGCAAAATCTTGCTGTGAGGAATCGATCCACTTCGCCTGCATAATGCGATAGGCATAGTTGGATTGCAGGCTGAGCGCGTTCGGGCAATTTTTTTTGTGTATTTTAATGCCTTCATTAATGGTCAAAAACCCGAAAACTTGGTCACCGGGAATGGGGTTGCAACATTCAGAAAGTTTATAGTCTAATTTTTGTTCATCCTTGCCAAAAACCAATTGGTCGTATTTCGCGGTGATTTCATCTTTGTCAAGATCTGGCGATACTACAGGTTTGCGAATTTTATTTTTAATATAGCTCATAAACATATTACTTCGGGACGAAGCATATTCTTTGAGCATTTTATTGTCTATGGAGCCAATGCCAACCCGATAAAACAAATCTAGACTGGTTTTGAGCTTAAAGTAATTGACCATTTCATTGACCGATTTCTCGTCAAGGTTTACCTTAAGTTGTTTCAGTTTCCGTCTTAAGATTTCCTTTCCGTCTTCAGCAACTTCTTTTTTCTCATCCTTGAGAGACGATTTAATTTTACTTCTCGCTTTGGCGGTCGTGGCATAATCAAGCCAGTTGCGGTTGGGTTTTATATGTTCAGAGGTCAATATTTCTACTTGGTCCCCACTTTGGAGCTCATGACTTAAAGGTACCAATTTGCCATTGACTTTGGCCCCTCGCGTTTTCATGCCAACTTCGGTATGGATGCTGAAGGCAAAGTCCAAAGAGGTGGCTCCTTTTGGTAAGGATTTTAAATCTCCTTTGGGTGAAAAAATATAAATTTCCTTAGAATAAAGATTGAGTTTAAACTGCTCTACAAAATCCACAGCATTATTCTCATTATTTTCCAAGGCATCTTGAAGTTTATCAATCCAAGTGTCCAGCGCATCTTCGGCATGGCCTTGTTTGTATTTATAATGTGCAGCATAGCCTTTTTCGGCTATTTCGTTCATGCGCTCACTTCTAATTTGTACCTCGACCCACCTACCTTTTGGTCCCATGACGGTAATGTGCAACGCCTCGTAACCCGTAGATTTGGGAGAGGAAATCCAATCTCTTAAACGGGTGGGGTTGGGGGAAAAGTTATCGGTAACGATGGAGTAGATTTTCCAAGCGAGGAATTTTTCATTGGCAAGATCGGACTTATAAATGATGCGTACCGCAAACTTGTCATACACTTCATCAAAATCTACACCTTGTTTAACTATTTTTCTTCGGATGGAAAATATAGATTTGGGACGCCCCTTGATTTCGTAGTGCAGTCCTTCCTGTTGCAGAGAATCTTCGATCACCTTCGAAAAGGCTTTGATGTAATTGTCTTGTTCTTCCTTACTTTCTTGAATTTTATTCAAGATGTCTTCATATACATCTGGTTCGGTATACTTTAAGCCTAGATCTTCCAATTCGGTCTTAATGTTGTAAAGTCCAATTCGGTGTGCCAAAGGGGCGTAAATGTATAAAGTTTCCGAAGCGATTTTTTCTTGTTTGTCCCGTCGCATCGCATCCATCGTTTGCATGTTATGCAACCTGTCGGCGATTTTGATAATGATCACACGCACATCATCATTGAGCGTGAGTAACATTTTGCGAAAATTTTCGGCCTGTGTAGACACATCTGTATCCTTGCTTAAGGACGAAATTTTGGTCAAACCGTCCACTATACGCGCCACGGTTTCGCCAAACAGGCGCTCCATATCATCGATGGTATAATTGGGATTGTCCTCAACGACATCGTGAAGTAGGGCAGCAGCAATGCAAGTGGCATCCAAGCCAATTTCACTGGCCACAATTCGAGCCACCGCAATGGGATGGAAGATATAAGCTTCACCAGATTTTCGACGTTGATCCTTATGGGCATCAACAGCTACGTCAAACGCATGTCTAATGAGTTTTTTATCATCGCTGCTTAAAGTTTGGTAGCTAACTTTAAGGAGTTGCTTGTAAGCTTTGGCAATTTCTGCATTCTCTTTTTCAATTTCAACTTCTGTCATTAAACTAAATTACACATAAGAAACTTAATGTGCAATAGAGGGATTTTAGTTTTGGAAGTTTATTTTTTCAAGAACGTCATTTCGAAATTACTTTTTTAAATTCTTAACCCGTTCTAAAAGCGTTGGGTGCGAGTAATGCATAACTACATAAGCCGGATGGGGCGTTAAATTGCTCAAACTGTTTTTGGATAATTTTTTGAGCGAACTTATTAAGGGTGCAGCAGCATAGGTATGGCTTGCATAATCATCGGCTTGGTATTCAAATTTTCGGGACAGCTGGTTCATTAGCAATCCTGTTAATTCTGAAATGGGCGCGTAAAGGAGTCCGAAAGTAATCAACCCCACGTGAAAACTAGGAATGTTCACTCCCAGGGCTTCAGATAATAGCGGATTTGAAATAAAGATAGACAGGATGAATAAGGTGAAACCAGTGATGATTATGGAAGTGATCAAATTAAAAAGAATGTGCTTTTTCTTGTAATGGCCTACTTCATGCGCCAAAACTGCTACAATTTCCTCGTCATCCAAATCCTTTACCAAAGTGTCGTAAAGGGTGATGCGCTTTTCTGAACCAAAACCCGAAAAGTAAGCATTCGCTTTGGTACTGCGCTTTGAGCCATCAATCACAAAAATCTTATTAATTTGAAAACCGACGGATTGGGCGTATTCCGAAATTTTATCACGCAAGCTCCCGTTTTCCAAAGGGGTTTGTTTATTGAATAGTGGCACAATTAATTTTGAATAGAACATATTCATAACAATGCTAAAAACAGCAACAGTTGCCCAAGTGTAAAGCCAAAATTGGTTTTGAGTCACTTGATAGAACCACACGATCAACGCTAAAATGCCACCGCCCACTAGCGCCATCATCACTAAGCCTTTGATTTTATCGAGTATGAATATTTTTGTGGTGGTTTTGTTGAAGCCGAAACGTTCTTCAATAAAAAAGGTTTTATAGATCGAGAATGGGGTGGATAGAATGTCGCTTCCGAGTATGATGATCCCAAAAAAGATTAAAGCAATCACGATGGGGTGGTCTGAATAACTTCTGGCGATGTTGTCAACATATTCAAATCCGTCAAGAAACAAGAATGATAAGGTCAGTATTAAAGAAAACAATGAACTCCAGATTCCAAATTTATAATTGGCTTTTTTATAAGCTTGGGATTTTTGGTAGGCTTTGGTATCATAAACATCTTCCAATTCCTCAGGTACGGGGTCATTATAATGTTTGGCGTTAAGGGTATCTAATATGTTATCAACAAAGAAGTTGATGAGCATGATGGCGATGATGAGGTAAAATAATAAATCAGAAGTCATATGTTAATAATAAAAAACTATTTTTGATTTGTGCAAATTTACACTAAATCAAATACTTGAAGACTATGAAAAAACTATTACTCCTTTCTATTTTGATCGCTTGCAATTGTACATTTTCACAAATGCTCATTGATGAATCTCAAGACGCGCAACAGCTTATAACCGATGGTCTAATTGGCAATCCGAATTTTGTAGTCACCAATGTTATTGAGAGTACAGGTACAAATTTTGGAGGTGTAAATGGCATTGGGGCCTTTAGTTTTGCGGATGAGTTTCCTGAGAATGTAAATTTCCCTTTTATGCAAGGTATTGTATTAAGCTCTGGAAGTGTTGCTGTAATTCCTGGGTCAAATACTAGCGATTTGAATTCTGGAGGACCCAATTGGCCTGGCGATGTGGATTTGACTAATCTTATAGGTGTTAACACCAATAATGCCTCTTCTCTGCAATTTGATTTTATTGCTGATGTGAGCATGATTAGCTTCGATTTTATAATGGCTTCTGAAGAATATAATGGAAGTGCCTTTGAGTGTACTTATGCAGACATTTTTTCGTTTATATTAATAAATAATGTCAATGGAGTTTCTGAAAACCTTGCCTTAGTTCCAGGTACCAACCAGCCTATTGCAGTAACTACAGTACATCCTGAAAATAATTCGTGTCCTGCAAGTAACGAAGATTATTTTGGCGGATACAATGATGCAAACGTCTATCCCTTGCCTGTAACCAATTTTAATGGACAAACCGTTGCTTTTTGTATTTCTAAAACTTTGAGCATTGGTACCTCGTATACCTTGAAAATTGTAATTGCAGATGGGACTGATACGGTTTTCGATAGCGCATTATTTGTAAGGAATAGCTCCTTTGGTGCGTTTCCGGTAATCGAAACACCGCCTACTGATTTGGTTGTGGCAGATGAGGATGACAATGGTTTTTCTGAATTTAATTTACGATCTAATGAGTCTCAAATGTTAGGAAGCATTGATGTGGCGAAATATTCGTTTGACTTTTCGTATTACCTCACATTGGCTGATGCGGAAGCAGGGATGAATGCCATTACCATGCCCGAAGCGTTTGTGAACACCACAAATCCGCAAGAGATCTTCTTAAGAATGTTCAACACCTATACAGGTACCGCAATTACAGATAGTTTCCAAATTGCTACAAATGAGGATGTTTTAAATGTTGACGGTTTACAGGCGAACGAGTTCAATCTTTACCCAAATCCTGTTGAGGATTATTTACATATTGACAATGCAGATTTAAAACTGAAAGCGATTGAAATTTACGCCATTAACGGTCAGCTTATTTTTTCGCAAACATTCTCAACAGAGCGCAATGCTACAATTGATTTTTCCAACCTTGATGAGGGAATGTATGTGGTTAAGTTGGTTTCAGAAGAAGGAAGCAGCTTTAAAAAAGTACTAAAATAAGATTTTTGTAAGGCGGTTTTTTCGGCTGTTCTTTGGGTCATATCGACCGCTACGGACACATCGATTAACATGGTAAGCTTACTTTTCTATAGTGTTCTACTGATGATTATGTAGTTGAAAGCAAAGCTTGGTTCTAATAGCGCAGCCATCTTTATTCTTTATTTGGTGACAAAAAAGCAACGAACACTCTTCAATACCAGGTTGATCTAATCTTATTTAAACCCCCGTTGTCGCTTTGCCTCAAAAATGAGGATGCCTGCAGCTACTGAAACATTCATGCTGTCAATGGCACCTTGCATGGGGATGATGATGTTTTTTGTCGACGCCTCGCGCCATACTTCACTAAGACCTTCAGCTTCCGTGCCCACAACAAGCGCTGTAGCTTGCGTATAATCTTGCTCATCATAGTTTTCCGAATTTTGGAGCGTGGCGCAATAGATGCTAACCGACTCCGATTTTAAAAAAGAAATAATGTCTTCTGTATTACCGGTAATTACGGTATTGGTAAACACACAGCCCACACTAGACCTTATGATGTTGGGATTGTAAAGATCGCTTTTTGGGTTGGCAATTATTACTGCGTCTACGTTTGCTGCATCTGCAGTTCTTAATAAAGCTCCGATATTTCCGGGTTTTTCAGGAGCTTCTGCTACTAAAATTAATGGGTGTTTTTTAGTGAGTTTGAAATCGGCAATAGCATGCGATTTCGATTTGGCCACTGCAATAATGCCTTCCGTAGTGCTGCGATGGGCGAGTTTTTGAAAAATGGCTTGGCTAATTTCAATAATTTCGGTAGTGGAGCTTGTTGTAGCAAGACTGATTTCTGAAATCAATTCAGCACAAAACAAGAGCGTTTTTATGTCATAACCAGCCTTGATTGCCAGTTCCAGCTCACGAACGCCTTCAATAAGAAAAAGTCCCGTTTTTTTACGCTCACGCGATTTGTCCTTTAAAACAACCAATTGTTTAATCATTGGGTTTTGTGAACTACTTATAATTTTATATGGCATCATCTTAGAATCTAGTTGCAAATGTAAACCTTAGGCTTTACATAATTTGAGGGATGCCTTTAGTAAATAGTGATTTTTTATGTATTTATTTCTTTATAATATTTGATATATCTTCAAAATCTATTAATTTTCAAGGATATAACAAGAATTTATTTTAATTCTCACCAAAATACTAAACAAATGGTATTAAAATTACGTCTTTCACTCTTAGCTCTTTTTTGCTCTCTTTTAAGTATATCTCAAAATATCAATCAGCCTAACGACTTAGTCGTTTGTGATGATAATGAGGATGGGATAGCTGCTTTTGATCTCAATTTAAACAGTTATGAAATAGCTATCAATATTGATCCCAATTTATACGAAGTGTCGTATTTCTTAACCCTACAAAACGCAGAGACAGGCGAGCAAACGCTGTCTAGTCCTTATACCAATGTCACAAGTCCACAAACCATTTACGCCAGACTTGAGGAAATGGCCACTGGAGATTATGAGACCACTAGTTTTAGTCTCATTGTATTGCCGACAATTCAAACTGCTAATTATGTGAGTAGATTTGTGTGTACGGATGGAAATCAGGAATCGGTATCTTTTGACCTTACCTCGTTAGTTCCAGAAATTTTGGAAGGAACTGACCCCTCAGGCCTTCAAATTAGTTATTTTATTTCTGAAGCCGACGCCTTAACTAATACGAATGCGTTAGCAAACCCTATAAATACCGAAATTTATTTCGGCAACCCATATTACGCAAGAGTCGAAAATGCTGAAGGCTGTTTTAGCCTATCGATCCTCTATTTTCAAGATTCGGTAGCCCCAATTCCTATTGATCCAACCCCCTTAATTGCATGTGCGACCAATGGCGTGGCCAATTTTGATTTGGCTTCTAAAATTCCAGAAATTACAGAAGGCCTCATTAATAGTTGCGATGGGTGTTATCAAATATCCTTTCACGATTCTTATGAAGATGCGGACCTCGACCAGAATCCCTTGCCAACCCAATTTGCCTCTATTAGTCAAACTGTTTATGTGCGATTAACCGATGAACCGGGGATATGTTATAGTATTACTACGCTAGAACTCATAACTAATGAGGGCAACGTGCCAGAAATTGGATCAATTGAGTTGCAGGAAGTCTGCCCAAGTTATCTGGAAAATTATGACCTTACTCAATTTGAAAGCACAATTCTTAATGGACTTACGGGGGTGAATGTAAGTTATTTTGAAAATTATACAGATTTTACCAGTGACAGTAATCCTATAAGTGATGCTACCAACTATGATCTTGCATTGGAGTTGGAAACCATTTATGTAAAAGTGACCGATGCTAGCTCAGGGTGTTATGCCATGACTCAAATTGATTTTGATTATTTCAGCGGATGTGAAGTGAGTTGTGACATGCCATTGAACATGAGCTTTTGCTATCGTAACTATGATACCCGAGAGTTTACCTATTACAGCAGTAACAACACCCCCTTGGTCGTGAATTTTAATGCGGGTAGTATCCATCTTCAAGATCGTTTAATTATTCTGGATTCTGATGGCACCACCGAACTTTATAACAGTTTCGGAAATTCTACCGGGAATGGCAGTATTTATGACCTCTCCGGACTTGGTTTTATGTCAACAGGCGATTCCATTACAGTAAAAATTCAATCCAACTATAATAACAGTTGCAGTACAGATGATGGTTATGATAATTGGGATTACAACGTGTTTTGTGCGGGATCTGTGGGCACAATAAACGTAAGTTCATTTTTAGATGAAAATGCTGATGCTATTTTTAATCCTTCAGAGCACTATTTTCACGACGGGTATTTTACCTATGAGAAAAATAATGATGGCATCGTATATACCATTAGTTCTTCAACAGGGCATTTTCTAATAGCAAGCGAATCGGAGGCCGATACGTATGATATTAATTTTTACCTCTATACGGAAAACTTAGATTGCTACAACGTGAACATGGCTTCCTTTACTAACGTGGTCTCCGCGATTGGAGATAATGTTGAGGTTGAAGTCCCCGTTGAGGTCGCAGCCCCTTGTGAGGATCTGGCAGTCTACCTCCTTAACAGTGCTGCGCCACCAAGACCAGGATTTTTATATACCAATTTTATAATGCTTCAAAATTTAGGGGTGACGACGATCTCTTCTGGCACTATTAACTATACGTTTGATCCATTGTTGGAGTTTGATTCTGCAACAACCTATAATACAAACACGACCATAACAAATACAAGCACAGGTATTACTATTGATTTTGTTAACCTGGCACCTGGCGCTGTAGCGTATGTGTATGTCACCCTAAACTGCCCTGCAACCGTAGCGCTTGGTGAACTTGTGACCAATACTGCGAGCTATCTTAATGGCAGCGATGATTTGGTTATAGCAAACAACGACTCTAGTTTATCTCAAGTTGTTGTAGGATCTTATGATCCCAATGACATTATGGAATCCCACGGAAACGATATCGTTTTTGACGATTTTATAGTTTCAAATGAATATTTATACTATACCATTCGATTTCAAAATGTAGGTACCGCGGAAGCGACTTTTATAAGAATTGAAGATGCGTTGGATCCTGCATTGGATGAATCAACTTTCCGTATGTTGCGCTCTAGTCATGATTATGTGGTCACAAGAACCGGAACCGATTTGGAATGGTATTTTGACGATATCAATTTACCCGCCCAGCAAGATGATGATGTGGGGAGCCAGGGTTTTGTGTATTTCAAGATCAAGCCTTATGCGGGTTACGCCATAGGTGACCTCATTAACAATACAGCCTCTATTTATTTCGATTTTAACGATCCTGTAATCACCAATACCTTTGAAACTACTTTTGTCGAGACACTTTCTACCAATCAATTTGCAATAAATGATTTTAGTTTAAGCCCTAATCCTGCCAAGGATACGGTCACTATAACAATGAAAAACAATAGCGTCGGAAACTGTTCTGTTCAAATTCTTGACCTTCAGGGGAAACAAATTTTGAGTACGCCATTTTTGGAAGGGCAGCAGATGGCTATGGATGTTTCAGCGCTACAAAGTGGTTTGTATTTTGTTAAACTGAAGGCGAATGGCACTGAAGGAATTCGAAAGTTGGTGGTGGAGTAAAATGACTGCTCGCGAAGACTAATTGCTATTCTTAGATTGTACCGGTTTTTTTTGCAGGTCGAGTGTATTTCGTTGTGGGTGGACGGTTTAACTATCACCTTAAACGACATCGCTGCCTTCATCAAAAACGTCAACAATGGCATCTTTTTGTACCAAAGTCACCGCTTTTTGAAGCATGAGGTTGTTAGGGTAAGTTACTAAATCCCCATTGTCTTCACGCAAGTGCAGTTGAAAGGCTTGGATGTCTTCAATAATGCCTTCAATGGGAAAATCCTTATCATGGATTCTTATTTTGTCACCAACCTTGTACGGAAAGGAAAAGAACATGATAATGCCAGAAGTCACGTTGCTCAAAATAGACCAAATTGCAAATAAGCCAATACCGATAACCGCGAAAATAGAAGAGAAAATAACCGAAATCTCCTTGAGTTGTGCACCAAAAACAAAAGCTTCAATAAGCAACGCCACCAGAAACAAGGTCGCAGAAACATACCTGCAGATGAGTTTGATTCGCGCATCGTTGATGTGACTTTTTCTGCCAATTTTGCGAATAACCGTGTGCGCTAAAAATCTAACGAGGAGCAAGAAAAGTAATATAAAGCCAGAAATGATAAATTCTCGTTGGTAAATTTCAAAAAACATAATTAAGAAGATTCAAAAATTTGTAGATGCAAAGATAAGCGCTCTTTTCAATTTAATTGAAGTGTGTCCCTAAATCTAATATCATCGGGTTTATTTTTATTCCAATAGTCTAATTGTATGGTTTTTAAAAGTGTAGCTTTAGTGGTTAGTATGTTGCTGTCTGCACCAAGACCATCAGGATAAGAGGCTGTCCATGCGTTGATGGTATAAGGAAATTCAGGATTGAAATTAATGGAGAGTGTGCGTTTTAATGCGGGGTAGTTAAGGCTATAATTTCCTTCGGTCATTACCGCATCTGCTGTGTATGCTTTAAGGGGAATATGTTTTAGTCTTAAAAATTCCAAAGAAGGGATAACCTTTATACGTCCCACGGGCAAACTATTCGGGGCCAGCCTTAACTGTATCCAAAGTTCGTTTTCAAGTATCGATTTTTCAAGGGTCATATCCGCATCGGCTTCATGTTCAAAATAACTATGGCTGCTCACTTCAAATTGCGCGCGATTGTTCAATTGCGTGTAGGCTTGTCCGCACCATTCTTGTACCGAGCAGCTCACTTTTAAGGCATGCGACATATTGTTTATGGGATAAAATGTAGACTGCATGATTGCGTAGGGGTAAATGCCTGTATTAAAATTTTTGGTTGCATTTAATTTGAACACAGGAATGTTGTTTGGTGCAGGCTGGTCTGCTTTTACTTGTACATCTGGTAAAAAGGGTTCGGTCACATACACGAGCACTGCTTGGCCTTTGTGAAGTTCACCATAGCGCGCTTGTTCTAATTCGTAGGATGCTATTTCAGCTTTACCAGTGAGCCAATAGTTTTTAAAAGCCTCAGAGGGTTCAAAATTATTTTGCTTCGGAAAGGATCGCGTTTCGTCTTGAGGAGGTGCTTTTTGTTCAGTATCCAACCTGCCAGAATGATCTTGATCTTGGCAAGTCCACATGAAAAAACAAACACATAAGCTGCTCACCATACCGGAATGAGTTTTAAGAAAGGCTGTCATAGCTGTTTTTTCTTAAAAATACCACCGAAAACTCAGTTGGCCAACTCTAGGAGCGTTTTATAAAGCAAATGCGTAGGCAAGCCAACGACGTTGGTATAAGAGCCTTCAATGGCGCTTATGCCAATTTGGCCAATCCATTCTTGAATTCCGTAGGCGCCAGCTTTATCAAAAGGTTTATAATTGGCGATGTAATAGTGTATTTCGGCATCGCTTAGTGGTTTAAATGTCACCGAGGTCACTGCATAAACAGTTTTTTGGGTAGTGGTGGTTGTAAAGCAAATGGAACTGATCACCTCATGCGTTTTCCCGCTCATGGCGCGCAACATATCAAAGGCGTCTTCGGCATCCTTTGGTTTGCCAAGGGCTTTGTTATCGTGCCACACAATCGTGTCACTAGTAATAAGGATATCGTTGTGTTTTAAGTCTTGCTTGAAGGGGATGGCCTTTAATTGGGACAAATAATCACTAATGTCGTGATGCATCAAGGTGTTTGGATAATCTTCTACCACGGGTTTTAAGCGGATTTCAAAATCCAGGTCCAACTCTTTAAGAAATTGTTGTCGTCTCGGTGAACCCGAGGCGAGGATGAGGTTGTGTTTTTTTAGGTGTTCCGTTAGCATAGGTTCTAAATATAATAGTCACGTTTCTCTAAGATCACTTCAGGATAAATGGATATAATAGCATAGACAACATGCCGAAAAGCATCACTAATTTGTACACCAAACTAATTTTGGCATAGTCCTTTTTTTGTGAGGCAGTAAAAATTTTGATTGTCGCATACACTAATGGCGCCACCACAAAAATCAAAAAATAGCCAATTACAAGTTGTTGTTGATAGAGATAGGTTACCACATAATAAATCACTGCTGCAATGGGGATCATAGAGACCACAAACGCAACTTTGTTGGCGCGTTCCCGCCCCAGGGCAATGGGAAGAGTGTTCATTCCTGCTTTATAATCCCCATCTATATCTTGAATATCCTTAATGATTTCACGAATAAAATTAATCACAAATGCAAAGACTGCATAATCAAAAATAAGTTTAAAGAAGGTGATTTGCGTTTCTCTATTCTGAGGAAAAATTGCTGGAATCACATCAAAAATGCCAACAATAAGCACACTCATGCCCACTAAGAGGGAAATTAAAATATTGCCCAAGAGTATGGTGCGTTTTAAAAACGAGGCGTAAACATAAAGGCAGATGGAAATAATTACAAAAATGCCAAAAAACGGGGATTTACCCACGTGGTTAGAAAGGTAAAACCCAATGACGACGCCCAAAATATTGCAGCCAAAAAAAAGATTGTAAGCCACTTGTTCTGAAACATGCTTGCCAATCAAAAGTGCATGGGGTTTATTAACGGTATCGGTGTCCACATCGTAAATATCATTAATGATGTTCCCTGCAGCTGCCAATAAAAGTGTAGCCAACACCAAAAGGGAGAAATGAAAGGTGTCCAGCGTGGTAAGCACGCCAAAAGGTTCCAACAAGGCATACTTGATCAAAATTTGAACCAAGGCAATGATTAACAGGTTTTTCCAACGAATGAGGTTTAAAATATGCAAGTCTATGGTGTTGTTAATGTGTTTTTTATAAATTCTCTATTCTCTATTCTCTATTCAATCCAAATCCCAATCAATCGTACTTCGCATCAAAATTCCCGTTCCATTTGTCTTGAACTTTCATCACTTGCTCAATCACATCACGAACAGCGCCCTTACCGCCTAACTTGTGCGAAATATATTTGCTAATGCCTTTAACCTCAATGGCAGCATCTTGCGGGCAGGTTGGTAGGCCTACCAATTTCATGACAGGAATATCGGGGATGTCGTCGCCCATATAGAGTACGTTTTCTGCCTTAACGGAAGTTTTGTTGAGATAAGCGTTAAATTGGTCGATTTTATGGTGTGCGCCCAAATAAATATCGGTTACGCCCAAACCTTCCAATCGTTTTTGAACGCCTAAATTACTTCCACCGGAAATCACACAAATATGATATCCTGCGTCTATAGCTGTTTTAAGGGCATAACCATCCTTAATACTCATGCGTCTCAACATGTCGCCATTGGTCATCACGGTAACGGTACCATCGGTAAGCACGCCATCGACGTCAAAAATAAAGGTGGTGATGTGTCCCAAATATTCTTTATAGCTCTTATCTTCCATGTGTTTTTTTTATTGAATGGGTCATTAGCTTGTAAATCTCCTTGTGGTGGTCGTTCTCCAACAGTTTTAAATGACGCTTGATTGTTTTCTTATCGTTTCTAATGGCAGGCCCAGTTTGCGCGCGATAGGGTGATAAATCTTGAACTTTTTTAGCGGTTTCCAATAGCAAGGGTTTGAGTAAGTCAAATTCCGCTCCTTCAGATTCTGTGATTTCATGGGCCACTCGGTAAAGTTGGTTGCTGAAATTATTTACAAATACCGCAGCCAAATGTAAAACCGCACGTTGGTCGCTATTAACACGTTTGGTGATTTTACTAATGGATTTCGCAACCGATTTTAAAAATGAATAATCGTTTCTTACTAAGGTCTCCAAACAAATGGGAATTTTAGAAAAATCGAGTTCTGAATCTTTTGAAAACGTTTGTAGAGGATAAAACACCCCACGTCGGTTCTTTTTGTCAATGTCATAAGGGCTCACACTGCCCGATGTATGTACCACCAATCGGTTTTCAAACGGTAATTGTTTTGAGAGTTTGGCAATTGCATCGTCACTTACCGCTATGATGTATAAATCTGCTTCCACTAGCTGTGAAATGGCATTGGTAATGCTCACCTCATTTTTATAGGCGCTTAGCTTATCCAAATCCCTATTATACCATTGTGTCACCTTTACGGTGTCTTGACTTTTAAAGGCACGGTATAAATGCTGTGCCACATTGCCAGCACCTAAAATTACGACTGAAATCATGCTGCAAAAATACAATAGTCTTAAGAATTTGCGGAACTATTTTGGGATTTATGAGCGCAACGCGTTTCGGAATTCCTCAAAAAGAGAGATCGCTTCTAAAATTTGTAATGGTTGTTGAAGGTTTTAAGGTTTTGCTGGCATTATCCTTATCGCGATACCTAACTTTGTCGTACAATGCGAGATATTGAAACACGAAAGGATATTTTTAAACTGGTAACTACTTTTTATACTAAAGTGCGTGACCATGAGGTTCTAGGGCCTATATTTAATGAAACCATTTTCAATTGGGAACAGCATTATGAGCATTTAACTACGTTTTGGGAGTCCAGCTTGTTCGTGACTCGCAAATTGGAACAACGTTATGCTGGCGATCCACTGCAAGCACATATAAAAGTGGATAAGGCGTTTAACCATACCATAACCGAATTGCATTTCGGACTCTGGCTCAACCTATGGTTTGAAACCCTGGACCAGCTTTTTGAAGGTGACGTTGTTGAAAACGCCAAACGTAGGGCACGTAAAATGGGCTCATTTATGTACCTAAGTATTTTTCAAGCCAGACAAATACAATAGTTTGTGCTTTAAGGTTGAATGTTGGGGAATATAGCAGCTCATTTTTTTTGTGAAACCACGAACAAATATTCAAATAAAGTATCCTTTGTAAATTTAAGGGACTAACAAAATTAGTTACCTTTGCAAAACTTTTAATGAAGCCTCCTTGCCATGCAAAAGAAAATTGCCAATATTCTGTTTTCTACACGTCTTACCGCTGTTTTATTTATTGTTTACGCTATTTCCATGATTGTTGGAACTTTTCTCGATGCAGGTCAAGAAACGTCGCCCACCCCATTTACACGTCACTACATTTACAATGCGTGGTGGTTTGAAATGATCATGCTATTATTCGTTATTAATTTTATAGGTAACATCTTTAGATATCGCTTGTTTAGAAAGGAAAAATGGGCCACATTAACCTTGCATTTGGCATTTATCCTCATCTTGATTGGTGCAGGCATTACACGATATATTGGTTTTGAAGGCTGGATGCCCATTCGTGAAGGCGCCACCGAAAATACCATTTTAACCCGTGATGTGTTTTTGACTGCCAACATTGATGGCGATTTGGAAATCAACGGACAATTACAGCGCAAGCGTGTACAGAAACGTGTTGATTTTTCCGAACGTTTGAACAACGATTTCGTGATGCACAGTGATTATAACGGAACTCCAGTAACCTTAGAAGTGGAGCAATTTATAGAAAATGCCGAATTAGACGTTGTTCCTGGCGATACGGGCGCGAGTTATTTAAAATTGGTTGAAGCAGGTGATGGAGCCTCACACAACCATTTTTTAAAGGATGGTGATGATGAGTTGATTCATAACATCGTTTTTACCTTAAATAATCCAAAACCTGGCGCTATTAATATTACCACAAACGGAGATAGCATTTTTATTGAATCCCCGTTTGAAGGGGATTATATGACTATGGCAACCCAAGCCACGGGCACCTTGGTTAAAGATTCCATTCAACCGTTAATACTGCGTTCGCGCTACCAAGTGGCCGAAATGGCTTTGGTATTCCCTAAACCTGTGGTTCAGGGCGAATTTGGAATCGTAAAAAAATCGCAATTATTGCGAAATGACGAAGATGGCGTCGTGATGAAGATTACCGCCAATGGCGAAACCAAGCGTTTAAATTTGATCGGTGCACAATATCTAGATGGCCAATTTGAACAGGTCAACGTTGGGGGCTTGGACATTTCTATGAAATATGGATCTATTACCAAAGAATTGCCTTTCAGCATTAAACTGAATGATTTTGTGGCGGAACGTTTTCCAGGCACCGAAAACAGTTTTTCGGCCTATTCCAGTGAAGTCACCGTTTTAAATAGTGATAAGGGCGATTACGATTATAAGATTTTTATGAATAATGTTTTGGATCAAAATGGGTATCGTTTTTTTCAGGCAAGTTTCGATCCCGATGAGTTGGGCACGCGTCTTTCGGTTAATCATGACCGTTGGGGTACTTGGGTAACCTATGCGGGTTACATGTTATTGTATTTTGGATTAATGGCGATCCTGTTTGATAAGAAAACACGTTTTGCAGACCTTAAGCGCATGTTGGAAAAAGTAAAGATTAAAAAATCAAAAATCATTACGATTGCGTTGTTGTGCTTCGGAATGATGGGGTTTGCACAACAACATTCCGAAGATGACGGACATGATCATAATAAGAACCTCCAAGTCAAAAAGCCCAATAAAATTGAAATTGATTCGGTAATTCGAGCCAATATCGTTTCCAAAGCACATGCCAATGCGTTTGCCGAATTGGTGATTCAAGATTATAGTGGTCGTATGATGCCCATGGATACTTATGCTTCCGAAGTACTTCGTAAATTGAGCAAACAAGACCATTACGAAGATTTTGACGCCAATCAAGTGATGTTGTCAATGCAAGAAAGTCCGCTGTTTTGGTATAACGTCCCCGTAATTTATCTCGCAAGGCGGAAGGCAGATTCGGTAAGACACATTATTAACGTTGATGAAAGTCAAGAATATGTGGCACTCACCGATTTTCTTAGAGAAGACGGGACTTATAAATTGGCAGGGTATCTTGAAGGGGCTTACAAGGCTCAAGTGCCAAACGGATACCAAAAGGAACTTATTGAAGCTGATCAACGAGTGAGTTTGCTGTTCAATACGGTAGAAGGGCGTTCTATGAAGATTTTTCCTGTGCCCAATGATGAAAATAACACTTGGATTTCTCCTGTAGAATATAAAGAAAAATACGAAAGTCAAATCAAGGATACGCTCTACGGTAAATTCATTGAAAATAGTTTTAGCTATTATCTCAGCGAACTGTATAACGCCAAGCAATCGGGAAATTACGATACCGCCAATCGCTTGTTGGAAGGATTTAAACGAAGTCAGGCGCAATTGGGGAGTGAGGTCATGTTATCTGAGAAAAAAATCCATACTGAGATTCTATACAATAAGTACGATATATTTAAATCGCTCTATTCCTATTACATGTTTGTGGGGGGTATTTTATTTGTGATGTTGATTGTACAGATTTTTAAATCGAATAGTAAAGTGCTCGGATATGTTATCAAAGGTCTAGGCGTACTAATTCTATTACTATTTGTGATCCACACGGGCGGTTTGATTGTGAGATGGTACATATCGGGCCATGCGCCTTGGAGTAATGCTTATGAGTCCATGATTTACGTGGCTTGGGCCACCATGTTTTTTGGTTTGGCCTTTGGTCGAAAGAGCATGCTCACTTTGGCTGCAACCGCTTTTGTGACGTCCATGATATTGATGGTAGCTCATTGGAATTGGATGGATCCTGCTATATCTACCTTGCAACCGGTATTAGATAGTTATTGGTTAATGATCCACGTTGCGGTAATTGTGGCGAGTTATGGCCCGTTTACGCTAGGTATGATTTTAGGGGTAACGGTTTTGTTGTTGATGATTTTTACCACGGAAAAGAACAAGGAGAAAATGTTGCTCAATATTAGGGAATTGACCATCATCAATGAAATGTCATTGACGGTTGGTTTGGTGATGTTAACGATTGGTAACTTCTTGGGGGGCATGTGGGCCAATGAAAGTTGGGGTCGCTATTGGGGTTGGGATCCTAAGGAAACTTGGGCATTGATTAGTATTATGGTCTATGCTTTTGTGATTCATATGCGATTGATTCCGGGACTTCGTGGTCGATTTGGCTTCAATTTCGCATCCATTATTGCTTATGCCAGTATTTTATTTACCTATTTTGGAGTGAATTTCTACTTGTCTGGTTTGCATTCCTACCAAAGCGGTCAGCAAATTGCAAGTTTCAATATTATAGCGATTACCTTGACCATTGTGGCGCTTTTAGGTATTCTGGCCTATCGGAAGTATGCAAAGTACTATAGAAAATAAGTTTTCAATAGCAATCTAGAGCCTTGCTTTAAAATTAACAGTGAAGAAATGAATTCTGCGGAAGTTTAATTTTAAATTTTCGCAGTGATTGCCAGATAAAGTAAGCCAATTAAAATCGCGAGCCCAAAACTGATTAGGGTGCCAATAAGTACATATTCGGTTAGTTTTCTGTCTTTTGAGCGGGAGAGGTCCCCAAATCTAAAAATGGATTTTGCAGCCAGTAAAAAGCCAATGCCTTCCCAAAATTGAAGTACTACAAATAAAAACACAAAAAGACGTTCTAACACACCAATATAGGCTCCTGCATGTTCTAGAGAATCCTCTTTGGTACTATGATCCTCTATAACCCATTTGGAGATGATGGTCTTCATTACAATCGAAGAGGCTGAGGTTACCGCAATGATATTCGCTGCAAGCAATGTGAGTTGCGTATAGTCAACGGTGGTGATTTTATGGAGATAAGGTGTGTAAATTTGTACGACCAATGCAATTACGATAAGATGTGCCAATTGATCGATCGCGAATAACCAACGGTGGTTTTTCTTGGTTCTAAATTGAATTTTTATTGCATCTATAATAAAATGACTACCAATGATGATGATAAAACCCAACCCATATTCAAAATTAAACTGAAGGACTACGAGCAACACTATGGCATGCACCAAAATGTGATAATAGAGGTACTTTGACTTTAGTTTTTTCTTGTTTTTATCTTCTGCCCATGTTTGCGGTTGAAGTAAGAAATCTCCCGTAAGGTGCGCCAATATAAGTTTGATGAATAAGCTTATCATAAGGTTTGGATTTGCGTTTGGTAGTAGTTGAGTAATTTTGAGAGTTCGTCAAATCCGCCACGTTTTAGTCCTTGGCTCACATTGCTCTGTGTTGTTTTATGATTTTTGGCGATGCGTTGTTGATTGTGGTTTGGATGTGTTAATGCGTAAGAGATCAACTCCGCAACTGCCAAAGTCCAGTTTTCAATGATTAAACTTGCCATTTCAAACATGAGGTTTAAAGTCTCATTAAGTTGCTCGTTTTGTGTTTTAATAGCCAGTGTATTTTTTTTTAGGCTTTCAAAACAGGTACCGGAATTCACAAAGGCCGATCCGTTGGACTCGGTGATTTTATCGGTTTCAAAAGTTTTGTCTCCTATTCCAATGGCCAAGCGCACGTCCAAATCGCTACGATGCTTAAGTTGTGCCTTAATAAGTAAGGCAGCAAAAAGTGCGGTTTGAGGTGTTGTTTCCAATTGGAAACTGTCGCCACGATAGACTTCCCATTTTTTTGGAGAGGTGCCAAAATCGCTGAGTACATTTTTGAGGGTAGCAACCCATTGTTCTGGATCGCTGCTTTGGGACTTAATGATATCACCGGTTATAATAGCTACTGTCATCTTGTAAATATATTCTAAAAATCTTTAGTTTCAAAATTATTATTGATTTCAATTATATTTATATTTATAATCTAAAAAGATTATAAATAATTTTATTATTGATTTAAATTATAAAATAGCTTATTAGTTTATGGGCTTATAACTCTTCTGCTTAAAAAATAGGGATGCAGCATTATATAATCTCTAAATTATTCGAGTAAAATTCTATTTTTGCAAGATTAAAATCAGGAGTTATGAAATTTTTAAAAGAATTCAAGGAATTTGCGGTCAAGGGTAACATGATGGATATGGCCATTGGTATCATCATTGGGGCGTCATTCAATAGCGTTATTGATGTATTGGTGAAGAAGGTATTTATGCCACCCTTATCCTTAATGACGGATGGGCTCAACTTTCAAGATAAAAAATACATTTTAAGGGATGCCATTACAGATGCTAGCGGAGCAATCACCAGTCAAGAGGTGGCTATAGAATACGGAACCTTATTTGAAACCACCTTAGATTTTATTATCGTTGGCCTTACCGTTTTTATCGTTGTCAAAGCCATGAATCGATTAAAGGATAAAGCACAAGATCCCAAAAACCCTGTAGTAAAAACTCCCAAGGATATCGAGTTATTGGCCCAACTCACAGATTTAATGGAAGAGCAAAATAAACTCTTGAGAACCAAACAATAGCACAAGAATAAATACAGACGCAGGAGATGTTGGAAATGATTTAAAGTAACATTTGGGGTATGTGGTCGTCATAAGTATAAACCACCAACATGTTAAACAAGATCACTTTCCCAATTTTTACAGCTCTTCTAATCTTATTAAGCCTAAATATTAGTATTGGGCAAGAACTTAATATTTCGCCCTATGAATTTATAACAGCTTCCAATGACACGGTTCAAGCTGAAAAAGGAACCTTTCTAGTGAGAGAAAATAGAGAAAAAACCACTTCTGGCACTATTCAGTTATCCTTTATAAGATTCAAAAGTACAAATCCCAATCCCGCAAGTCCTATCGTCTACTTATCGGGAGGTCCTGGAGGTTCGGGATCGGAAACTGCTAAACATAACCGTTTTGAGCTCTTTATGAAGCTTCGCGAAGTGGCTGATGTTATTGCATTTGACCAAAGGGGAACAGGGATGTCAAACCAGTTAATGGCTTGTCCCTATAAACTTGATATTTCAGTAGCCCAACCAATCACCAAGGCAGAATATTTAAAACTCACGAGTGAGAATCTGAAAAAATGTAAGGCATTCTGGGATGCAAACCATGTGGATTTGTCTGCTTACAACACTACAGAAAGTGCCAAGGACCTAGAAGATTTGAGAAAGGTACTTGGGGCAACTAAAATCTCACTTTGGGGTATTAGTTATGGGTCTCACCTGGCTTTTGAATACATCCGCCTTTTTGAAGCGCACATCGATAAATTGGTGTTGGCTAGTTTAGAAGGTCCAGATGAAACCTTTAGGCTGCCTTCCAAAACAGATGCTTTTTTAGATCAAATTTGCGATCGGGCGAAAGACAATTATGGGCAGAACCCAAAATATCCGAATCTAAAACAGAAGATCATTGAAGTGCATAAACGATTAAAGGTGAATGGTATTGTTGTTAATATCGAAGATGCTAATGGCGAACACTCCCAAATTGGGATTTCCGATTTTGAATTACAACTGGCCATTACTGCCATTTATTTGAGGGATCCTGTGATGTCAAAAAAAATTCCGAAGTTGTATTCTCAAATGTATACAGATGATTTTTCTGAAATTGCTCCCATGATAACCTTGTTAAAGCAATCTATTTCAGAACCCGAAAACCCAATGTCATTTGCGATGGATATGCACAGCGGGGCTTCCGAAGCCAGAAAAACACAAATTAAAAAAGAGCTGAAAACCTCAATACTTGGAGATGGTATAAACTATTTGATGTTGGATTGGATAAAGGACCTCAATTATTTTCATCTTCCGGAAGATTTCAGGAAACTCAAAGCAAACAAGGTAAACGCCTTACTATTGAGTGGTAAAATGGACGGTCGCACTTACCTGTCATCTGCTGTTGAAATTGCCAAGTCTTTTCAAAATGGGCAACATATCATCATTGATAACGCAGGGCATAACTTGTACATGTTGTCCCCAATCATTGGAGATGTGGTGCTTGAGTTTTTTAAAGGACAAGCATTGAATCTTAGCGAAATAAAGCTCCAGCCCGTATATTTTGAATAAAAAAATTGCGCTTAAAAAAGAGTTGTTTTAGGCCTCGACCTTTTTCCAAAGTAATTCTGAATTGAGATAAAAACTACCAACAAAATCAAAATTACAGTCGTTAGGGGAGAGGATAGACAAAAAAGGCTCCGAATTTTTATCGCGATACAAATGATACGTTTCTCCAATAATCGGTTCAAAATTAAAACGAGCGCTGTAAACCAGGTTATTGTATTCTAATGCTTCCAGCATTTGGTCATACTCTGCTTTCAGTTCTAAATATTTGGCCTTAATTTGTTTGTTGGCTTTATCAATATTCTTGTTTTTCCAGGTGGTGGTATTGGTCGCCTTTATCGCAGGTGCGCCAACATTGGTAGCATAGGGCTTAAGTGCTGCGTCGTAAGTATTGGTGGTCTCAATGAAGACCACTTGGTCTGGCTTTTTCTGTTTGGGCATTTTTTGAGCTTTTGTTTAGTAAAGATACAATCTCTCAACTTAAAGATAATTAGGGTACGGGACGATTATTTTATATGTTGAAGTTATCGTTTAGATAAATAAAATGTGTTCTCATTTAGACAGTCACGCGTCTTTTAAATCGAATTTTTCTAATTCCGAAGTCAGTATCCCATTGTTTGATTTCAATGAACCCCAATTTTTTGTACAATTCATTAGCTGGAAAATTATTGAGACCGGTTTCAACCGTGAAAGATTCCGATTCAAATGTGCTAAAAACGAATGCTATCAGTTTTCTCGCTATCCCCCGCCTAAAGTAGTTTGGATTAACCACCAAGCTATTGATATTGGTATTGTTTGTACCCTGTTTAATCTCAATAATTCCTACAAATTCATCGTTGTCAAGGTAGGCAAAGAACAGCGTATCGTTTTTTAGATAACTTTCTAAAGGTCTTTTAAGGGGTGGAAAATTATCTGATTTTAATAGTTTTGCTTCAACAGCATAAGATAATTGAAAAAGCGAATGAATTTGTTCGGCAACGTCTAAGGTATGGTTTTGGAGCTTTTTGATCATTGCTGTTTGTAATTGGATACGGTAAATTCAGTCTTGCTAGGGGAAACGCTCATGGGAGAACCTTTACACCTCTTGTTTGAGGACTAAATAGGCCTCTAAGTTCAAAATAGTTCAGTAAAAAAATTTAAACTGCGCGCCCAATTTTTGTGATGGAATGGGTTAATTTTTCAACACTAATGTCTTTAAAATTAGAAATTACCAAATCGGCCTTATTGTAATCTTGATCTTTAGAATGTACTGCGTCATAACCTACACAAAAAATCCCAGCAGCTTTGGCAGCGGTGATGCCATTGGTAGAATCTTCAATTACCATGCAATCGGCAATGTCATGCTTTGAGAGTTCTGCAGCTTTTAGGAATATTTCGGGGTGTGGTTTTGAGGCTTTCAAATCGGCACCGCTAATTTTTCCTTTAAAATAAGGGTTCAGCTCAAAACGTTCAAAAATTCTATTGATATTTTCCATAGAGGCAGAAGACGCTAATACCAAAGTAACGCCATGACGGTGATACTCTTTTATAAGGTCTAAAACACCATCCAACAATTGAAGCGTCCCATCATTTGTAAAGAGGTCTATAAAAAAGTCGCGTTTTAAATCTACCAAGGTTTGAGGGCAAAGGGGTAATTGAAATTCAGTGATGAGCAGTTCGCAAATGTTCCAAGTCGATTGCCCTGTGTACGATGTGTAAAGTTGCTCTGAGACCTCTATATTGATGGCCTCGAACATTTTAAAATAGGCCTCACGGTGCAATGGCTCGGTGTCAACAATAACACCATCCATATCAAATAAAACAGCTTTAAACATAGCAAATAATTTAGTTAGGATTACGAATATAAAAAAATAGGGACTGATTATCAATACATTTAAAATTAATTGACTAGGTGCAGTTTAGTCCGATAAATAGCATTCTTTTGCTTAACTTTAAACCTTAAAATCAATTAGAAATGTCAAAGCAACCCTTAGGTTTAAATACCATTTGCACCCATGTGGGTGAAATAGAAGACGAACAGTTTAAAGGGGCGATTTCCCCAATTTATATGTCTACCTCTTATCAATTTGATGATGTGGATGTTAAACGCTATCCGCGCTATTTTAATACTCCCAACCAAGAACATTTAGCCAAGAAGATTGCTGCTTTGGAGCATACCGAAACTGCTATGATTTTTGGAAGTGGGATGGCAGCCATAAGTACTATGTTTCTTGCGTTTTTAAAACAAGGCGATCATATAGTCGTGCAAAACACACTATATGGAGGCACGTCAAATTTTATTCGTGAAGAGTTTCCAAAATATGGAATTGAGTTTACTTTTACCAATGGTTATCAAGTGGCAGACTTTGATGCTGCCATGCAAGGCAACACCAAAGTGATTTATATGGAGACGCCATCAAACCCTTTGTTAACGATTACCGATATCAAGGCAGTGGCCAACTTGGCAAAGTCCAAAGGCGTTGTTTCTATGATAGACAATACGTTTGCAAGTCCCATAAATCAAAATCCAATCGATTTTGGCGTTGATTTGGTAATGCATTCGGCCACAAAATATCTTGGGGGTCACAGTGATATTTTAGCGGGGGCGGTTGCAGGTTCTCAAGAACATATGGAACGCATCTGGAATGTGGCCAAAAACTTGGGCGGAAGTTTAAGTGACATGACCGTGTGGATGTTGGAACGAAGCATGAAAACCTTGGCCTTGCGGGTAAAAGCACAAAATAAGAACGCGCTCAAAATGGCTAAGTTTTTACACAAACACGATGAGGTGGCCCAAGTCTATTATCCAGGACTCAAATCACATCCCGAGCATACCTTGGCGAAATCGCAAATGTCGGGATTTGGAGGCATGCTCTCTTTTGAGTTGAAAAAAGGCATTGATGCCATGCATTTTCAAAAACAGCTCAAGCTTATCAAATCCTCCATGAGTTTGGCAGGAGTTGAAAGTACCATGTTGTTACCCTGTAAAACCTCCCATGCCTTGCTGAGTCAAGAAGAGCGCGATGCTATTGGCATTAGTGATCGATTGATACGATTTTCAGTAGGTATCGAAACCTTTAGGGATTTAAAGCAGGACATTTCGCAAGCTATAGCTCAAGTAAAAACGAACAACAAGACATATTAAGCCATTGAAGGGTGTCTTGCATAGATGGCGCTTATGAGCTCTTCATCTCGGTGATCAATAACGTTACCCTGCCTATTAATAATACTATATTGCCCATTAAATTTTAATTTTTAAGTATTTTGACAAAAAAACAATCACAAAAAAAACCGTACGATTTTAAGCTGCTCACTAAGGAATATCCTAGTTTGGCTGAATTTGTATTTATAAATCCCCACGGAACCGAAACCATAGATTTTGCCAATCCTAAAGCTGTAAAAGCGCTTAATACCGCTTTGCTTAAAGTGCATTACCATATCGATTTTTGGAGTTTTCCAGATGCAAATTTATGTCCGCCAATTCCGGGACGCGCTGCCTATTTGAAATTGCTGCACCGGTTATTGAAAAGTTCTGGAATTGAAGAAAATGTCTCGGTTTTGGATGTGGGTACAGGAGCGACCTGCATTTATCCCTTGATTGGACAGGCTGCTTACGATTGGCGTTTTATCGCTTCGGAAATAGATAAAACCGCCTTTAAGACCGCCGAAAAAATTATCAATAAAAACGGATTGGGTAAAGTGATTGACCTTCGGTTTCAAGAAAACCACCAGCACCTGCTCAACGGAATTTTAAAACCTTCGGAAAAAATTTCAGCAAGTATCTGTAATCCACCATTTTTCAAGAACGATGAAGAGGCAGATGAACAAACCAAGCTCAAGATGAAAGGTCTCGGGCAAAACACAGACAAAGTGCTCAGAAATTTTAGTGGCACTTCTAAAGAGCTCACCTATCCTGGAGGTGAAAAGGCATTTTTGCACAATTACTTGTATCAAAGTTCGCTGTTTAAATCCAATTGCTTTTGGTATACGAGTTTGGTATCTAAAAAGAGTCTCGTAAACTCCATGAAAGCCTCACTCGAGAAATTGGGGGCCACTCAAATCAAGGTCTTGGAAATGAATTTGGGCAACAAAATCAACCGCGTTGTAGCTTGGACCTTTCTTTCTGCGGAAGCCCAAAAAGAATGGACTTCAAAAAAATGAATCCAAGAACAAAAAATCAGTAATAAATGAAATTAGATATATTAACCTTTGGAGCACATCCAGACGATATAGAATTGAGTTGTTCAGGCACTTTGGCCAAGGAAATTGCCAATGGCAAAACAGTTGGCATTGTTGATCTTACCCGTGGGGAATTAGGTACTAGGGGTACCGCTGCCTCCAGAGATGAAGAGGCAAAGGCTGCTGCTCAAATTTTAGGGGTTGCAGTGAGGGAGAATTTAGGCTTTGCAGATGGTTTTTTTGCAAATGATAAAGCGCATCAGCTAGAAATTATTAGGATGTTAAGAAAATACCAGCCCGAAATTGTCATCTGCAATGCCATTGAAGACCGACATATTGATCACGGTAAAGCCAGCCAATTGGTGAGCGATGCGTGTTTTTTAAGCGGGCTTGAAAAAATAGAGACGCAAGCCGAAGGAAAGCTTCAAAAAAAATGGCGCCCTAAACAGATTTACCATTATATACAATGGAAAAATATTGAGCCCGATGTGGTGGTCGATATTACGGGATTTGAGCAAATTAAAATGCAATCGGTTTTAGCTTATAAAACGCAGTTTTACAATCCAGAAAGCAAGGAGCCACAAACCCCTATATCGAGCAAGAATTTTACAGACAGCATTTTGTATCGCGCCCGTGATCTTGGGCGTTTGATTGGTGTGGAATATGCCGAAGGCTTCACCGTAGATCGGCACGTGGCAGTAGATAGTTTGTTTGATCTCAAATAAGGGGTTAGACGAAGAACCAACCCATTAAAGGTGTACAAAAAGAGACCTAAGTCAAGGGGTATTATGAAATGTAATGTTGCTTGAGCGTCACGATTCTAAAATATTTCTGCAATACAGCGCTTTAAGCGTCTCGTTGTGAAGCATTTTTGAAAAAAACTTTTCAAGCTTCTCCAAGGACTCAATAATTTCAAAAAAAGTCTTTGTAGTAAGTATGAAATAAATTACATTTGCAGTCCAATTTACACGGTGGTTGTAGCTCAGTTGGTTAGAGCGTCGGTTTGTGGTACCGAAAGTCGCCGGTTCGAGCCCGGTCTTCCACCCAGAATTTAAGCTTCTCAGCAATGAGGAGCTTTTTTTGTGCAATGTATTGAACCGAAATTACTTCAAACACCAATGGGTCTTATTGATCTGGCCAATTTTTAAAATGAAGAATTGAAAAAAAAAAAGCATTGCCCAAACGGGACAATGCTTTTGTTCTTTTAAAGTGGAAGTTAATTTATTCCGTTTCTGCTTTATCGGCAATAATGCGGTCATTGCGATTGGCCACTTCCCACGCGGTATAAAATACCAAACGCGCTCTGTTTTCTAGCAAGTCATACTGAATTTTATCTGGTGTATCAGTAGGTTTGTGGTAATCGTCATGAGTTCCGTTGAAATAAAAGATCACCGGAATGTTGTTTTTAGCGAAGTTGTAATGGTCTGATCTGTAATAAAAACGGTTAGGATCATTGTCATCGTTAAACTTGTAATCTAACGCAATATTCATGTATTTGGTGTTGGCTGCTTCAGAGATATTGTGCAACTCGGTACTCAGCTTATCACTTCCAATTAAATAAACATAGTTGCGATCGCCTTCTCTGCTGGGGTCTGTTCTCCCAATCATGTCTATATTTAAATCGGCAACCGTATTTTTCAATGGGAAAATAGGATCGATATCCGTATAATATTTTGAACCCAATAGTCCTTTTTCCTCACCGGTCACATGCAGAAATAAAATCGAACGCTTTGGTCCATGCCCCTCTTTTTGCGCTGTTTTAAAAGCTTCAGCAATTTCAACTATGGCAACGGTGCCAGAACCATCATCATCTGCACCATTATAAATCTCACCATTTTTAATGCCTTCATGGTCTAAATGTGCTGAGATCACTAAAATTTCATCTGGTTTTTCACTTCCCTTAATAAATGCAAGTACGTTTTCAGACATCACTTGCTCCGATTGGCTCTTGAGATTAATTTGGAGTTTCGTTGTGATTGCTTTTGGCGTGTTGGTATCTAAAACTTTTGGTGCTATCGCATTTCCTATCGCATTACCCACCATTATAAAAGCCATGGGTGTCTCTTCTTCTTTTAACGATAAACGACCTGCAGCATTAGAAAGTTCGCGTTGTTTAAAATAAGGACCGTATTGTTCCATTAAATCTTGGTTAACAAAGATCAAGGCTTTTGCACCATGTTCTTTCGCAGCGCTGCTTTTGGAAGCTGGCTCTTGTCTGCCATTCATCCATTTGGTGTTTTTGGTATCGCCTGAGGTTACATAATTGCCATCGGCATCTTTAGGCTCTCCGGCTTTTACCAGTACTATTTTGCCTTTTACATCTAAATCCTTATAATCGGAATAGTTTCCTGAATCGATGCCATACCCCGCATAGACGATATCCTTGATGTCTAAGTTTTCAGTTTCCGCATTACCCAAAACTATAAAATCGTCAAAATTTTCAAAGGACTTACCATTAACTATTAGTTCAACTTCAGGATATTTTTGACGTTCTAAAGGCACTTCCTGAAAATAATTATCGGTCCCAAATGCTGAAGGAACGCCCATCGCCACATATTGATCCTTTAAAAAGTTAATGGCCAGTTTTTGCCCTGGCGCTCCAGTATCTCGGCCTTCAAACTCGTCGGAAGCATAAGTGTACAGCAAGTCCTTTAGTTCGGCAGAGGTAATTGTTTTGGCATAAACCGATGGGTCTGCGGGTAAGTTCTCTACGGTTTCGGTAGAAGCAGAGTTATTGGATGAGCCACAAGCTGCGAGCACTAGTGCCGAAGCAAAGGCAATCAAAGAGGTTTTCATAAAGTGGGTTTTAAATAATTGAGGTCACGATATTACGAAAATTAGGCCAATTTTATGTTTTTTGAGTAGCACCTTTTAACAAAGTTTAACAGCATCTCAATGTGATTTGTCTATAGTAATGCGATTTTCAGAATTGGCAAGAAACCAAGCAGTGGCAAAAATAAGTTTTGTGCGTTTGGCCAAAAGGTCATAATTAAGTTTTTCAGCAGTGTCGGTGGGTTGGTGATAGTCGTCATGCACGCCATTGAAATAGAAAATAACGGGAATGCCTTTTTTTGCAAAATTATATTGGTCCGACCGTGAAAAATACTTGTTACGATCTTTTCGGTCGTTGAAGGTATAATCCAGATCAAGCTTTGTAAATTGAGCATTGGCAGCTTCTGAGATGTAATGCAGTTCGCTGCTCAAGCGGTCGGCTCCTATAAGGTACATGTAGTTGGGGTGGTCTTGATGGGCCTTGTCAACTCGTCCTATCATATCGATATTGAGATTGGCTACGGTGTTTTTAAGCGCGAATACGGGATGTTGGGTGTAGAATTTGGAACCTTTTAATCCAACTTCTTCGCCAGTAAAATGTAAAAAAACCAGGCTCCTTTTGGGCTGAAATCCGTTCTGCTCAGCTGCTTTGAAGGCTTGTGCTATTTCTAAAATTGCAGCTGTGCCAGAGCCATTATCATCTGCGCCATTGTAAATTTCAGTTTCGGTATAGCCCTCATGGTCGGAATGTGCCGAAATAATAATCACTTCTTCGGGAATGTGACTACCTTTTATGTAAGCGATCACATTTTCCGAAGTTTTGATGTTGCCATTAAAATACGTATTAGGGATGATTTGGTAGTAGGTATTTGCCCCTAAAGGTGACGCGATGTCTTGGGAGCGGTAAAAGTCTTGTAAATATTTAGACGCCTTGTGATGTCCAGCTTCTCCAGCACGCCTGCCTTGAAAATCATCGGAAGAAAACTGATAAACATGATAGCGCAGTTCATCTGCTGTAATGGTTTTTGCGTAGCAGTCTATGGTTTCAGCTTGATCAAAATGGATGCTTTTTTTAAGTTGGTCTATAGTTGCCTTATCAATAGGTGTAGCACAAGATCCCACTAAGGTTAAGGATAAGGTTACGAGTAGAAGTTTCATAAAAAAAGTGACGGTGAGGGGTGAACTTACGGTTTCGAATTCAAAGTAAAATAAAATATTCCTTACCGTTGTTTTCAATAGCACTTATTTAGTAGTGCTCAGCTTTTAATGTTTTAAATCCTCAACGTTTTTTTTGGTCTCATTTTTAAATTGCTGTTGCTTTTGTTGAAGCTCTGGAGTGGCATTATCATCGGTGGTAGTATAAATGCTTTTGTAAGTGGTAAGACTCAAGGACAAAATGGTCAACAAAAAGATGAGTTGTACTGCTTTTTTTGATTTTTGTTTGTCCATAAAGAAGCCAATGGTTCCCAATATCAATGCAATAATAGAAGGAATATAGGCCAGATGGTATAAATGGGTTACCGCTAAAACCACTGCGATAATTGCTGCTATAAATGCTGAAATGATAAGGAATTGTCTCATAGGTATTCTTTTTGTTTTTGAATTGCTCCGTGCGATGCCAGATCGTGAACCATCATTAAAAGTTAAAACTTTTTCTGAAACTTTGGCCATGAAATCTTAAAGTTTTTATGGATGAGGATTTTGAATACAACGTATATTTTTTGAAAACCGTTAGCATTACCCACTACTTTGGGTTGTTTTCATCAATTGCTATGCCATATTGCCATGATATAACTTCTTGTCTTCAAATGTGGTAGAAGGTCCTCCACTTTTGCAATCCTGTTGCATGCATTAATTTGTATATTTGTCACCATCTATGAAATTAATCGTTTCCATATCCATGTCGTTTTTATTCCTTTTTCAAGGAATGGTCGCCAATATGGAAGTATGTGAGCAAATTGAGGAACTCACTCATTTTGTGGCGCATTACCAAGAGCACAAAGAATTGGATGATTACTCTTTTATGGAATTTGTTTATGAAGATTACATCATTGATGATGGCACTTCCAATGATCATCATAAAGATTCAGACCATGAGAATGCTCCTAAACATACTGGTCATCAATGTTGTCAACATTTTGTGTTCTTTGCGTCTGTTCAGCCTACTTTAATGACTGCTGTTCCTAGCGAAGTTCAAAAACAGTTCAATTTTTACACCTTCCAATTAAATTCCAGATCTCTGGAATCGCTGTTTCAACCCCCAAAGGTTTAATGAATACCTGCAACGCAGGTAGCTTATAAATTATTATTGCCCACGTTAGTCGTGGTCAACGTACTACTATTTATAATTCATTAAACAGTTTCTATGATTAATAAAATCATTTCATTTTCCATTAATAACAAGTTTATTATCGGGCTTTTTATAATGGCACTCGTGGGCACCGGTATTTGGTCCATGGCCACCATCAACTTGGGTTCTGTACCCGATATTACCAATAATCAAGTTCAAGTTATTACCACAGCGCCAAATCTTGGTACAGAAGATATTGAACAATTCGTAACCTATCCAGTAGAATTGGCTATGGCCAATCTGCCCGATGTGATTGAACTTCGCTCTGTATCTCGTTTCGGGCTTTCAGTGGTCACCATCGTTTTTAAGGATGCATCAGGGACTTATCTTCCACGACAATTGGTCAATGAAAAGCTTGCAGAAGTAAGCGAAGAGATTCCGGAAGGATTTGGCCAACCTTTTATGGCACCTATTACCACTGGTCTAGGTGAAATCTACCAATACACGCTCAAGGTTAAAGAGGGTTATGAAGACCAATATGACGCTATGGAGCTGCGTACCATTCAAGATTGGATCGTGAAACGTCAAATGGCTTTGGTACCTGGTGTGGTAGAAGTGAATGCCTTTGGAGGTTTTGTTAAACAGTATGAAGTAGCCATAAACCCAGATAAATTGAAAAGTTTTGGCATCACCATGCATCAAGTTTTGGAGGCATTGAAAGCCAACAACGCCAATACAGGTGGCGCTTATATTGAGAAAAACCACCAAGCCAACTTTATTCGTGGCGAAGGTCTCGCAAGAAGCATTTCCGATTTGGAAAATACAGTGGTGATTAATGATAGTGGTAGTCCTGTGCTCATAAGGGATGTGGCTGAAAAGGTGGGTTTTGGCAATCAAGTGCGTTACGGTGCTTTCACTCAGGACGGTCACGAATCTGTGGGCGGACAAATTTTAATGCTGAAAGGGGAGAGTCCGGGAAAAGTGATTGAAGCAGTACAGCTGCGGATTGATGAAATTCAAAAATCACTTCCGGAAGGTGTTTATATTGAGCCTTTTTTGAGTAGAAGTGAGCTGATAGAGCGCACCACAAGCACTGTGGAAAAAAACCTGGTTGAAGGATCGCTTATAGTGATTTTTGTTTTGGTGCTACTCTTGGGAAGTTTTCGAGGGGGCTTAATTACCGCTTCGGTGATTCCGTTGTCCTTGTTATTCGCATTTATTTTAATGAAACAATTTGGGGTTTGGGCGAATTTGATGTCGTTGGGAGCCATAGATTTTGGAATCATCGTAGATGGCGCAGTCATTATTGTGGAAGGCATGGTGTTTCATATTCATCAACGGATTAAATCATCAAAATCGACGATAGACCAAGCCGAAATGGATGGCATTTCCTATGATTCGGCGAGTAAAATGATGAATTCCGCATTTTTCGGACAACTTATTATCCTCATCGTATTTACACCGATTCTGTTTTTAACTGGGGTGGAAGGAAAAATGTTCCGTCCCATGGCATTTACCTTTGGTTTTGCTGTTTTGGGCGCCATTATTCTTTGTTTAACCTATGTACCAATGATTTCGGCACTCTTTTTAAAGCCAAGTAGAAATCAAAACAGTTGGTTTGCAAAATTCGAAAACCGGATTGATCGATTTAGCGACAAATTAATGTCGGCGCTAAACAGAGCGTATGTGCCCTTGCTTAATTTTGCCCTTCGCTTTAAAGCGGGAGTGGTGCTTGCTGCGGTAACCTTGTTGTTATTGGCTGGATTTATTTTTAGCACGCTGGGTGGTGAATTTATCCCCAAATTCGATGAAGGGGATATCGCCTTTCAAGCTATGATAAAACCAGGAAGTAGTCTTACGGAATCTATAGAGGCTTCTAAGAAGCTTCAAAATATTATAAATCAATTCCCCGAAGTAAAAACCGTAATTTCCAGGATTGGGGTTGCTGAAATTCCAACAGATCCAATGCCAATGGATATTGCAGATAGTTACATTATTCTGGAAAAGGATAAAAGCCAATGGACCTCTGCAAGTACTAAGGAAGAGCTCATAGAAAAAATTCAAGAAAAAATGGCAGTAGTGCCTGGGGTTAATTTTGTATTTACACAACCTGTAGAACTTCGATTTAATGAATTGCTCACCGGGGTGCGTGAAGATGTTGCCATTAAATTATACGGTGAGGATTTGGACGTTTTGGCTCAAAAAATAGCAGAAATCGCAGCAGTGGTTAGAACTGTTCCGGGAGCAGCCGATTTAAATGTCGAGGCCACCAGCGGGTTGCCACAAATGACGGTGGCCTACAATCGCTCAAAAATGGCACAGTATGGCGTAACGGTCGATAAACTCAACGATTATGTGAGTGCTGCATTTGCTGGAGAAAAGGCGAGCGTTATTTTTGAAGGTGAAAAACGTTTTGATGTGGTAATTCGTTTAGCCGAAAAATACCGTCAAGACATCAACAGTTTAAAAGACCTTTATATAGACTTGCCCAACGGAGCTCAAGTGCCTTTAAAGGAAGTTGCGGATATAAGCTATAAACCTGGCCCAATGCAAATTTCAAGAGATAATACCTACCGTCGTATTTCGGTGGGCGTTAATGTTCGCGGTCGTGATGTGAAATCGATGGTAGAGGAGATCCAACAAAAACTGGAAACCGAAGTAAAACTTCCAGCGGGGTATTATGTCACTTATGGAGGTTCTTTTGAAAACCTACAACGAGCTTCAGACCGATTGATGATTGTGGTGCCCATCGCCCTTTTTCTCATATTTATTTTGCTCTACTTTGCCTTAAAGTCCTTTGCACAATCTTTAATGATCTATATGGCGGTACCCTTGGCAGCGATTGGAGGTGTATTGGCAATTTGGCTACGGGGCATGCCTTTTAGTATTTCAGCTGGCGTTGGTTTTATCGTACTCTTTGGTGTGGCAGTTTTAAACGGATTGGTATTGATCAATAAATTCAACGAATTAAAAGAAAAAGGCATGACCAATTTAAAGGATCGTATTTATGAAGCTACGCACGAGCGTTTACGCCCCATTCTGTTAACCGCCACCGCAGCGATTATGGGCTTTATACCCATGGCGATTTCAACCTCTGGAGGTGCCGAAGTGCAGCGCCCATTGGCCACCGTAGTTATTGGCGGATTGATCACAGCAACTTTTTTAACTTTAGTGATCATTCCTGTATTGTATTATTGGCTTGAATCGAGCCCACAAAGCAACCCCCCTAAAGCAAGGGGACGTAATTTTGGAGCAGCGCCCAACATGTTAATGCTTTGCTTGACGGTGGGAAGCTTAATTTCTGCGGGAACTGTAGTGGCGCAAGAAAAGTATCCCGAGAGCCCGGTTCCTAAACTCTTGACTATTGAAGACGCTATTGCGATGGCAAAGCAAAATTACCCGTCCTTGAAGGAAAGTCAGGCCTTTATAGACCGTGAACAAGCCCTCAAGGGCACGAGTTTTGATTTAGGGAATACCCAAATTTTCACCGGAAAGGAAGAATATGGTAACGATCTCCCTGGGGTTCAAACCACCATTGGGGTGCAACAGGGGAATATTGATGTGTTTTCAGGATTTTCAAAATCTAAATTTTACAACCAGCGCATCACATTGGGGGATAAACTCTACGCGATCAATGAGCAAGAGCTAGTGAAAAATGTCATGCAGGCCTATGATCAAATCAACTACAACAAAGCACAATTGCTTTTTGCGGAACAGTTGGATAGTGTGTACGCCAATTTTGAGATTGCAGCACAACTGCGCTATGATACTGGGGAAACTGGTAAATTGGAATATATTTCTGCTGCTTCCGAATACCAACAGATTCAGGTATTACGACAACAGGCGCGTGATGATATTGCAATTGCCAAACGTGTCTTACAACAATATGTAGGCATGCAAGGGCCTATAGAAACCATTTCAGAAGCCTATGAACCCATGATTTTTGAGGTCTTGACCGATTCAAGTTCAGTAGTAGAAAACCCGGTATTGCAATTTTCGCTTCAAAATGTGGAAGTCAGTAAAGCCAATGTAAACGTTGAAAGAGCAGCGTTTTTACCAAAACTGAATTTTTCCTATGGAAAACAAGTAGTTGGCGATGTTTCAGGCTTTAATACCTATCAAGCGGGCATTAGCATCCCGTTATGGTTTTTTCCGCAGAAATCCAGGGTAAAGGCAGCCAAAGCCGATGTTAGAATGGCAGAAAACCAATATTTGGAACAAAAGGCAGCAACTGAAAGTCAGGTGTCCCAATTACAACAGTCGCTCGAGAAAACGCGCAAAACCCTGCAATATTATGAAGAAGGTGCGTTGCTGTTGGCAGAAGAACAAATTTCTACAGCACAATTGGCATCTAAAGAAGGTGAAATAGATTACGTAAATTATATCACCATTCTTAACAGTGCCATTAGAATCAAACAAACGCATTTGCAATACATCAATCAATACAACCAACAGCTCATTGAAGTACGCTACCAATTGGGCAATTTATAATATTAAATAAAACAAAATGAAGTATACCTATATAATAAGTGCAGCAGTAATCGCCATAATATTTCTGGGCTGTAATACGAAAGCCGATTCCAGTTCAACCATTAATGGGAGTAATGCTTCCAAGAACGCTGCGAATCACGAGGGCGAAGACATAAATACGCATGAAGAGGCTGAGGAAGGCGTTGTGGAGCTTACGCAAGCCCAAGTTGAAACTATTGGCCTCGAACTAAATCCTTTGGAAAAAAAGAGCTTGGGCAATACGATAAAAGTGACGGGTCAATTGGAGTTGTTTCCGCAAGACCGCGCCAATGTTAGTCCTTTTGTGGGTGGCAACGTGCGCAGCATTAAGGTTATTGAAGGCGACAAAGTGAGTAAGGGGCAGGTCTTGGCCTATTTGGAACATCCTGATATTATAACGATGCAACAGGAATTTCAAGAAAAGAACGATGAGCTTGTCTTTTTAAAACAAGATTTTGAACGCAAACAGACCTTGTATGATCAAGGTGTTTCTTCTGGTAAGGACTTTCAAATGGCACAGTCAAAATTCCGTTCTACAACGTCCAGTGTTAATGGTTTACGCTCAAAGTTGAGACTTTTGGGCATCAATTCAGATAAAGTGCTACAAGGTGACATTTTCTCATCAATCCCCATTACCACCCCAATTTCTGGTTATGTAGATGAAGTTATGGTAAGTCTTGGCGATTATATAGCGCCTCAAACCAAGATGTTTACTGTTATTGATAACTCTGAAATTCACGTGGATTTTAAAGTGTATGAAAAGGACATCAGCAAGGTTAAACAAGGTCAACACATCTATTTTACCGTAGCCTCCAAACCCGATCAACTGTTAGAAGCTAAAATTCACGCCATTGGAAAAACCTTTGAAAACGATCCTAAAGCGCTCCACGTTCATGCCGATGTTCATAATGAAGATGAAGTATTACTGCCTGGAATGTATGTGGAAGGACGAATTATACAAGATGAAAAAATGGTGTTTGCCATTCCTGAAGACGCCATAATTATGAATGGCCCACAGGCCTCCATATTTGTTCTGGATGATCATGGAGCGCAAAAGGAGCAACACACCAAATTTAAAATGATGCCAGTTACCCTGGGGATTTCCAGTTTGGGTTTTGTTGAGATTAATCTGCCTGAAGGGACTGCCAAAAATCTTCAAGTTGTAACTAAGGGCGCTTACACCTTGTCATCAGAATTGGTAAAAGGCGAACTGGAGCACGAACATTAACAAAGTAAAGTCTACCACTACAATGAACGAAATAGAGAAACTTTTGGATGGTAAAAGCGTGCGTCCTACCGCGATGCGCATTCTGGTCTATAAATATATGGCACAAAAAGATATTTCCGTAGCCTTAACCGATATTGAAAATGCCTTTGCCAAGGCAGAAAGAACCACCTTGTATCGCACCTTAAAAACTTTTGAAGAAAAAGGCGTCGTGCATCAAATTGATGATGGCACTGGGGTTACCAAATATGCGCTTTGCGAAAAAGGCTGTAATTGTGAAATAGAACAGGACTTGCACTTGCATTTTCATTGTAACAATTGCAATGAAACGGTATGCCTTACCCATCATAAAATACCGCATATCAATTTGCCTGAAGGCTATGTGGCGGAAGATGTTAACCTAGTGGTTAAAGGCTTATGTGAAAAATGCAGCGGATACTAAATGCACTTCCGTTGCACCAGATAATTTTAGATATTGCACTTATGAAAAAGAAAAAAATCAATCTTAGTGAGCTCAATACAAATGCGCAGAAAGACGAACATTCTCTGGACGATGGTCACAACCATAGCAGTCCGGAACGCGTAGGGCAAATTAAAACCTACTTACCTGCACTATTCAGTTTTGTGATGTTGCTATTGGGTATTGCAATGGATTATTTGGACGTTACCTTTTTTAAAGATGCGGTACGTATTGCTTGGTATCTCGTCGCTTATTTTCCTGTGGGTTTTCCAGTAATAAAGGAAGGGCTTAAGAGCATTGGGAACGGTGATTTTTTTACTGAATTTTTATTAATGGCCATCGCCACCATTGGGGCATTCGCGATTGGGGAATATCCCGAAGCTGTAGCGGTAATGTTGTTTTATGCAGTGGGGGAGTTATTTCAAAGTGCAGCGGTCAATCGCGCTAAAAGCAACATCAAGGCCTTGCTAGACGTGCGTCCCAACGAAGCATTGGTGAGCCGAAATAACGATTATGTTTCCGTAAGTCCAGAAACCGTTAAGATTGGCGAAAAAGTACAAGTGCGCGTTGGTGAGAAAATTCCTTTGGATGGCATCTTACTGTCTAAAAAAGGCGCATTCAATACCGCAGCCTTAACAGGGGAGAGCAAACCAGATACTATTGCAAAGGGAGAAAAGGTATTTGCGGGCAGCATCAATCTGGATGGAGTTGTAGAAATAGAGACCACAAAGGAATTTAAGGACAGCTCTATTGCGCGAATCTTGGATATGGTTCAAAATGCGACCGCACGTAAATCTAAAACAGAATTATTTATCAGGAAATTTGCCAGAATTTACACTCCCATTGTGGTCTTCTTGGCGATAGGGCTTACCTTTTTGCCTTATTTTTTTGTAGATAATTATGACTTTAGCGACTGGTTATATAGAGCCTTGGTGTTCTTGGTTATTTCATGTCCCTGTGCTTTAGTCATTTCTATTCCGCTAGGTTATTTCGGCGGATTGGGCGCTGCTTCAAAAAACGGAATTTTATTTAAAGGGGCATCCTATTTAGATGAAATGACAAAGGTAACCACCGTGGTTATGGATAAGACGGGTACCGTAACCCAAGGTGTTTTTAAAATCAAAGACATCAAAACCATAGAATGGGATACCCCTGAATTTATGAAATACCTCATGGCGGTGGAAGAACAATCTACCCACCCCATTGCAAAGGCTATTATGGCCTATAAAGCCGAAGGTGAAGATTTTCAGGCTTCGGAAGTATCTGAAATTGCGGGAAAAGGCTTAAAAGGAAGTGTCAACGGAAAAATGGTGCTTGTTGGAAATAAAGCTTTAATGAGCGCAAACACAATTACTGTTCCAACCGAAACAGATGCGATTGTAGAATCCATTGTTATGGTTGCCATTGCTGGCGATTTTGCGGGTTACGTGGTAATTGCCGATGAATTGAAGGCCGATGCGCATCAAACCATCGCACAACTGCGAGCCTCGGGTATTGCCAAAATCATTATGCTTTCTGGAGATAAGGATTCCATTACCCAAAAAATCGCTAAAGATTTGGGTGTCGACTGGGCCAAGGGAGGCCTGCTTCCAGAAGATAAATTGCATGAAGTGGAACAATTGATGGCAGAGAATGATCGTAAAGTCGCTTTTATTGGAGATGGCATCAACGATGCACCCGTATTGGCTGCCAGTGATGTTGGTATTGCCATGGGCGGATTGGGTAGTGATGTTGCCATCGAAACCGCAGATGTGATCATCCAAACCGATCAACCGAGTAAAATTGTAAAAGCCATAAAAATTGGGCGCTCCACGAGACGGATTGTTTGGCAGAATATTGCTCTGGCATTTGGCATTAAAATCGTCGTTTTGATTTTGGGCGCTGGTGGTTTGGCAACCATGTGGGAAGCGGTTTTTGCCGATGTAGGCGTGGCCTTGTTGGCAATTTTGAACGCAGTTCGATTGCAGCGCATGACTTGGAAGTAATATGTGATAATAGAAACTCTAGATAATAAATCTAAACCATTATAAATCAAATCGCTTAATGAATAATTTAGAATCTAATCTGAATACTTTGGTTTTGTTAGCTACGAGAATCAAGCTTTCAGTAGTGACTTTTGAAAAAATCATTGAAAACAAAGATTACTTAAATAAAATTAGTTATTCAGAAAGTTTTTACCAAAAAACAGGATTTCAAAAATCATTACAAGGACTCATTTCTGAACATATGATAATACAATTCTGTTCATTTTTAGACGAATACAAAAAATTTAACCCTAAAAATATAGGTGAGGAATATACTGAAAGGTTTAAAATTTTAAGCTCGAAAAATAAATATGGAGTTAAAAGAATTAACCAGTGGAAAAATCTTTATGAATATAGAAATCAAATAGCAGCTCATAATTTTGACATAAAAAATAGGCCTATCTTGTCAAAAGAAGAAATGACAGAGTATTCAATACCGAATTCATTTAATGAAATTTTTATCTTCTATAAAATCTGTGAGAAGATTTGTCATAATATATTTAATGTGTTTCCGGAATTTATAGAAAAAATAGACTTAAATATTAAATTAGGAGATAAAGTAAAATATAAAAAAAATCTAAATTTAGATTTTGAAAAAGAGTTAGAACTGATTGAACAAAAAATGAAATAAAAGCAGATTATGATATTTAGCTCAGTTTTGGCTTATATATGCGAATAATTTTAGATTTTTTAATTCGTTGTTGTTAGCCAAATTAGTGCATTAACTACATCTTTTATTATTATTAATATATTCTGTTATTCAATAAAATTATTTATCTCAGGTTCATCAAAACAAAGGGGGCTACCTTTTTAAATGGTATTTAAAAAAGACCTTGAATTTTCAGGGTCTTTTTTTTTTGAATTGGAGATCTTCAACAATTATAAGGATAATGAAAGTGAGTGGCGCCCAATATGAGGTTAGGAAGAATAAATTCAGCAAAAACACCTTGTACAGTGCTTTAGAATAAATTTAGAATCCATTACTAGTTTTATTGCCTTAAATTTATCCTAATGAAATATTTAATAGCCGAAGACGAAATCGACCTACAACAATCCATTGTGACCTATTTGCAGCGTGATGGCCATATATGCGAGGTCGCTTCAGATTTTGAGGAAGCTTCGGAAAAAGCAGCCATTTACGACTATGATGTGATTATTCTGGATGTCAACTTGATTTCGGGGAGTGGGTTGGAGGTGCTTAAAGCTATTAAAAAAGATAAAAAAAGAGCGGGCGTTATTATTGTTTCAGCCAATAATTCCTTAACCGATAAATTGGAAGGTCTAGATTTGGGCGCAGACGATTACATCACAAAACCATTCCATCTGGCCGAACTTAATTCCAGAATCAACGCAGTACTTCGACGCGGAAAATATGGTGGCGACGATATCATGGAATTCAATGAAATTCGAATAGATACCAAATCAAGAACCGCGTATATTGGAAAAAATGTGATAGCACTTACACGCAAAGAGTACGATTTATTGGTGTTTTTCATTTCCAACAAAGGGCGAGTGCTTTCCAAAGAAATTATTGCCGAACATCTTTGGGGAGATGATAGCGATTTACTTGATAATTTTGATTTCATTTATGTTCACATCAACAATCTGCGCAAAAAGTTAACCGCGGAAGGCGCAAAATATATCAAAACCGCTTACGGGACGGGTTATAAATTTATAGAAGAATAGGGCGTGGCAAAAAAAATAAAGCTCATAAAAAAGACATCGCGTACCTTCTTGTTGGCAGGGGTGTTCTTGACCTTGGCGAGTTCAATGGTGTTATATGTTTTCACAAGATACCTATTGGAAAGTGAAATAGAGGAGGAGCTTTATTCTACGGAAGTGAGGGTGGCAGCTGCCATAAAAAAGAACAATACCATTTATACTCTACCGCCCATAACCGATGTAAGCATTGTAGACGATTTGGCCCCAGAGGTGTTAAAAGACACGGTTATCTATGATCCTTCTGAAGATGAGATGGAATTGTTTCGTGAGCTTTCTACTTACAAAGCCATAAATGGCATCAACTATCATATTACCATCCGGAGTATGGCAGTCGATTCTGAAGAATTTTTGTTGGCTATTGTAGGATCCAATATGGTCATATTTATTTTGGCCTTTGTGTTTCTATTCTTTTTTAATACCAAAAGAAATCTCAATTTGTGGCGTCCCTTTTTTAAGAATTTAGAGCAAATGAAGAGGTTTTCGCTAACTTCAAAACAACCAATGCTACTAATGGATAGCGAGGTATTGGAATTTTCAGAATTAAAAACAGAAATTGAAACCCTTACCAATAAGGTAAAAGCAGATTATGAAAGCTTGAAACAGTTTACCGAGGATGTCTCTCATGAAATGCAGACGCCTCTAGCCATAATTCAAGCAAAAATCGATAATATCATTAATGAACACCTCATTAACGATAAACAATATGAACAAATTACCTCTATTCAAAAAGATATCCAGCGCTTAAAACAGCTTAACAAACGCATCACTATTCTTACCAAAATTGATAAAAATCAATTTGTAAACGTTGATGCTGTGAATCTTACCGCGCTTATAAGTGAAAAAATTGAAAATTTTAAAGAATTGGGGTTTAAGAACATAGTACAGGTGTCTCCCAAAGCATTAGTAGTGTTAATGGATGCAGCTTTAGCCGATATTTTGGTGAATAATTTGGTGTCTAATGCGATTAGGCACAGTGCTACTGAAGATAAAATTACACTAACTACCACTAACAACATGTGGGTGATTTCTAATGCGGGTGATAAGGCACTGGTGCATCCAGAAAAATTGTTCCAACGGTTTTATAGAGAAACCAATAGCACACATTCTACCGGACTGGGATTGGCTATTGTTAAGAAAATATGCGATCTCTATGAATTTGACATTGCTTATGCTTTTGAGATGGACCAACATGTCTTTTCAATAAAATTCAAGAACGTATAGTTTTTGAAGTCCAAAGATCCATCTAAAATATTCTAAGCGTTTCATTTCTGAATTTATATCAAGGCTCTCGCCATCTTCTCTTCGTAACAACAGTTACCGTAAGACGAGTTTTTTACCAGTGCGTTTAAAAATGAAGCATCCCTTTTAGGTTTTACGAGAATTGGCTTCAGTTTTTCTTTAAGATTGCACCTTATTTTTCGACGATAATTATAAAAGGTGTGAGCGCGTAGGCTTTAGGGTTAATGATTAAAAATCCAAAACACTTTTTAAGCTAACACAATTCCTTCAAAATGATGAAAACGCGAACACTAAATAAGGTAGCAAAAATAACGGTGTTATTTTGGGTCATGAAAATAATTGCGACCACCTTGGGCGAAACCTTGGGCGATTATTTAGCGCAAACCTTAGGCTTGGGATATACGGTGGGTATCTTAATAACGTTGACATTTTTTTTAATACTACTTGGTATTCAGTTGTATTCAAAAAAATATGTGCCACTTTATTTTTGGCTCGTTATTATTGCCACAACGACTCTAGGTACTGAAGTGTCCGATTTTATGGATAGAAGTCTTGGTTTGGGCTATACCTATGGAAGTTTAGTGTTAACAATTGGATTGCTGGGCATACTTTTGTTTTGGTACCTCAAGTATAAAAATTTAGAAGTCTACCCAATTTTTGAAAGAAACAAGGAGTTACTTTTTTGGATCGCAATCTTATTTTCCAATAGCTTGGGTACAGCGTTTGGTGATTATTTGAGCGATGACGTTGGCTTGGGCTATGTTATGGGGGCTGTCATAACCGCCTCAATTATAGTAGTGGTCCTCTTACTGCATTACTTAACAAAAGTGAATCAGATCCTGTTATATTGGATTGCATTTGTGTTTACACGTCCCTTTGGCGCTACTTTTGGCGACTTTCTTACCAAACCCTTAAATGAAGGCGGTTTAGATTTGGGCACTATGCAAGCCTCCATTGTTGCTGTGATTTTAATTGGTGTTTTAATTTATAGGTCACCTAAGCAATCAACAACTGAAAAAGACTCATAAAACTCAAAAATATAAGTATTCAAGCAGAAGGAGCTTAGTAACTGTAAAATATGGGCTCCACTTTTTAGTAGCTCTTTATTCGGGGTTGCAACGTTGGCTTTAAATTTTCTTTAGAATCCTAAAGTACTTTCGACATCAATTAACATACACTCGCTTAATTAATGTCTAAATTGTTCCCTACGCGTTTTGCTTTATTGAAATCCTATATTGGTCTATTTTTAATAGGTTCCACTCTGCTGAGATCAAGTTTCTTGATTTGGAATTTTTCTGAAGTGGATAAGAGCTTTTTTACATTGGCCAACACCTTTATCATTGGCTTATTATTCGATGTAGCGACCATTTCATTTTTTACGATACCCTACCTCCTTTATTTGTTGCTAATGCCAAAACGTTATGGCGGTTCTGTAATGGATAGGATTATAACCTATTTCGGTTTTTCGGTTGGCGTATTGATCTTGTTCTTTTCTTTTTTTGGGGAGTTTACATTTTGGGATGAGTTTCAAAGACGCTACAACTTTATCGCAGTAGATTATTTGATCTATACCTACGAGGTGGTAAAGAATATCAATGAATCCTATCCCTTGCCAATTCTTATTTCTGCAATGTTGTTGCTGGTGTTTATAAGCATCTTGCTCATTTATAAATTAGGATGTTTCAAAAGCACTTTCCAAAGCAGAACCGCTTTCAAACCAAAGTTAATCGCCTCCATACCTTGGTTCGTTGTGGTAGCCATAGCTATGGCTTTTGTAACTAATAAAAAGGCCGATTTTTCTGAAAACCGCTATAATAATGAATTGGCAAAGTCAGGAATCTATGCCTTCTTTTCAGCTTTCAGAAATAACGAATTGCCTTACAGCGAATTTTACAAAACAATTTCAAAAACAGAAGCGTACCAGACCGTTAAGGCGAGTTATTCAAACGCAAATACCACATTTTTAGCTCCAAGTAAAGATTCAATTTATAGAAACATTGTAAGCTCTGATAGTTTACAGCAACCCATTACACCGAACGTTATTTTTATTTGTATTGAAAGTTTAAGTGCCGATTTCTTAAGCGAATTTGGCAATAAGGACACCATCACACCAACCCTAGACTCATTGGCCAATAACAGCTTGTTTTTTAGTAATTTATATGCCACAGGAACGCGAACCGTAAGAGGTATGGAAGCGATCACCTTATCCATTCCGCCCACGCCAGGACGCAGCATCGTAAAACGAAAAAACAATCAAGACCTCTTTACTATTGGCGAAGTCTTTAAACAACAGGGGTATGAGCGTAATTTCTTTTACGGAGGTGACGGTTATTTTGATAATATGAATTCTTATTTTGGCGGAAATGGTTTTAATATTGTTGATAGAGGTCGCGGGTTTTTATTGGACAATAGCATTACAACCACACGAACCAATATTGAAGATGATGAAGTAACCTTTGAGAATGCCTGGGGCGTTTGTGATACCGATCTTTACAACAAAGTGCTAAAGGAAGCCGACAAGGCTCACGACACCGGAATACCATTTTTCGACTTTATAATGACCACCTCCAACCACAAACCCTATACCTATCCCGCGGGGAACATTGACATCCCTTCCGGAACAGGCCGAAATGGAGCGGTAAAATACACCGATCATGCTATTGGAGCATTTATAAAAAAGGCAAAAACGAAACCTTGGTTTAAGGATACGGTTTTTGTAATAATGAGCGATCATTGTGCCGGTAGTGCTGGGCGTTGGGAATTGGATGTGCAAAACTACCACATCCCAGCGTTTATTTTTAATTTGCCCAATCAAAAACCAGAGAAAGTAGATAAATTGGCCTCTCAAATTGATCTGTTTCCAACGCTGTTTTCAGCCTTGCATTGGGATTACAACTCTAATCTCTTCGGAACGAATATAGTAGATATGAAAGCAAAAGATGAGCGCGCCTTTATTGGAAACTATCGAAAATTAGGCTATTTGAAGGACAACCATATTTTGATTTTGAATGAACAAGGTGATGCCAATTTTTACCTATGGAAACCAGCAGATAATAGTTTAAATGCAATGCCTTCCGAAGAAAAATTTGAAAACAACAGCATTTCATTCTATCAAGTTGCCGATGATTTATACAGGTCTGGTGGATTAAAGATTAAACCGAACCTTAAGTGATAGCGATCCATTTTATAGTAAACCCTATTGCTGGCAACGCAAAAAATAAAATTTCTGAAGACCTGCTCAGGCAGTACTTTGAGCCTAGTAATTACCGTATTAGCATCAAGACCTCAAGATTTAAGGGGAATGCCATAGACCTTACCAAAGAGGCCATTAAAGAAAAAGCGAATATTATTGTGGCTTGTGGCGGGGACGGAACCGTAAATGAAGTAGCATCAACACTGGTGGGGTGTAATATTCCGTTGGGGATTGTGCCCATTGGGTCAGGCAATGGTTTGGCCTCAAATTTAAACCTTCCCAAAAGTCTTCATAAGTCTCTTATGGTGATTAAAAACCAGAAGAGCATCAAGATTGATGTGGCTAAGGTAAATAATCGTTACTTTTTTAGCAATATGGGGTTTGGCTTTACCGCCAACGTGATCTCAAATTATGAGGCCTCTCAAAGGCGGACGCTTTGGTGTTATGCGAGAGCCTGTATAAAATCTTTTGTTGGGTTTTCAAAAAGAGAAGAGATCAGTATCGCTATAGACGGTGAAATGGAACTGTTAAATCCATTTTTGATTTTTGTTTCAAACTCCAACGTTATGGGCTACAAAATGAGTCTTACCCCAAAAGCATCCTTACAAGACGGGCTTTTGGATGTTATTATAGTCCCAAGATTGGGGAGGTTGAAAATGCTTTGGTTTGGGATGTGCATGCTCTTTAATAGGATAGAGATTTTAAAGGAAACCAAGTCTTACCAAACACAACACTTATCATTAATTAGAAGTAAAGGGGCTTTTTTTGAATCGCAGGTTGATGGAGAGTTTCTCAAAATAATCAGCGACACAATTTTAATTGGCATTGAAAGGGAATGTTTAGAAGTATTAATTTGAATTCCTTTAACTTTAAATTTCCTTTAGATTTTCATGTTATATTATAATAAATCACAAACCGAAAGACTATAGATAAAAATCACTACTTCAGTTTAATTTATAATTTAGAGATGATTGAAAATCAATTAGATAAGAAAATGCTTTTTTTAAAAGTGAAACAGCACTGTCTCAACTTATTGAGTGATAGTAGATGCAGCCATTTGCCATTTCACAACGTGACGCATACTTTGGAGGTTTTTAAAAATGTAGAATTCATTGGAAAACATGAAAGGCTTAATGAGCTGGAATTGGAAATATTAAAAATCGCAGCGCTCTTTCACGATACTGGAGTTGCAGTAGCCTATAAGGACCATGAGGCGATAAGTTCAAAAAACGCGCAACGCTTCTTGACCCATCTGGGGTATCCTGCGGAAAGGATCATTAAAGTAATGCAGTGTATTGCTGCAACCCGAATGCCTCAACAGCCTAGAACAAAATTGGAACGTGTTATGTGTGACGCTGATTTATTTCACCTATCCACAGATGTTTTTTTATCGAAAAACCTACAGTTAAGATCGGAATGGAAAAAGGCTCTCGACCTCACCTTTACGGATGAAGAGTGGTTTCGATTGAATTTTGAATTCTTATCAGACCATCATTACCAGAGCACTTACGGGAAGACGGTTCTCGAACAACAAAAAAGCAAAAATAGGCTCTTAATGAACAAATTGAGTTGTGAAGCAAGCAGCTAAATCCTATAGCAAGACATTTAAAAAAAACGATTGATAAAAACACTTGTTTTTTGCAGTAATGCTTCAGATGACCCTATTAAGTTTGAAGGTGAAGGCATGCCTTCAGAAGCTAAATAACTTAAAAATTAGAGTTTCATTTCTTCAGGTCTACTCCTAAAATTTTTAGTTTAGACACCAAAAGCCTTTCACAAAATAAATTGAAAAGACCCATGCACAGAAAGCGTATTGGCTCTTTTCAAGATTTTTCTATCTCTAAGCGATGGAATGCAAATGAATGTATTGAGAGTGTTCTAATTTTCGCTACATTTCATTTGAATATAATCAAATTCAAATGTTATCTACAACTTCTATGGCCTCATTAACCGATGGTTTTTAGGGGCTGAGACCAATTGAAACCCTTTAAAAGCTCAAATTTAACCAGTTCCATACGATGTCAAACCATAAATCCAACTATTTTGAGGAATCGCCCACCGCACTATTGGACGATATTGCAAAGGGAATGGCGTTAGATATGGAACCTGCGGGTAGTGCAATTAAAGTTATAATCACCATACCTGCCCATAATGAGGAAGATTGCATACTAGACTGTATTGAGGCGTTAAATAATCAATGTGCACTCTTCAAACAAAAAATCAATTATGAGTTTTTTGAAATTATAGTAGGCTGTCATAATTGTACCGATGAGACCTATGCCATCTGCAACGCCTTTAAAATTGCAAATCCTCTTATAAATCTCCAAGTTCTCGAAATTCAAAACCTGGAAATTAATAACGTAGGCGCAGTTAGAAGAGTGCTCATGCATATTGCTTATGATAGAATTTCAACACCAGATGGGTATATTGCAACTACGGATGCCGATAGCATCGCCGACCATTATTGGTTAGCCAATCTCATGGCTTATGTAGGAAGTCCCTATGGCTTAATTTGTGGGCGACTTATGATTAATATGGATGGAATTACGGGTAATGCCAGGCTCACTTTGAAATATAAAAGGAAGTATGAGCATTTAGTTTCAGAGCTAAGGGAGCGTTTGATGCCTGATGACTGTGATGTTAAGCCTCGCCATTCGGACAACTCCGGGCCTAATTTGGCGGTGAGAGCAGATGTTTATAAGTCTGTTGGCGGAATAAGACCTCTTGGGTTTTGTGAAGACATTGCTTTTTATGACAGCATAATCTATAACGGGTATAAGGTGCGCCACTGCCCTGACACTATTGTGCTAACCTCCTGTAGGCAAGACCCGAGAGCACCATGGGGATTTGGTGCTGAATTGGGCACCTGGAACGCAGAAGGCTTGATTACTTATGAAGTTGAAGGTCTAAATGCGCTTTTGGCACGATTTAAGATTTATGCCCTGGCACAATCTTTTTTTCTGAATAAAACCAATGAAGGCTTGAGGCAAATGAGCGAGATGAGCGGATTAAGCCAAAAAGAATTTTTAACGTATTTCTCAACTTATCCAACAGTTGCAGCTGTGCATCTTAAACTAGAAAAAGAATTGGACAAGCTCCATACCTGGCGCGATAGATATCCAAAACAGAATATAGGTCGCGTCTTAAAAGAGTTGGAAAACTTCTTAAGGGTTTAATTTTTAACTTTTTTCCAAACTTGCAATCTATAAGTCTCATGGCGTTCATGAACTAATTCTTCAAAATGTCCCCACTTCTCATTTAACTCTGTAAAAACATCATGAACTTCGTCGCCAGTTAAAGGATAATCGGGCACGAACGGTGTCCAATGCACCATGAGCAATTTTCCGTTGGGTAAAAGTTGATGGTCTATATTTTTAAATAAGGTTAAAAGATCTTCAGTATTTAAATAATAACCTATCTCACAACATGTTATAAGGTCATAGCTGCCATTGGGAAACATTTTGGTAATATCGCCCGCTAAAAAAGTGACCTTGTCATCTAGCGCACAGTAAGATCGGGCTGCTGCAATGGCAGTTGGACTAATGTCGATGGCTAGAATATGGTCGCAAATTTTTGACAATAGTTGGGTTTGTATGCCTATGGAGCACCCCAGCTCTAAACAATTGGCATAACGGTTAGGTTTTAATGCAACGATTGTATTTTTATACTTTTCCTGTTCGTAGCTAGAATGGCGAAAATTCCACGGATCAATTTTTTCGGTATATAAATCTTCGAAATAATCGGTAGCCAATGTTTCCAAGTTTTTACGTTTGGTTAAAAAGAAGTATTCGGTATTACTATTAAAAGGTTCCAGAAGTTCTTCGGTAAGCACAAAACCATAGCGGTCATCAGTTATAATTTCACCTAGTTGAGACCTATGCGCCTTAATGGCATTCCATTTAAAATTAAAGACCTCTGTGATATCTAACCGATAGGGTTTAACTTCTGCATTCAATGGCCAATCTGCCGGTTTACCGTTTTTCCATAACCATATGGGATATTCCATTTTGGTAATTTCGGCGCCCAATTTACCTAAAATAAGGTCGCCTAGATTATGGGTAACTATATGATCGGGATGTGGATCTCTTCGCCATGGCATTGCGACGGTATTAATGCTCTTGTGCTCAAAAATGCGATAGATCTCAAGGCTTAGTTTTTCCAGCGCGATGGTGTCAAGCTGTACCAATTTTCCATCTTGTTGCTGTATAAAGTGAAGGTTCTCGCTATCCAATCCTAAATTTTGGCAGGCTTTGAGAGCTTCAGCTTCCCTAGTTTTGGCAAGCACATCAGCCGGATGCGTTTTACTATTGGGGTGGGATGCCGATCCACTGGTGATAAACACTACATACACCTTTTTGCCCAGGTTTTTTATTAATTTTATGAGCCCGCCACAACCGAGGCTTTCATCGTCAGGGTGCGGGGCAAGAACCAATAGGTTGCCGATATCTGCGCCTAAACGAGCTTTATTGAGATAGGGGGCAGATTGAATGTGATTGTATGTTGTTGCAATCATATTTTACTCATTTTTTTAAGATATAATCGCCTATGGCGCTAAAGGCGCTATCTGGTCCAGGTTGTTTCAAATACACCGTCAAATCTCTGTGAATGCGTTCTAAATCGTGTGGCTTCATCATGCCTTGCAACCCGACCGACATTTCACAAGTTTTTAAAACTTCCTCGCAAATGTCTCTAATAACGCTACGAAACATGTTGGAGTAGTGAACACAAAAAGCAGAATCGTTTGACCTATTGTCTAGGGCTGCCCCAGCTTGCTTTAGCCATAAATCTCCAGTTTCTAGCAATACAGTAAGTTTGGCTACCCGGGTTATTTGTTCTGAAGCTTCGGTGCGTTGTAATTTTTTTAAATGCGCTATGGTTGCTTTTACAGCAGCATGTGCCCCTCCCAGTTGAACCGCTGCAAATCGAGCGGCACCTCCTGAAAAATCGGGCTCTTGAACATAATCGTAACTATTTCCCAGTAACTGATTCTCACTAAACGATTGGCCTTCTAGATTAAATCGGCAACTTACGGATGCTTTCATGCCAAAGGGTTGCCAAAATTTATAGTCTTCGATTAAATTATAATCGTCCAAATGTAAAATGATCATTTGATTCCCATCTTCACCTTGAGCAGTGACTATAGGCCGAACGACATTATTTGCACCAGAGCAAAAGATTTTTGCGCCCTCCAACAGATAACCCTGGTTATGTGGAGCGAATTTTAATGCTTCTGAAGGCAGTTCGGAGTTCCAAATGCCAAATAGCTTGCCCTCAAGGGCTTCAGCAAAATAATGTGCTTTTTGATGCTCTGAACCAAAATTATTAATTAGTAAAAGGGCATTGACATGGCCTTCAAAAACGCGTCCCAAGGAGAGGTCATGACTGCCAACATACCTTAATAGCTCTAAAAGCTCCGCATTGTGGGATGATTCTCCCCAGCCCCAACCGTTATAGTCTTGTGGTATATTTGCGGTTAAGACTCCATGATCTCTTAAACGGTCAAGGCCTTCCAAAGGAAATTCTTCATTATTGCGTATGTAGCCCTCATCAAACATATTCAAATACTCGATGCCAGACGTTTCTAATACGATGTTGTTGTAATTGCTTTGTTGGGCCATTGACATAATTACTCTATTTATTGGTCTCAAATTTATTATAGTTAAGCGCGACGATTAGATTTAAAAAGTTTTTTCTTTAACTCTTATTAACTTAATTCAATAATTAAGGCAGATTATTCCTTCATTCTATAATTTTTCAGAAATAATTAAAATTCGTAATATACGAGTTATATCGCTGAAAATGAACGACAAACCTATTGTAATATACGCTTAAGCAAAAGGCTCATCATTAACCATGAGATTTTTATATGTACTCGATTCGGGGAGTTTAATTATAGCAATGGGTTGAGTGTCGTCAATGGTCCATTTGATAAATCCTAGATCGTTGAATTTTTGAAGATGGTTTGCCATGGGCCAGATTGACCATTTAGAGTAAAAATAATTGGAATTTTTCACAATGGATTCCATTGATTTTAATGGCGGACGCATAAACGCATGTTGTTGGTGATACACGGTATGCGAGGTTAAATACAATGGAATATGCCTGGATTGGCACTTAAAGGCTAAATCGGTGTCCTCCGCACCGTAACCCGTAAAGGTTTCGTCAAAGCCCCCAAGTTCAAAAAATAACTGTGAAGGCATAAAGAAACAAAGGCTCCAAAATAAACCATAGTCTTGCGCCTGCTTAGTGCCTTGATATTTTGGTCTGTTGGGGTGTTCCATGGCATGTTTTACAAATTCAAAAGTCTCAACATCTACAATAGGTCGATCGAGGTACATGGGGCGCGCCATGTTTATAGAATTTGCTGCCATATCAAAAATTCTGAGGTCGGCAATGTAATCATATGAGGGTACACAATCCACATCCAAAAAAGCCAAAGTCTCAAACTTAGCAAGGGTAGCACCAATATTTCTTGTTTTTGCAATGGGGAGACGCAAGGGGTCAAAATCAGTGATTAAAATATGGTTGATATCGAGATTGTACAGTGGTAATTCCAACTGCTCACTATCCATTTCTATAAGAATAACTTCATCGGGGAGCTCCCTTCCGTTTTCCAAACCCTTTAAAACATTTCGTAAATGGGGATGCCGTCCATGAAAGATGATAATAACTGAAATCTCGTTCGCATTCATAAAAAGGGTTTAAATTTTTCAATTTTTTCAAAGTTTTTCATAGACCCAAAATAGGAGGCCAATTGATTGTGAACAGGCAAATCTATATACTCTTTTATGGAGCGATCGAGATCGTGAAGGTTCAATTTTACTGCAAGTCCATTCTTCTCCAAACCTCTTAAGATCATTTCTTGTTCCTCGTAAGGTCGATTCTCTGCAATGGCTATGAATTTATTTTTTACTGAAAGAATCTCCGAGGTGAGATTCATGCCACAGGAGGAAATAACGATGTCATTATCTAGCATAAGCTGTTCCAAATCATTGGTGAACGGAAGTTGATTGACGTTCAAACCCATAATAGATTCCGTAAGACCAACAATTGTGAAGTGATAGTCTAACTTTTGTTTACAAAGGGCCTCAATGCTGTGTCGATCTAATTGCAGACCCCCATTTCCTGAAAGCATCAGGATTTTAATATTTTTTTTCGACCTTAGGTTAACTGGACTGGTTGTTGTTCTGAATTTGAATCTCGAAATAAACCCTAAATAATTTACCTTTTCAATAACCGCTTTATCTGTGCACATCTCCATCTGTTTGGGGAAATAGGCAAATAAAAATTCCGAAGCCTCTTGTGCAATTTGATGCGCTGGATCGTTCCTGTGCCCCAGCATTTTATTATATGCATAGGGAATCCCAGCGACCCTGAATTGAACTGCTGTTTCCACACTTACATCTACAAGTGCAAATGCTATTTTATGAGTGAGGCAAGAGTCTAATATTTGAAAATTCCGAAATAAAATATTCTTTTGAGACTTTGGAAGATAATGGGCGTAACGCGGAAGGTTCTGGACGGTTTTTAAATAATTGGTGTAATCACTGTCTTCATTCTCAATAGCAATCACTTTAATGTTTGTATCAAATTTGAAGGTGGAAGCTGTAATAATAAGAGATTTATTTTCAAAGGCATAGCAAAATTGCTGTGCTGAATTGCTATGGCCAAAACCTTGGGAATGTGCGTAATATGCGATCATGCCAGTTGTGCGCTGCGCACTGATATTTGATGGTACAAGGTTTCATATTGGTCAACCATTTTGAGATGGGAGCAAAATTCCTCGGCTCTTTCCCGGCACTTGCGAGAATCAATGGAATTCAATTTTAAAATTGCTGAACTAAACGTTTGCGGTTCATTCAAATGGAACAAAATGCCACAGTCTTCAGTAATAATTTCACTAGCTGCTCCAATGTTATTGGCAATAACGGGCGTACCGGAAGCCAAAGCTTCCGCAATAACCAACCCATAGGGCTCTTCCCAAGTACTTGAAAAAATAAAGGCCCTGCTTTTAGCGTACAAGTCATTCACCTGTAGCAGCCCGAGGTGCCCCACATATTCACAGCAGTCATATTTCAATAATCGGGGTTGCACATGCTTATCAAAGTAATCTTGATTAGCAATGGGACCTGCAATCTTGAGATGAATGTAATTGGTATGGCATAAGTCCATAGTTTCAATTAATCCCTTCTCTTTACAAATTCTGCCACACCAAGAAAAATAATTCTCTGTAATACTAGAGGTTTGCCATGCGTTAACATCAATGCCATTGTAAATGGTGGTAAGCGTTATCAAATGTTCTTGGTATACCGAGTTCAAACTGTTGCTCACCGCAGTAAACATTTGATTGGGTGCTTGGTGAATGGCTTGTAACGCCACATTTAAATTATCAAATACAGGCGTGTGAAATGAAGTTATAAAAGGGATTGGCGTTAAACTTCCCGAAATTATGGCATGATGATTAAGAGAATGGTTATGGAGGATATCGAACTGAATAGTCAAAAACTCATTTAACGATTTGTAAAAATGACCAAATCGGTGTAAATCGGATTCTGCCTCAGATGGAGAAAGTGAGGTTTCTATTTTGGAATAAAACACCATTTTACCTTTGAGATCTGAACCTTCCAAACAAAGGGTCGTAACCGAGTGTCCTCTGGCAACCAGTTCATTTACCAGAAGCCGAGTGAGCATTTCTAAACCTCCTTGATAGGGTTCTTTTATAGGATGCGCGTCGTGAGCTATAATTCCAATAGTCATGTGCTATACATTTTAGAAAGATTTTGTCTAGAATGGAGAAGTTCATATTTGAGTCGCAGTTTCCCCAACAGACCAAAAATTGAAATGGTAATTAATGAAAAACCAATGAGTCTAGAGCTGAACAAAAAACAGACAATAGAACTTATAAATAAGAGTATTGGTAAATAAAAATAACTTAGTGAAAAACCTTCAGCGATAAGAAATTTATTGGTTCGCACGAATGGTTTATGAGAATTGATGATATAGGTTAACCAATAAAAGGAGCCTATTTCCACAGTACCAATATGTACCAATAATGCCATGAAGGTTTCGTAAACACTATGTTTCGAACTCATTCTTAAAATAAAAAATTGAGTTATGGTGTGTAAAATAAGCGACATGAAAACCAAGAGATACGCCACATAAATTCCATGTGTATGCATGATTAGAAATGGGATGCCCATAAAGGAGATGAGAATAGGTAAAGCCAGCAAATTCACCCAAACGAATAACATGGTAGACAGGCGTAGCTTTTGCGTATACGGTATGTCCTTCTTTTTTAAACACATCACCAAGGTTTGGAAATTTCCAAAACTCCATCTTTTATATTGTTTAGTGTAATCGGTTATAGATGTAGGCATGGTGCCCGTTCCAATACTCAAATTGCAATAGCCTATAGTAAATTTTCGACTTAATAATTCAATTCCAAAATGAGCGTCTTCGGTAATCGTTTCCGTTGGCCATCGCAGACCTTTTTTAAAAACTTCGCTATGTATAAGCGTGAGTGTACCTGTGGGGAGTCCCAGGTGTTTCTTATCCATGGCAGATAAATAACATTCGAAATAATGCTTGTAATTGGCCTGTAAGCCCTTTGTATGCGAACATATATTTCTATAATTCTGGGGAAATTGCAATACATCCACTTTTCGCTCCTTAATAGAGCCTACAGCAACTTTTAAGGCGTTGGGAAGCAATTTATAGTCGGAATCTACGGTAAATACATACTCGGCTTTCGGGTTTGTCTTTTCTAAGGCAATGTTTAGTGCACCTGCTTTATAGCCTTCAACTTTATCAAAATGGAAAAACCTAAAATGGTCAAATTTTACTGCATAGGCTTCAATAGGTTGCCAAGAAGCCAAATTTGGGGTATTGTTGGAGATAATAATGACTTCAAAATTGGCGTATTCCAAATCATTGAAAGCGTTTAGAGTATCCATGACAATGTCCGGGGGTTCATTGCAAATCGCCAAATGGATGCTTACAAACGGTTCTTCGGATTGTAGCTCGGTATAATTTATAATTTTTGATGTATTGATAAAATAAATCCTTGAGGTGCATAGCAGAAGTAGAGCTGCTAAATTGATGCCCAATAGTATATAAAAAGTATCTATGAAAAGTTCTGTAACCATATAAACACCCTTAGGTCAAAAAGTTATGAATCCTATTTTAGGATGGATCAAAATTAAGGAATAGAAGTGCTTTTAAGTAGCTTAAAAAGTTTTACAACTAACTCTATAAAAAATTTATTGCCTAGGACTATCTTTTACGGTGCTTCGATTGGAGCTCTAGAATTGTGGGATTTTCAATTATTAGGTTTTTTTAGGAACAAGTTTTCATTTAATAAAGCTATTCATTCAACCAAAAATTTTACAATTTTGTTCTTAAGAGTGCAATCACACTTGCTACTGGAATTTTACAAGGATAATGAAGCATACTTTTACAGCATTGGTAGACGAAGCAATTGGGAACTAGCTATTTCAATAATGATAATTTTGAAGAGTGCTGCGTTAGTTGTAAATTTCTAATCCGATCCAATGCGTGTTAATGCTAATGAACGTAACATTTAAGTGACTATCGAAAAAGATTTAAGGCGCTTAATATGTTAGCATTTTTTTTCTGAATTTTATGCAGGCTTAATATTAATAGAAAAATTAGAAACAGATTCTTAAAATAAACCTTAATATGATGACACTAAATGTTTTTTTGTTTGCATGGTTGTTTTCTACGATCGCTATGACGGTGTTTAGCACCATTTACAGTGGCATCGTCCAAAAACAATTTCAAGAACCCATTTTATTGGCAGGGGTGATTGCCTTAAATTCGAAACAAAAAACGACGTTTGTACAGAGAAATCCCTTAGTATTGGGCTGGGCAATCCACATTGCGCTTGGTGCTGTTTTTTTAGGCTTGTATGAATTATTGTGGATCTTTTCAAACTTGGAGCGTACCGTATTGAACAGTTTGTTTTTAGGATCGTTTATGGGGTTTTTGGGAATTTTGGGGTGGAAGTTTTTATTTAAAACCATCAACTACGCCTTCAAAATTAACTACCTGCACTATTACATACATCTCTTTTTGGCGCACATCGTATTTAGTGTTGTGGCAGTCATTATCTACCAAATGGCAGCTTAGAATCTTCTAAGAGAACTAAAAGATTTCTTGAAAATCCGATAAGTTTATTTTTCTTTATAACAATTAAGTGAATTTGGTGGTCGCCATGAGCTGCTATATATAGAATAGCTTATTAAGGGAGCTAATTTTTAAATACATTCGTGGCATTCAATTTTAATTCTGTGCACTATGATTGTCAACAAATCAGTATTGGGTATTCACATCATTTTTCATGAAGCGCATGGTTTGCTTGCCGGAAAAATAGCCCATCACATCCATCCACAATATCGACCCCTGCATTGGTTCGAAACCCTGATTGCCATTTGCGAGCACGATGATAGACAGTTAAATTTTAGTGAGAAAAATTATCTATCGGAAATTGGGGTGCCTTTGGATTTTACTGAAGAAAAAGAGGAAGTCAACGCTGTAATTACCAGAATGAGGCGTATTTTAAAATCTTCACAGAATAAATCGCTTTGGGTAAAACTTCTCATTTCGTATCACTTGGAATTTATCTATTCTCATTTGGAAGATAAAAGTGTTAAAATAAAGACTTTCTTTGAGGAAGAACATAAGGAGCGAAAGAAAATTTTAAAGGAATTCAATATTTCAGATCGCAAAGCGAGAGCTTATTATGAAGTGATGCGGTTTTGCGATAGACTATCGCTGATTTTATGTAAAGACGAAACACCTTCGTTGGGACGCCTTTTGGAAATAAACACATCAATCAACGGTGACACCTTTTTTATCAAAAAAGATGAAAAGGGTAGTTTGATCATTTCACCATGGGTTTTTGAGACCGAAGAAATAAAGTTATCAGTTGAAGAGCGAATCATAAAAGAAGCGCAATTCAAATCCAACAAAGATTTTGAAGCTGTGCTGCTCCATACCAATCCAAATAGGAAGGAATGGGTTATAAAAAAAGGATCCTAAATTATTTAGCAGATCAGAAGATGTAAGAGCGATTAACCGTATTAAAAATAGTGTTGAAGTAGCTGGGTCAAACGACAAAATAAATAAATCTTCTTCAGCTCCTATAAAAAATTATTACTCTTATTAATTATAAAAAACGAATCCTCTGAAGCGTGCTTCAGAGGATTCGTCCAATACATTAATAGTCCATTCTAAACCTGTTTTAGGTTTTAGGTTCTGAAATTATGGGGTTAATACCACTTTTACACAACCATCTTCTTTGTTTCTGAATTTTTTATACGCCTCAGGGGCTTCACTTAATTTCATTCTGTGCGTGATAATAAAGGAAGGATCTATTTTTCCTTCTTCCACTTTTTTAAGTAAAGGATCCAAATAGTGTTGCATATGTGTTTGTCCCATCTTTAAATTTAAAGACTTGTTCATGGCCATTCCCATTGGCAGTCCATCAACTTTTCCTACATAAACGCCAGGGATGGAAACATTACCGCCCTTTTTACAAGATTTAAATATCTGGGCTAATGCGTTGGGTTGCGCTTTGTCTAAATTTTTCTTGAAACCTTCCGCTCCGTGAGCTTCGGCACCTACTGCATCAATACAACAGTCCGGGCCTCTGCCATCGGTCATGTCCATAAGTTTAGCATAAACCTCATCGGCATCAACAGTGCGAATAACTTCAGCTTTGCTATGCTTTTCGGCCATGTCAAGACGTTCTTTAACCACATCTATGGCAATAACTCTTTTGGCGCCCAACATCCAAGCACTTTGGATTGCAAATTGACCTACGGGTCCACAACCCCAAATGGCCACAGTGTCTCCTTTTTTAATATCGGCATTTTCTGCGCCCATATATCCGGTCGGAAAAATATCCGATAAGAATAAGCTTTGCTCATCGGTTAAAGATTCGGGTACTTTTATGGGGCCTACATCTGCATAAGGAACACGCACATATTCAGCCTGTCCTCCAGAAAAGCCACCCAGCATGTGTGAAAAACCAAACAATCCAGAAATAGAATGTCCTAAATTTTCCTTGCAGAGTTCCTCGTTGGGGTTTGAATTATCGCAGAGCGAGAATTTGTCGTCATCGCAATATTCGCAATTTCCACAAGCTATTGTAAAGGGAACTACAACGCGATCTCCTTTTTTAAATTTTTTAACGTCTTTTCCCAGTTCAACGACCTCTCCCATAAATTCGTGACCTAATACGTCACCAGATTTCATAGTGGGCATTAAGTCGCCATAAATATGGAGGTCAGAACCGCAAATAGCAGTTGACGTTACTTTTATAATAATATCTCTTGGATCTTCAATTTTTGGGTCAGGGACGTTGTCGATCCGTACATCTTCCTTACCGTGATAACATAGTGCTTTCATATATTTGAGTTTTTAGTTCTTATCTAAAATATGAAGAATCAAAGCCTTTATTATCTTTTGCCAACAGATTTAATCTAATTTTAACACTTTGGCTAAGAATATTAAGCGCAACTATTATGGCTTTAACTCTGTATGTTCTTTGTTTAGTGTTTGGTTTATGAGGATGATAAGCCAATTTGAAGTTGCCTGTGTTAAAAGTTTTTATATTGAAACGAGGGATTGTGATAAGCAACACCTTCACGCTATTAACTTTAAACTACTCATAATGTGGCGTCGGATTAATTCAAAAGAAAGTATTTTTTAAGAAATAAAGGAGAGCGAGTTTTTAGTCATTTTTTTTCAGAAAATGATATGTTCAGACAAGAAATAAAATCAAAAAACCTGTAAATCATCGATTTACAGGTTTTTAAATGCCTAACTAAGGACTTTAAGCGGAGAATGAGGGATTCGAACCCCCGGAGGTGTGACCCTCAACAGTTTTCAAGACTGCCGCATTCGACCACTCTGCCAATTCTCCAAGTGTGTCATCAGGTATTCCCTGATTGCGGGTGCAAATATAGAACCCTTTTTTATTTCTTTCAAATAAATCTAAATGTTTTTAGAAACAAATAATACAGAGATTGATTTAAACAATCATAAACCCTTCTATAAAATCAACTACAACCCTTATTTTTGCACAAATTCTATTTGTACAATGAACATTATTGATCATCTGAACTGGCGCTATGCCACCAAAAAATTCGATGCTTCCAGAATCCTTCCAAAAGAAAAATTGGAAGTTATAAAAGAGGCGTTCAACTTAACTGCTACTTCTTTTGGTTTACAAACCATCAAACTTTTGATTGTTGAGGATAAGGAGATTAGAGTAAGGTTATTGGAGTATGGTTTTCATCAAAGACAAATAGTAGACGCATCGCATTTGTTGGTACTGTGTATTCAAGATAATATAGAAGCGGAAGATGTGGATCTACATTTCAACAATGTGCAGCATATCCGCGACACACCAGAATCAATCTTAGAACCATTTCGAGCCGATTTAAAAGGAATGATGACAGGTTTGACGATTGAAGAACGTCGAGAATGGTCTATCAAACAAACATATATTGCCTTGGGAAATCTCATGACGGTTTGTGCGGTTGAAGGTGTGGATGCCTGCCCAATGGAAGGTTTTATTTCCGAAAAATACGATGAAGTCTTAAATTTGAAACAACACCATTTAAAATCGGTCTTGTTATTACCAATTGGGTACAGGGCAAAAGACGATATGTTTGCCAATTTTAAAAAGGTGAGAAAATCAATGGCGCATACCATTATCGAAATGTAGTCAAAAGCTTTTGACGACACCCTTGTTTGACTTATATTTGTTCAGAACAATACGCTGGTTTGGCGTAAAATCGACAATCGCTTATGAAACATCTATTGGTAATTTTAGTATGCTGTATGACTCTTCAAGTTTCAGCCCAATCCAATACCCAAAAATGGCTTACCAACTATGAAACCGCACTTGCTACTGCAGAACGCCTTGATCAGCCCATTTTTGCATTCGTGACTGATGGAACTGACAGCTCAGAATTAAAGTTGTTGGAACAAGAACTATTCGAATCGGAAACCTTCAGATCCCTCACGGGAAAGGTCACTTTTTTGAAAATGGATGCCAACAGTGCTAATATGGATGTAAAACGACATGCGATTCATTTTACAAAAAGTAAATCGGTACCAGCCATAGGTTTGATCGATTATCAGATGGAAATGACTGGAGCACCTCTAAATAAAATCACTTCAGAAAACATTAGTGCTTTTTTATCATTTTTAGAAGAAAAATTCAATTAAGGTATGCCAGGATTTGAACGCTTTGGAGATTTAGAACGCAAGGAAGTCAATGATGTTTTGGATAACGGTGTATTGATGCGCTATGGTTTTGATGGCATGCGCAAAGGGCATTGGAAGGCTAAAGCATTGGAAGCCGAATTGGAAAAAACATTTGGAAGCCAGCACGCGCAATTGGTCTCCAGTGGCACTGCTGCTGTTTCTGTGGCTTTGGCAGCTGCAGGAGTGGGAGCTGGGGATGAAGTGATCATGCCCACCTTTACGTTTGTAGCTAGTTTTGAAGCCATTTTAATGTTGGGTGCAATTCCTGTGCTCGTAGATATAGACGATACGCTCACGTTAGATCCTGAAGCAGTAAAAGCAGCAGTTACCGAGAATACCAAAGCAGTTATGGTGGTTCAAATGTGCGGAAGCATGGGCGATATGACCGCGCTAAAATCAATTTGTAAAGCTCATGATTTGATTTTAATTGAAGATGCCTGTCAGGCCATTGGTGGAACTTATGAGGGGAAATCTTTGGGGAGTATCGGCGATTTGGGGTGTTTTTCGTTTGATTTTGTAAAGACCATTACTTGCGGTGAAGGTGGTGCAGTGATTACCAATAATTCAGAATATTATAGCAATAGCGATCATTACAGCGATCATGGCCATGACCATGAAGGAAGCGATCGTGGTGCGGAGACCCATCCGTTCTTAGGTTATAATTTTAGAATTTCAGAACTTCATGCTGCGGTTGGTTTAGCTCAAATAAGAAGACTCCCTGAGTTTTTGGAGGTTCAGAAAAAAAATTATACGGTTTTAAGAGAGACCTTATCGCAAATTGTGGGCGTTACTTTTAGAAAGGTTCCCGAGGGAGGTGAAGAAAGTTATGCTTTTCTTAATTTTTTCCTTCCCGATTTGGATACCGCCAGGGCAACATCCCATGCGTTTAAAGACAACGGTATTGATGCCAGTTTTCATTACTACGACAACAACTGGCATTATGTGCGCAAATGGCAGCATTTAATTGAGCAAAAGTCACTGTATCCGCTTTCTGCGGAAGTGAAATTGGGTTTAGAGCAACTTCAGCATAAAACCTTCGAGCAAAGCGATCATTTTATAGGTCGGAACATATCTTGCCTTATCAAATTATCTTGGACGCAAGCCGAAGTAGAGCAACGTGCTAAAAAGATGACTGCACTTATTTCCGAAGTTTTAAAAGGAGTCTAGACATCTTTTATAGTGATGGCGATATACCTAAGTCGCCAAATTAAAACAACTTTTATTTTGAATTAGGCATTGATCCTGAAATTGTTACATTCCGCTGAATGAGCGATTTTGATTTAATGTAGCGTTTAAAACTTCTGTTTCTTTTTGATTTTCCTCTTTTTTTTTAAAGGAGCCAGTTAACGACTAAATCTTACTTCTAAGCTTTGTCGCAACACATTATACAGCAAAAGACATTTTTACCTTCTCACAACACTCAACGGATTAGTCAATATTTTTGAACCGAAAAGAATTTCGTAACTAAAACAGAAAACAGTTTTGGTTTGTTAAAAAACCAGCTTAAGATATTGAAAGCAGCTGGAGCGCATTCTCGAAAATAGTGCAGAATCCTTCAGTATAAATCATTTGGTAATTTTAATCATAATCCGAAGAATAAACCTAATGTTTAAGCTGTTTAATTATTTATAGGATATTGAATATCAGTATTTAACGCGCTTCGGTTAAATAATCTGCTCCAATTAATTCCTTCAGGGTTTTCAATATGCCAACTACACAAAATGCGAGCCCATCCACACATTTTTTGTGAACCTTTCTGAAAATTGAGAATAATTTTATCCTGTTAGAAACGGAGGTGTGGTATAAATGTTGGATTCATTTTAGTGGATGGATTGCGATTTTTTTAAATATCCCCAATTTAATTTCAGTAATCATTTATTCATGGATCAAAATAAAATTAACATTTTCACCTCTAATCGTCATCTATTAATCCTTAAAATTTAAAACCATGACTACAAAAGTTATTTTTTTTGTAATGGCTTCCTTTTTTCTGTGCAGCACTGCCGAATCACAAATATTAAAAAAGTTACGGAAGAAAGCTGAAGCAGCTGCAGAACGAACCATTCTCAAAAGAACTGATAAAGAAGTCTCCGAACAAACCGATAAGTCTCTCGATAGTATTCTTGAAGGTGGTAAGACTGATGCCCATGGCGGAAGCACTGAAGATAAAGGCAGTATGTCATCCTTGTTTGGAGGAGGCATGGAAGGTATTCCGGAAACCTATACCTTTCAGTATATAATGGATATGAAAATGACCTCCAATAAAGACGATCTATTTATCAAATACTATATAGCGCCCAAGGCGAGTTATTTTGGTACTGCTGTAGATCTCGAAGGTAATAATAGCAGTTTAGTGGTTTATGATATGGACCAGGAATCTATGGTGACGTTTATGGATACCAATGGTCAAAAAATGGCAATCAAGATTAATATTCCGTTGGATGAGGATATGCAAAATAGGATAAAAAACGGAAACAGTAATGAGACGGGCACCATGGACGATGTGAAAATTACCACATTGCCGAACAAGACTATTTTGGGCTATCATTGTAAAGGCTATCAAATAGAACAAGAAAATGGTATCAGTAAGATTTATGTCACCAATGAAGCACCTGTTAGTTTTTCGGGCATGTTTGCCAATATGAAAAACTTACAAAAGCACCTAGATATGGCTGTTATTCCTTTTGAAGAAAACTCCATGATGTTGGAAATGGAATTTCTGTCCCATAAACGAAAAAAGGATAATGTGCATCTCATCTGCACCGCTATAAAGGAGCAGGCCTATTCCATAAGTAAAGCAGATTATAAGGGGATGTAAATTCGATCTATAGGTTAGTCTATCACATATTCGAAATTTTTAAATGAATAGCTAGAAACAGAGATTTTTACGAGTATTCCTTAAACATGCATGCCAATTAAAGCCATAACATCAAAATAATCAAGACTTAGAACCAGTGTTATTCAATTAAAACTTACGGGCGCTGATGAATATCTTGACAAATTAGTAACCAACATACTGTACAATCTCCAATCCATAACCAATCATCCCAACGCGCTTGGTTTGTTGGCTGTTGGAAATCAGTTTGAGTTTGTGAATATTGAGATCGTGCAGAATCTGTGCGCCAATCCCAAAATCTTTGGAGTCCATTTCAATACTTGGGGCTTTTACGACTTCGCCCGGAACTTGGTTTTCTTTTAAAATGGCCAATCGTTTGAGAAGATTCATCGATTGGGATTGTTGGTTGATGAACAGAATGGCGCCTTTGCCCTCAGAAGTGATGACTTTAAACATATCGTCTAATTTCTCATCGGCATTATTGGTTAAGGTGCCCAAGATGTCGTTGTTCACTAAAGTGGCATTTACGCGTGTTAAAACAGCTTCATCCTTAGCCCAATTCCCCATGCTTAGCGCAATATGAATTTGATCGTTCGTAGTTTGTTGGTAAGCGCGCAATCTAAAGGTTCCAAAACGAGTTTCGATACTGAAATCTTCTTTTTTAAGAATTAAGGAATCATGCTCCATGCGGTAAGCCACTAAATCTTCAATAGAAATTATTTTGAGATCAAACTTTTTGGCAACTTCGGTTAATTGGGGCAAGCGCGCCATGGTTCCATCTTCGTTTAGAATTTCCACTAAAATGCCAGCAGGTTGAAACCCAGCCAAACGTGCCAAATCCACCGCTGCTTCCGTATGGCCTGTCCGCCTTAAAACGCCACCGTTTTTTGCCTTTAGCGGAAAAATATGCCCTGGACGACCTAAATCGTGGGGTTTTGTATTTTCATCTGTCAAGGCCTTAATGGTTTTAGATCGGTCATGCACAGAAATACCAGTAGTACAACCATGGCCTATCAAATCTACGGAAACCGTAAATTGCGTATGATGCAAAACGGTGTTATTTTGAACCATCATGGTCAAATCCAGCTCGTCGCAACGATCTTCAGTTAAGGGAGCACAAATGAGCCCTCGCCCATGCTTCGCCATAAAATTGATCATCTCGGGAGTTACCGCTTCCGCAGCAGCTATAAAATCACCTTCATTTTCACGATTTTCATCGTCTACAACAATAATGACCTTGCCTTTCTTGATGTCTTCAATAGCTTCGGTAATGGAATTCAATTGGACGTTCGGTTTATGGTTTGCGGTACTGATACTCATCATAATTTCATTTTGTGATGCAAAGATATGGCTTATTTGTCTAAAGGAAAGTCGTCAACTACTTTATTGCGTCTTATGAAAAACGTTAACGGATAGAACATCAAACCGAGTAGCCACCAAATTGGGTTTTTTGAAAGTGTTTTTCCCTCTAGGTATTGGTACATTTTGTGCAAATTTATGGTAGCTAAAATAAAATAGAATACTAAAATTGCAGCTGCAATCCCCGAAAGTTCTAAAAAAGCCTCTGCCAAATCTGGCATTTTGTTATTTTTAAATATAAAATGGACCACAAACGAGGGGATAGCGATGCAATACAGTACAAAGGCGCATTTGGCATTAAATTGATACCCCTTATGTTGAGCTCCAACTGCTGTCTTGTTTGTTACTTTAATTTGCTTTTTGGCGTCCAGATTGAGATCCTCAATGAGCGTCTCGTCCAATTGTAATTCTAAGGCACTTGGAGCTTGTGCTTTGTCCTTGCGCTTAATTTTTAAAAGTTTTTTAATGGGTTCGATAATATGATCGAACTCCAATAAGCCCCGGTCTTTGGTCGCTCTGGTCGTGAGGAAGATACTTAAGGGCAACATAATGGCTGTAGAGAGCCAAGTGGCAATTATAGGGCTAAAGGTACCATCTAGAGAGCTGTTCTTAGAGAAAATACCAATAAAGTGATAGGTCAAAAACAATAGAATTGCAATGACCAAAGGTAAGCCAATACCACCTTTTCTTATCAAGGCCCCTAAGGGAGCACCCACAAAAAATAATATGATACAAGCAATACCCAAGACATATTTTTCGTGCAAAGCCACCACGTGCTTATTCATCCATTTGGTGTTGCCAACAAAGCTTTGCTTATTGCTAGATACAATTTGCTTGGTGCTGCTAATACTATTGTTGGCTAGGTTGAGCAGTTGTACTTTTGTTTTATCATTAAAAAGATCTAGAATTGGTCCTGTATAAAGTGAATCTTTTACAGGTTTGATATTTAAGGGCAAGGATGTAATGGCGGTTCTTCTGTAAAGTGTATTCGCGAAATTTTCAAGATTTTCACCCTCTTTTTCCTTTAGGCTATCGATGGTAAAATTCAATGCTGAAACATCCAACATATTATAGCGATTGTCATAGCTTTTATCGTCGATATCCACATCGTTTAAGCCTTCAATATCAACATTGATGGTGTATTCGTCAAAATAACTCTTGGCGTGTGGTTTGTTTTTATTTTGCTTGGGATTGGTTCTGCTAAAAATTTCTTCATAGCGATTGCCTTCGTAAAGTACCAATTGTAAGATTGGAGAATCTTCACTACTGCGCAATTCACCGCGCTTCGCAATGATCACTTTTCTATTACTAGAGCTTTGTCCTGATTTTTCATGAATGACCACTCGCTCTAAAAACTCATCATTCTCACCCGATTTTTTATCCACCTTGATGTTGTAGGTGCCAATCTCATTGAATTGCCCTTCGGAAATGGCCAATGCAGGTTTCACCTTGGCAATATTTTTTCTGAGATTATAGACATTAAAATTCGCCCAAGGGATCACATTATTAGAGAATATAAAAGTAACAACGCCCAAGAATATGATAAATAAGCTCAGGCTTCGCATAGCGCGCTGTAACGAAATTCCTGTAGATTTCATGGCTGCGAATTCATAATTTTCGGCAAAGGAGCCAAAAACCATGATCGATACCAATAAAATAGTAAGTGGTAATATTAAAGGAATTAAGGTAGGCGTGATGTAAAGCAGGAGCTTTATAATAATATAAGAATCGAGGTCCTTACCTGCCAAATCTCCAATATATAACCAAATTGCCTGTAAAACGAAAATGAACATGAGTATTAAAAACACGCTCATAAAGGTTTTTAGGTAGGTCGTTAATATGTACCTATCTAATATTTTCATGCAATGGAGGAGGGCTTAACCTAGTCTAATTTGTTGATGTAGTATTCTTTGTATTTGGTCTGGTCAAATGTAAATAAGCTTTTTGAAATAGGCTCATTAGTTTTAAAAGAATTAACAGTAAGCGTGGTTTGTGTACCATTATTACCGGTTTCAATCAAATTATAGATGTGCTTGGTATTGGCATCAATGCCCAAGAGAATGTGTTTGATTTCTGAATTGGTATCAATGGGCACCAACTTTACATATTGAATTTTACGACCTTTTACATCTTGTACAATATCCATCTTGTAAGTGTAACCATTTTTATAGAACGATAGCATTTTGCTAGGGGTGATGGTGCCTTCATCTTCAGTATTGTTTGAAGATACAGTAACTTCCTCATCCTCTGGACTAATGGTGTATAGGGTCTTGCCATCAAATAAACGTGTAACGCCCAAAATATTCAAACGGTATTTTTCACCTTGCATCTTAACATCGCCACGGGTTTCTTGGTTAATGTTCTCACTGGTGTTATTGAGAACGTATTTGAAATCTATGGCAATATTATCATAAGATTTTGCTTTATTATAAACCTCATTCAATAGACTTTCGGCTTGTGTAGCACTTTGAGCAAAGGTCAAACTACTTACTAAAATCGCTAAAACTAAACTTAATTTTTTCATTTTAATTTGGATTATAAATGATAAGCTGCGCAGGGCAGATTATCGGTATGGACTATTTTTTTAAGCTTCACTAGAGAGTAAAATTTCCAAGGAGGCCAAATCTGGAACTAAAACCTGTCTCGCCTTACTTCCTTCAAAACCACCAACAATGCCAGCTGCTTCCAACTGATCTATGATTCTACCGGCGCGGTTATAACCCAATTTGAGCTTACGTTGTAACAACGAAGCAGAACCTTGTTGGGCGATAACGATAATTTCCGCACCTTCCCTGAATAATTTGTCTCTGTCGTCTATATTATTATCAATAGTTGTGCCACCTTCTTCACCAACGTATTCTGGCAGTAAATAAGCATCGGGGTAAGCTTTTTGCCCACCAATAAATTCGGTGACGCGCTCAACTTCCGGAGTATCTACAAAAGCACATTGAATTCTCGTTATGTCATTGCCCTGCGTATAAAGCATGTCACCGCGCCCTATCAATTGATCTGCTCCAGACCCATCTAAAATTGTACGTGAATCTATTTTTGAGGTAACCCTAAATGCAATTCGAGCAGGGAAATTGGCCTTAATAATACCTGTGATAACATTAACCGATGGGCGTTGGGTGGCAATGATTAAATGAATCCCGATGGCACGTGCCAATTGTGCCAAACGTGCTATTGGGGTTTCAACTTCCTTCCCAGCGGTCATGATCAAATCGGCAAACTCATCTACCACCAAAACAATATACGGTAAAAAAGCATGCCCATCATTGGGATTTAATTTTCTAGCCTTAAATTTTGCATTGTATTCTATAATATTTCTACACAACGCATTTTTAAGCATCTCGTAACGGTTGTCCATTTCAATACAGAGTGAGTTCAAGGTGTTGATAACCTTCGTATTATCTGTAATGATGGCTTCTTCACTATCCGGAAGCTTTGCTAAGTAGTGACGTTCAATTTTGTTGAACAGTGTCAATTCTACTTTCTTGGGATCTACCAAGATAAATTTAACTTCGGCTGGGTGTTTTTTATAAAGTAAAGAGGTCAAGACTGCATTCAATCCGACCGATTTACCTTGTCCTGTAGCTCCAGCCATTAGCATGTGGGGCATTTTGGCGAGATCAACTACAAAAGTCTCGTTGCTAATGGTTTTTCCAAAAGCGATGGGCAATTCCATTTCCGAACTCTGGAATTTTTTCGAAGCAATCACCGATCGCATGGAAACGATGGTGGCATTTTTATTTGGCACCTCAATACCAATGGTGCCCTTTCCTGGAATTGGAGCAATAATTCGAATCCCCAAAGCCGAAAGTGATAGGGCAATATCATCTTCAAGGTTCTTGATTTTTGAAATCCGAACGCCTGCTTCTGGCACAATTTCATAGAGTGTCACGGTTGGGCCAATTGTGGCCTTAATGCTGGCAATCCCGATCTTATAGTTGCTTAGCGTTTCAACGATTTTATTTTTGTTCTCCTCGAGTTCAGTTTGGTTGATCTTAATACCTTCCGTATCATATTTTTTCAATAAATCCAAAGGCGGAAACTGGAATTTGCTCAATTCCAAGGTGGGGTCAAATTGACCAAAATCTTCCACTAATTTATTGGACAGGTTGTCTTCTTCGGAAACTTCTTCTTCCACGGTCTCGATCTCGATGTCCAGTTCGGTCTCCTCGTCATTTTTAGCTTCGGAAGGGTTTGTTGTTGTAACCTTCGTGATTTCTGGCGCTGTTTTAATTTCTGGTTTCGCATCAGGTTTCGTTTGGCTTTCCTTTACATTTAGATCGAACGCCGATTTGATGTCTTCTGCTTCCGCCGAAAGATCGTTGTCGATAGCCACACTAGAATCGGCTTCTGAGGGTTGAAGATCTGCCTTCAGTTCTCGTTTCGCCGATTTGAAAAAATTTACGATGGTATGACCCGTGACCTTAAATCTAATGGCCATATAAACAATCATTACAAAAAGGAGTAGGAGCACCGTGCCTATTTTACCAATATAATCTTGTAAAAAACTGTTCACCTCAAAACCTATGGTGCCACCGAGAGCGTCATATTTATGGGCAAAAAATCCGAAAAAAACCGAAAGCCAAATGGCGATTAGGGTACCCCAAATCCAATGGCGACGTAACCGCACTTTGTTAATGTCTAAGGTGATATAAATTCCGGAAAGAAACAACAAGCCCGAAAAGATAAATGATGAGACCCCAAAACCGTGGTTTATAAACAAATCACTTACCCAAGCACCTAATTTATTGAGCCAATTTTTAGTAACAACATCGCGGGAATTTAATTGGTTTAAGGTGCTTTGATCGGCATGGCCCGTAAAAAAGAAAGATAGAAACGCTATAAACATCAAAACACCAAGTATGATCAACAAGCTACCAAATATCAATTTTTGCTGACTTGATAGTTTGAGGCCGATTTTTCGGGGCGTTTTCTGGGAGGTCGCCTTGGCTTTAGGTTTTGTTTGTTTTGTTCTGGTCTTTTTCTTCGCCATGCTTACTTTCCGTTACACGGAACTCTTTAAATTTTATCTAAAACACGCCATCTAACTTAGACTTGTGTGGTTTTTGTAACTCGACAAAAATACAAATTAGTAACGTTTATCCTAGTGCAATTCGTATATTAAAATAGTAAGGTTTAAATCTTTTTAATTAAGGTAGCTGTTGTGTCACAAAGGTGTTTATTCCATAATCCATGTCGCAATAAAACCCTAATTTGTACTTTCACAACCTTCTTAAAGTTGCCAGATATTATAGTTGAACTCCTATAAAAAGGGAGTTTGTAAATTTTAATATCTTTATGCTATGAAGAAACTCATTATTATCAATGGCCCCAACTTGAATTTATTGGGAAAACGCGAAACGAATATCTATGGAAATATGACATTCAACGATTTTTTTGAATCCCTTATTAAAAAATATCCTAGCGTGCAACTGGAACATTATCAATCTAATATCGAGGGAGAACTTATAAACAAAATCCAAGAGGTAGGATTTGATTATGATGGACTTATACTTAATGCTGCTGCATACACACATACCTCAATTGGCATTGGTGATGCGGTGAAAGCGATAAGCACCCCAGTAGTAGAGGTGCATATTTCCAACACATTTTCAAGAGAAAGTTTTAGGCACCAATCCTATATTTCAGCAAATGCCCATGGCATTGTCTTGGGGTTTGGCTTACAAAGTTATGAGTTGGCGATACAGAGTTTTATCTCCCATCCTAGTCTTCCTTAATTGAAAGAGCCAAAATTCCAGTGGTTTTTGGGATGACATTTTTGGTTTATAAATGTTTTGGATGGGGATTAATCCTAAAATTGTTTCTGAAATGAGACACCCATGGCAATGAAAAAAAAACTGATTTTAACAATTTTGGCCTTTGCTTTAGCAATTACGAATTTGATGGCACAACCCAAAGAGGTGCGTTTTGGTGTCAAGGGCGGTCTCAATCTCACCTTCTTTAAATTTGAACAAGCCAATTTTGGACCAGAAGCGCGTTCTGAAACAGGGTATTATGGAGGCACTTTTGTCGATTTTGAAATCGATGACTTTTTATCCATTCAACCCGAGGTTCTCTATATAGGCTTAAGGGATTTTCGTTTTTTAAATGCACCAATCTATGCTAAATATCAAGTGGCAGAGGATCTTTATTTAATGGTAGGCCCCAGTTTAAATTACTTTTTTGATTTTTTCAACACTAAGTTCAAAGTACGGGGAGATGTTAGCGCGTCTTACCAAATGTCGCCCACCTTTGATGCCCATATTAAATACACCTTAGGATTTGATGTGCTTGCCCCCAACGGACTCTTCTTTGGCTTGGGCATAAAGTTTTGAATACACTTACATGCATAGATAAAACTCTGTTGTTATAAAAAAGCTTTTAAAACTTAAACTGGGACTTGTTTTAGGGTTTTGATGTCTTTTCTTTCTAATACGACTTAAAAAAAACAGTCGCGATCGCTTCCTTGTATTATACAGACGAGCATTTAAACTAATGGCTGGCATAGTCCGTTTTGTTGCAACAATTTTTTCATTGAAGTTCCTTCCATTTGTTCTAAAGCGTCAATATTTTAGCCAAAAAAGATCACATATATTTTGACAAACCCCTATAAAATTAAGACGGAAAATTCTGATTAGTTAAACCACTGTTAAACGTTTCAATTGAGATAAAAACAGCACTTAATTTTACGCACTTAACCCAAATAATTTATTCAACATGAGAAAAATAATTTTAGTTACAGTAGCCAGTATGTTCGCCTTAACAGCGGTGAATGCGCAGTCCGATTCTAAGGCCATCCAGTTTGGCGTCAAGGGAGGTGTCAATATATCTGAAATTGGCGGAGATGATTTCAATGATGTGAAGTCCAGAACGAGTTTTAACGTTGGGGTGCTAGCAGAAATTCCACTTTCAGAAAGATTTTCCTTTCAGACAGAAGTTTTATATTCAGGACAAGGTTTTGACGTGAAGGAAATTGATCAAGATAATGTTTTTGATACGGATGATAATATAGAATACCAATTGGATTATATCCAAGTGCCTTTATTGATTAAGGCTTATTTGGTAAAAGGCTTGAGTGTTGAGGCTGGTCCGCAATTTGGATTCAAGATTCATGAGGAATTGGATTATCAGCCCAATGCCGATGGTGGTGATGTTGAAATTGACAACGATGATTCCAACATCAAAAATTTTGATACCAGTGCAGCGCTTGGTGCGGGATATAAATTTGATAATGGATTTTTCTTAAGTGCACGTTACACCTTCGGATTAACGAATATTTTTGAAGATGATACTATTTTTGAAGACATTGATGCCAAAAACAATGTATGGCAATTTGGTCTCGGTTTTATGTTTTAAGTTTAAAAAAAATGTAATAAAAAAGTTCCAGAAATTTTTCTGGAACTTTTTTTATTTAAACTCAATTGGTGAGCTATTTTGCGTTCAATTTATAAATGTATCACTTCATCATAAGCAGCAGCAACAGCTTCCATTACTGCTTCACTCATTGTAGGGTGTGGATGTACTGCTTTAAGTACTTCATGACCCGTAGTTTCCAGTTTTCTGCCTAAAACCGCTTCCGCAATCATATCGGTTACGCCCGCACCAATCATGTGGCAACCCAACCATTCGCCATATTTGGCATCGAAAATTACTTTTACAAATCCGTCTTTTGCTCCAGAAGCACTCGCCTTACCTGAGGCTGAGAACGGAAATTTACCAACTTTAATGTCAATTCCTTGGTCTTTGGCTTGCTTTTCGGTCAATCCTACCGAAGCAATTTCTGGCGAGCAATAGGTGCATCCAGGAATGTTTCCGTAGTCTAGAGCTTCAACATGTTGCCCTGCAATTTTTTCGACACATAAAATGCCTTCCGCGGAAGCGACGTGTGCCAAAGCTTGACCCGGAGTTACATCTCCAATGGCGTAATATCCAGGAATGTTGGTTTGGTAATAATCGTTGACTAAAATCTTATCGCGATCTGTAGCGATCCCAACGTCTTCCAAACCTATTTTTTCAATATTTGATTTAATGCCAACAGCCGAAAGCACCAAATCGGCTTCTAAAACTTCTTCGCCTTTACTGGTTTTTACGGTTGCTTTTACGCCATCTCCAGAAGTATCGACCTTAGTCACTTCAGAAGACGTCATGATTCTGATACCGCTCTTTTTAAAGCTGCGTTCCAACTGTTTGGAGACGTCTTCATCTTCAACCGGTACAATATTTGGGAAATATTCAACCACGGTCACCTCTGTTCCCATGGAGTTATAGAAGTACGCAAACTCGACGCCAATAGCTCCAGAACCTACGACAATCATTTTTTTAGGTTGTTTCTCCAAAGTCATGGCCTCTCTATAGCCAATCACTTTTTTACCATCTTGAGGAAGGCTAGGCAATTCGCGGGAACGGGCACCGGTTGCGATAATAATATGGTCGGCACTATATTCTTTTCCGTCGACATCAATTTTCTTTCCGGTCTTTAATGTTCCGAAACCTTTGATGACGTCAATCTTATTTTTCTTCATTAAAAATTGTACGCCCTTGCTCATACCATCAGCAACGCCACGACTACGCTTAACTACAGCGCCAAAATCATGCCCCGCATCTTTGACCGTTAAGCCATAATCTTCGGCATGTTTGAGATATTCAAATACTTGAGCCGATTTAAGGAGTGCTTTTGTTGGGATACAACCCCAATTTAAACAAACGCCACCAAGGCTTTCCTTTTCTACAATTGCAGTTTTAAAGCCCAGTTGAGAAGCTCTAATTGCTGTAACGTAGCCTCCAGGACCACTACCAAGTACTATTATATCGTATTTACTCATCACGTGATTTTTATTGGTTTTTAACAAGCCACGAAGTTACAAAACCAAAAGTTAAAATAATAATAAGTAAAACATTTTTGTAGGGTAAAGACTTTTGAGCGCTGTGCTGCATGATAATAGCGCCAAGACTTGATATTTGTTCAGTAAATAAAAAATTTCTTTTTGAAGCATATCAACTATTTGTTGATGCCTTTTAAATATTTTATGGTTGAAAAGAATTAAAAAAATATCCCAAGGTTCAAAAGATTTGATTGTCTTTAGAACTTGGGATATTTCCGATTTGGAATTTAAAATTTTTATTTGGCAGCCACAAACTTCAAGGCATCTCCATTGATGCAATGACGTTTTCCAGTCGTTTCTTTTGGTCCATCGTTAAAAACGTGGCCTAAATGTCCGCCACAAACAGCGCAATGCTCTTCATTTCTTGAATACCCCAATTTACTATCGGTCGAGAATGCGACATTGCCTTCAATAACACGGTCAAAACTTGGCCATCCCGTACCAGAATCAAATTTGTTCTCGCTGTTGTAAAGCGGTGTGCCACAAGCAGCGCAAACAAAGGTTCCAGCTTTATGAATGTCGTTTAAAGGGCTAGAGAAGGGGCGCTCGGTTCCTGCTTCGCGCAAGACATAGTATTGATCTGCGGTGAGTTCCTTTTTCCATTCGGCAGCTGTTTTGCTTACTTTAAAGTCTTCACTTGTTTTGGAGTCAGTTTTTTGTGCATTCGTATTACAGCTCATAAAGACTGCAAAAAGGGAAATGGCTATTAATCGTTTCATAATTTATTTTTTTTTCGTTTTGATTAAGTCGAAATTAAATATTTTCCTTACAACTAAATTATATGATAATAAATGGTTTTGGGCATGGTTAACTTGTAAGATTTAGTTAAATTACAAGAGAATTCGCACTAGAATTTAATTTTTGTTCAATTGATAGATTGCCCTTATACATTATGAAAGCATTATTTTATACGAGAGAATTCCCACCTTATGTATATGGAGGCGCAGGCGTTCATGTGGAATATTTAGCTTCAGAATTAGCTAAGCTTATGCCGGTGGAGGTTCGAAGTTTTGGCGATCAAGATTCACAATCTGAAAACCCGAAGGTGAAAGGTTATGATTTTGAGAGTACGGATTTTGATACCGCCGATGCGAAGCTCAAAGCGGTACTCCAAACCTTAAGAACTTGCGTCAATATGAACATTGATCCCGTAGACGCCGATGTGGTACACTGCCATACATGGTATTCTCATTTTGCTGGCATTGTTGCGAAATTATGTTACGGAACCCCTTTGGTGGTAACTACACATTCTTTAGAGCCCCTGCGACCATGGAAGCGTGAGCAGCTGGGTAGAGGCTATGAAGCATCATCGTGGATTGAAAAGACCGCCATAGAAATGGCAGATGCAGTAATCGCGGTGTCTAACGAGACTAAAGCCGATGTGTTAAAATATTTCGACGTCGACGAAGCCAAGGTAAAGGTGATCTATAATGGCATCAATTTAACGGAATACAATGTCACTTCAAAGAAAGACACGCTAATTGCACATGGTATCGATACCGAAAAACCGTATGTGCTTTTTGTGGGAAGAATTACAAGGCAAAAAGGAATTATTCATTTGGTAAATGCCATAAAACATATTCATCGCGATACGCAAATCGTACTTTGTGCTGGAGCTCCAGATACGCCCGAAATTGCAAAAGAAATGAAAGAAAGTGTTGCTGCGGTTCAAAAAACGCGCGACAATGTCGTCTGGATTGACCAGATGTTGCCAAAACCTGAAGTGATACAACTGTATTCACATGCCGATGTGTTTTGTTGTCCCTCAATTTATGAACCCTTCGGAATCATAAATTTAGAAGCCATGGCTTGCGAAACTGCTGTAGTAGCAAGTGCGGTTGGAGGAATCAAAGAGGTAGTGGTAAATAATGACACTGGCATTCTTGTTACCGTTGAGCAACAAAAGGAAGCACCCTTTGAGCCTGTGAATCCTGAGAAATTTAGCCAAGATCTCGCAGATAGTATCAACTATTTAATTAATAATCCAACCATAAAGGCCCAAATGGGCGTTGCAGGTAGAAAACGAGTAGAATCTACCTTTGATTGGGCTGCTATAGCCCAACAAGTTCAAGAACTCTATGAAACTATAAAGCTATAAAATTATGATTAATGATTCCGTACTTGCCATTATATTGGGAGGTGGTCAAGGTTCCAGATTATATCCCTTAACAGAAGATCGTTCTAAACCCGCGGTTCCCATTGCGGGAAAATACCGACTGGTGGATATCCCAATTTCCAATTGCATCAATTCAGACATCAAACGTATGTTTGTATTGACACAGTTCAATTCCGCATCCTTGAACAGGCATATAAAAAACACCTATCACTTTAGCTTTTTCAGTTCTGCTTTTGTAGATGTTTTAGCTGCGGAGCAGACCATTTCCAGTGATGCTTGGTTTCAAGGTACTGCCGATGCGGTGAGACAGAGCATGCATCATTTTTTATCCCATGATTTTGAATACGCCCTTATATTGTCTGGAGACCAACTATATCAAATGGACTTTAATGACATGATTGAAAAGCATAAAAACAGTGGGGCGCAAATTTCTATTGCCACTTTACCTGTCAATGCTAAGGATGCCACTTCTTTTGGGATTTTAAAAACCAATGAAGACAGTTTGATTTCCTCTTTTATTGAGAAGCCAGATCATGAAACCTTGAAAGGATGGGAATCGAACGTAAGTGAAGAGATGTATACTAGTGGACGTCATTACTTGGCATCGATGGGAATTTATATATTTAATAAAGACTTGTTGATTAAATTAATGAACGAGCCAGATACCAATGATTTCGGTAAGGAAATTATTCCACAATCCATTCATAAGTACAAAACCTTTAGTTACCAATACGAAGGTTATTGGACGGATATCGGTAATATTGATTCCTTCTTTGAGGCCAACTTGGGCTTAACCGATGATATTCCGCAGTTCAATCTTTACGACTCTCACAACCGTATTTACACGCATGCCAGGGTTTTGCCTACTTCAAAAATTTCTGGCACCTTACTCTTTAGAACAGTCATTGCCGATGGTTGCATAATTCATGCGGAGAAAATTGAGCATTCGGTAATCGGCATTCGATCACGCATTGGCAAAGAGTCGGTAGTGGTTAATTGTTATATGATGGGCTGTGACGACTACGAATCTTTAAAATTTGTCGATGAAAACAATATCAAAATCTTTATGGGGATTGGAGAACGTTGTTTTATAAAGAATGCCATTCTCGATAAAAATTGTAGAATCGGAGATGACGTTGTTATTGATGGTACTAAATTTACTGAAGACGTTGAAACCGAGCACTATGTTGTGAAGGATCAAATTGTTGTAGTGAAGAAAGGAGCTACAATAGCTTCCGGAACGGTTATTTAATTACTCGCATTTTTTCTACGGAATTAGTTTATGTGGAATTATGGCAGGATATTTTTCATATTCTTGCCATTAATTGTGCATACTTTTATTAAATTCATATTTTAGTGCTTTATAGGCTAACAACAATCATTTAACCAACAAAATGCAAAACCAAAAACGAGTCGTTATTGAAGCGGTCGCTCCTCAAATCAATTGTGGAGCACATTATATAAAACGTGTCATCAACGAAATCGTTGATATTGAAGCCAATGTTTTTGGAGATGGCCACGATGTTATTGCAGTTTCAGTGTTATATAAACATGAAAAGGCCAAAACTTGGAGCGAAACTCGAATGCAACATTTGGGAAATGACGAGTGGAAAGCTGCCTTTATGGTGGATAAACAAGGTTTTTATGATTATAAAGTCCAGGCTTGGGTAGATGAGGGGCTCAATTGGCAACATGGAACGACCAGAAAAATTGAAGACCATCAACACGTAAAATCTGAGTTATTCGAAGGTGCAGCCCTTATAAAACCTATTTTAAAGAAGGTCACTAAAGAGGATAGGGCCTATCTTCAATACTGTATGGATGCTTTTATAGATGCAGCTCATTACGAGAAGGCGATCCAAGAAGTGAAGAGTGAAAGACTTAATCACTTATTTCTAAAATATCCTGAAAAACTGCATGCGAATGAATCTAAGGCGCTTCAGGTATATGTAGATCGAAAAAAGGCACGATTTAGTACGTGGTACGAATTTTTTCCGCGCTCTGCTTCCGAAGAAAAAGGGGTGCATGGTACATTTAAAGATTGCGAACGCTTACTCCCCCGAATTCAGAACATGGGTTTTGATGTGCTATATTTTCCGCCCATTCATCCCATTGGCGAAGTCAATCGAAAAGGTAAAAACAATACTACCGAAGCGCAAGAAGGCGATGTCGGTTCGGCTTGGGGCATTGGCTCCAAATATGGCGGACATAAAGCGCTTCACCCAGAATTGGGAACCAAGGCAGATTTTAAACAACTGATAAAAAAAGCAAAAGAGTACAACATTGAGATCGCCATGGATTATGCCTTGCAGGCTGCGCCAGATCATCCTTGGGTAAAAACTCATCCCGATTGGTTTAAATGGCGACCAGATGGTACGGTACAATATGCTGAAAACCCCCCTAAAAAGTATCAAGATATACTTCCAATTTATTGGGAAAGTAAAGACTATAAAGCCCTTTGGGACGAGTGCCTTGATACGATGTTGTATTGGATTGAATGTGGCGTCAACGTATTTAGGGTAGATAACCCCCATACCAAACCTTATTATTTTTGGAATTGGCTCATTTCCGAAGTGAAAAAAAAGCACCCAGATGTGATCTTTTTGGCAGAAGCGTTTACAAGACCCAAGGTAATGCAACGATTGGCGAAGGAAGGCTATACCCAGTCCTATTCGTATTTTACTTGGCGAAATACCAAAAAGGAATTTATAGATTATGTTACGGAATTGACCCAAACCGAGCAACGCGAGTACATGCAACCTAATTTTTGGCCCAATACGCCAGATATCAATCCGTATCACCTACAAGGAGGCACCGAAGCAAAATACCTTCAGCGATATGCCTTGGCTGCAACCTTGAGTTCTAGTATTGGCATCTACGGGCCTGTTTTTGAACAAATGATCGATAGGGCCATTCCCGGAAAGGAAGAATATTACATGTCTGAAAAATTTCAGCTTTGTGACTATGATTGGTTCAAGGAAACTAAAGTCACCATGCTCATTTCAAGAATTAATCAAATTCGACATGAACATGAAGCGCTTCAGCAAACCAACAACATTAAATTTTGTCCTATTCAAAATGAAAATATCATTGCTTTTTATAAATGGAATGACGATAGGAGCAACGAACTGTTGATTATCATTAGTCTCGACCAATATTATCCGCAACAAGGGCATGTACAATTGCCCTTACAAGCCTTGGGTGTGCACCAAGGGCATCGCGTGCAAGTGAGCGATTTGATTACAGGCAGTAGTTATAATTGGCACGATGAATGGAATTATGTGGAGTTGCATCCTACACTTCCATTTCACATCTTCAAGATAAATAAATATTAAAGGATGGCCATAAATCCAACTAATACCAATCGATTGAAATCGCCCTATAATTTTAGCGATAAATGGGAAGAGCTTTTAGACAATGAGGAATTTATAAAAGTATTTTTGTCTGATGTGCTCGAAAGCTACATTACCAAACAGCGCTGGTATGGTGGCAAGTCGAGCAGACTCAAATATATCGAACTTTCTGAATATTTTAGGATTCAACAAGGGGATGAAGTGTATTATGGGCTTATTTTGGAAGTCAACTTTACGGAAGCGTTTTACCAACATTATTTTTTGCCCATCGCATTTGTTTCGGACGAAAATTTTGCGCAAGATGATCGCATTTTACCAATCAGCATTCAAGATCAGGAAGGCTTTATTATCGATGCCATAAATTTAGAAGCTTTTAGGCGCGTCGTTTTTGAGCGTATTTTAACTGCAGTGCCCAAAGACCGAACCCGTGTAAGGTATCACAAAAGCGATGTATTTACAGGTTGTCAATACGAATCGTCACGCTACATGGGCATGGAGCAAAGTAATACCTCTATTATCTATAACGAAAAGTATGTCTTAAAGTTCTTTAGACGTATTTATGCCGATCGCAATCCAGATTATGAGATGAGCAAATTCTTGTCTGAGAAAAAGGATTTTAAAAACATTCCCGCCTATTTAGGAAGTATTCAGATAAAGGATCATGACGACAACAACATTACCATTGGGCTCATGCAGGAAATGGTAGAGAATCAAGGTGATGCTTGGGAGTATATGCTCACACAATTTCATGTGGTTTTTTGTAATTTGGAGTATAAGCACATCAACGTAAAAAACCTGCCAAGAACTGCCGATTTTGGACAACTGGGTATTGCAGATGTGCCCCCACAAATTATAGATTGGGTCGGGTTGAACATTTTTACAAAAATTCAAACGCTGGCGCTTAGAACTGCCGAAATGCACATAGCATTGGGAAGTGAGTTTGAGGAAACCGCTTTTACCCCAACCCATTTTAATGAAGATTACTCCGTATGGCTTAAAAATAGGATGTTGTATCAATTTCAAAACCGGTTGAACATTATCGAAAACAGTTTGCACAAGTTGGACGGTTTGGCTTTGGAGCTCGCCAATGATTTTTTAGAAAAAAAGAACATAATAAGACAGCGCTTTGTCAATTTTGATTGGACCAAATTAAAGGGCGAACGCATTAGGGTGCATGGTGATTATCACTTAGGTCAAGTATTGATAAAAGGTGATGATTTCTACATTCTCGATTTTGAAGGCGAGCCAGAAAGTACCATTAGGGATCGTAAGGTCAAACAACCCCCACTCAAAGATGTGGCGGGGATGTTCCGTTCGTTTCATTATGCCATTTATGCCACTATTTTTAATAATTTGGAAGGTTACCAACAATCTCAAGACGAACTTTTTGAAGCAGGGGAGATCCTGTATCAATATTTAAAAGGTCTCTTTTTGGGCACCTACACGATTAAGATTCAAGAAGCCAATCTCAACATTGGCTATGAACAGGAACGTATTTTTTTACTGAAATATGCCATGCTCGAAAAAGCAGTTTATGAACTGGGCTATGAGCTGAATTCTCGTCCAAGATGGGCAGTGATCCCATTAAAGGGCATTTCAAATATCATTAATAACTAACTAAAACTATGTCTAAAGTTATTGCACACAGTCTTTTTACTGAATTTGATATCAACTTGTTCAAAGCGGGAAAACACTATAGATTATACGAAAAATTCGGTTCGCATCGCACTACCGTTAATGGTGTTGAAGGCGTATATTTTGCGGTGTGGGCCCCTAGTGCGAAATCGGTATCCGTTATAGGTGATTTTAATTTTTGGGTAGAAGGGATGCACCAGCTCAATGTTAGATGGGATTCTAGTGGCATTTGGGAAGGTTTTATTCCTGGCGTTGAGAAAGGCAGTGGCTATAAATATAAAATCCACAGCAATAACCACGACATTAAAACCGAAAAGGCCGATCCTTATGCCCGACGTTCGGAACACAACCCCAAAACAGCCTCCATAGTTTGGGAAGCCTCTTACAAATGGAAGGATACGAAATGGATGAAAAAGCGCGCAAAGCATAACGCTTTAAATGCGCCATTTTCGGTATATGAGGTGCATTTAAGTTCTTGGAAACGCAAAATAGAGGCCAATGCGGTTTTAACTTATGAAGAGTTGGCCATTGAATTGGTGCGCTATGTCAAGGAAATGAATTTTACGCACGTCGAGTTGATGCCCGTAATGGAATTTCCCTATGATCCAAGTTGGGGCTATCAAATCACAGGCTATTTTGCGCCAACATCACGTTTTGGAAAGCCAGAGGATTTTAAATTGTTGGTAGATAAATTACACCAAAATGATATTGGAATCATCCTGGATTGGGTGCCTTCACATTTTCCAGAAGACCCGCACGGATTAGGATTCTTTGACGGATCTGCACTTTACGAGCACCCAGACAAGAAAAGAGGTTATCATAACGATTGGAAAAGTCTTATTTTTAATTATGGACGAAATGAGGTGAAATCCTTCCTCATCAGTAATGCCATTTTTTGGCTGGATGAATATCATGTGGATGGTTTACGGGTAGATGCGGTGGCATCGATGCTATTTTTAGATTATTCAAGAGAAGAAGGGGAATGGGAACCCAACATATTTGGTGGGCGAGAAAATTTGGAAGCCATGGCATTTCTAAGGGAAATGAACGAGGCAGTTTACAGCGCCTTCCCCGATGTGCAAACCATTGCCGAAGAATCTACAGCTTTTCCAATGGTTTCAAAACCAACCTCGTTAGGGGGATTGGGTTTTGGTATGAAATGGATGATGGGCTGGATGCACGATACACTTCAATATTTTGCAAAGGAACCGGTGTACCGTCGCTTTCATCAAAATGACCTCACTTTTTCAATGACTTATGCCTTTACCGAGAATTTCATGCTGCCATTGTCTCACGACGAAGTGGTTTATGGCAAGAAATCCATTTTAGGGCGCATGCCCGGTGATGATTGGCAACGCTTCGCAAATTTACGTTTAATGTATGCTTACATGTTTACACATCCAGGTACCAATTTACTGTTTCAAGGTGCGGAATTTGCCCAAAGCAAAGAATGGAACTTCGCGCAGAGTCTGGATTGGCATTTGTTGCAATTTGCGCCACACCAAGGCATTCAAAAGTTAATTAAAGATTTGAATAGTCTATATAAATCGCAACCGGCGCTTTATGAAAAACAATTTTCGGCGGAAGGCTTCGAGTGGATTGATTATAATGACCATAAAAATTCAGTATTGGTTTATATGAGAAAAGGAGAGCAGGCCAAAGACGATTTGATTGTTGTTTGTAACATGACGCCCATCCCAAAAGAAAATTACCGCATCGGTTTGCCCAAAAAAGGAAATTTGAAGGAAGTGTTTAATAGCGACCATAAAAAATACTTCGGAAGTGGTCAATATAAAAACAAACCGCTCACCTCAGAAAGTGTTGCGCATCATTTCAGGGATGACTCTATGGTAATTTCAATACCACCATTAGGTATGGTGGCTTTTAGATATAAACCGTAATTTTATTAGTTGGTGATCACTTAAGTGCAAGCATTATCCGCTGCACTTAAGCTTCAAAAGAGCGCTCAATATCCAATAGTTTCTGTTTTGAAAACGCACGGAGTTCTTCAAAAAAGCTGGTAAATTCCTGCTCAAATTCCGCGTAAAATTCTTGAAGCTCGTTCGTAGCGGTATGCATGCCAGATATATTTTTGGTACGTCGGTTCATGCCATTCAATACTTTTTGAATGCCCTCAATCTTTGCATAACTTAGCAGCCAGTTGTCTGCAATCATGTAAGGCATCATTTTTTGGATTCGCGAAGGCAATAGTTCAAAATGGTCTTCCAAACTATCATAAAAACCTTCAATATACTCAGTCAAGGGATCTTCAGAATATAAATGCCAATTCTTCGCTAAAAAATGATCATAAAGTATATCCACGATCACACCGCTGTAATGGCTATAATTTTTATGTAACCGTTTAGTGCTCAGCCTTACCGTAGGGTGCGCATCGGTAAAAGTGTCAATTTGTCGATGTAATAGAATGCCTTTTTGAATATTTACGGGGTATTTAGTGTAGCGCTTTCCGCGAATGCCATCGGCAATAAAATTACCGATTGTGATCTCTGTGTTGTTGCCAGAAAGGTAGATGTGGGCTAAATAGTTCATTGGTGTAATTTACGAATTCCGCATTTAGGTTTCCAAATATGTAATCGTATATTTGTGCTTCCATACAAAAAACACATACATGACACTTATAAAATCCATCTCAGGAATTAGAGGAACCATTGGAGGCGAGGTCGGCAGTAACTTGACGCCCATTGACGCGGTAAAGTTTGCTTCCGCGTATGGCACTTGGATCAAGCAACAACGCGATAAAAAAAACCATCGGGTCGTTGTGGGTCGTGATGCTCGTATTTCGGGTGAGATGATTCAGAATTTAGTCATGAACACTTTGGTGGGTTTGGGAATCGACGTGATTGATGTGGGTTTGTCTACAACACCAACCGTCGAAATTGCAGTGCCAATGGAACAGGCCGATGGTGGAATAATTTTAACCGCCAGTCATAACCCCAAACAATGGAACGCCCTTAAACTGTTAGATGCCAAGGGAGAATTTCTTAATGCGGAAGAAGGCGCCAAAATCTTAAAAATTGCCGAAAGCGACGCCATGGTTTTTGCAGAGGTGGATGATTTGGGCGAAATACATAGCAATGATGCTTATATTGACATTCATATCGATGAAGTGTTGGATTTGGCATTGGTTAATACAGAGACCATTAAAGCTGCCAATTTTAAAGTGGTGGTCGATGGCGTTAATTCTACCGGAGGCATTGCGATTCCGTTATTGTTGGAACGCTTGGGGGTTGAGGCTGTGAAATTGTATTGTGAGCCAACCGGCCATTTTCCGCACAATCCAGAACCCTTAAAAGAGCATCTTACCGATCTGTCCAAGGAAGTCGTTAAATCCCATTCCGATTTTGGAATTGTCGTAGATCCAGATGTAGACCGTTTGGCATTCATGGATGAAAAAGGGGAGATGTTTGGCGAGGAATACACTTTGGTAGCTTGTGCAGATTACGTACTTGGCAAAACGCCAGGGAATACCGTAAGTAACATGAGTTCTACGCGCGCTTTGAGCGATGTGACCAAAAAACACGGTGGCACTTACGAAGCCAGTGCTGTTGGTGAAGTCAATGTGGTCAATTTAATGAAAAAGAATAATGCTGTGATTGGCGGAGAAGGCAACGGAGGCATTATTTACCCAGAATCGCACTATGGCAGGGATGCCTTGGTAGGTGTTGCTTTATTTTTAAGCTTATTGGCAGAAAGGAAGATGAGCGTTAGCGCCCTTAGAGCAAGTTATCCAAGTTACTTCATGAGTAAAAAGAAAATCGAATTAACGCCCACGTTGGACGTCGATGGCTTGCTTAAAGCTATGGAAGTTAAATATGCTGCTGAAAGACTCACCACCATAGATGGCGTAAAAATAGATTTTGAAAATTCTTGGGCGCACTTAAGAAAGAGTAATACCGAACCCATAATTAGAATTTATACGGAAGCCCCTTCGCAAAATGAAGCACATGAACTTGCCGATCGTATTATTGACGAAATTAAGACGATTGCAGGGCTCTAAGAGTTTACATTCAATTTATGGAATAATTTGAAAGACATGATACAGCACCTCAGATTATGATCACTACCGCAAATAAATATGACACCACCGAAACGCTTGAAACTTACTTCAAGCCATTCAGAAAGCACATTATTGGCATCGATCAAGAGTTTGAATCCCCATATGGCAACAAGAAAATAGTTTATACAGACTGGACAGCTTCTGGGCGATTATACAGACCCATTGAAGAAAAGTTGATCAATCAATTTGGGCCATTTGTAGCCAATACACATACCGAAACCACTGTTTCTGGTACTGCAATGACTAAGGCTTATCATGAGGCCAAAAACATCATTAAAAACCATGTGAATAGTGATGCTGATGATATCTTAATCGTTTCTGGTAACGGGATGACGGGTGTGATCAATAAATTTCAAAGAATCTTGGGATTAAAAGTTCCCGAAAACCTAAAAGCCTATACTTCCGTACCCCAAGAGATGCGACCGGTTGTGTTTATTTCACATATGGAGCACCACTCTAACCAAACCACTTGGCTGGAAACCATTGCAACTGTGGTTGTGGTACCTCCTAACGAAGACGGTTTGTTCTGCTTTGAAAATTTCAAAAGACTGCTGGATGAATACAAAGACTACACTATAAAAATAGCATCGGTGATTGCAGGCTCCAATGTGACGGGCATTCAAACGCCTTATCACGACATTGCAGAGCTAATTCATGCCCAAGGCGGTGTTTGTTTTGTTGATTTTGCATGTTCCGCACCTTATGTAGATATTAATATGCATCCAGAAAACGAAGCCCGAGCTCTAGATGCAATTTTTCTCTCACCACATAAATTTTTGGGGGGTCCGGGGACTTCTGGAGTTCTGGTGTTTAGTAAAAAACTTTATAAAAATATGGTGCCCGATTGTCCTGGAGGTGGTACCGTGAGTTGGACCAATCCTTGGGGCGAACATAAATATATTGATAATATTGAAGACAGGGAAGATGGTGGTACCCCTGGCTTTCTTCAAACCATTAAAACTGCTTTGGCCATCAAATTAAAGGAGCAAATGACGGTCGAAAAAATGTTGCAACGGGAACATGAACTCGTAAATTACGTCTTTAGTGCTTTAGCTTCCGAAGAAAATCTGCATATTCTGGCAGGACAACACCAAGAACGCCTGGGAGTGATTTCTTTTTACATTGACCAACTTCATTTTAATTTGGGCGTTAAGCTCCTTAACGATCGTTTTGGTATCCAAACCAGAGGCGGTTGTAGTTGTGCGGGTACGTATGGGCATTTTCTATTACATGTAGACCAGCAAACCAGTAACGAGCTTACCAACGAAATTTCTATTGG
>Ga0209309_10000119_pt1 | contig 106697 bp, 68 predicted proteins | sample COGITO_mtgs_1204_2_FD_184807 | JGI IMG/M metagenome (GOLD analysis project Ga0209309, IMG submission 184807) | Pelagic marine microbial communities from North Sea - COGITO_mtgs_120412 (SPAdes) (version 2) | ecosystem: Environmental > Aquatic > Marine > Epipelagic ... | reverse complement strand
TTTCTAATTTATTCCCCTTATTAAAAGGTTCTTTAAATTTATCTAATTTTTGTCTAATCCATTCCATATTTAAAACTTTTTAACCTACTTCGGTAAGCATTAAATCCAACCCAAGACGTATAATTTCTTGAGCTTCAATTTTTGAAGTGTTAACATAATCTATCAATGCAAAATCTTCTGGAGCTACTTCATAGATTCCAAGATTTTCCATTTTTTCAATATCTCCCGCCATACAAGCTTTCAACAGTTGCATAGGATAGATATCCATAGGCATAACTTCTTCCATCTCTCCGGTTACCACTAAAGCTCTTTCCTCTCCATTTAAATTGGTAGTAGGTTCAAACTTTTTATTCGGCATTAACCAAGACAAAGAGGTTTTTGAATTAGAATGAATATTGTTATAAGTGAACGGCAACCATCCAAACATTCTGAATTTATTTCCTTCAGGAATTAAAGTAACAGAATTAGGATAAAAACTTAAATACTGATTGCTAGACAATTTATCTCCCGTAAGCACATCTCCAGAAATCAATCTTACATCATCTGAAACTGTTCCAACTAAATCTACAGAGTTGGCTCCAATTTTAGTGTTGTAATATTTTCTGTCTTTGGCTTCACTTCCAGTTACTGCAATAGTTCTATCTGCATGATACTCTCCAGTTAGAAATACATTCCCAATAATTGCAACATCTTCAGCACCTACGCACCAAACACGTTCACCTCTATTAATAGGATCTATTTTTTGGATCTGTACCCCAACGTTTCCAGCAGGATGCGGACCGTTTACCACATGGATTTCAGCTCCTTTTATTCCTTTTAATAAGGCCGCAGAGCTTTCATCTACAGAAACATGAACTTTTCCAGCAGTTAATTTTTGCAAGGCATAAATTCCTTCTTGAAAAGCAGCAACTTTATCTTTAAGTACAAAACCAAGGTCTGCGGCTAAAGGTGCTGTAGAAACAGCAGTTACAAAAATTGCTTTAGGTGAATCTTTAGGATCTGCTATGATATCATAAGGTCTTTGTTTTATAAATGCACCACAACCACTTTTCAAGATCCTGTTCTTTACAGACTCAGCATCTGCCGTGGCAGCATTTAATTGTCCAAAATTCTTATAAGAGTCGGTAGGATCTGCCTCGATAATAACTTCTAGAATACGGCGTTTGTCACCGCGTTTTACTTCAGCAATAGTACCACTTACAGGAGACGTAAATCTAACTTCTTCTGTGTATTTTGAAAAGAAAAGCTCTTCTCCGGCTAGGATTCTGGCACCTTCTTTTACAACCATTTTTGGTACAACTGCATGAAAATCTGGAGGTTTGATCGCATAGGTCTTAGACCTTGGGGCATCAACAACTTGTTTTTCCGCCTCCCCTTTTAATCGTAGAGTAAGTCCTCTTTTAATTCGAATGTCTTTTGACATAGGATGGAGTGTATATTAAAATTTATTTTTTATAGTGGGCAAATTTACTAATTTTAACCCTACAACTACCAAAGAATTCAGATAATTTTCGGTTCTATTCTTGTTAAAGTAGCTTTAGGATATTATGAATCTTTTATTTGTAATTCCCTGTAATTTAATTTTAAGCACATGAAACACATCTGTTATTTGGTATTATTATTAGTAAGCTTTGGAGATATAGCTCAGGAAAGGATGGAAGTTTTACCTCCAGCATATATAAGAAGTATAGAATTTACCGGGAATTCAGATTATAGCGGAAACCCTATTATTCAATTAGGAGAAAGTTTATCTTTAGAATTTGATGATATTATTGGGGATGAAGCAGACTATTATTATTCCATAGAACACTTTGATTATGATTGGACTCCTTCAGATTTAGTGAAATCTGAATATTTGAATGGCATCGATGAGGTAAGAATAACCAACTATAACAATTCTTACAACACACTTCAACCTTATACTCACTATCAATTAAGCATTCCGAATAAAGACATCAATAATTTAAAGGTTTCAGGAAACTACATGATCAGCATTTATAACAGTGCAAAAGAAGTGGTGTTTTCTAGAAAATTTATGGTTTATGAAAATTTAGCCAAGGTAGCTGTTGCAATTAAAAGATCGCGAGATTTAAAATTTGTAAACACAAAACAAGTGGTGAATTTTGAAATAAGTTCTCAAGATTTTATCATCAGAAATCCAGAGAAAACTGTAAAAGTTCTTATTCTGCAAAACCAGAATCTTAAAGAAGCAATAAAAGGAGTAAAACCTCAATACACCATAGGTAATGATCTCATATATAAATATGATGATCAAACTTCGTTTTGGGCAGGAAATGAGTACTTACAATTTGACAGTAAAGATGTTAGGTCACCAACCGTAAGTATTAGTAGGATAGAATTGGAAGATCTTTATCATCATTACCTGTTTACAAACACCTCGAGAGATACTGAACCTTACACTTATAATCCAGATATTAACGGCCAATTTGTTATTAGAACGATGCAAGGTGAGAATTCTAATATTGAATCTGAATATATTTGGACACATCTTAGCCTTCAAAATTATGACCCTTTAGATGGCGGAAGTATCCATATTTATGGGGCTTTCAATAATTTTGAAATTGACGATTCTACTTTAATGAAATACAACAAAGCCACTGGGCTTTACGAAAATGCCAGACTTTTTAAACAAGGATTTTATAATTACAAGTATGTCCTCGTTCGAAAAGACGGCAGCACTAATGATGGATTTATAAGCGGAAATTTTGACAAAACCGAAAATCAATATCAGGTTTTAGTTTATTTTAGAGACCTAGGAGCCAGATATGACCAAATAATAGGATTAGGGAATGCAAACTCAAAGAATATTACTAATTAAGTTTATAGGTAGTTTAAGAGTATGAAAGAAGAGCATTCTATTACAAAATATCGCGGGACTCGATGTCTAAATTGTGATCATCCGTTAGACATAAGTGATAATTTTTGTCCTAACTGTGGCCAGACCAACAGTGTCAAAAAATTATCTTTTAATGACTATATTAATGAATATTTTGCAGGTGTTTTTGCTTACGATTCTCGAATAAACCTTACGCTATATACGCTACTTTTTAAACCCGGGAAGATCACCAAAGACTACGTAAGCGGAAAACGCATGCGATACGCCAACCCTTTTAGATTCTACCTAAGTGTTTCTATAATATTTTTTATCATTTTCGGTTTCTCCAATAATTACGATGGTATTGTGAACGCAGAACCAGATAATGTTAAAAAAGAACTTTCTGATCAGGAATTGGAAGATCTTAAAAAAGATCTTAGTGAACTTCCGGAAGGAACAAAAGTGAATCTAGATTCTTTAATGACACTTCAAGAAATTAAAGATACTATTACCAATAAAACATATCAAGATAAATATGTAAGTCAAAGTAAATTGGACAGTCTCTCATTTTTCAACTCGTTGTCTAAGCAACTAGACCTTTACAATGATTTCCAAAAAGAAACTAAGATCACCTCCCCAAATACAGCTTTAGACAGTCTGCACCATACAAAGAGCAACTATAATCTATGGGTATATAAGAAAACTGTTGATTACAATTTAATGGTAGACAATCCTAAGATATTTGTAAACTATGTGTTGGGAAAAATGCCTTTAGTAATCTTCTTCTTTTTACCAATTGTAGCTCTATTCACGTGGTTGCTATACTGGAGAAGAAACTTTAATTACATGGAACATTTGGTTTTTGTATTTCATGTACAAAGTGTACTTTTTGTATTATTAGGTTTTAGTCTTTTGCTGAATGAAATATTTGAAATTGAAATACTTACAGGATTCGCATCTTTAATTTTTCTATTCTATTTATATAAGGCAATGCGAAAATTCTACGGTCAGGGAAGATTTAAAACTATTGTTAAATTTCTCATTTTGAATGTTATATTTCTTATTTTAGCTGTTATAGCAACAATATTCACCCTATTCGCATCCTTTGCTATGTTCTAATTATGATACAACAAGTAACAAGCGGTATTAAGATCTCTGTAGAGACTAATTTTGAAGGCACATTTTATAAGAATTATAAAATTCACTTCGCCTTTGGATACCGAATTACTATAGAAAATCAAAGTAAAGATTCTGTACAGTTAACCTCCCGTTTTTGGAAGATTAAAGATGCGCTCAATAAAACTGAAATTGTTCAAGGAGAAGGTGTAATTGGTAAAAAGCCAGTGCTAAAACCTGGCGAATCTCACACCTATAGTAGTGGATGTTTATTAACCTCCCCTTTTGGTGCTATGAGTGGTTATTATAATATGGTGAACTTCACCTCTACTAAAAAGTTTAAGGTATCTATCCCATCTTTCAAATTAAGCGCTGCTTTCGCACTTAATTAAAATCTATTTCTTTTATTATATTTTCTTTCAGATCTTCATAGAACATTTTTACCTGTTCTGAATTTTTAATGATTTGAGTAATGCTCTTCGTCTTTACGAAACCTCTATCCATTATAAGGTTCGTAGTTTCATCGCCATTTCCGGCTGTATGATGAAATTCCCATAAACCTTTAGAATCTAAAAGATTTTTAGCTTCAAACTCGTTAAACCAATTTAATCGATCTCTTTTCATCACATCATCATATAATGGAGATGATGACCAAATCTCCTTCGCGGCATTTATTTCACGAATATGCTTTGCATGACCATCCCAAACTAATTCTATAAATTTTAAATCAGTATTCCAATCGCCAGCAATAACTGTAAAAGGCTCGATATCCATTAAATTATAGCTATTTATGGTTTCATCAAGATTTTCTGCTTTTAGAAGATCTTTGACTACTACTCCTCTACTCACTCTATAATTATCTTGCCTTTTATGAATTTTAAATTCCCCATTCAATAAACAGATTATTCGGTTCATATCACTTACCCCAATCCAAGTTCCACCCGCTTCCACATCTTTGGGATACATAAGTTTCACATCTTCTTCGGAATATATTTTAGGATTCAGTGTAGATCTACCTGCAGCTTCATCCCTATTAGATGTTAAAATGAAATCATCTTTTTTTGACAAATTCCTAATGAGAGTAACAGTGCACATAGTTATAGATTAATTTAGATGTTAACTTACTTACAAAAATACGTTAAACCTAAATAGACTACTTAGAACTTTCAGGTTAAACGACTTAATTTTTTTATCTTTAGCATCATTAAAATGAAAACATCAAAAAAAGTATAAATAATTATGGGAAAAGGATTTTTTCAAGTTCCAACAGCTATAAATGAGCCAATTAAATCATATGCTCCTGGAACTCCTGAACGAGAAGAAGTACTACTTACTTACAAAGATATGTGGAACACCAAAATGGATGTACCACTATATATAGGATCAGAAGAAATAAGAACTGGAGATACCACAAGCATGCGTCCGCCGCATGACCATAAACATGATCTTGGGGTATTTCATTTAGCAAAAAAGAAACATATTGAGCAAGCTATCTCTACTTCTTTAGAAGCTAGAAAGCAATGGGCAGATTTAGATTGGGAACAACGTGCTGCAGTTTTCTTAAAAGCTGCTGATCTTATTGAAGGGCCTTATAGAGCTAGAATTAATGCTGCAACGATGATTGGGCAATCTAAAACAGTTTTTCAGGCAGAAATTGATTCTGCTTGTGAACTAATAGATTTCTTAAGGTTCAATGTTGAGTATATGTCTCAAATCTATGAAGAGCAACCAGAATCTTCTGCAGGAGCATGGAATAGAATAGAATATCGCCCATTAGAAGGATTTGTATATGCAATTACACCTTTCAACTTTACAGCTATTGCCGGTAACCTTCCTGCAAGTGCTGCATTAATGGGGAACACTGTAATATGGAAACCTAGTGATAGTCAAGTATTCTCCGCGCAAGTTATCATGGAAGTATTTAAAGAAGCTGGTGTGCCAGATGGAGTAATTAATATGGTAATGGGAGATCCAGTCATGATCACCGACATTGTATTAGCTAGTCCTGATTTTGCTGGTATTCACTTTACTGGAAGTACAGATGTATTTAAAGGTATTTGGGCTAAAATTGGTCAGAACATTCATAACTATAAAACGTATCCAAGAATAGTTGGAGAAACAGGAGGAAAAGATTTCATCTTGGCACATCCAACTGCAAATGCTAAGCAAGTTGCTACAGCAATTTCTAGAGGAGCTTTTGAATTCCAAGGACAAAAATGTAGCGCGGCTTCTAGAGTTTATATTCCTAAAAGCATGTGGGCAGAAGTTAAAGATTACGTTGTAGAAGATGTAAACTCTTTTAAAATGGGATCTCCAGAAGAAATGACTAACTTCATTACATCTGTAATTCATGAAGGATCTTTTGACAAGCTTGCTAAATATATAGACCAAGCTAAAAAAGATAAAGATGCAGAAATTGTAGTAGGAGGAAATTATGATAAATCTAAGGGCTATTTTATAGAACCTACAGTTATCTTAACTACAGATCCAAAATATACAACTATGGAGACTGAGCTTTTTGGACCAGTTGTAACAATTTATGTATATGAGGACAAAAAATGGGAAGAGACTTTAAAATTGGTAGATGAAACAAGTATATATGCTCTTACCGGAGCTGTACTTTCTGGAGACAGATATGCTGCAACTCAAGCAACAAAAGCGCTACAGAATGCCGCAGGTAACTTCTACATTAATGATAAACCAACAGGTGCTGTTGTAGGACAACAGCCATTTGGTGGTGCAAGAGCTAGTGGAACTAACGATAAAGCAGGATCTAAATTGAATCTATTAAGATGGGTTTCACCTAGATTGATTAAAGAGACATTTGTAGCAGCAAAAGATTACAGATATCCATTTATGGGAGAATAATTTTTCCAAATAATAATGATTAAAAACCCGTAGAAATTCTACGGGTTTTTTTTATGATTAAATGTAAATAAAGAAAATATAGATCCGAGTTTATAGTTATGTTTTTCTGGCAGAATTTTAAATTCCTCCTGAATAAAAGGCAATTAAAGTTATATACCGGTTGTCATAATCTCTTCAACAAATAAATTATAAAGTATCCAAAAAATAGTTATCTTAGATAGCTAATATACTTCACCCCAGAATTTTACAAGATATATACGCTTTAAAAATTACCCCCTCCGTAATTTATTTAATATAAATAATACGACTATGGTAATAAAGCTACTTTGGGTTAGAATATCTAACTATTTATATTTTTTATTATTCTTACTATTTCCAATTTTTGCACTTGGCCAAGCATGCCCAAGTCAGGTAAGCATATCTGCCAATCCGGGAACTACGATCTGTGCGGGAACTTCAGTTACATTTAATGCGAATGCATCAGGAGGAACGGGTACTTTAAGCTATCAATGGTATGTTGGAACGGTACCCAGCGGTTCTTCTTCTACATTCACTACCACCTCCCTGATCAATAATGATAAAGTTAAAGTTGTGGTTACCGATGCGGGAGGTACTACCTGCAATATTACGAGTAACATTTTAATCATGACTATGAACCCCCAAAGAACCGGGAGTGTCACAATCCAGGCAAGTAATAGCAATATATGTCCGGGGGAAAATGTGAACTTTTCAATTGGTTCAGTTTCCAACGCCGGTGGAGGAGCAACTTACACATGGAAAGTAAACGGTAGCCCGGTAGGAACTAATTCAACTTCTTATTCCAGTAATATCTTAAGCAATAATGATAAGGTAACTCTTACCGTGCAGTCCAGCGTTCCCTGTACTCCCGATTTTACGAGTAACGAGATAACGATTGCGGAAAAACCAGGCCCTCCAAATACTCCTGGAACCATCTCAGGAACTGCAGATATATGTCCCGGAACTTCGCAAACGTATTCCATAAGTGCTTTGGCAAATGCCACCTCCTACAATTGGAGTGTTCCTTCAGGATGGACGATTAACAGCGGGCAAAATTCTAACAGTATTACCGTAACGGCTGGAACAGTAGGTCAAAATGGTAATATTTCTATAAGTGCTTCTGATGACTGTGGAACCAGTGCCGATAAAACTCTGGCGGTAACCGTTAAAAACGGAACTCCAAATACTCCTGGAACCATCTCAGGAACTGCAGATATATGTCCCGGAACTTCGCAAACATATTCCATAAGTGCTGTGGCAAATGCTACCTCCTACAATTGGAGTGTTCCTTCAGGATGGACGATTAACAGCGGGCAAAATTCTAACAGTATTACCGTAACGGCTGGAACAGTAGGTCAAAATGGTAATATTTCTATAAGTGCTTCTGATGACTGTGGAACCAGTGCCGATAAAACTCTGGCGGTAACCGTTAAAAACGGAACTCCAAATACTCCTGGAACCATCTCAGGAACTGCAGATATATGTCCCGGAACTTCGCAAACATATTCCATAAGTCCTGTGGCAAATGCTACCTCCTACAATTGGAGTGTTCCTTCAGGATGGACGATTAACAGCGGGCAAAATTCTAACAGTATTACCGTAACAGCTGGAACAGCAGGTCAAAATGGTAATATTTCTGTAAATGCTTCTGATGACTGTGGAACCAGTGCCGATAATACTTTGGCAGTAACCGTTAAAAACGGAACTCCAAATACTCCTGGAACCATCTCAGGAACTGCAGATATATGTCCCGGAACTTCACAAACGTATTCCATAAGTCCTGTGGCAAATGCTACCTCCTACAATTGGAGTGTTCCTTCAGGATGGACGATTAACAGCGGGCAAAATTCTACCAGTATAACCGTAACGGCTGGAACAGCAGGTAAAAATGGTAATATTTCTGTAAATGCTTCTGATGACTGTGGAATCAGTGCCGATAAAACTCTGGCAGTAACCGTTAAAAAAGGAACCCCAAATACTCCTGGAACCATTACGGGATCTGCTGTGGTTTGTAGTACCGCTACCGGTTTAACTTATTCAATTTCGGCAGTGCCAAATGCGACTTCCTATAACTGGACCGTGCCCTCCGGATGGACAATTCAAAGCGGAACAGGAACAAAAACCATAACTATAAATGCTGCTTCAGCCTCAGGAAATATAATTGTAACCGCTCAAAATGATTGTGGGACAAGTACTGCACAAAGCCTTGCTATAACAACAACTAATGGAGTCCCTGCTCAACCAAGCACAATCACAGCAAGCAAATATACGGTATGTCCTCCTGAGACAGGTTTTACTTTAAGTGTTCCGCAAACCAGCGATGCAGATGGTTATCAATGGTTTTTACCAGAAGGTTGGGAAATTACAAATGGAACAGGAACAAATGCTATAACAGTAAAAATAAATGCTTCATCAAACTATTCAAATCCTGCCATTGTGGGGGTTGAAGCGAAAAATATTTGTGGCAATAGTGTAAGACGAAATACTTCTTCTATTATCAACGATTCAAATGCTATTGCCGTAAGTGATTTTGTGTATGTTAATTTGGGAGAAGATAGGTTATTATGTAATTCCAATACCCCAGTCACTATAGATGCCAGATTTAATTTTGGAGGTAAAAAAATAAAAGTTTCAAGTATAAAATCATCTTCTGGGACTAACCTTTCTACCCCCCCTGGGAACGTGGATTCATACACCTTTACTTATACCCCGACAAATACAGATTTAGCAAATGGTAGTGTTACAATTACTATGATTACTGCGAACCCAGGAGGTGCTTGTCAGGCCGGTAAGGACGAAATAGTTCTAAACTTTAGACCCATACCAACGGCCAGTATTTCTGCCGGGCCCACCATATGTGCGGGCAGTTCTACAAATTTAATATTAACAGGAACTCCTAATACTACGGTTACTTATAAAAAAGGAAGTGGAGCCAATCAAACAGTAAATTTGGGGTCAGGTGGCTCTGCCACTATTAATACCGGCAACTTAAATACAACTACTCCTTTTCAGCTGGTAAGTACAATTTATAACGACACTCCTACCTGCCAGGCAACCCTTAACAGTAATTCTACTGTTACAGTTACACCAATACCCACAGCTGCTATTTCATATTCCGGAACTCCTTTTTGCACCTCAGATTCTTCGGTAAAATCGATTTCACTAACTGGAACAGGAGCCTATCAAAACGGAACATATACCGCCTCCCCCGCAGGCTTAACTATAGATTCAACTTCAGGCAGTATCACACCCGGAACAAGTACCGCCGGAACTTATACTGTAAAATATATCGTTCCTGCTTCTGGAGGTTGCGGTACTGTAGAAGTGACAACTCAAGTCACTATTACCAAGCTGCCTACGTCCAATATTAGTTATAACGGAACTCCTTTCTGCCAGTCTGTTTCCTCTTCCCAGGCCGTAACTTTGAACGGGACCGATGCTTACACAGGAGGAACTTTTACATCGACAAGCGGATTAACGATTGATGCTAATACGGGAGCTATCACCCCTAGCAGTAGCACTCCGGGAACCTATACAGTTACTTACACAACTCCGGCGGGAAATGGATGTGGAACTACTACTTCCAATACTAACGTAGTAATAACAGAAACTCCCACTCCACAGATAGCGTACTCTGCTACAGAATTTTGTACTTCAGAAAGCTCACCTCAAAATGTAACTCTTTCAGGAGGAGGAAATATAAGTAACGGAACATATTCTGCTCCCAACGGTCTTACTATAGTTTCAACAACCGGAGCAATTACTCCTTCCAGCAGTACCCCCGGAACTTATACAGTAACATATACCTTAGCTCCAAGTGAAGGCTGTGGGGAAATTACTGCCACTGCAGATGTGACCATAACTCAGGAACCATCTGTAGAAATCTCCTATAACGGACCATATTGTACTACCGATTCTAATTTAAAAGAGGTTAATTATACCAACGGAATTGGGGCTTATGAGAATGGAACTTTTACATCGTCTCCTGCCGGATTAAACATTTCTGCAGACGGCAAAATTAATCCTTCGGCAAGCACAGCGGGAACCTATACGATTACATATACCATTCTGGCATCAGGAGGATGCGGCACTAAGGATGTTAATACCACTCTAGATATATCGGAAGCACCAAAAGCGACCATTAGCTATGCAGATTCTCCTTTCTGTAATTCCGATTCAAATCCGAAAGGGGTAAGTTTCAGCCAGACAGCGGGCGCTTACGAAAATGGAACTTTCAGCAGTTCAGCAGGTTTAATAATTGATGCAAACACCGGAGAAATTACTCCTTCTTCAAGTACTCCGGGAACATATACCGTTACTTATACTATTCCTGCAGGAGCAGGATGTAATGAAATCTCGGTTACCACTGACGTTCAGGTGTATGATGCCCCTCAAATTACCACCCAACCCTATAACGTGGCAGTGTGTACTGCTAACAGCGTAACTCTTGAAGTTGCTGCATCCGGCGATAACCTAACATATCAATGGTATAAAGGTTCCGGAACCGGAACGCCTATTAGCGGAGCTACAAACTCTACCTTAACTATTAATAATGCCACCATTACCGATGACGCAACCTATTATGTGGAGGTAAGTGGGGAAGTTTCGTGTTACTCGGTTAAATCTGATGAAGTTACTCTTAACGTAGATGAAAATATAGTTGTAAATACTCAACCTGTAAGTCAGGATTTATGTGAGGACGGGACTTTAAATTTAAATATAGATGCGACCGCTACAGACGGTAATCCGCAATATCAATGGAGAAAGAATGGTAATCCGCTCTCCGATGGCGGAAATATCTCCGGAGCAACTACTACAAACCTTAGTATTATCACTCTTACTTCTACTGATGCCGGTGACTATGATGTAATAATCGATGGCCCGGACGGATATACTTGTGATGTAGGTTATTCTCAAAAAGCAACAATTACTGTAAGCCCTCCACCCACTGCAGTTGCTGGTATAGATTTTCAGGCTTGTAGTACTAATACCGCTATTTCCTTAAAAGGAACTGACGCTTCGGTTTCAAATTATACTTCTCTGGAATGGACAACTTCTACCGGAGCAGGAACAATATCTAATTCCACCGATTTAAATGCCACTTACCAGCCAGATGCTTCCGACTATAATAAGGATATTGAATTCACACTTACTGCCATTTTTGAAATCAATGGAAGTAAACCCTGCTCTGCAGCGATCTCTACAAAAAATATAACAATACTTGCTTTACCGGAAATAACATCTTTCTCTTATTCCGGAACCGAATTTTGTGAAACTGATCCTCAAACGCAGTCTCCAACAGTCAATGGCAAGTATTTTACTCCGGGCGATGGTTCCTATAGCGTAAATCCTGGAACCGGCCTAAATTTAGGTACCACTACCGGGGTAATTACACCAAATGGCAGCACCCCGGGGGATTATACAATAACTTATACAGCGCATTCTAACGGAGTTTGTAGCGAAGAGGTTACAGCAACTTTTGATATTACTATAGGTAAAAAACCGGTAGCAGATTTTTCATATGCTGATTCACCTTATTGCAGCAATGCCTCTAACCCATCCCCCACTTTAGCATCTGGAGCTGTAGCTGGAGTCTTCAGCTCTACCACTGGACTTGTATTCAAGAACACCTCTATAGGAGAAATTGATATTGCGGCAAGTACGCCTGGAACTTATACAGTAACCAATACCATTGCCTCTAATGGGGGATGCGCTGAAGTTTCTGCCGCATCCCCCATTACTATTACAAAATTACCTGTCGCTACTTTTAGTTATGCGGACTCACCGTATTGTTCTGGCGGAAGTAATCCGACAGTTTCTTTAGCTTCAGGAGCAGAAGCCGGTACTTTCGGTTCTACCACGGGCTTGGTTTTTGCAGATGCTTCAACCGGAGAAATTAATATCGCTTCAAGTACTCCCGGTACTTATACCGTTACTAATACTATAGGGGCTGCGAATGGTTGTGAAGATGTAACTTCAACTGCAGAAGTCACCATTACAAAATTACCTGATGCTTCTTTTTCCTATAGCGATCCTGCTTTTTGTCAAACAGCCGGAACAAATCCTCTACCCAATATTACCGGGGATATTGGAGGGGTTTTCACCGGATCTAACGGATTGGTTATCAATTCCACAACCGGGGAAATTAATCTTAGTGCGAGTACGGCAAATAATCCTAATGATGATACTGATGTTTACACAGTTACCTATACTTTTGCTGAGGCAGGCGGTTGTAATGAGATAACAAGTTCTTTTGATGTAAGAATTGACAGCCCTCCTGTTGGTGGTGAATTAAATTTTGCTGGTTTAAACAGAGCAACATATCTGGTTTGCCATGATGCTACTTCAGGCTCTTCACGGGCAATTGAACTTTCTAATTATTATGGAAAAGTGATTAAATGGCAAAAAACAGATACTCCCTCCAATCCAACTTCTTGGACAGACATTGCAAATACAGAACCTTCCTATTCAGGTTATTCAGGACTTACAAAAACAACATTATTTCGGGCTGTTTTATCAAGCGGTTCTTGTGGAATTACATATTCAAAATATGCTGTAATAAGTGTTATTCCTGCGAATATTAAACCAGATCCAGTTCAAGCCAGTCTTTCAGAAATCTGTATTGGGACAGCAGTACAATTAGCCTCGCAAGTAAACTATTCTACCAATACAGAAATTGCAGATGGAGGAGACTTTAATAATGCAAATCCTAAAGGATGGTTAGTTGATGGTTGTGGTAATTGTCTTCCTGCAAATGGAGATGCCACCAAACCAGGACCATGGGCAGAAACAAATGGTCCAAAAACATTTAATGGAACAACCTATGACACTAATGATAACACAAAATTTGCAATTGTCAGGGGTAATGTCAATTCTATTATGCAGACCCCGGTATTTAACACTTTAGGGCTATCTACAACTACTCTCAAATTTAATCAAGCTTATGTTTTGACTGCCGGTGCTCAAGCAATTATTGAATTATCCTTGGATGGTGGGGCAAATTATAACGTTACTTTAAGTAGCATATCGGGAGCCGCTAATTCTGGGAATTACATTGGTTTAAATCCTAATACAATTGATTTGCAAAGTTATGTAGGTCAGACTAATTTAAGAATCAGATTTAGATATATAGGTACTACGGGTAGCTCTTGGGCCTTAGATAATATTGCTATTCCAGATCGTCCTCTTAATATTGCCTCGGTTTGGAGTTATACCAATGCTCAAGGGCAGATAATCACGGTGAACAATCAGCAAAATATTACTGTAACACCAGATAAAATTGGGTTAAACACTTTTAAAATTACATCCTTCTTAAAAACCGATGATGGAACTGAATGTCGTAGTGCAGATCCAAATAATTCGGAAACGGTGAGTGTCTATGTTTTCGACAAATATACGTCCACTGCTACAGCCTCGGTAGGTACTTGTGGGCAGAATGAATTTTCATTGAACGCAGTTTTAAGTGCTCAAAACCAAGGCACAAATCTTACCTTTCCAACTCCTGACGGATTTAGTGCACCTTCATGGAAGGTTCAGGGTCCTGCTGGTTGGTCATTTAAAAATCCAGATGGTACACTGCCCAATGCATTAAATAATCCAAAGGCAATTTTTGTAGCTCCTAATGAAGGAACTTATGTTTTAAGTTGGGCTATAGAACGTGTTAATGATGGTCGAAGTGCAGCTTCCTGTCCTCCCCAAGTAACTACTGTAACTGTTGTAGTCAAAAATTGTACAACCTTAGATTTTGATGGAGTAGATGATTTTGTAGATCTAGGAAATTATAATGGAAACTATAGTATAGAAGCATGGATTCGTCCAGAGGCCTCTACAGGAACAATAATAAGCACCAAAAATCGAGAAATTAATATGTCTGACCTTCCTGCTGTCGTAATTCCTAATACCAGATGGTACCATATAGCTGTAGATTCAGGTGGTAAATTATATGTAGATGGCATAGATGCTAAGAAGGTTATCACAGCCACAGGAACAGATCGTTCATTTATTGGAGCAAAATGGACTGCCCCTAATGCTACAAATTATTTCTCGGGTTGGATCGAAGAAGTACGTATTTGGAATGGAAATATTTCTCAGGATCAAATTAAATTCCTAATGAACCAGCGATTACAAACAGGAACAAATATTGGTGTTGAAATTCCTATGCCTTCCCCGGGACTTGGATATGATAAACTAGTGGGATATTATCAATTGATAGCAGATCCTGCTAAAATTATAAATGGAGGTTATACCCTTGATATTTCCGGATTTCCTGAAAATGGTAAATTGAGAAATATGACAACCTTTCAGGAAAACACCGCTCCGTTGCCTTACACCTCGGCCACAGACAATGTTTGGAGTAATAGGAATACTTGGACGCAACCAGTTGTATGGGATTTTCCTAATTCAATAGGATTTAATAATACTCCAATAGATTGGAATATTGTTAGAACTAAAAACAATATTACCTCGGGAGGTAAAGATATTAAAGTACTTGGCTTATTATCTGATGTAGCAAATAAAAAACTGTTTATTGAGACTCCAGGATTTACAGGTAAACCTGAAGAAAATCCAGGGCAAATATTAGAAGTAACTCATTATTTAAAATTAGATGGAATTATTGATCTAGTTGGAGAATCTCAACTTTTACAAAGTGAGGGAAGTATTCTGGAAGAGACAAGTAAGGGTTATCTAGAAAGAGATCAGCAAGGGACAAGAAGTAGTTATAATTACAATTATTGGACTTCTATTGTAAGTCCACAAGGTGGCGCGAACAATGCCAATTATAACATTGCAGGAATTTTGATGAATGGAACAGATTCTAATAATCCATTACCAATATCATTCGTTGGAGGACCTTATGGCGCAGATAATGCTGCTGTAAATACAAGTACTTATTGGCTATGGAGATTTCATGGTTTAGCAAACGATTATGCTTCCTGGATATTTCTGGGCTCTACCGGTACTCTGCAGACCGGAGAAGGTTTTACAATGAAAGGAACCTCTGAAACTGCACCTATTAGTGAAAGACAGAATTACACTTTTAGAGGGAAACCTAATAATGGTACTATTCAGAATCTTGTTCTTAACACTAATGAGAATTATTTAATAGGAAATCCTTATCCATCTGCTATAGATGCCAACGAATTTTTATATGATAATTTAAACCCAGAACAAGTAAATGGAGCAAGAAACAGTAAAAATATATTTAATGGAGCGCTATACTTTTGGGATCATTTTGCCGGCAGCACCCACATCTTAAGGGAATATATTGGAGGTTATGCGGTATACAATTTATCTGGCGGCGTTCCAGCGATTTCTAATGATCAACGGACATCAAATAATAATAATCTCGGAACTAAAACGCCTAAACAATATATTCCCGTAGGCCAAGGTTTCTTTGTGATAACAGATTTATCTGAAACAAGCGGACAGGTGGTTCCACAAGGAGGAATAATTGTAATGAAGAATAGCCAGAGAATTGGCATTAAAGAAGGAGGGACCTCAACTTTTTTAAGTCCTGAAAAATTAAAAACAAAACAAGAGCTAAATTCAAGAGCAAAAATAAGGCTCACTTTTAACTCTCCTGCTGGTTACCACCGTCAACTATTAGTAACAGCAGATGCTAATACAACTAATGGCTTTGATCTTGGTTATGATGCTCCAATGATTGAAAATAATGTAGAAGACATGTTTTGGATACAGGCAAATAATATGCTAGTAATTCAAGGTGTTCCTAACTTTGATCTGGATCAAAAACTGCCTTTAGGCATCAAAATTAAAGAACCCGGTGAATTTAGTATTCAGATAGATACTATAGAAAACAAACCACGTCAAGATTTCAAGGTCTATCTTTTAGACAAATCTAATGACAGTATTTATGATTTAATTGAATCTCCATTTATTGCAACGGCAGATGCCGGAACTCATAAAGATAGATTCAGCATAATATTCTTTAAAGAAGAACCACCAGTAATAGGAGAAGAAGAGGTGGAAGAATTATTCGATTTAAGTGTTAGGCATGGGTATAATTTAAGAGAGTTGCAAATATTGAATTCTCATCTAATTCCTATTTCTAAAGTCTATCTTTTTGACTTAAACGGAAAATTGCTTCAGGTATTTGAAGAGATAGAAACCGAGAAGGAAGTCCGTTTAAAATTAAAGAACTATAGCGCGGGGGTATATGTAATAAAATTAATGTCGAGTGATAAAACAATTACAAAGAAAATAATCATACCCAAGTAAAATATAGGGCAAATCCTACTTAATTTTAAGGAACAATTAAAAATTAAAAAATAACAATTCTTAAGAAGATTGTAATTATTAGACTTATGCACTTAGTTAAGATTAAACTTAACAATTAGAATGATGTATTTCATCGATAAAATTCGATTATTATCAAATAAAAATTTGCTAAGTTCTTAATTTATATAATTTTATGCTAATTTTGAGCATTGTCCCAAAATGTTCTGAATGAAGAAAATTACTCCAAAAGTAAGAAACCTACTTCTTATCTTAATTATTGCAGGTTTTACTCTTAACTTAAATGCTAATAATCTTACTCCCAACATTTCCAACTTCAAAAATGGGGACAATACTTCTTTGGTCTTATTTGAAAAAGGAGAGCTAAATTTAAATTTTAAAAATAGCTTTTCGGATAGGCTATTACATAAATTGGAAACTTATTCTTTAAAATATGCCATCTCAATAAAGATTTTTAAAATTGATTCAGAAGACAATCATGATAATTTAAGTAATAAGAACAGACAAAGTTTTCAAACCAATTACAACACATTTCCATTAATTGTAGATTTTCATAGCGCCTATGAAAAAAGAGCAATCGCTATATCCATTTCATTCACCAATACTCCAGCCACTTGCTCAAGCAAAGCAGATGGTTCTTTGAGTGCCAATGTTTCTGGGGGGCAGCCTCCATATACTTACAAATGGACTGGCCCTAATAGTTTTACAGCAACCACAGCAACAATAAATAATATTAGACCTGGAAGTTATACCGTAGAGGTGACGGATGCTAATAATGTTGTTGTTTCCCAACCGACATCTTTAAGTTTTAATGATCCACAAAAACCAACAATATCAGCTCCTGCTGACAAAACTGTAAATGCAGACAACAATAAATGTACTGCTTCAGGAGTCACTTTAGGTAATCCTACAACCTCTGACAATTGTGGTGTCAAAAATGTGGGAAATGATGCGCCTTCTGTTTTTCCACTCGGAACTACCACCGTCACATGGACCGTAACCGATGATTCAGATAATACTCAAACCGCTACGCAAACAGTAACCGTAAAGGATAATCAAAAACCAACGATCTCTGCTCCAGCAGCTGCTTCGGGAACAACCAATGTTGCGTGCACTTCCACCAATGTCAATTTAGGTTCACCAATAGTATCAGATAATTGTACAGCTAAAGCTAATTTGACTGTAACCAATAATGCGCCATCTGCTTTTCCTATTGGTAACACTACAGTTACTTGGACAGTGAAAGATGCAGCCAACAATACTGCAACCGCTACTCAAATAGTAACCGTTACAGATAATATCAATCCAACTATAGCGGCTCCAGCAGCTGCTTCGGGCACAACCAATGTTGCGTGCACTTCCACCAATGTCAATTTAGGTTCCCCAGTAGTAGCAGACAATTGTACAGCTAAAGCTAATTTGACTGTAACCAATAATGCACCTTCTGCTTTCCCTATTGGTAACACTACAGTTACTTGGATGGTGAAAGATGAAGCGAACAATACTGCAACCGCTACTCAAATAGTAACCGTTACAGATAATATCAATCCAACTATAACGGCTCCAGCAGCTGCTTCGGGCACAACCAATGTTGCGTGCACTTCCACCAATGTCAATTTAGGTTCCCCAGTAGTAGCAGACAATTGTACAGCTAAAGCTAATTTGACTGTAACCAATAATGCACCTTCTGCTTTCCCTATTGGTAACACTACAGTAACTTGGATGGTGAAAGATGAAGCGAACAATACTGCAACCGCTACTCAAATAGTAACCGTTACAGATAATATCAATCCAACTATTACAGCTCCAGCAGCTGCTTCGGGCACAACCAATGTTGCGTGCACTTCCACCAATGTCAATTTAGGTTCGCCAGTAGTAGCAGACAATTGTACAGCTAAAGCTAATTTGACTGTAACCAATAATGCACCATCTGCTTTCCCTATTGGTAACACTACAGTAACTTGGATGGTGAAAGATGAAGCGAACAATACTGCAACCGCTACTCAAATAGTAACCGTTACAGATAATATCAATCCAACTATAACGGCTCCAGCAGCTGCTTCGGGAACAGCCAATGTTGCGTGTACTTCCACCAATGTGAATTTAGGTTCGCCAGTAGTAGCAGACAATTGTACAGCTAAAGCCAATTTGACTGTAACCAATAATGCACCTTCTGCTTTCCCTATTGGTAACACTACAGTAACTTGGACGGTAAAAGATGAAGCGAACAATACTGCAACCGCTACTCAAATAGTAACCGTTACAGATAATATCAATCCAACTATAACGGCTCCGGTTGACCAAACTATAAATGCTGATACCAATAAATGTACTGCCTCTGGAGTAAGTTTAGGAACTCCCTCTACTGCAGATAATTGTGGAGTAAAGAGCGTAACAAATAATGCCCCAGCAACTTTTCCTTTGGGAGAGACTACAATCACCTGGACAGTGACTGATAATTCAGATAATACTCAAACCGCTACTCAAAAGGTTATAGTTGAAGATAAGCAGGCTCCATCAACACCTACTTTATCCAATATAGAGAACTGGAGTTGTGGAAAGGAGATTACAAATTTCCCTACCACTACAGACAACTGTTCAGGAGAAATAACTGGTACTACTACCGATCCGCTAGTATATGGAGGTTTTGGAGAATTTATAATTACATGGACTTTTACAGATAATGCAAACAATAGTACAACTGCTACTCAAACCATCATAATCCCTGAACCTACAGTTGACATTCCTTCTATTAACGGGAATGAATACTGTAACGAAGCTTCAGTACCTAGTGTTGCTTTTACAGGAAATACACTTAACAATAAGAGATATGAATGGTCTTACAAGTCTGATACCGGTAGTAATGTTAACATAGGGTTACCTGCAAGTGGAACCGGAAATATTCCCGAATTTACCGCAAAAAATAATAGTAGTGATATAATAAATGTAGTTTTTACTGTAGTTCCTTTTGGAAACAGTTGTGAAGGAATTCCAATTACTTATACTATCAGCATTAAACCAACTCCAACTATAACCAAACCTGAGAACATTACCTTATGTGCAGGAAAAGAAATTAGTTTTAGCAACTTTATCCCAAGTGTACAAGGAACAAAATTCACTATTGAAAGTTCTAATACCGATATTCAGTTCACAACCAACAACAAGGGAAATATTACCGGTATTAACTACGATACAAATATTGAAGCTACTATTAATACCATTGTTACTGTAACTCCTGAAAAGGATTGTATTGGTCCTGCTGAAACTTTCAATGTTACAATTAATCCCCGTCCAAGATTTGAATTCGATGTGAATTATTTTACATTTTGTAATGGAGTTCTAACAAATCCCATAAGTTTTGAGAATGAGATCCCTTTTGGAAAAATAACATATGATATTACTGGAGGATCCTCTATAGGAATTTCAAATAAGTCGGGAGTAACACAGATTTCATCCTTTACCCCCGTGAACAATGGAACAACTTCGATCATCAAAAATATTATTGTAACTCCAAAGGCTAATGGTTGTGCTGGTGAACCTATAGAAATACCCGTTAAGGTAATGCCTAGTCCTATTGTCAACGCCTCATTCACCAAAAATATTTGCTCTGGAGAGGTAACAAATATTGTATTATCAAGTCCCGTAGCAAATACAGAATTCATCTGGACGGTTGATGCTCCAACTGGGATAGCAGGTGCTAGTCAAAGTACTGAGCCAAGTAATAATATAAGTCAGCAACTTATTAATAATACTTCTACAGCTCAGGTGGTTACTTACAAGGTCACCCCTAAAGCAGAGACCTGTCCTGGAACTACGATTCCTATTAAGATTACAGTGAATCCCACCCCTTCTTTCGAGATCACTGTTCCTGAATGCATCGTTTCGGTAGACCTCACAAATCCTACTATTAAGAACAATTCTGCTTTGAACTATTCTTATTGGACAGATGTGAATGCCACAGCTGCATTGACAAATCCCACCAAAGTTGGAATAGGAACCTACTATATAAAAGGCACTAGTAACTCTGGTTGTTCGTTTATTGAGGAAGTGGTAATTGATAAAATCCAACCGGTAATAAATAATCTTGCTGATGCACCTTCAGAAATTTGTAGTGGGGAAGCATTCAATTATCTACCGGTAAGCAATTTGGGAGAAACCGTAATTAGTTGGTCTAGAGAAGCTATAGGAGAAAATCCCGCAACGGATTCTTCAGGTAGAAACAACGCAAACCCTAATGAATCTCTTATTAATAAAACTGGTTCCCCAATTACTGCTACTTATATTTTTACTTTAGTGAATAACGGATGTACAAATAATACGGCAGTAGAAGTTATAATTCAGCCTGCACCCCAATTAATCAACGAATCAATAGCGGATATTTGCAACGGAAGTAGTATAAACTATACTCCGAAAAGCACTTTATCTAATTCTACAATTTCTTGGAGAAGAAATGCGTTTGAAGGAAATTCAGCTTCCTCAGGCTCCGGGACTATAAATGAGATTCTTTACAATGATACAGGTGTAGAAATTGGAGTAACTTATTTTATTTCCATTACCTCTCCAAAAGGATGTACTGTAGAAGAAAGCATAAGCTTTTCATTATTGTCCGGACCTAAGGTTACTGCCACCGCTTCTAAAAATGACCTCTGCGCTGGAGAAACAATAGATTTAACCTCCACCTTCGAAGGAGAACAATCGGTAGAACCAGTTTTAATCGATGAAAATTTTAATGGTTCTACAGGAAATTGGCTACCAATAAACAACTCAACAGGTGGATCTTCTAATAATTCTGCTTGGGTTACAAGAAGTGGAACCTATAATATGAACTATGGTAGTGTGAGATCTGATGGTAGTAGGTTTTATATTTCAGATAGTGATGCTCAAGGACAAAATGGAAAAACCAGAACCATATTACAATATAGTAAACCAATAAATACGAATGGTTACTCTTCTTTACAACTTTCATTTTGGCAAGATTATAGAGATTGGAATAACAATGACCGAGGACAGGTTCAAATTTCAACAGACCAGTCAAATTGGGTTACAGTTGAGACAATCGATGGGCCAGGGCATCGTGGTGAACAGTTAACTATTGATTTATCTGGATATATAAATCAGTCAAGTATATATATTCGTTTTAGATATATAGCTGATTGGGGTTATTGGTGGGCAATAGATGACGTAAAACTCACTGGAGAAGGATCCACTGTTCCTGATGTTACTTGGACATCCTCAACCAATCCTGATTGGACTTCTAAAGACCCCAATCCATCCAATATTTCAGTTTCTAGAACAACTATTTTTACTGCCACTTACACCGATCCCGACATAGAATGTCCTGGAGTGGGAACAGTTGAGGTTCGAGTTAAAGATCCATTACAACCGGAAATAATCGCAAATTATTGTTCTCTAGATCAAACGAACCAAGTTTTGTTATCGGCAAACGGTACTTATGATTCTTATAGATGGGTGGCCTCAGGACAAACAATTTCTACCAGTGAATCATTACAGGTGGGTCTAGCCCAGACATATACTTTATTTGTTACTAAAGATGGTTGTGAAGCCTCTACATCTATCACCCCTAATGAAAATTTAATTATCAACGGAGATTTTGAAAATGGAAATACTAGTTTTAATACAGTTTATAACTATGTGCAGGATGATCCAAATTCTCGTAGGGAAATGTATCCAGAAGGCACTTACTCCGTTGGTGTAAATGCTTACAATTACCACAATAATTTTAGTGGATTGGGACACGGGGGTCGGGGTAATTTTATGATTGTAAACGGAGATCGATCCATTGGAAATATTGTGTGGCAATCAAATACACTTGATATTATTCCTGATACAGATTACTATTTTAGTGCCTGGACTTCAAATGTAAACCCTGCAAGTCCTGCTAGATTAAGGATTCAGATATTAATTCCTGGAAATAATACTCCAGTGGAGGAAAGTACATTAGGGGATCTTACTAATGAAACCGTGGGGAATTGGATTAATTTTTATAATCCTGAATTATGGAATTCAGGAAACAACTCCAAAGTAATAGTAAGAATCATTAATGAAAATCCAACAGCAGGTGGAAATGACTTTGGAATTGACGACATTTCTTTTGCTGCCTTTAGGTCTTTTGATTTTGAATTTAATCCAGAAAATAATGGACCTATATGTGAGAATGAAACTTTAGAATTATCTGCAAATCTTGATGGAGGCCGTTTGCCCATAACCTTTGAATGGACTGGTCCTAATAATTTTAGCAGATCAAAAACTATAACTGAAGAGAGTGAACGAACAGCTGCAGATACAATTCAAATTGCAAATACAACTCCTGAAATGGCAGGTGAATATTCACTCAAAATCACAGATTTTTACGGATGTAATTTAGAAACCAAATCTACATTAGTAACGATAATAGAGAAAGCCAAAGTTTTTGCAGGGGAAGATTTGGAAATATGTTCCAACCAACCATTGATAGATCTATCCTCTGCTTCAATTGAACATCCAACGGTGAATTCCGGATTCTGGACCACATTAGATGGTAATAATAGCCGATTTGAAAATCCTAATCAAATTAATACCTCTTACACTCCAAATCAAGAAGAAATTGATTTAGGGTTAATAAAATTAGTGCTTACTTCTGCACCAGATTCTGGAAACGTGTGCGAAATTGCTAAAGATACTATTGAAATTAAATTTAACAGAAGCCCAGAAATTGAACTTATACCTAGCAATGTTACTTGTTTTGAAGAGAATAATGGTAAAATAGCTGCTGAAATTTTAGAGTCTACTGGTACCGCTCCTTTTACATATATTTGGACAAACAATAACTCCGGTGAGACTTTTAACGGACAAACAATTAATAATTTAGCAGCTGGAAGCTATAGCGTAGAAGTTACAGATGCAAAAGGATGTACTGTATCTGGAGACACCATTATAAACCAGCCAAACAAACTTATTGTAGATCAGCCTATTCAACTTGAAGAGGCCTCCTGTTTTGACGAATTTGGAGCTGTAGTGGCGATTGGGGTTAACGGTGGACTCTTCGAAGATCAAGTACTTGATCCGGAAAACATTCTTTATCAACTATCTATTCTGGATTCGGAAGGTAATGAAGTTTCGGTAGAGCCAGAGAGTATCAACTATGATATGGATCTTCAAAGATTTGTTATACGTGATTTAAAAGGAGGTGCAAGCTATACATTTTTGGTAAGTACCGGAGATTGTAATGCCGAAGTAAAAACTTACACTACTCTCACCCCACCAGTTATTAACGCGGGTAATGTTCCTGAAAACCTTGATTGTGGAGTGAATAAAATTTTACTTTCAGCAAGTCCAATTGACCCAACAATAGGGGTTGGATCATGGACTTATGGGAATGGAGAGAATGATCTTTTTGAAGATCCTAATGCTGCAACTACAAGTTTTACAGGAAAGCCAGGAGAAAATTATACACTAACTTGGACTGTAACTCCTAATGCAAATCCAGACTGCCAAGTATCTAAATCCTTAGAAATAAAAATACCAAATTCATGCAGCCAATTAAATTTTGATGGGATTGATGATTTTGTTGATTTAGGTGATAATTATGATATGGGAGGCAAAGATTTCTCCGTGGAAGCGTGGGTTAAACCAAATACCATATCTGGTATCAATACCATTATATCTAAGAGAATACCAAATGATCTAAGTAAAGGTTACGATCTCATTTTAAACAATGGAGCACCAAGCTTTAGAGTAAGAAATAAAAGTGTAGTCGCCACCATTAAGATTAAAAATGATAGATGGTATCATATCGCAGGGGTCTATTCGAGCGCTAAAATTCAACTGTATGTAGATGGTATTGAAGTACAAAGCAACACCAATAATATTCCTGACGGAACAGGAAACATTGATGAACCATGTCTAATAGGAGCTGCATATTCCCCTGAAAATATTTCTGAATCTAAAGATCATTTCAACGGATTTATAGAAGAAGTGAGAGTATGGGATAAACCAATTACTAAGGATCAGATCCATTTTTTTATGAATCAAAGACTTGTGAAGAATGGAACCCTAGTTGATGGAAGTGTGTTAAGCAAAGATTTGAATCTACCTAATTCTCCAGCTTTACCAGATTGGAATTCCCTGCAAGGTTATTATCAACTTCTTGCTGAAAACGAACTTATAAAAGATGGTTACACATCAAATCTCGGATCTGCCGGAGAAAATGCAAAAGGTATTCTTAAAAACATCGAAAAAATGCAGGAAAACACTGCACCACTACCATATGTCTTAAATTCTATAAATAGTAATTGGTTTACTAAAGCAACATGGAAATTGCCATTAGATTTTAATGGAATCTCAAAAGATTTTCAATTAGTTGATGTTTGGGATGCTCCTAACAGTATTGGGATAAATGGAGAAAAGATAAATTGGAATATCGTTCAGCTTAATGGTAAATCTGTTAAGAACCCAGCAGGAAATGATATTCAGTTATTAGCGCTTCTGGATGACGGTGGAAGTCTTAATATGGAAGGAAGTAATGAAAATAGCGGTAGCGGATTGACAATTACTCACTATCTAGACCTTGATGGTAAAATCGATCTTAACGGGGAATCTCAACTTGTGCAAACTCAAGGTAGTATTTTAGAGAAAACCAGCGCGGGTTATATTGAAAGAGATCAACAAGGAACTGCCAATAGTTTTAATTATAATTATTGGAGTTCACCTGTATCACTACAGAACGCCGGTACTAACTCTGGATATACTATTTCTAGTGTTATGCTTAATGGTACAGATTTAAGTAAACCAATTCCAATGACCTTTGTAGATGGTGCCTATGCAGCAGATGATGCAGCGGTAAATATTACAACATATTGGCTATATAAGTTTAGAGGAACAGCTAGTATTTATAGTGAATGGAAATATGTTGGAAAGAACGGAGCTTTACTTGCCGGCGAAGGATTTACAATGAAAGGCACCTCTGGAAATGCTGCTATAAAAGATAGACAGAATTATACTTTCAAAGGGAAGCCTAATAATGGAGATATCTCCTTAAATATTGGAAAAGATCAAAACTACTTATTAGGAAATCCATATCCTTCTGCTTTGGATGCCGATCAATTTATTAAAGACAACCTAAAGACATCAAACGGAGGTAATAATTCGAATGGTAATATCTTTAACGGAGCCCTTTATTTTTGGGATCATTTTGCAGGCAAAACTCATAATCTAGCAGAATATATAGGGGGTTACGCCACCTATAATTTATCTGGAGGAGTTCCTGCTGTTGCTACCGATGCACGTATAAATAATACTGGAGAAAGCAGTGAAGATTATTTTGGCAATAATGCTAAAATCCCGCAAAAATATATTCCTGTAGGTCAAGGCTTCTTTGTAAACACAGTACTAGATCCAGCTGTCTCAGGAAATATTACAGTAGATGGCGGAGATGTTGTTTTCAATAATGGTCAACGGGCATTTGCAAAAGAAACCAAAGCAGATTCACAATTTTTAAGTCAAGAAAAACCAAAAACAAAAGGGCAAGAAAAACAAACTGACACTAGACCAAAAATAAGATTGGTATATGAGTCTCCAAAAGGATTCAATAGACAAATTTTGGTTACTGCAGATGAGAATACTACCAATGATTTTGATCTTGGATATGATGCAATGCTGAATGACAATAATGCTGAAGACATGTATTGGTACATAAAAGATCATGAATTCGTAATTCAAGGAGTACCTAATTTTAACAAAGATCAAGTACTTCCCTTAGGTGTAAAATTGAAAGAAAAAGGCGAGTTAACAATAAAAATTAATGCTTTAGATTATATCAAAGACGATGTAGAAATATATCTTAAAGATATTGTAGATAGTACTTATCATGATTTAAGAGCTTCTGACTTTGTGACAACTATAGAAGGAGGTACATATAATAATAAATATGCCTTAGTTTTTCAAAAACCTAAAGATCCTAATCCAGATACAGGAGAAGATACTGATACGGATCCTAACGGAGGGACTGATGGAGGAACAGATGAATCCCCTACTGATAATCCAGAGGATATAGATTCCATTTCAGAAATAGATGTGATGTATTCTATGGACAAAAATATGTTAAGAGTCCTTAATCCATCTGAAATAATGGTAGAAAAAGTGGAGTTGTATAATATGTTGGGACAACGTTTACAGGTTTATAAATCGATGTCGAAAGATAATTCCATTGACGTTCCTCTAAAGAATTACCCTAAAGCTACTTATGTAGTTAAAGTAAGATCAATAAATGGAACTATTTCTAAGACCATTTTATTTAAAAGATAATATCAATCTCAGTATTTAAAATTGAAAAAGGGATGATTAGATCATCCCTTTTTTATTTATATAGCTAATTAATTCTAGCCTTTAAATTTCATCGGTAAATGCACTACTTTTTTGGTCTCGAAGAAATCTTCTTCAAAATAATCTGGTAGCTCATATATTTTTGCTGAAGTATATAATTCCAATTCCTCTGTAAGATCTCCACCTTTTAAATATAGAATTCCATTCTTAAGCTCATGATTGTTTTTCTTAGCAATCTTTCCTTTAACCCAATGCACAAAAGTTGGCATAGCAGCTACTGCTCTACTTACAATAAAATCGTATTGACCATTGATTTCTTCTACTCTTGAATTGGTAAATTTTACGTTTTTAAGTTCTAATCCCGTAACAACTTCCTCTACCACTTTTATCTTCTTCCCAATAGAATCAACTAAATGAAACTGAGTTTCAGGAAATAAAATAGCTAGCGGAATACCAGGAAAACCTCCTCCGGTACCTACGTCTAATATTTTTGCTCCGGCTTTAAACTCTTGAACCTTAGCTATACCCAGAGAATGTAAGACATGACGAAGGTAAAGTTCATCTATATCTTTTCTGGAAACTACATTGATTTTTAAATTCCAATCTTTATATAACTCCTGCATAGCAGCAAATTGATCTTGCTGTTCTTGAGTTAAATCTGGGAAATATTTTTTAATTAATTCCAAACTCTTATTTTTTTTGCTAAAGTAATCAAATTTGACACGTTAATTTTCCCCAATTGGCATAGGTTCCTTCATAAAAGTTTTACCTTTGGATAATCAGAATAAATTATGCAAACAAATCAAGATAATATTCGTTTTTCAAGAATCGATTCGGGAAAATTTTTCCGAACCCTGAACAAACGTGTGAATGCCTACTTTAAAGACAACGACATATCGAAGACCGGGAACTGGAAACTTCATATCAAAGCAATTGTTATGTTTTCCTTATTTCTAGCTCCTTACTTTTTAATACTTACTTTAAATATTTCGCAATGGTGGATGCTATTGTTAACTATTGTTATGGGTGCTGGAATGGCTGGAGTTGGAATGAATATTATGCATGATGGTAATCATGGCTCTTATTCTTCCAAGAACTGGATCAATAAATTTATGGGTGGAACGATTTATATCTTAGCCGGAAACGTATATAACTGGCAGGTACAACATAATGTGCTTCACCATACCTATACCAATATTCCTGGCCATGACGAAGATCTAGATGCAGGAAGGATCATTAGATTCTCAAAACATGCAAAATGGTCTAGCTTTCATAAATTTCAGCAATATTACTCAGTATTCTTATATGGCTTATTAACTTTTAATTGGGCCTTAACTACAGATTTCAAACAAACTAAAAGGTACTTGAAGAGAAAATTATCTTATGGCAAGTTACCTTCTCCGGCAAAGCAATGGAGTATTATTGCAATTACTAAATTGATCTATGTAAGTATTTGGATCGTGATTCCAATGTTAATTCTTTCCATCGCTTGGTGGAAAATATTAATTGGCTTTTTTGTGATGCATTATACCGCCGGATTAATTTTGAGCATTGTGTTTCAATTAGCCCATGTGGTAAATGAAACAGATATGCCAATTCCAGATGATACCGGTTCTATGAAAAATACTTGGGCTATTCATCAATTATTTACAACCGTAAATTTTGCAACTAAAAACAGAATTGTAAATTGGTTCACAGGTGGTTTAAATCATCAGGTGGAACACCATATTTTTCCAAATATTAGCCATATTCACTATACTAAGATTGCTCAAATTGTAAAGGAAACAGCTAAGGAATGTAATTTACCTTACAACGAATTTAAGACTACAAGAGGAGCAATTATCGCACATTTTAAACACCTAAAAGAAATGGGTGCTAAACCAACCGTTTCTGCTTAAATAAAAACACCAGTAAATTTTATGCAACACAAATTGTCTGACAGGATTAACAATTTAGCAACTTCTCAAACTTTAGCAATGGCTGCTAAAACAAGAGAGTTAAGAGAAGAAGGAAAAGATATAATTGGCCTTAGCCTTGGAGAACCAGATTTTAATACTCCAGATTTCATTAAAGATGCGGCTATTAAAGCAATTAATGAAAATTATAACTCTTACACTCCTGTAGATGGTTACGTAGAGCTTAAAGATGCTGTTATCACGAAATTCAAAAGAGATAATGGGCTTACATATAACAGGTCCCAAATTGTGGTTTCTACCGGAGCTAAACAATCTTTAGCAAATGCAGCGCTAGTAATTTTAAACCCTGGAGACGAGGTTATATTACCATGCCCTTATTGGGTAAGTTATGCTGAAATAGTAAAACTTGCTGAAGGTGTTCCTGTAGAAGTTCCTACTAGTGTAGAGAGTAATTTTAAAATTACTCCAGAACAGTTAGAGGCTGCTATTACCCCTAAAACTAGAATGCTATGGTACAGTTCTCCTTGTAATCCAAGTGGAATGGTATATAGTGAAAAAGAATTAAGAGCACTAGCCGATGTTTTGGTAAAATATCCAGACATTATTGTAGTAAGCGATGAAATATATGAGCACATCAACTTTGTGGGAGAACATGCTTCTATGGCTCAATTTGACGATATGTATGATCGTGTGGTAACCGTGAATGGTGTTTCTAAAGCATTTGCAATGACGGGTTGGAGAATTGGTTACATTGGAGCTCCAGAATGGATCGCCAGAGCATGCAACAAGATGCAAGGCCAAATAACTAGTGGTGCAAACTGTATTGCTCAAAGAGCTGTAATTACTGCTTTAGAAGCTTCTGTGAGCAAGATCCAATTCATGGTAGACAAGTTTAAAGAGCGAAGAAAACTTATAATTTCATTGTTAGATGAAATTGAAGGTTTTAAGACTACAGAACCTGAAGGTGCATTTTACGTATTCCCCGATATATCTTATTTCTTCGGAAAAACACTTAAAGGTCATTTAATTAAAGATGCTACAGATTTTTCTATGTTCTTATTAGAAGAAGCACTGGTAGCAACAGTTACTGGAGACGCTTTTGGAAATCCAGAATGTATAAGATTATCTTATGCCGCTAGCGAATCTCAAATTGAAGAAGCACTAAAAAGAATTAAAGCTGCAGTCTCTGAAGCTTAAAATATGAAGACCTTCTATTAATACCCAAATCTTGAATAAGATTTAATTATTAAGAACAACAAGGTTCACCTAAGAAGTGAGCCTTGTTTGTTTTATAAATATTGTAAATCTATTATTACGACTGAAGCTCTCCGGAGATCTTATCTAAAATTTCTAAATAATGAGCTCTGTTATTCACAAAATCATAATCTGAAATATCTATTATTTGCACCCTAATATTCGTTTGAGATTTTATGAAAGCCAAATAACTTTTATTGATCTCTATTAAATATTCCGGCTGAATGTTTTGCTCGTAATCTCTTCCTCTCTTTTTAATATTTTCTAATAATCTATCGGTATTTTGATAGAGATAAACATAAAGGTCAGGTTTTACCAATTCTTTATACATAATTCCGAAGAGCTTATTATACAAAGCATATTCATCTTCTGCCAAAGTGATCTTAGCAAAAATGAGCGATTTAAAAACGTCGTAATCTGAAACCACAAAATCTGCAAAAAGATCATATTGTGCCAGATCATCTGAAAGTTGCTGATATCTATCTGCTAAAAAAGACATCTCTAATGGAAATGCATACCTATGCTGGTCTTCATAAAACTTTGGAAGAAAAGGATTATCCTTAAATCTTTCTAAAATCAATTTGGCATTAAAATCTTCAGATATCATGGTAGACAAACTGGTTTTACCGGCACCAATATTCCCTTCAATAGCAATATAATTACAAGAAGTAAAATGATAGGTCTTTGTAGGATTCTTTAAGGAATCGGTTAAAACCTTAATTTCTGAAATATCTTCAGTTTCAACCAAAAGCGTAGCAATAGATTTTTTTAAGACTGGATGAATCACTTTAGATGCAATATCTGCTAATGGCGCCAGAACAAATTTTCTATTTTGCATTTCAGGATGCGGAACACTTAAATTTGCAGAAGCAATCATTTCATCTTCCACCAAAATAATATCAAGATCTATATGCCTGTTGTTATAAGAATTTGAATCTGTTCGAACTCTCCCAAGTTCAGTTTCAATAGTCAATAATTTTTCCAAAACCTGTTCCGCAGAAAACCTAGAGGTGATTTGGATGCAGGTATTCAAGAAAGAATGACCCTCGAATCCCCAAGCTGGAGTTTCATAAATCTGTGCTATTTGATAAACATCTCCCACTTCAGTGTAGACCTTATCTATTGCTAATTGCAATAATTGCAGACGATTACCCTCATTACTACCCAGGGCGATATAATATTTTTTAGAAGGAATCAACGTAATTTTATGAAATGTTTAGAGAAGAATTATTTAATTTCACAGCAAATTAAGTAAAACAAACTAACATAGACTTAACTTTGTTAGTAAGAGTTAATAAAAATAATTTGAAGCGTTACTCCCCAAAAGACATATTTCTAGCTCAGCACATTTACCTCATCTTAGGTGCACTTTTCATCACCTCTTTAGTAGTCTCGAACTTAATCTTTCAGAAATTCTTTGTTTGGGATTTTTTCGGATTGTACACTTTTGAGATCTCTGTAGGCATTTTACCCTATCCAATAACATTTCTTATTACAGACTTAATTAGTGAGATCTATGGAAAGCGCAGAGCGAATCAGGTTGTTACTGCCGGTATCTTTGCTTCTCTATTCTCCTTATTAATAGTTTATACAGCAGATTATGTACCCGCCACCAGTTGGTCGCCAATTGGAAACCCTTTATTTTCCAGGGTTTTTGGTGCAACTGCTATAGCAGTTGCTGCTTCTATGGCTGCTTATTTATTGGCGCAGTATATAGATATTCAACTTTTTCATTTTTGGAAAAGGTTAACCAAAGGAAAGCACCTATGGATCAGAAATAATTTCTCCACTTTCCTTTCTCAATTTGTAGATACATTTGCGGTGCTATTTTTGTTATGTACCTTTAACAAAATAGACTGGGATCTATTTGGCGGACTGTTACTTAGCGGATTTTTATTTAAAGTTTTGATAGCAATTTGCGATACTCCATTTTTATATGCCGCGGTTTATTATATGCGAAGAAAATTTAATCTAGAACCTAACGACGAGTTAAATCTCGAAAATGTATTATATGAAGAAAGCATTTAAAATTATAGGAATTGTACTAGCTATCTTGATCGTGGCATTGATAGCTGCTCCCTTCATCTTTGAAGCTCAGCTAAAAGATTTGGTAAAATCTACCATTAATAAAAATGTAAATGCAGACGTAGAATTCAGTGACCTTAATCTATCTTTATTTAGAAGTTTTCCTGAAGCTACGCTGGTTTTAAAAGACGTTTCTGTAATTAACAAAGCACCTTTTAAAGGAGATACTTTAGTAGTAAGCGAAGAGATCTTATTAAAAATGTCTATAAAAGAACTTTTTAAAGGAAGCGATCAGCCTAAAAAAGTTGATGAGTTATTGCTGAATAATACCTATCTAAATATCAAAATAGACTCTTTAGGAAACAACAATTACGACATTGCTATAAAAGATTCTACTGCGGCAGACACTTCGAGTGCATCCCCATTTAAACTAGATCTAAAGCATTACGAGATCAATAATTCGAAGCTAAAGTATGTAGACCAGAGCAATAATATTGCGCTACTAATGGAAAATCTTAACCATAGCGGTACAGGTGATTTTTCTTTAGCTCAATCTGAATTAGATACAAAAACAAACTCTTTGGTATCTTTAGATTACGACGGTGTGAATTATTTGAACAAGAACAAGGTTTCTCTTGATGCTATTATTCAAATGGATCTTGATAACATGAAATATACATTTCTAGAGAACAAGATGATTATAAATCAGCTGCCACTTACTTTTAACGGATTTGTGAAGGTAAATGATAATAACAATGAGATTGACCTTTCATTTAAAACACCTTCTTCTTCCTTTAAAAATTTCTTGGGTATAATTCCTGGAGTCTATGCTAAGAATATTGAAAATGTTGAAACAAGCGGAGACTTTATAGTTAGCGGAGACATCAAAGGGATTATAGATAGCACTTATATTCCGCATTTAGACATCAAAATAAGCTCTAATAATGCATCGTTTAAATATCCAGATCTTCCAAAAAGCGTTCAAGATATAAATATAGACGCTGCGATTTTAAACACTACCGGAATTGCTGAAGAAACATATATAACTTTTGATAATGTTACTTTCAGAATAGATCAAGATAAATTTTCTGCCAATGGAGATGTAAAGAACTTACTAGGAAATATGCTGGTAGACCTCAATTTAAAAGGAACCATCAATCTAGCAAATCTTGAAAAGGCATATCCTTTAGAATTAGACCAAGATCTTAATGGAATTCTTACCGCAGATGTAAGTACCAATTTTGATATGAATTCAATTGAAAAAGAACAATATCAAAATGTGAATAGCAAAGGGATTGCTAGCCTTAAGAACTTTAGCTATAAATCTCCCGAAATTCCGAATGAAGTAAAGATATCCAATGCCAATTTCATTTTTAATCAGGGTAACGTAAAAGTACCGGTGTTATATATGACTACTGGAAAAACCGATATAAATGCATCTGGAAATATTCAGAATTTCATGGGGTATTTATTTACAGATCAGCAATTAAAAGGTGATTTTCAGTTAAGCTCTAACGTCTTCTCTGTAAACGATTTTATGGTAGCAGAAACCAAAGAAGTTTCAGAAACTACAACTAATGATGGCACCCCTGCAAAAACAAAAACAGTAGCCACAGGAAAAGAAGCAATTAAAGTTCCTTCATTTTTAGATACTAAAATAGATTTTGCCGTAACCAGCTTACTCTACGATGATTTAAATCTGAATAATGCTAAAGGAACCATTATTATAAAAGACGAAACTGCCACAATTAAGAATATGACCACCAATGTTTTTGATGGCTCTATAGCACTTAATGGAAATGTTTCTACAAAAAGCACGGTGCCAACATTCTCCATGGATCTAGCTTTAAACGCACTGGATATTGCAAAATCTTTTAAAGGATTAGATCTCCTACAAAGCCTTGCTCCTATTGCAACGGCTTTACAAGGAAAATTACAGACTCAGGTTAACTTAGCCGGTAATTTAAACGATGATCTCACTCCGCAGCTTAATACATTGGCTGGTCAGGCACTATCTCAAATATTAACTGCAAAAGTGAATCCGGAGCAATTAGCACTCTTATCTCAATTAGATGAAAGATTGAAATTTATCGATTTAAATGATATCAATCTAGATAACTTGAAGAGCAAGCTTACTTTTACCAACGGGAATGTGGAAGTTGCGCCATTCGATTTTAATGTAAAAGGTATCAAAGTAACGGTTGCCGGAAGTCACGGATTTGATATGAATATGAACTACAATCTAACTTTAGATGTTCCTGCAAAAATGTTAGGAAGCGAAATTGGAAATACATTATCTAAATTGAGCGCTACAGATCTAAATACAATGACGGTTGCGGTACCAATTGGGTTAACAGGAACTTTCCAAAGTCCGCAGATCAATTTAAACATGCAACAGGCACTATCTAGTCTTACTCAAAAAATTGTAGCTGAGCAGAAAAAAGAATTAACTCAAAAAGGAGTGGATGCGCTAGGTAATATTCTGATGGGTAGCAATAAGAATAATACAACTACTACAGATTCTACAAAGGTAACACCAGCTCAAACCAAAAAGGATTCAATTAAAACCGATCAGCAAACTCAGGTTAAAGATGCTGCTACCAATATTTTGAAAGGGATTTTAAATAAGAAGAAAAAAGACACTGCTAAAGTCCAACCAAATAACTAGATCAAAATCTATTACATCCTTTCGTCAATCTAAACTTTTTTCAGCTTCTGTTTGAAAGCTGTCAAATTTAGATTCTGAAATAAATTCAGAATGACACTCTTAACTTTTACGAGACACCTATTTTTATAGATCAAAAGAGACCGATAACTTTAATTGTTACCGGCCTTTTTTATATTCTGAAATTAGTTTCTACATCACATTCAAGTCAATTACAAAACCTTCATGACCACGAACGTTAAAAACAGTTCCATCATGAAATATTAAATACTGACCTTTTATTCCTTTTAGAATTCCTTCATAAAAAGGATTTTTACCCAGATTTAAGGTTTTTATCTTTTTCGGAAATTCCAGCACCGGAAAGTGAATTTCAGTCTCTTTATTATTTTCTATAAAGTATTCTTTAGCTTCCTCCGGAATAAGGTGTTTTATTTTCTCTCGTTCTGCTACTAGATTTACATCTTCAATATCATTGGTTAACATCTTACGCCAATTCGTCTTATCTGCCACATGCCCTTTTAAAGCAACTTCTGTAATTCCTGCCAAATATCTGTTTGGAACTTCTACAATTTCAATGGCTTCATGAGCCCCTTGGTCTATCCATCTCGTAGGAATTTGTGTTTTTCTAGTCACTCCCACTTTTAGATTACTGGAATTTGCCAAGTAAACCATGTGCGGTTTTAACTGAACTTTCTTCTCGTATTCAAGATCTCTATCTTCTTGATCTAAGTGCGCTTTACTCAATTCTGGGTTCATTATCCAGTCTCCCGCCTGAGGAATCGAGCTAAAACAATCATAACAAAATCCTTGTCTGAATATTTTTTTCTCTAATCCGCAGTTTAAACATTGATATCTTAAAAAATTAATGCTGATCTTTTTATCTAGTATCTGGTTGACATTCAAGAAGTCTGACTCAAATATTAAATAATACTGAACGGTTTCTTTAAGTTCGGTGCTCATTTTAGTCAACACCCCTTCATATCTCATATTTTTTCTTTATTTTAACTGAAATGATTTTTTTGCAGGCTTCAAACTTTAGTCTATTTTTAGCCAACCAACCATGTATCTTAGCTTTGTTAAGTGCATAAATATAAAAAGAAAAATGCCAATTCCGCTAGTCAATTCCATTGCTTCCTGGTTTTTAAAGAAGCGCATCCATCAGATGGAATTATTTATGAAATATCCTAATGAGGTTCAATCTGAACTTCTAAGAAATCTTATTTCTAAAGCAAAAAATACAGAAGTTGGCAAACGCTACGATTTTAGCAGCATCAATAATTATAAAACCTTTGCAGAGAGAGTCCCAGTAAAAAAGTACGAAGATTACGAAGCAGACATAGAACGCAGTAGACAGGGAGAAACCAATATTTTCTGGCCTACTCCTATTAAATGGTTCGCAAAATCTAGTGGTACTACAAATGCAAAAAGTAAGTTTATTCCGGTAAGCGACGATTCTTTGGAAGATTGTCATTTTGCTGCTGGGAAAGACCTGTTATGTATGTATCTCAACAACAATCCGCAATCTCAACTCTTTACAGGAAAGAGTTTAAGACTCGGAGGAAGCAAAGAGATCTATAGAAATAATGGTACTTCATATGGGGATCTTTCCGCAATATTAATAGATAACATGCCATTTTGGGCAGAATTTAGCAGCACTCCCAGAAATGAAGTTTCTTTAATGAACGATTGGGAAATTAAAATGCAGGCTATTGTTAATGAAACCATCAATGAAAAGGTATCAAGTTTAGCCGGTGTTCCCTCTTGGATGTTGGCCTTGCTGAATAATGTTTTGGAAACATCTCAAGCCAGTAATCTATTTGAAGTTTGGCCAAATCTTGAAGTATACTTTCATGGAGGTGTGAATTTTGAGCCCTATACTCAGCAATATCAGAAACTGTTGCCAAGAGATAACTTCAGATATTATGAGATCTATAATGCTTCTGAGGGATTTTTTGCTTGTCAGGATCTAAATAGTTCGAAAGAGTTGTTGTTAATGCTGGACTACGGAATCTTTTATGAATTCATTCCTATGGACACTTATGGCTCTAAAGATGAAAAGATCATTCCTTTAAGTGAAGTTCAAACAGGAGTTAACTATGCCATTGTAATTACTACCAATGCAGGACTTTGGCGTTATAAGATAGGAGATACCGTTAGATTTACTTCCATAAGTCCTTATAAAATAAGAGTCTCGGGTAGAACCAAACATCACATTAATGCTTTTGGTGAAGAATTGATCATTGAAAATGCAGAAATCGCACTTAAAAAAGCATCTTATTTAAATAACTGTGAGATTGTAGATTATACCGCTGCTCCTATTTTTATGGAAGGAAAAGAAAAAGGAGCTCACGAGTGGATCATAGAATTTAAAACGCCTCCTAATAATCTTGAAAGCTTTAAAATTGAACTAGATAAAGCATTACAAGAGATCAATAGCGATTATGAGGCTAAGCGATATAATAACATGACACTGAATTTGCCAACTGTGCATCAGGCCAGAGAAAAGCTGTTTTATGACTGGTTAAAGAAACATGATAAAGTTGGCGGACAGCATAAAATTCCAAGACTTTCTAATTCTAGAACTTATGTTGAAGAATTACTAAGTATGTCAGGCAAGCAAACCTCTGAAGATATGATGGAGATCTAAGATGAAAAAAATAAAGATTTCTAAATTAACGAGTTTGTTCTTTTCCCTTTTTGGCTTTGCCATGTCTTTTGTTTATTTTAAAAAAGACGAAACTATATTTGCAGTCTTCCTTTTATTACTAGGAATATTACACTCTTTAAAGTTGATACACCTTCAATTTCCTAAACTTCTAAAAACTATTCCCTTTTTCTCAGAAAAATAGTAGCTTTAAGAGTATTAATATTATAGCTCCAATTAATTTGAATTACGAATACGACTATATTATAATTGGAAGTGGTTTCGGAGGCTCTGTGAGTGCTTTACGCCTTTCCGAAAAAGGCTATAAAGTGCTAGTCATTGAAAAAGGCAAGTGGTTTAAAGCAAAAGATTTTCCTAAGACCAACTGGAATCTTAGAAAATGGCTTTGGATACCCTCTTTGCGCTTCTTCGGAATCATGAAACTCAGTATTTTCAGGCATGTTGCTGTAATATCCGGAACAGGAGTTGGTGGAGGATCTTTGGTATATGCCAATACCTTACCCATTCCCAAAAAAACATTTTATAATACTGGAAGTTGGAGTAAACTCGCCGATTGGGAAACCGAATTAAAACCTTTTTACAGACAGGCTTTAAAAATGCTTGGATCAAGTCCAAATCCCCAACTTTTTGATGGAGATTTAGCTCTTAAGACATTGGCTAGTGAAATGGACAGAAAAAAATATTTTGAGGCGCCAGAGGTAGCGGTTTACTTTGGAAAAGAAGGAGAAACTGTAAAAGATCCATATTTTAATGGAAAAGGACCAGATAGAACCGGCTGTATTTTTTGTGGAGGTTGTATGACAGGTTGCCGTCATAATTCAAAAAATACACTAGATAAAAATTACCTGTGGTTAGCACAACAATTGGGAGCGAAAATAATAGCAGAGACTGAAGTTATTGATGTAAAACCTACTGCTGAAGGTTATGAAATATATAGCCGTTCTAGTACTTCCATTTTTCAGAAACGAAAAAAAATAAGTAGTAAAGGCGTAATCTTTTCTGGAGGTGTATTGGGAACCGTTAAGTTACTTCTTAAGCTTAGAGAAAAATCGCTTGCCAACTTATCTAAAAAGTTAGGAGATGATATTCGTACCAATAATGAAACATTAATAAGCGTTTCTACCGCAAATAAAGATCTTGACTTATCTAAAGGTATTGCTATAGGAAGTTTATTACATACAGATGATAATAGTCATCTTGAGATTTGTCGATATTCTAAAGGCTCCGGATTCTGGAAATTATTGCACCTTCCAATGGCAGAGGGTAAAAACCCAATTATTAGAATTACTAATATTTTTATGCAGTTATTGAATTCACCCATCTCATGGTTTAAGACTTATTTTATAAATAGTTGGTCTAAGAGCACTACCGTGCTACTTTTTATGCAAAGCGTAGATAGTACGTTGAGACTAAAAAGAAATTGGTTTGGAGGTATGTTTACCGGCGTAAGTTCTGGCACAAAACCTACTTCTAATATTCCAGAATCTAAAGACCTAACAAAAAGATATAGTAAGATCATAAATGGAAAAGCTACTTCTTTTGCTTTAGAAAGTCTTGCAGGCATTCCAACCACCGCACATATCTTAGGGGGCGCAGTGATGGGAAAAGATGAAACTGAAGGAGTTATAAATGCTAAAAATGAGGTTTTTGGCTACCAAAATATGTATATTATAGATGGCTCCATGATCTCCAGTAATCCCGGTGTAAACCCTAGTCTCTCCATCACCGCAATTTCTGAAAGAGCCATGTCTTTTATACCTCATAAAGCCGGCTTTTCAGAAAAAGAATTTTTAGAATCTATTGATCTTAATAATTAGCAAAATATATCATGAATTGACCTCAATAAGTGTCAAAACTAAAATTTTTTAAAAAAGCAAAAAGATCCTAAATTAGGATCTTTTTCACTTTTAATTTTAATCTGATTCTTTCTACAAAGCCGCATCTACTTCTGTAGGTTCTGTTACTTGTTTTCTAGAAGTGCTATTGAATTTAAAACTGATAGATAGTTTCAATACCTTGTCATTATCGAATACTACATTATCTGAAATAGGGCTCTGATATGCAAAATCAAACATAAACTGGTTAAGTGCAAATCCAGCACCAACCGTGATATGATTTCGGAAACCTTTTTCTTTATTTTGAGTAATATATCCGGTTCTAACAGAAAAGTTATTATTGAAATTCACTTCTGCTCCTAAAGAAAGAATCACTTCTTTTAATTCTTCAGAAAAACCATCCTTGGCATCTGTAAAAGAATTAAATATTCCACCAATAGCACTATCGGTAGGCAGATTACGGTTATCATCTGTTGCAGGAACTAAAAACTTCATAGCTTCGGCATAGAATGAAATATAATCGGTTTTTGAGCTGGCCACATGATAACCTCCACCAATTTTTAAATAAGTAGGAAGTGGATAGTCATATCCGGTCTCATCAGAATATTTAAGTTTAGAACCAACATTTTTAAGGTTAAAACCAAGGGTCCATCTATTTTCGTGAAGATCAAAAGGAACAGAGGTATAATAACCCGAAACATCTACACTTACTGCTTGCCCTGTCTTTAAATCTACCATGGAATTAGATCGGTTATCAGCAATATCAGATCTTATATATCTACCTGTTACAGACATTCCGAACTTATCATTCAATTTCAAACTATATGCTCCTTCTAAAGCAAATTCATTCGGAACAAAACTTCCTTTAGATATGATCTCTCCTCCCATTTCTTCTTCAATATCCACACTTCCAAAACTAAAATAAGTTAAGGACGCACTTATAGCAGATCTATCATTCAACTTATTGAAATAACCTGCATTGGCATAGAAAATATCATCTGCATACCCAATAAATTTTGGGATATAAGATAATCCTACTCCTTGTGCACCTTCTTCCATAAATAAGAACTTTGCGGGATTATGAAATTGAGAATAAGCATCTGGTAAACTGGAAACCCCAACTTCACCCATTCCTCCTGCACGTGCATCTGGAACAATTTGAAGAAACGGTGCCCCCGTAATTACGGGGCGCACTAGTTCTTGAGCTTTTGCTGAAAATCCAGCAAGTAAAATAGTTAGACTTAATATTATATTTTTAATGTTCATAGTAATTCAATTACAATACGATTATTTTTTTAAGATGTACTTTTCCTGTCTGGTCGGTAATTCTAACCAATAGCGTTCCTCGCATTGGAGCAACATCTATCATCAAGGTTTGCTGTTTGTTCCCAGAAATAGTTTTGTATTTATTGGTTTCAGTTTCTAAAATCTGAACTCTATAGATCTGAGAATTTAATGGAGCAATAACCTTAGTCATTGTGGTTCCAGTTAAAATAGATGGCACAACGTGCATCTCTCCTTTTGCATCTGGAACGCCTCTCTTAACAGTAATTACAGAAGTAGCGCTTCCTACATTTCCAGAAGCATCTGTTGCGGTTAAGGTTACTGTATAAGTTCCTGGCTCATCAAAAGTATCTTTATCTAAACTTAGACTAACCTCACTACAATTATCTATAGTTCCATCATCTACATCTTCTGGAGATATAGTTACAGTCTCATTTTGAAATACATCAACTGTTATATCTACAGTGTTTACCTCTGGAGCAGTAATATCTTTTACTGTAATCCATTGTTCTTGAGTGGCAATATTACCACTAGCATCTGTAAATTCCCATAAGATCATATACTCACCAGGTTCAGAATAAGAAACTGCATCGTTAGTGATAGCATTAATAACTCCACCACAATTATCTGTAGCAGTTGGTACATCAATATTATCAATAGAACATTCTACAACTATATCAGATAATTCGGCTACATCCGGTACCGGAGCAGTTTCATCTTTAATAGTAACTTTTTGAGTTTGAGTTGTTATATTTCCGTTAGCATCTTCAAAACTCCAAGTTATCGTAGTAAGTCCACTAGCAGTGATAGGGAAAGTTACATTGTTTGTCACCTTCACTGTCCCGCAGTTATCTGTTGCAGTAGGTACTTGAACATCTGCTTCCTCTACACTACATTCTGCTGTAATATCTTCTAGCATTGAATTTGAAGGTATAGGCTTGATCTTATCTTCTACTGTTACTGTTGAAGTAGCTGTAGATTCATTTCCATTATTATCAATCACAGTTAATGTTACAGTGTTCTCTCCAACTTCAGCACAAGTGAAACTGTTTGGCGAAACGCTCATTGAAGCAATTCCACAAACATCAGAAGATCCATTATCAATAGCTGCAGCAGTTATAGAAATATTCCCAGTCTCATCTAACTGAACCGTGATATCTTTTGCAACCGCAATTGCAGCTACCTTATCTTCTACTGTTACTGTTGAAGTAGTTGTAGATTCATTCCCGTTGTTATCGATAACAGTTAATGTTACTTTGTTCTTTCCAACCTCAGCACAAGTGAAACTGTTTGGCGAAACGCTCATTGAAGCAATTCCACAAGCATCAGTAGAACCATTATCAGCATCAGCAGCAGTTATTGCAACATTTCCGGTTTTATCTAACTGAACCGTGATGTCTTTTGCAACTGCAACTGCAGCAACTTTATCTTCTACAGTTACTGTTGAAGTAGTTGTAGATTCATTTCCGTTTTTGTCAATAACAGTTAAAGTGACTGTGTTCTCTCCAACCTCAGCACAAGTGAAGCTGTTTGGTGAAACGCTCATTGAAACAATTCCACATGCATCAGAAGATCCATTATCAACATCGGCAGCAGTTATAGAAACTTTTCCGGTCTCATCTAACTGAACGGTGATATCATTAACCATTGCTATTGCAGCAGTATTATCTATTACAATTACATTAGCTTCTGCAGTAGCTTCATTACCATTTACATCGGCAACTGTTAGAATAACAGAATTATTTCCAACGTTAGAACAATCGAATTCTGTTTTGCTTAAACTTAGTGTTTCAACATCACAATTATCAGAAGAACCATTATTTACAGCTTCTGCAGTTGTAGAAGCTTTTCCGTTTTCATCTAAGTAGATAGTTACTTCCTGAGCAATTGCCGTTGGCTTTATTTCATCTATTACTTTCACATTAGCTTCAGCAGTAGCTTCGTTTCCATTTACATCCGTCACAGTTAATACAACTTTATTATCCCCAACATTCGAACAATCGAATGCTGTTTTGCTTAAACTTAGCGTTTCAATCTCACAATTATCTGTAGAACCATTATTTACAGCCTCTGCAGTTGTAGAAGCCTTTCCGCTTTCATCTAAGTAGATAGTTACTTCTTGAGTAACAACAGTTGGATCTGTATTATCCATAACAATTACGATAGCCTCTGCAGTAGCTTCATTTCCATTACCATCCGTCACCGTTAACACAACTGGATTATTCCCAACGTTTGAACAATCGAATTCTGTTTTGTTTAAACTTAGCGTTTCAATCTCACAATTATCAGTAGAACCATTATTTACAGCCTCTGCAGTTGTTGTAGCTTTTCCGTTTTCATCTAAATAGATGGTTACTTCTTGAGCAATTGCTGTTGGCTTTATTTCATCTATAACTTTCACATTCGCTTCAGCAGTAGAAATGTTCCCATTTACATCTGTCACAGTCAATACAACCTTATTATCTCCAACGTTAGAACAATTGAATTCGGTTTCGTTTAAACTTAAGCTTTCAATAGTACAATTGTCAGAAGAACCATTATTTACAGCCTCTGCAGTTGTAGAAGCCTTTCCGTTTTCATCCAAGTAGATAGTTACTTCTTGAGCAATTGCTGTTGGATCGATGTTATCTTCTACCTTTACTATTGCCGTTTCCGTTGAAATATTACCATTCACATCGGTTACAATCAAAGTCACAGTATTATCACCAACTTCATTACATGTAAATGTTTTAGTGTTCTCTAAATTCTCAAAACCAACTACAACATAAAGCCTTTTGTATGTACCACCGCAAGGATCTCCAAATACTGTATTGGTAGCAGGAATTGTAAAGCTGTTTTTTCCTAAGGCATACCCTTCTACAATAGATTTTGAATTTGTTGCATTACAAGTTCCAATTTCATAATTCCCATTAGTACCTGTAGGAGTTCCATAGCTTGCAAATTCTACTGAAGTTACCACCTTACCTTCAGGTAGCGTGATAGAAAGATCTCGACCTTCTACAACCTGTGAAAAAGCGGTATTATCTCCTTCAAAATTAAGTGAAGAAACTTCACAATTATCAGTTGAATTATCATCAATAGCTGAAGGTTCAATAGTCACACTTCCCGTTTCATCTAATTCTACAGTTATGTTTTTAGTAACAGCTTCAGGGTTTTCATTATCTGTGACGAGAACATCAAAACTATAAGTAGTTTTATTACCACTTGCATCGGTAGCTTCAAAAGTATTTGTTGTAGTTCCCACTGGGAATTCACTTCCAGAAGCCAGGCCAGAAGTTTGACTTGCCATAGATACTTCTAAAATGTATTGTCTAGTGCTTATAGCAGTCATATCATTCCACTTACCCCCAGCGTATAATTCAGTATAGTCTTCATCACCACTATTATTAGGCTCACCAGGATTCCAATTTGTATAGGTTACAGACTCTCCATTTTGCCAAACATATTGACCTTCCTCTTTTTTATCCGTAAGCCCGATCATTACATTATTTACGCTTATAGCCACATCTAAGAATTCATTTTCAGAAGCATCGTTTATTGTTACTACATTACCTCCATTAGATTTAGCATCTAAGAATGCACTCTCTGGAGAGAACATCGTATTAGATAAATAATAAAATTTTCCATTGAATGATCCTAATGAAGTGAAGTTCGTTTTAGCTGGTGGAATTTCACAATTATCTGTAGCTATAATGTTGTAATTTACTACAGCACCACATATTCCAGCATCTGTATCAACCTCGATATCTTTAATACCAGAAATTGTGGGAGCAGTTTTATCTTCTACATTTACAATTACATCTATACTCGAACTGTTACCCATTTCATCTGTTGCAAAATATTTAATGGTGTTTTCACCAATATTTGAACAATCAAAATCTGTTTGACTTAGGCTATAAGTTACCGAACCACAATTATCTACAGCAGATATACTAAAATCTGATGAAGAAATACTCGCATTTCCATTTTCATTTAACTCGATAGTGATCTCCGTTTCAACTTCCGATGCTGCTGGTGAAAGATCACCTCTAACCCATACTCTATGGATAGTGCTATTATTAAAATTATTAGGATATCCATCAACTTCCCATCGATTTCCTCCACCTTTAATTCCCCAATGAGCTTGAGATGATCGCCAAAAAGGAAAATTAGTTAATGCAAAATCTCCTTCATTGGACCAAGAATCTGGAGCATTAGCTGGAATACTTGCAGTATGATCCCCAAGTAACGTATAATTTGCAGCATTATTAATACCCGCAAATGAACCTGATCCTGTTTTAATATAACTTATTGCAGCAGGGTATTTGGTTGTAAAATCTATAACTCTTGAATGAAGAGATGTTTGACCATAAAAGCGTATCTCTTCAAAATCTAAAGCTGCTGCTAAAGTATTACCAAAGTGACCCCAAGTTGAGCTAGCTGCTTCATTATCGCCAAGAGTAGAACTTCCCAATAATGGTAGATTTGTATTTCTAATATTCAACTCTGGATTGGTTCCACCTTGATGCACATAATTCAAGATCATTAACCATCCTCCTCCGGCAGTATTGTTATCTAATACTCCTTGGAAAGTACTATTGTTGAATTTAAAATAATAGGTTCCACTAGCAACCTTGCCAACCACCTCTGATTGTAAAGTGATAAATGGATTATCTATAGATCCGTCACCGTACAAATTGAATTCTGGCGTAATATTGTCTTCTACAGTTACCGTAGCAAAACAGGTATCTGTAGCCCCATCAGAATCTGTAATAGTTAGTTCTACTTTATTATCTCCTAAATTGGAACAATCAAAATAATCTTTATCTAGAGATAAGATAAACCCTGGTTTATCATCGCTAGAACCACCATCTACATCTTCTGCAGTAATAGTTACATTACCAGAAGCATCCAATTGAGCTGTAAAAGCTTTACAAACAGCATTTGGAGCGGAATTAGGTTTTGATCCTAACAACTGAGTTTCTGCTACCTGTATACTATTATCCTTACCGCATTGTATAGTATATATAATCCTATAATATTTATAGGCGTTTGTATTAGAGAAATTGTAAGACCTTTTATTGAACCTTGTAGAATTGCATGTTATATTACCTGAAGCAATATTAGTATAAGAATTACCATCATTAGACCCTAAGACTTGATAATTTTTAGGATCCCTATTTGGTGAATCATTAGCCGTAGTTATTTCTAGAACAGTTGCTACATAAGCATCTCCTCCCATATATACTGAAAAACCCATACCATCTGAGAAATTATAATCCAAGAATTTGGTATAGTTACTTCCATCAATAATTCTCTGGACGTTCTCTCCATTGGGCGAGGAGACTAAACCAAATGGAGTTATACTCATACCCGAACTAAAAATGGGAGATTGCCCATAGCTATTACAAAATGCAAAGCTTATTAGAAGAGTTAGAAATAATTTTAAAAAGTAGTTTTGTTTCATAAAAATTGGATTATATAATGGGTAGGTTTAAAATATTAGAATTTAAAAAACGGAGAAGTCCATCTTGTAAAGAGTAATTCTTTTAAGATGACATTTATTTTATTGAATAAAAAAATAGAAAACTGACTATAATTAGTCATTAGGAAATGCAGGGGATTTTATAATTAATAAATTATGAATGTAACATTGCAAGTTTCGGGCTTTGTTAAATATTTAACAATACCTCTTTAGAGGTATTATCAAGTGTTAAAAAAATTATATGATTTTTAAAATTTTGTTAACAAAACCCAAAGATATTCTATTCAAAGCTCTAAAAAGAAGGGAAAAACACCCTTTTGAAGATATCATAACTCAAAAATACACTTAACATATTGATTAATAACTTTTTAGCATTTGTTAATATTTTAACAAATCGACCAGAAGCTATTATAATCGTCAAAATACATTTACATGCAAAAGGAAAACCCCGATAATCAGACGATTATCGGGGTTTAAACCTAATTTAGCTTACTTGTATGGTCTACACTATTTATTATATCCAAAACGTTTTAGCTGTTTTGAATCATTTCTCCAATTCTTATTAACTTTTACATATAGTTCTAAATGGACCTGCTTTCCGAAGAATTTCTCAAGATCTTTTCTTGCTTCTACTCCTACTCTTTTTAAAGCGGCACCCTTATGGCCAATTATAATTCCCTTTTGCGTTTCACGCTCTACCATAATTATACTTCGCATTCTAATGATCTCCGGATCTTCAAAAAATTCTTCAGTATCTATCTCTACAGAATAAGGAATCTCTTTTTTATAATGCATTAAGATCTTTTCGCGAATAATCTCGTTTACAAAGAATCTTTCTGGCTTATCTGTTAACGTATCTTTTGGATAGAATGCAGGAGATTCCGGAATAAGTTCTACTACCCTGTTAAAAACCTCAGCAACATTAAATCCTTGCAAGGCAGAAATAGGATAGATCTCAGCATTAGGTACTTTTTCTGTCCAGTATTGAACTTGTGTTTCCAGTTCTTCCTGATTGGAAACATCTATTTTATTCAATAATAAGAGCACAGGAATTTTAGCGTGAATGATCTTATTGAAAAACGCTTCATCTTTAAGAGCTTGTTCTCCGATCTCCACCATATAAATAAGCACATCTGCATCTTCAAAAGCAGATTTCACAAAATCCATCATAGATTGTTGTAAATCATACGCCGGTTTTATAATACCAGGAGTATCACTTAATATCACCTGAAAATCTTCACCGTTCACAATTCCTAAGATCCTATGACGCGTAGTTTGGGCTTTTGAAGTGATGATAGAGAGTCTTTCCCCTACAAACGCATTCATCAAAGTAGATTTACCTACGTTTGGGTTTCCGATAATATTTACAAATCCTGCTTTATGTGCCATAACAAATCATTTATGCAAAGATATTTTATTTAGAATGGGCTTCCTAACTTTTTATGACATTCTGAAATTGAGTTCAGGATTGATTTAGTGAGTTGAAAAACAGATTTTTATTATCTATCACAATGTTAATCAACAAATTAAGTAGATGGTTGGTAGTTTCAAAATAAATATTCTATTTTTGCACGCTCTTATGAAGCAGGCACAACTTATAATTTCATCTCCCGTTACCCCGCCATAATCGGCTATAAGCCATATTATACCCTAGACTGAAGTATTCTTTCAGTCCATACTTTCATTATCTCAATACTCCTATTAATATAATATATGAAGCAGATTATCAATCTATTTGATTTCAAACAAAAAGTAAATTATAAAACTGAAGTTTTAGCAGGCTTAACTGTTGCTATGACTATGATTCCTGAATCCTTATCGTTTGCGATTTTAGCCGGATTCCCACCTTTAATGGGTTTATATGCTTCTTTCATAGCCGGTTTAGTTACAGCCATATTTGGTGGAAGACCGGGAATGATTTCTGGAGGAGCTGGTGCAACGGTTATTGTATTAATAGCCTTGATGAAATCTGACGGCCTAGATTATGTTTTAGCAGCGGTAGCTTTAGCAGGTGTGTTTCAGCTCTTAATCGGGCTTTTTAAACTGGGTAAGTTTATACGATTAGTCCCTCATCCTGTAATGTTTGGGTTTGTAAATGGTTTGGCCATTATTATTTTCATGTCTCAATTGGAACAATTCAAAACAGTAGTTAATGGAGATGTAACTTGGCTTTCAGGAACTGCATTATACATCATGGCTGGTTTAGTTGCCTTAACCATCGCAATTGTAGTGTTATTACCAAAAATTACCAAAGCGGTTCCATCCTCTTTAGTTGCCATTATAGTCGTGTTTATTTTGGTTTATTTCTTAGGAATCGATACTAAAACGGTAAAAGATATCGCATCTGTTAGCGGAGGATTTCCACCTTTCCACCTACCAAATATTCCATTAACATGGGAAACTTTAAAATTGATAGCGCCATATTCGATGATAATGGCAGCGGTAGGTTTAACCGAAGGTTTACTTACTCTAAGCTTAGTTGATGAAATTACGGAAACAAAAGGAAACGGAAACAGAGAATGTATTGCCCAAGGTGGTTCTAATATTTTGAATGGCTTTTTCTTCGGAATGGGAGGCTGCCCAATGATTGCTCAAACTTTAGTGAATCTATCGGCTGGTTCAAGAGCGCGTTTGTCAGGAATTATTGCTTCACTAACTATTCTTGTAATTATTTTATTTGGAGCTCCCATTATTGAAAAACTACCTATGGCTGCTTTAGTAGGGGTTATGATTATGGTTGCAGTAGGAACTTTTGAATGGGTAAGTTTAAGAATATTTAATAAAGTACCTAAGAAAGATGTTTTCCTTGTTATTTTAGTTGCTACAATTACAGTGATACTACATAATTTGGCATTAGCAGTTTTAGTGGGAGTTATTCTTTCTGCTTTATTCTTCGCCTGGGAAAGTGCGAAAAGAATTAGAGCAAGAAAATATATTGATGAAGATGGCGTAAAACATTATGAAATATTCGGCCCCCTATTTTTTGCCTCCACAACAGCTTTTACTGAAAAATTTGATGTAGCGAATGATCCGGATGATGTCATTATAGATTTTAAAGAAAGTCGAGTCTCAGACATGTCTGCTATTGAAGCTTTAAATGTAGTGACTCAGCGTTATCACAAAGCAGGTAAAAAAGTTCATTTAAGACACTTAAGTAAAGATTGTATAAAACTACTTCAAAACGCCAGTGGTATTATAGAAGTAAACATCTTAGAAGACCCAACTTATAAAGTTGCTGTAGATAAGGACTAGAACTAAAAAAGAAAGCTGTTTGAGTTTCAAACAGCTTTCTTTTTTATAATATAGTTAATCCTCAGATTGTGGAGCAACAAATGCTTTAATTGCGGCGTTTGGTTCTATAATATTATATCCATTCCAAAATTCTGGATTATATTTTTTAAAAGTTTGATATTCAAAATCATTAGATTTATTATCAATCTTCCTAAAAGCGGAATCATCTATATCCGAATTTTCAAATACAACCAATTGAAGTTTATTTAACTGCTTTACTTTTATTTTAATATCAAGATCCAATTCGTTTTGTTTCCTTTTACCGGCAACAAATTTATTCTTCTCGATGATCGCCAATGGTCTATCTATCCCAAAGCTTTCTCCTTGTTCCAATTCCAAATACTTCGGATTGTATTTTCCGTTTTCATCTTTTCCAAAGATCATTTTACCTTTATAAACATCACTAGCGGTAGAGATTCCTAAAAGTCTAAAACTGCTTAGATCTTTCACATTTTGAAAATCTATTCTATATACCCCAAAATCTTGAGTATTTACAAATAATCTCCCTTTAAATTCTGCTCCGTGCTTAGGCTCAAAATCTATTACATAAGCCATAGCATTTTCTATCTGAACATACCCATTCACCTTAAATTTATATTTTCTGGATTTTTCGAAAATATCTAAAGTATTATCACTTTTCCAAAACATGCTATTTAATAATCCTTTGATATCTGAAACAGTATTTTCTTTTAAATTATTCAGTTTAGTAGCTTTTAGCTTTTCTACCTCTTCCGGAGTTGGTTCTGGTGTAACCACTTCCTCTTTTTTAGCATCATCAAATTCATCTTGTAAATCTTTAGCATCCACCTTTACTCCTATCCATCCAGATTTTACCTTTAAATAAGAGTTCTTCTTGAGATTCTCCTTGAAAATATTTTGAAGCTTATCTGTAAACTGAGTTAAAGACTCTTTGCTTTGCGGATTTTCCAGATTAGCTGCTTTTATAACTTGTAATTTCTGCTCTTCATAATTGCCATATAAATCGCCTAAAACTTCTTTGTAAGAATCACTCATTTTTGGAATACTGTTAGAAATATTATCCATCAATGCTTGATCGAGTTCTGGGATAGTACTCTCACCTATATCCATATCAAACTGTCTCACTAAATTCACATCAGACTCTCTAAAAAAGAATCGTTTTTGAGTAAACTTAAAATTGTAATTATCGCTTACTTTTTCGCTCACCTTTTTCATGATCTCTTCTCCATTCAATTTTTTATTCGAAAGAAAAACATCGCTTAATTTGATACTTTGAGATTTCAGATAAATTATTTGTTTATCAACCTCTGCAACAGTAAGCTCTATAGATTCATAACCTAAAGAAGAGACCTTTATAATTGCAGATGGGTCTAGAGATGTTTGAACATTAAATTTTCCTTCTTCATTAGAGATCACACCACGATGCGGGGCATATATAATAGTTGCGAAGGGAACAGGTTCTTTACTGGAAAGCTCAAGTATTTGTCCTGAAATTTCTTGCGCCTTTGCAATTTGAACAGAGCTTAAGAACATGATCATCAAACTTAAATTTAAAAATCTCATAAAAGTTGTTTCCTTAAATACGCTTTAGCTTCACAATTGTTACAGTTTTCTAACATAATTTACTTAAAAATCAATTTCTTATCATCTGCCTAATAATTTAAAGATAGGATTATGATAAAGTTGACAAGGATATAGTATAATCTTCTTAAATTTATAGGAAACTAAGGAATATCACTATGCCATATCGATTAAAAGGAGATAAGGAATTTGAGCAAACACTTTCCATTCAGAATAAAGTTATGAGAATTAATCTGAATGAGCACATATATGGAACTTTTGCTGAAATTGGCGCCGGACAAGAAACCGTGCGAAATTTCTTTAGAGTTGGAGATGCTTCCAGTACCATTGCTAAGACAATGAGTGCTTACGATAAAGATTTTAGCGATGCTATTTATGGAATTGAAGATGACGGAAGATATGTAACAGAATCTCGGTTAAAAAGTATGATGGCTTATGAAACCGGCTTAATTGAAGACCGGATTTCTAGAGATAAACATCCCGAAAAATTATTCTTTAGTTATGCCAATACCGTAGCAACCATAGATTTTGCAAAAAAATACAAAGGTCATGGCTGGTTAGGAGTTAGATTTCAAACAAAACCCAGAGAAGAGTATAGTGAGATCATAATTCATATTCAGTTTCATGAAACAAATGCGGCATTACAACAAATTACTTTAGGCACTATGGGTGTAAACCTCATCTATGGTGCCTATTATTTATATGACGATCCAAAGGAACTACTTATACATCTGTATGACCATATTTCAAAAGACAGGATAGAGATTGATACCATCAATTTCACCGGCCCTGTTTTTAAAGAAGTAGATAATAGATTGATGAGCTTGGTCTTAGTGAAAAATGGCATGACAGATGCCGTAATGTTTGCTCCAGATGGTACCAATATTTTACCTGCTAACGCCCTGTATAAGAAGAATATTCTAACTTTAAGAGGAAGTTTTAGGCCCGTTACGAAGGTTAATATGAGCATGTATGATAAATCTCTAAAATTGTTCCTGAATGAGAAGAAAGTAGTAGAAGAAAATACCATCGTTATCTTTGAAATCACCCTCTCTAACCTACGCTCAGAAGGAGAAATCGATGAGAAAGATTTTTTGGACAGAGCTATTTTATTATGTTCTCTAGGCCAAACTGTAATGATCTCTAACTTTCAGGAATATTATAAAGTGGTAGAATATTTTTCTCAATACACCAAGGAACGAATGGGCTTGACAATGGGAGTTAAAACCTTTCTGGATATTTTTGATGAAAGTTATTACCGACACTTAAGCGGGGGGATTTTAGAAGCTTTTGGAAAACTCTTCTATAAGAGTTTGAAAATATATCTCTATCCCCTAAAAGATAAAGAGACAGGAGAGATAACAACCAGCGAAAATCTAGTACTTCACCCAAGAATGAAAGAATTGTATAAATTTTTTAAACAAAACGGAAGGGTGGTAGATATTACAGATTATGATCCTGAAACTCTAGATATCGATGGGAGAGAGATCTATCATAAAATTATTAATGGAGAACAAGGATGGGAAGATAAACTTCCGGAGAATACCGCCCAATTAATTCATGATAAGAATCTGTTCAAAGAAAATGAGAGATCATAACTGGCATTCTTATATTGGATCTTAAAATTATAGTATGAAAAGCAGTTTTATAAGTAAAAGATCTATTAAAAATGAAGAAGCCATAAAAGGATCTGATCTACGCGAAGGTCTCTTCAACTTTATCGCTCAAAACCAAACTGGTTATACTCAAGATGATGTTATTTCTTTAGAGGAACTTAATAAATATAGAAGGCTTTACTTAACATCTCTTATAGCTCAAGAAAAAGGAGAACTTGCCATAATTGATCAAGACGTTATAGAAGCTATCAAAAACAATTCTATACTTTCAGAAAATATCCAAGATGAACTAGAAGAAAATCTAACCGTTGGGCAGAAGATCGCAGATAAAATTGCAGTTTTTGGTGGTAGCTGGACCTTTATAATCACATTTTTCAGCTTTATATTATTATGGATGTTGGTTAATATCTATATTTTAGCAACACGCCCTTTTGATCCTTTTCCATTTATTTTACTAAATCTTATTCTTTCCTGTTTGGCTGCAATTCAGGCTCCAATTATAATGATGAGTCAGAATAGACAAGAACAAAAAGATCGTCAGCGAGGTGAGCACGATTATAAGATCAATTTAAAAGCAGAGCTTGAGATCAAACTTTTAAGTGAAAAAATTGATCACCTTTTGGTTCATCAAAACAAAAAACTGCTGGAAATTCAGGAAATTCAAACAGATTATCTAGAAGATCTTATGAAAGAGATCAAAAAGAGATAAACGTATTCTAGTAATAATTTGGAATATGATTTTAATCATTACTTAAGAACCTCTTTCTCTATAACTTTATTAAAAACTAAGAAAATGAAGAAAATATTGGTACCTGTAGACTTCTCTGAGATCGCTAATAATGCGATTAAATACGCTAAGGAAATTGGCAACCGGCTTAGTGCTGAGCTAGTCTTTATTCATTTAATTTCTACACCCATCACTTGGAAAGATCTTCCCCTAGAAAAGGAAGAGTTATACCCTGAAACCAAAATAAAACTTAGCGATGCTAAATTCAAGTTGAATAAAATGGTCATGGATAGTGTAAAAGATGGTGTAGATGCCAGTTACTCTCTTATTTATGATTCTGAAATTGGGGAACTTTACAAATATATAGATTCAGAAAAATATCAGCTTATAGTAATGGGCACTAATGGAGAGGTAGGAATTGAGCAAATATTAGGCTCTAATACTTTCAACACTCTAAAACGGTCGAAAATTCCGGTGTTGGCGGTAAGAGAAAATAATGATTATAGGCTCATGAATGAGATCGTTATTGCATCTGACTTTGAAGAAAAAAGCAGAGCTTCGTTTGATCTGTTATTTGAAATGGCGATGGCCTTAAAGTTAAGGATCAAACTTCTCTATGTAAACGTACCTTATAATTTTAGGGAAACCCCAGAAATTGAACTCTTGATAAACGGATTTGTAGAGAATAAAGTAGTAGATAGAATAGAAACACGAATTATTAATGCGCTTAATGAAGAACGTGGAATCGGTATTTTTTTAGCTGAAGAAAAACCAGATATTATTGCCACGGTCACTCACGGGCGATCTGTGATAAATAACCTATTTAGTCCCAGTATTACAGAAGGATTATTAAGCGATTTCAATATTCCTGTATTAAGTATAAACATGAATCCAAAAAAATAAGTGCCCTGAAATAAACATTTTCTGTGTTCAAAAATCAGCATTATTACCCATAGAGAAGTAAAGTATTGCTATTTAAATTTACAGATTATATTATCTATATATCAGTAAATTACATTTTGATGATATCTTAAATTCTAAGATTATGATTAAATCTAGCAACTTTAAACCTTATCTTTTTTCACCCTTTTTATTTCTCATAATTCTTACAGGATGTGATCAAAAGAAGGAAAAAGATAATACCACACCAATTTCTAAGAATGAAGATAAAAAGGTGTCAGATAAAGACCTAACCCAGAGAGGTGAATATCTTGTAAATACAATTGGTTGTGCAGATTGCCATTCTCCGAAGAAAATGGGAGAACGTGGCCCAGAGGTAATTGGCGAACTATCATTATCTGGACATATGGCAGACCAAGAGATACCTGCCGTCAATCAAGAAGCTATTAAGAATGGATGGATGTTAATGAACTCAGATCTTACTGCTGCGGCAGGACCTTGGGGCGTTTCCTTCGCCGCTAATATAACTTCAGACGAAACAGGAATTGGGAATTGGACATTAGAACAATTTATGACTGCTATTAGAGAGGGTAAATATAAAGGTCAAAAAACCGGAAGAGATATACTACCGCCTATGCCTTGGCAAAATTTCGCAATGCTATCTGATGAAGACCTCAAGGCGATGTTCTTATATTTAAAAAGCACCAAACCTGTAAAGAATGCCGTACCAGCGCCAATTCCTCCGGGGCAAGATTCTAAGGTAGCATCAAAATAGAATTTTTAATAAAATGATAAAAGAATAAAATCTCCTAAATAAAGATTTACATACCGTATTACTCCGATTTTTTTAGAAGAGACCTTTCATTAATTAATGAAGGTCTTTTCTATTTTAGGAGAAATGATTTTTAGTTATAAGAATTATTCAAACATTATCAAGTTTCTTTCTGTATTTACATTTCAGTTTATTAAATTTAATGACGATATACTATGATTTCCAACAAATTAAAGAGATTATAGAAACTTTCTTTTAAAAAATACAAATTGCTAAATATTATATGTTGAATCAAAGTAGAGTGATCATTGAAAATGTTAGTCCTCAGGTAAACTGTGGTCAATATTCAGTAAAAAAAGTAGTAGGAGAAATTGTTCATGTAAAAGCAGATATTCTATGTGATGGCCATGATGTGATTCAGGCAAGTATACATTTCAAAAATAAAGCAGAAAAAGAGTGGCAAGAATTAAGAATGACACCTCTACAAAACGACGAATGGGAAGGATCTTTTAAAGTTCAACATCAAGGTATTGTAGAATACTATATAGAAGCTTGGGTAGATTACGCCCTGAATTGGGAATACGGAATAGGAAAAAAGATAAAAGATAAACAGCAGGTAACTTCAGAATTATTAGAAGGAGCAGAATATTTAAAATCTATTCAATCTAAAGCAAATAAAGAAGAGACAAAATTCATAAAATCTAGCATCAAGTCATTCAAGAGTGAGAAAATTTATGAGGAATCTCTGCAATTAATTAAAGAACCTCAGCTAAAAGAACTCTTTTTAAAATATCCTGAGAAAATTCTAGCCAATAAAACCGAAAATTTTCCGGTTTATGTAGATAGAAAGAAAGCCCTTTTTAGTACTTGGTATGAATTCTTTCCAAGATCTGCTTCTTCAGAAAAAGACAAACATGGGACTTTTAAAGATTGCGAAAATATATTACCTAGAATTGCCGAAATGGGATTCGATACCTTATACTTTCCTCCGGTTCATCCAATTGGAAAAAAGAACAGAAAAGGTAAGAACAATGCAACCGAAGCTAAAGAAGGTGATGTGGGTTCTCCTTGGGGAATTGGCTCCAAACACGGCGGCCATAAAGCATTGCACCCTGAGTTAGGAAATCTTAAAGAATTTAAATCTTTAGTAAAAAAAGCTAAAGAATTTGATATCGAGATTGCTATGGACTTTGCGCTACAGGCAGCTCCAGACCATCCTTATGTGGAAAAATTTCCGCAATGGTTTAAATGGAGACCGGATGGAACGATTCAATATGCTGAAAATCCTCCTAAAAAATATCAGGATATTTTGCCCTTATATTTTGAAAGCGGTGACTGGAAAAATTTATGGAAAGAACTTTTAGAGGTTGCACTGTACTGGATAGAAAAAGTGGGCATTAGAGTTTTTAGAGTAGACAACCCACATACTAAACCCTTTTATTTTTGGGGTTGGTTAATTGAGCAGATCAAAGAAAAACATCCTGATGTGCTTTTTCTATCGGAAGCTTTTACAAGACCTAAGATCATGCAGCAATTAGCTAAGCAAGGATTTACCCAATCTTACTCCTACTTTACTTGGAGAACTACCAAACATGAACTTATTGAGTATGTAAACGAACTGACAAAAACTGATCTCAAAAATTATTTTAGACCTAATTTTTGGCCAAATACGCCAGATATCAATCCTTTTCATTTACAAGGAGCCACAGAAGCTACTTACCTACAACGCTATTTTCTTGCTGCCACGTTAAGTTCTAACACTGGGATTTACGGTCCTGTTTTCGAATTTATGGTATCTGATGCTATTCCTGGAAAAGAGGAATATCAGAATTCAGAAAAATATCAAATTCAGCATTGGGATTGGGAAAAGGAAAATAAGCTCATGCGGATTATTTCTAAAATAAATCAAGCTAGAAAAGACAATCCTTCACTTCAACAAACCAATAACATTGAATTTTGCGATGTAGATAACGATCAATTATTAGCATTTTATAAATACGATCAAAATCGAGAAAACGAAACCTTAATGATTGTGAATCTGGATGCGTACTATATGAAACAAGGAACGGTAAAGGTTCCGCTAAAAGCATTAGGAATTCCAGAAGGAAAACAATTTGTAGTGGAAGATCTTATAACAGGCAATAGTTATAATTGGGATAAAGAATGGTGTTTTGTTGAGTTACATCCAACCATTCCTTTCCATTTATTCAAAATCAATAAATTCTAATATCATGACAGATAAAGCGACTTCCGATGATTTTAATCCTGACTTTCAATTTAAATGTGATTGGAAAGACGCTTTTACAGATGATGATTTCATAAAGACATTCAGCACAGAAATTTTAGAGAATTATATTCTAAAAAAGCGTTGGTACGCGGGTAAATCTAGTACTTTAAAATATATTGAAGTCATAGAACATTTCAGATTAAAATCTGAAATCAATAATTTTTATGGAGTTTTAATAGAGGTTAATTTTAACGAAGCCTTTTTTCAGAATTATTTTATTCCGCTAGCTTTCATGGCGGATACTCAAACTTTAGGAACCAACACTCTTATTGCGAAAGTAAGTTTTAATGAAGTTGCAGGTTATCTGGTAGACGCTATACATATTGAAGATTTTAGAATTTTGATCTTTAATAACATTATGCAATCAGATCCCTTAGCTAAAAATGAAATGTTCCATAGGTCTGACGCCTTCAAAAAAACCAAATATGAGTCTTCAAAATTTATGGGGGCAGAACAGAGCAATACCTCCATTGTTTATAATGATAAATATGTTTTAAAATTCTTCCGAAGAATATATAACAGCAAAAATCCAGATTATGAGATCAATAGATTTCTAACCGAAAGTGGGCTTTTTGACAATACTCCCAGATATGTTGGCAGCATAAATCTAATTCATGAAAAAGGCGAAACCATCACGCTGGGGCTCATGCAAGAATTGGTAGAAAATCAGGGAGATGCCTGGAAATATATGCTTAACGAACTGCATTCGGTATTTTTAAATTTAGAGAAAAAGAGGATTAAGATCAGTCGTTTGCCAGATACCGTTTTGTATGAAAGACACACCATAAATTCTTTACCTCCTGAGATCATTGATTTTGCCGGCTTAAATCTTTTCTTGAAAATCTCTAAACTTGGATTGAGAACCGCAGAAATGCACATTGCCTTAGGAAGCGACATGCATAACACTGCATTTACACCCACAAAATATAATGGCGATTATGCCGTATGGCTTAAAAATAGGTTGATATATCAGTTTCAAAATAGACTGAATACCATTGAAAATAACTTACATAAGCTAGATGGAGAGTCGTTAAAACTGGCCAAAGAATTTCTGGAGCGCAAGAAAGAGATCAGGAAACACTTTTTAGATTTTGACTGGACCAAAATGAAAAGTGAACGGATCAGGATTCATGGAGATTATCATTTAGGCCAAGTGCTGGTAAATGATGATGACTATTATTTGTTAGATTTTGAAGGAGAACCAGAAAGCACTATTCAGGATAGAAAAGTAAAACAACCTCCGTTAAAAGATGTTGCCGGCATGTTCAGATCTTTTCATTATGCCATTTATTCTACAATTTTCAATAATGACAAAGCCTATAATCACTCTGCAGAAGAATTATTTCAAGCAGGAGAGATTTTATATAAATATATGATAGGCGTTTTCTTAGATACCTATGTTCAGAAGGTTCAGAAGGAAAATCTGAATATTGGATATCAAAAGGAAATAGAATTTTTACTAGACTACTGCTTATTAGAAAAGGCAGTTTATGAATTGGGATACGAGTTAAATTCCAGACCAAGATGGGCAATTATACCCCTTAGAGGAATTAACTGCATCTTAAAAAATAAAAAACAAGAATAGCTATGAAGAAAGAAGTACAAGCATTTTCTTTATTCTCAGATTTTGATATTTCACTCTTTAAAGCTGGAAAACATTATCGCCTTTATGAAAAATTTGGATCACATCTTACTACTGTAGATGGTGTTAAAGGAACCTACTTCTCCGTTTGGGCTCCAACGGCAAAATCTGTTTGCGTGGTGGGAGATTTTAATTATTGGATAGAAGGAGAACATCATTTAAAAGTAAGATGGGATGGCAGCGGAATTTGGGAAGGTTTTATTCCGGATGTAGAAAAAGGAGCTCGCTATAAATATAATATCCATTCTCACATTAACGATTTTAAAGCTGAAAAAGCAGATCCCTATGCTAAAAAATGTGAGCATCCACCAGCCACAGCTTCTATAGTTTGGGAAACCGAACATGACTGGAAAGATTCAAAATGGCTTAAAACAAGAATTGAAACAAACAAATTAGATCAGCCGTTTTCAATTTATGAGGTTCACCTTAGCTCTTGGAGAAAAAAAGCAGAAGAGAATAGATCTCTTACTTATAAAGAACTGGCAAACGAGTTGGTTTCGTATGTAAAAGAAATGGGCTTTACGCACATAGAGTTTATGCCTATTATGGAGTATCCGTACGATCCTTCATGGGGGTATCAAATTACCGGATATTTTGCGCCAACTTCTAGATTTGGGGAACCAGACGATTTTAAAATATTGGTAGAAGCATTTCATAAAGAAGGTATAGGCGTGATCTTAGATTGGGTTCCCTCCCACTTTCCTAGCGATGCACATGGACTAGGCTTTTTTGATGGCTCACACCTCTATGAACATCCAGATGAACGAAAAGGATATCATCCAGATTGGAAAAGTTTGATCTTTAATTATGGTAGAAACGAGGTTCGTTCGTTTTTAATAAGCAATGCTATTTTTTGGTTGGATAAATATCATATAGACGGTTTAAGGGTTGATGCTGTTGCTTCTATGCTCTACCTAGATTATTCTAGAGAAGATGGTGAATGGGAGCCTAATATTAGAGGTGGCAGAGAGAATTTAGAAGCTGAATCTTTTCTGAAGGAGCTGAACATTGAAATCTATAAGAATTTTGAAGGTGTACAAACTATAGCCGAAGAATCTACTTCCTTTCCGATGGTTTCTAAACCCGTATCTCTTGGCGGACTAGGTTTTGGAATGAAATGGATGATGGGTTGGATGCATGATACTTTAGAATATTTCAAAAAAGACCCTATTCATCGCAGGTATCATCAAGATGATCTAACATTTAGTATGACCTATGCTTTTACTGAAAATTTCACTTTGCCATTAAGCCATGATGAAGTAGTTTATGGTAAACGATCTATTTTAAGAAGAATGCCGGGAGATGAATGGCAAAGTTTTGCAAATTTAAGATTGTTATATTCTTATATGTTCACCCATCCCGGAGCTAAACTCTTGTTCATGGGTGCCGAATTTGGACAAGCGGAAGAATGGAATTTTGACCAAAGTCTAGATTGGCATTTACTGGAATATGACAATCATCTGGGTATCAAAAAGGTGATTCAAGATCTGAACAGCTTGTATAAAAATGAACCTGCTTTACATCAAAAACAGTTTAATGCAGATGGTTTTGAATGGATCTCTTATGACGATAATGAGAATTCTGTTATCGCATTTATTCGAAAAGGGATTGAGGCAAAAGATGATATAATAATTGCCTGTAATTTTACTCCGAGAGTCTTAGAAGATTACCAAATAGGTATCCCAAGAAAAGGAAATTTATCTGAAGTCTTAAATTCTGATGACACCAAATATTGGGGATCTGGAGTTGGCAATAAAAAGAAAATAAAAATCTTAGAAGAAAAATTTCATCATCGAGATTTTTCAGCAAAAATCACACTTCCACCCTTAGCGATGGTGGCATTTAAAATTATCTAAACTCTCGAGGTTTCGAGATAAATACTTCAATAGAAAAAGAAGTTAAGCTCTACACTATGATCACAAATACTGAATTAGAATTTAAAGGGAACCTATTTCCTTCAGAAATGGTCTCTCATGAGCAGGATGGAGATTCTATTATATTTTCGACTAAAAATAACGTCTGGTTAAAAATTAGCATTTTGCGAGACAGCATGATAAGATTTAGATATGCCCCAGATGGAATTTTTGAAAATGATTTCTCTTACGCCATAGATCCAGATGCCTCTGTGGGCTACAATAAACTTGAAGTGTCTGAAGATGAAGCTTTTGTTATTATAGACACTTCTAAATTAAAGTGCAAGGTCTCTAAAAAAGATCTTAGAGTTGGAATATATGACCTTAAAGGCAAAGCTGTTATGGAAGATGAACTTGGCTTTCACTGGGAAGAAAGTTTTGAATATGGAGGGAATTTTGTAAAAATGAGTAAAGCTTCTCCAGATGGAGAAAATTTCTTCGGACTTGGAGACAAGCCTACCAATTTCAATTTAAAAGGCAAAAGATTGAGTTTATGGAATACAGATCAGTATGCATTTAGTAAAGATCTAAATGAACTTTATAAGTCTGTTCCCTTCTATATTTCACTTCATAAGAATACTTCTTATGGAATTTTCTTCGATAACACTTTTAAAACTCATTTCGATTTTTGTCATGAACGACGCCACGTCAGCAGTTTTTGGGCAGATGGAGGCGAGATGAATTTCTACTTTATCTATGGTCCAAAAGTGGCAGATGTTGTTACCTCTTACACAGATCTTACCGGTAAACCGGAATTACCACCAATGTGGGCTTTAGGATATCATCAGTGCAAATGGAGTTATTATCCGGAAAGTCAGGTAAGAGAGATCACGGCTAAATTTAGAGAATTGCAGTTTCCATGTGATGCTATTTATTTAGATATTGATTATATGGACGGTTTTAGATGCTTTACATGGAATAAAGAATATTTTCCCGATCCTAAAAAGATGGTTCAGGAGCTGGAAGCTGATGGCTTTAAAACGGTAGCTATTATAGACCCAGGAATTAAGATAGATCCAGAATATTCTGTTTACAAAGAAGGCTTAGAAAATGATTATTTCTGTAAACGTGCAGATGGACCTTATATGCGAGGTAAAGTATGGCCAGGGGAATGTTACTTTCCAGACTTCACAAATCCAAAAGTAAGAGAATGGTGGGCTGGTCTATACAAAGAACTGATCGGTGAAATTGGAGTTAAAGGAGTTTGGAATGATATGAATGAGCCGGCAGTGATGGAAGTTCCCGGTAAAACATTCCCGCTAGATGTTCGCCATGAATATGATGGCAACAGATGTAGCCATAGAAAAGCACACAATGTGTATGGAATGCAAATGGCACGCGCTACATACGAAGGAGTTAAGAAATTTGCATATCCAAAACGTCCGTTTATAATTACTCGAGCTAATTATTCTGGTGGGCAAAGATATACCTCAACATGGACAGGTGATAATGTTGCTAGTTGGGAACATTTATGGTTGGCAAATATTCAAATTCAAAGACTGTGTATGAGCGGAATGAGCTTTGCAGGAACAGATATTGGAGGTTTTGCCGAACAACCCTCAGGAGAACTTTACACCAGATGGGTACAATTAGGAGTTTTTCATCCTTTTTGCAGAACTCATTCTTCTGGAGATCATGGCGATCAAGAACCTTGGTTTTTCGGAGAAGAAGTATTAGACATTACAAGAAAGTTTGTGGAATTAAGATATCAATTAATACCTTATTTATACACCGCTTTTCAGCAATATGTAGAAGAGGGAATTCCAATTATTAAATCTTTGGTTTATTATGATCAGGAAGATGTGCAAACTCATTACAGATCTGACGAGTTTATTTTTGGAGATCAAATATTAGTTTGCCCTGTGCAAGAGCCTAATGTACAAGGCCGAAGAATGTACATTCCAAGAGGAAAATGGTTTAATTACTGGACCAATAATTTTCAGGAAGGTGGTAAAGAAATTTGGGTAAATGCTCCATTAGATATCATGCCCATATTTATAAAGGAGGGAGCGATAATTCCTAAATATCCAATACAACAATATGTAGATGAAAAACAATTTGAAAGTATCGGCTTAGACATCTATTTTAAAGAAGGCAGAGAAAACTCTTTGTTTTATGAAGATGCTCATGATGGATATGATTATAAAAAAGGAAGATACAGCCTTCGTACTTTTAAATTAAAAGGTAAGAGTAATGAACTTTTTATCCAGCAGCACAATGATGGGAAATTTGCGAACCCTTATGAAAATTTTGAAATTAAACTGATAGGACTCCCATTCGGGATCAATAAGATTTTAATTGACAGTGAAGAAATAGAATTAAGCGATTTAAACTTTAATGCTGAAGCGAATTCTTTTACCGTTAAAAAAGATTTTTCGGTTCTTCACATTTCAGAATAATTGCAACAGATTTTTATAAAAAAAGTCTCTCCCAATCTAAAGATCAAGAGAGACTTTTTAATTTATTATTATTGAAAGTTATGCCGGCGGATCAAGTTTCGTGATCTCTACCAAAGCAGAACCTTTTACTAAAATATCTAGATAAAAGTGAACCTCATCCATGGTTAAATTTGAAACTTTGATAGTATTTAAAGCACCAAGAATAAAAATACCTTCCCTAGCTTCCAATTTATTTTTTAATTTCTCATTGAGTTCTAATAATTGCTTTTCTACCAACGGACCAATATTGAAATTCATCTTATCCTTAACCTTAGAGTACATAACATTATTCGCCATGGTCTGAATAAATTTATCTACCAGCCAATTATCTGTTTCTCCATCTATCTTATAATCTTGAATAAACATTTGTTGTTCTTCTTCAGAAAATCCCAACGACAAATATACTCTGAGATCAACTTCTTTATTTTTAAATAACTTAGTTAACGTGCGTAATTTTAGATCTAGTGCAAGGTCAAAATCTGGATCTTCACTCTTTTTAAGATGAACATCTAATATTTCGGCATAATTGGTTGTCTCTCCATCTTTTTCAGATTTAATATTTTCTCCAATAGCTTTTTTGCGGATAAGTGCTTCTACAGCTTTAGCTTCAATTCTTATTGGTAATTTAATTTCAATATTATCATCAAAAGATTTTCCCATGGTAGATTTTCAAATTATTATAGCTTTTAAAATTAATGTTTTAAAACTAAAGTAAAATAACTGCACATTTACATTAGCTTATAATTAACAAAAATTAATTAAAGTTGTCTAGATCCTTGACGAGGAAGGTTTAAATTCCCTTTAATAATCAAAAAAAGACCTAACTGAGGCCTTTTTAAAATAAGCAATCATATTTATTTATGTAGTTCAAAAGTTTGTTACTGCTGATTCTCACTCCTAATTTTAAAATTGAAATTACCATTTTGAAATTTCTTTATAGACATATCTTTCATATTGGTTCCTTCAAAATTAAATGATCCCTTAAGATATTTGCCGTTATCATCTAAAACCTCTAGATTATTGAGAGTTTTATCTCTATTAGGATTAATAAGAACATTCCAAGAGTTGCCATTTTCATACTGACTAAAACTCATTTTATTATCATTTAGAATATTATCGCCAAAAGTGTAGGCGCGTTTTCCTACATAATTATCTATATATAATTCCATATAATCTCCATTAACAGACCTAGCCTTTATTAGAAGATTAATTACACCCCTACTGGTTATAATTTTTTCACAAGAAATAATTCCAGTCGATTTATTTATACTCCAATCTGCTCCATCAACTTGAGCAGTTAAAAATTCGTCATTCAGTTCATTTACTGAATCGTCTTTGCTACATCCAATTAGCGTTATTAAGAATACTAAAAGGATCAATACTAAGTTGGTTAATTTTTTCATGACACCTTTATTTTAGAACAATAAAATTACTACACAAAATTGTATAAGTAAAGAGGAAAAAACCCCTATTTAATTCATTTTCAGATATTTAACACTTGCGCATACTTCTTTTTTAATTATAAAAATAGAAGTGAGACCCCGTAATTTTACCATTTGATTGACACCTATTTTTTAATAAAATGTAAATTAAACTTTACTTTTTGTAAATTTCACTTGTCTATATCCAAAAATGAATTACATTTGTAAAACAAACTTTACATTATTTATAATATCATGAAAGAAAACAGTTCAATTTCAAACAACACTTCTTCAAAAGTTTCTCAATTAGCTATTTGGACTTTTGCATGGGTGGCATCTATGGCTCTAGCAAGCTTTGGCCCAAAATTCTTATGGAATGATAATATGATTTTATCTATTATGGCCATAAGTCTTAATGTTATTTTAGGACTGGCAATGATACTTGCCAATAAGAAACATTTTGAACATTTAGATGAATTACAACGCAAAATTCAACTGGAGGCGATGGGTGTTACATTGGGACTCGCGATAGTATTAGGTTTAGCGTATTCACTTTTAGACCAAGCAAATATTATAAGTTATGATGCTGATATTTCACATCTGGTGATTTTAATAGGAATAACTTATTTAGTAGCAACTTTTATAGGCACAAGAAGATACCGATGAAAAATTGTATAAAAGTACTTCGAGCAGAAAATAATTATACTCAGGCAGATCTAGCTAATAAAGTAAAGGTTTCTAGACAAACTATTAATGCTATAGAAAAAGGAAAGTTTGATCCAAGTTTACCTTTGGCTTTCAAAATTTCCAATTTATTTGAGAAATCTATTGAAGAGATTTTTCAGATGGAAGAATAAAAAGCATAAGGTTATATTTTTTGAAAAAATTGATAAATAAAAAATCCTCTCAGGTTCCTGAAAGATTTTTCTCAGTAGTGTCGAATAGATATCTAAAATCAATTGATTTGATATATAATAGCAATTTCAATATTATAAGCCGCAATAATTTGACGACAAATTAATATGATACAGGCCTTTGGTAACTTAATGTAACGTATCTTAAAGAACACTTATTTTGAGCAGGAGAAGAGGATGAAGAGTATCTTGATTATTTTTTTAGTGAGCATATAGAGAAAACTTCACGAATGGGCAAAAATTCTTAAGAATTAAGATAGAAAGGTATTTCGTTTAAAATATCAAATTCTTTCATTAACAAATTTAAAAAATAATAATATGAATTTTAAAAACATTACAGTTGCTGGAAGCGGAGTTTTAGGCTACCAGATTGCTTTTCAAGCAGCTTTTCATAATTTCAAAGTAACTGTTTACGATATTAATGATGAAATTCTTGAAAAAGCAAAAGCTAAATTCACCGCTATGAGTGAAGCTTTTAAAAAAGATCTAAATGCTTCCCAAGAACAACTGGATGCCGCTTTTGCGAATTTGAATTATAACTCAAATTTATCTGAGGCAGTAAAAGATGCCGATCTAGTAATTGAAGCGGTACCAGAAAACCCAGATATAAAAATAGAGTTTTATAAAAAATTAGCGAAAGTTGCTGTAGAGAAAACAGTTTTTGTTACAAACTCCTCTACCCTATTGCCAAGTACGTTTGCAGAAGCTACTGGCAGACCTACTAAATTCCTAGCGCTTCATTTCGCAAATGATATATGGAAGAATAATACGGCTGAAATTATGGGGCATCCAAAAACAGATCCAGAAGTATTTAAGGATGTAGTTAGTTTTGCAAAAGCTATTGGAATGCTTGCATTACCATTACACAAAGAACAGCCTGGTTATATTTTAAACTCATTGCTAGTGCCCTTTTTAAGTGCAGCTACAGATCTTTTAGTAAAAGAAGTTACAGATCCACAAACCATAGATAAAACATGGATGAAAGCCACAGGTGCTCCATTAGGACCGTTTGCTATACTTGATATAGTAGGAATTAATACGGTTTACAATATCGATAAAATGGCTTCAGAAAAAACACAGGATCCTATAAAAATAAAAACGACCGAATATTTAAAGAAAAATTTTATCGATACTAAAAAACTAGGTGTTTCAACAGGGGAAGGATTTTATACTTACCCTAATCCTGCGTATAATAGCAAAGACTTTTTAAGCTAGAACTTCATTACAATCTTAACTTTTTTAAGCTTAGATATTGTTAGGCTTGAAATAGCAAATACATAATATAAAAAAGCTCGATCTTCCAAAACTCAGATCGAGCTTTTATTATTTTGTATAAATATTAAACCCCTAAGCAATTACCAAATTCAGGGCAAATTCGCGGCAGAATTACCCATGTATGAATAACAAATAATATTAAAAGACCACTCCCACTTTCAATCCGTATGTAATTTATGTTTTGTTTCCAGTGGTTCTAATAACGGGCCAAAGCAATATGAAAAGTCCTGTAACGAACATTTAGAATGGAATACCAGAAAAAATTATAAGAAGTTTTGTAAAAACTGTTCATCGCATATCCCAAATACAACAAAACCTATAATTACTGATAGAATCCAATATACCATTTTAGCTAAAATATTCATCTTTGGCATAATAGATTAAATTATGACCTATTACAGGTCAATAATATGATAAATGTAAATTTATATATGGCGTATAAAATAGATCAAATAAAAAACTAATTAATAGTCCAGAAAACTTCAAATCATTTATTATAATCAATTCAGCAAGAAAAATCGAGTGTCTATAAGCTTTAAAATTGTCAATTAAAGTTTAATAACTATGATCGTCAAGTTTTACCTTTCCTGCAAAGGTTTTATAAACAAAGTACGTATAACCTAAAACTAAGGGAGTACCAATTAAAACCATGGTAAGGCTTATACCTAATGATTTATCTGACGATGCCGCATTGTAAATTGTGATACTATTAGCCGGATCTATTGTAGAATAAAGCAAAGTTGGATAAAGTTCTATTGCAACTAACACCATCATTAATGCAATAGTTAAAGCCGAAAAGAAAAATGCCATTTTAAATCTTCTTTTACTGGCGAGTCTTGGAATATTTGCAATGCTCAAAAATGTTAAAACCGGAACGATGAATAATATAGGATCTGCTTTAAAATCATCGCTTAGATGAGGAATATAAATTAAGGTATACAAAGATGTTATAACAAAAAATACAATAAAAAGAATGATTGCCTTCTTTAATAAACCTTCAAGTTTGTCAAAAAGTTTTCCTTCTGTTTTAAGAAGCAAATAAATTGCACCGTGAGACATAAATAGAAATAAGGTAGTAAAACCGGTAATAAGGGCATATGGATTTAGAAATCCTAAAAAGGGGCTTCCATCGTACTCTTGATCTGGACCTATAGGAATTCCTTGTAACACATTTCCCAAAACTACTCCTAGAAGAAATGCCAACATTATACTACTCACACTATAAGCGATATCCCACATTTTGCGCCACCAAAGCATTTCTTCTTTACTTCGGAATTCAATTGCGATTGCCCTAAAAATAATAAACATTAAGAATAACATAAAAGGAATATACATTCCGGAGAAGAAAGTACCATACATCACTGGAAAACCAGCAAATAATGCACCTCCTCCTATAACTAACCATACTTCATTTCCATCCCAAACCGGACCTACAGCATTTAACGCTATTCGACGGCTTAATTCTTTATTAAAAAATAAATGCCAAGCTCCTGCTCCAAAATCAAATCCATCTAAAATTGCATAGCCAGAAAACAAACCACCTACAACTAAAAACCAAAGGGTTGGATAATCTATTCCTAAAAATGTCTCCATAGTTCTAAGCGTTTATTGTTTTAGTAACCTCATCTGTAATTTCTTTGGTAAACTTTCTTTCTCCCATATCGTTATCGCTATCATCATAGGGGCCATGCTTAATTTTTTTATTTAAAAGATATAGAAATAAAAAGAGTAGCAAGGAGTAGACAACTAAAAACAAAATGAGAGAGAATACTATTTGATTTGCCGTAACTGCTTGTGAGAATGCTTCTGAAGTTCTTAGATGACCGTATACCACCCAAGGCTGTCTTCCCATTTCGGCAGCAAACCAACCTACTTGATTCCCTATTTGAGCGAGAATTACCGAGAAAACGAATATTCTTAATAACCATCTTTTATCGAAGAGCTTACCACGCCACCATAAAAAACTAGCATATAGTGTAAGAGCAATAAAAAACATTCCTATAGCGATCATAATATGATAAAATTGAAAAACGGCATTTACTTGACCGGGTCTATCTTCTTCAGGGAATGCATTTAAACCCGTGATGGGAGTATCAAAATCCTGATCAATTAGAAAGGATAACCCACCGGGGATTTTTAAACCTGTAACTTCTTGACTCTCGTTGTCTACCCAGCCAAAGATATACATATCTGCCGGGGCGCTTGCGTCATAATGCCCTTCTAGTGCCGCTAGTTTAGCTGGTTGATTTTCTGCAACACCATTAGCTGAGCTATGACCTGTAACTAATTGCATTAAAGAGAATACTGTTGCAACGCCTAAGGCGATTTTGAATGCCATTTTTGAAATCTCCACATAGCGCCCTTTTAGTAAATAGTAGGCATGAACACTCAGAACTAGAAAAGCTCCTGCCAGAAAAGCTGCGAACCATGTATGAGTCAATCTATCAACACTGGAAGGATTAAATACCATTGCCCAAAAATCTGTTATCTCGGCTCGAGCATTCATACCTTCACCTACAATATGATAGCCTGCTGGAGTTTGTTGCCAACTATTTGCAACTACTATCCATACAGCAGAGAACATAGAGCCCAGAAACACCCCAATGGTAGAAACCAAGTGCACCCATGGTTTTACACGGTTCCAACCAAAAAGCAATATTCCTAAGAAACCACTTTCTAAAGCAAATGCGAAGATTCCCTCTGCAGCAAGAGCACTACCAAAAATATCCCCCACATAACGTGAATAGGTTGCCCAATTGGTACCAAATTCAAATTCCATCACTATACCTGTAACCACACCAATTCCAAAAGTTAAGGCAAAGATCTTGGTCCAGAATTTGGCAAGAATATGATATTTTTCATTTTTGGTTCTAATCCAAAGACTCTCCATGATAACCATGATCAGACCTAAACCGATACTCAACGGAGGGTAGATATAATGAAAGGCAATGGTAAATGCGAATTGTATTCGAGCGAGGATTTCTGTGTCCATCTACTTACTTTTTTTATGAACTAAAATAGGAAGAATTAATAGATTTCTTGGGTCACCTTAGTTACTTAACATTAAATAAAGTTGATTAAAATTCTAATATAAAAGAGGAAACTTTGCTATAATGTTTTTGATAAGCTTCAGTTTGCAAATTTGTATCAAAAGTAACAGTTTAGCTTTTTTATGTTAGGTAACATTTATCACCTTCTAAGTTAATTATATTGAATAATTTCGCCGAATGAGGCTGGCTATATCTTCCCTTTTATCTCTTATTCTATTTAGTAATAGCCTAATTATTACTATTACTTATGGGTGGTATACGCTAAATATTGATAGTTTTATCGAGCAATTATGTGAGAATAAAGATAAACCAGCGCTAGAATGTAATGGGAAATGTTTTCTTTCCAAAGTTTCCGAAGATTCCTCAAAAGATAAAAATTCCAAAATTCCATCCATCGAAAGGCAGGAACTAGTCTATTATCAAGTAGAATACCTTATCGAAATATTAAATACTTCTTTCGAAGTAAAAGAAGCTAATTTTTGGTATAATAAGAACGGTGGATATTTGCACCAAATTTCAATTTTTCATCCTCCTCGACATTCTTAATTCAATAGTAAAAAGTACCTGCGAGTAAGTATTTAAAAAATACCTGCTCCAATTGAATATGCTATTAATTTTGAATATTAAAAAATGAAATTTATAAAAATAGCGCTTATATGCGCACTCTTACCTATGTCTCTTTTTGCACAAGAGACTAATAAAAAAGTACTAGATTCAACACGAGATCCTATAGAATTAAACACGGTTACCTTAATTGGTAAAGGATTGTTAGACCCTGTGCTAAGTATGCAAAAAGTAGATTTACCAAAAAAAGTAGTCCAACCTAAAAATGTGGCAGATTTATTTAGTGATTTAAATGGATTTTCACTCATCAAACGCGGTAACTATGCTATTGATCCATCATTTAGGGCTTCGCAATATGAACAATTAAATATACAATTTGATGGAGGGACTAAAGTAATGAATGCTTGTCCCAACCGAATGGATCCTATCACAACTCACGTAATTCCTGAAGAAATAGAACGCATAGAGGTTATTAAAGGACCTTATACTGAACGTTTTGGGGCAACCTTTGGGGGGATCGTAAATCTTGTAACCCAAGAACCAAATTCCTTATCTAATGGTTTTCATGGTAGCGTAAGCTCGGGGTATGAAACCAATGGTAATGCCTTAGTTTCTTCTCTTGCCTTGCAGCAGATAAGCGATACCTATGACATAAAAGTAAATGCAGGATATCGTGATTTTGGTAATTATGAGGACGGTGATGGTATAGAAATCCCTTCAGCCTTTAGAAGTATAGATTATGGATTGCGAGTAGGCTATAATGTTAAGGAGAATAAACGTTTACAGTTAAACTGGAGACAATCTTTCGGCCGTGATGTATTACACGCAGGTTTACCTATGGATACAGATGAGGACAATAGTTCAATTTTATCTTTAGACTATAAAATTTCTGACTTAACTGGTTTTATAAAGGAGATGAATGCTAAAGTGTATTATTCTTTTGTGGATCATATAATGTCTAATAATAGAAGACCTTCATTTATGATGACTGAAGCCCTCTCTACTATAAATGCTTCTACCGCTGGTGGGAAATTTGAATTGAAGATGAAACCTACTGAAAATTGGATTCTTTACGGTGGACTTGATGCTTTATTAATTGCTAGAGATGGAGGAAGAACACGTCTTGTGAAACGCAATATGATGGGAGATCCATTACCTCAACCTGTAGTGTTTCAAGATAAAATATGGCAGGATTCTTATGTGAATGACTATGGCCTTTTTGCTGAGAATAAATATGCATTGTCTGATAAAACAATGCTCACAGCAGGAGTACGTTATGATCTTGTATTATCAGACATTCGAGATCCCGAAGCAGATTTCCAAGAATTTTATCCAAATCTAGATCAACGTGATGAGCACAATATTTCTGCAACGGTTTCCATGAAACATGCACTTTCAGAAAATGCAGCAATAGAACTTGCGTATGGTCGTGGTGTGCGCTCTGCTAATATGATAGAACGCTATATAAATCATTTTACTGTAGGTCAAGATCCCTTTGAGTATTTTGGTAATCCTTATTTGAAGGCAGAAGTAAACAATCAATTCGAGATAGGCATGCGAGGTGTAAAGAATTTTGAAAAAGGAATTGAAGCGCTGCGTTATAGCGTATCTGGGTATTATTCACTTTATGAAAATTATATTGTTCCTGTTGTGGATCCTTCGCTAAATAGAAAATTTATGCCAACGGCACAACCACAAGAGGTAAAACGTTTTATTAATCTGGATAAGGCATATAAAACTGGTTTCGAAGCAGAAGCAGCGATTGATTTCGCACAATATTTCAACTTTAAGACGGCAGTTTCCTATGTTTATACTAAAAACAAAGATCTTGATGAGTCATTACCCTTAACACCACCATTAACTACAAGATTGGGTCTTGGCTTTGAAAAAAGCAAATTCTGGGCGAATTTAGATTACCAGATTGTCTCTAAGCAAGATGAAATTTCTACAAGTTTTAGAGAGCAAGAAACCGCAGGCTACGAAACCTTGGATGTAAGATTTGGTTTAAAACCAATGAAAAATTTACAACTTGGGCTGGCAGTATTAAATATTTTTGATGCTACGTATAATAATCATTTGAATTTTTCTTTTGTAAATCAAGCTGATTTTGGAAGAGTGCCTATTAATGATCCGGGGCGTAATTTCTCTGCTTTCATTAAATATGGCTTTTAAAAAACAAAGCCCTTCAGTAATGAAGGGCTTTGTTTTTACTTTTACTTTTACTATTATAGTATATTCTATTTTTTCACTCCTACAAACCGAATCACCTCAGCTTTTCCCTGATGATATTCTCCTTCAGAGAGTTCTATAGATTCTTCTTTTAATATTTTAAATTCAAGTTGAGGAAATTCATCTTTAATTTCGTCTATAGAAAATAACATTTCTAAATTTTTTGGACCACCGGAAGATTTTCCTAATTGCGCTTTCGCAAAAGCTTCAAAGATCACGATCCCACCAATATTCAAAAATTGTAGCAGATGTTGATGTGCCTCCTTACGAATCTCAGCAGGAAAATGAGCATAGCTCAAACCAATGACATCAAAATAAACGTTAGTTTCAAAATCCAATACTTCACTAATTTCATAATTTATCGAGACATTGTTTTTTTTTGCTAACTGCATGGCCTTTTCCCTACCGCTTGAACTAATATCAAAAGCTGTTACATCCCAACCTAAAGAAGCGGCATATACAGCATTGCGACCTTCCCCTTCCGCAGGTAATAAAATTGTGGTAGGTATAAGTTTCTCTAACTGTTCTTTAAGAAATTGATTTGGTGAAGTACCGTAAATATATTCTGAAGCTTCATAGCGTTTGTTCCAAAAATTGATTGCTTGATTATTCATCATTTTTAATAATTTAATAGTACGAATTTTAAAAACAGGTTATGACAACCCCTATATATTTTACAGTTTTGATTCTTAAAAAAATTCATGTGAAATATTTGTAAGTCATTCATTTATAATTGAAAAAGGTCACAACCATTGCTGTAACCTTTGACATTTAAAATAGAATTTTACTATTTATTTTCTTTGACAAGTATTGATATTTACCAATCTATACAAAGGGCAAAAGCTAACTAAACTAGTAATTAAAAAAACCGCTGCAAGTGCTAGTAAAATGTAAGACCAAGGACTTTCTATAATTCCTTGCCAAACTAAAATTCCAACAACTATTGCTATAATAAAACGAATAACACGATCTATTATACCCATATTTTTTTTCATGATTTTTTACTTAAAAAGTTACAGCAATATTTTTTAGATTAAAGTTGCCTAGTATAAAGATAATTAATTTTTATAGGTATTATACATCAATACCCTTTAGCATCTTATTCCAATATAGATAAGGTAGTCCGTATTTTTTTAACATCCACAAGCGCCAATGTTCTTTAGAACTATCTGTTATTAATAGATTTTTCAATTTTGGATCTGGTATAAACTGATTCTTATAACAAAATTCTGCCAAGACCATTTTTCCGTATTCGGTAACCAGCGGACAAGAAGAATAACCGTTATAAGCTTTGGTTCCAATTTGATTAGATTCTATTAATAAATGTAAATTATCTACTACAATAGGAACTTGTTTTCTAATAGCCGCCCCTGTTTTGGCTGTTGGAAGAGCCGCTACATCCCCTAATCCAAAAATATTAGAATACTTAACATGCTGCAGTGTTTCATGATCCACATCTAACCATCCTGCATCATTCACAAGGTTTGATTCTTGAACAAATTTTGGTGCAACTGAAGGTGGGGCTGTATGTAGCATATCATAATGAATACCATACCTACCATTCTTAAGCGTTACTTTTGCATCTTTGTAATTATACTGAAAAGATTTATCTAAATATTTATGGTCATCTTCACCAGACATTATAACACAGCCCCCAGCTGTAATATCTTTGGTAAGCTCATACCAAGCAATTTGATTTTGTGCATCTACTTCTACAAGTTTATGATTAAAGCGTAAATTGATGTCTTTACGGTCAACAACTTCCATTAAAGTCTCTGCTATCTCTTTAACTCCAAAAATAATGTTACCAGCTGTAGCGAAAACTATATCGGTTTTGGCACTTACTCCACTCTTTTTGAAATGGCTTTCTGCCAGATACATTATTTTTTGTGGTGCGCCTCCGCATTTTATAGGTGTTGCAGGCTGTGTAAATAAAGCGGTCCCGCCTTTAAAGTTCTTAATTACGTCCCAAGTATGTTTTGGATCTGTATAATTACTACAAACAACACCCTTATCTATCGCATCTCCAAGACCAGGCACCAGACTAAAATCATAAGCAAGACCAGGAGCAACTACCAAATAATCATAGGTAATATTTCCGTTTTCTGCAGTTTGCACCGTATTATTGTCCGCATCGAAACCTGTAGCTTTATCTTTGATCCATTTAACACCTTTAGGAATAACATCTGCCATTGGTTTGCCAGTTTTATCATAATTATAAGTACCAGCACCAACTAAGGTCCATGCAGGTTGATAATAATGTGTAGTGGCTGGTTCAATAATTGCGATACTGCTAGATATCTTTTGTCTTAAGAGTTGTGCTGCAGTCATAATTCCTGCGGTACCACCGCCTATTATGAGCACTTGATAATGCATTGCCATATTGTAGATTTTAATATCATAAATATAGCAGAAGATTTAAAAAACCAATGTAACTATTGTTACACTATCTGTAATTCAGTTAATTACATGCAAAATGTTAATTTTCGGTTTTTTGTTTTTTTTATTAAAATGACCTAATTATAAGCATAAACACTACTTCTTTACAAATTTTATTTATCTGGATTTTACTCATCTAAAATAAAATCTGCAGCCATTTGCGCATGAAGATCGGTAGTGGATAAAAGTGGAAGATCAAAATTGTCATCTTTAAAAAGTATAGGCAATTCTGTACATCCTAAAATTATGCCTTCTGCACCACGCTTTTTGAGCAATTCCATTTGTTCTGAAAAGAATATTTTAGCTTTTTCTGAAAAAATCCCTTGCGTTAATTCATTTGAAACATAATTGTGAGCTTGTTGCAGGCTGTCTGATTCTGGGATGATCGTTTCTATATTATACTTCTTCTCTAATATAGAAGGTATAAACCCCTTGGTCATAGTTGGCTTATTTCCTAATAAACCTAATTTTTTAAGTCCTAGTCTTTTTGCTTCTTTCCCTATAGCATCTGCAATATGCAAAATTGGGATATTAATCTTAGGCTGGACATACTCATACGCCATATGTGGTGTATTAGCACATATTACAATTGCTTTTGCACCTGCAGTTTCCAGTTTTTTTGAAATCTCTAAGTACTTGAGGTTTATTTTATCAATGTCTTGAGCCCTCATCAATTCAATATTGAGACTGTACAGCAACAATGGTGGATTTCCCTGTGTTCCTATTTTTTCTCCTACCAACTCATTGATCATTCTATAATAAACAATGGTAGAATGGTAGGAAGTACCACCTATAAGTCCTATTAATTTCATAGTTAATTTATATTATGGTTAATAGTTATAACAATTTCTGAATATCCAAAATTCAAGAACCTCTCATCCTTCATTACCAGTTAGAGTTTAGAATTTAAGTTGCCATTATCAAGAATAAGCGACAATTTCTTGTCGCTTATCTATTATCTAATTTCAGCCAAAAATCTATGGTTACATGACTTTACAACTTATTGAATCATTTCTAACTAACAAGCAGGTTTAATATCGTGCTCTATATTGCCAGAGTATACTATCTTAACCAGTTAGTTCTTAAATGCTAAAGTAGTGTTGTAGGACAAACATATTCTGAGGTTGGAATCTCTGTTTCTGCAAGTTCTTCAAAACCACCTCGCACATCTTTTATATTATCCCAACCTCTTTGTTTAAGTATAGATGCTGCAATCATACTACGATAACCTCCAGCACAGTGAAGATACAAAGGTTTATCTTTTGGTAGCTTCGATAGATATTTATTAATATCGTTAAGAGGTACATTTTCTGCTCCAATTATATGTTCAGAATCAAATTCACTCTTTTTGCGAACATCTACTATAATAGGTTTATCATCAAATTTTGCAGCCAATTCGGTTGCGTCAATTCGATCTACTTTATTAAATGGTTTGTTTTCTTTTTTCCAGCTTTCAAATCCGCCTTCCAAATACCCTATTGTAAAATCATAACCTACACGAGAAAGTCTGGTAATGGCTTCATCTTCTTTTCCAGAATCTGTAATTAAAAGAATTTGTTGCTTTACATCTGGAATTAATTCACCTACCCATTGAGCAAAACTTCCATCAAGTCCTATATTTATACTATTCGGGATAAAACCTTTAGCAAAATCTTCAGCATCTCTTGTATCAAGCATCAAGGCGCCTGTTTCATTTACAACAGACTCAAATGCTTCTGGAGTTAATGGCACTTCTGCACGCCCTTTTACATCATCTAAACTTTCATATCCCTTAATATTCATAAGTACATTCTGAGGGAAATACGCTGGAGGTGCGGTTAAACCGGTAAGTAGTTCTTTTACAAACTCATCTTTAGTCATATCTGCCCGTAAAGCATAGTTGTATTTTTTTTGATTCCCTAAAGTATCGGTAGTTTCTTTGCTCATCATCTTACCACAGGCAGAACCTGCTCCGTGATTTGGATAGACTATTAAATCATCACTTAAAGGCATTATTTTGTTTCGTAATGAGTCGTACAGATGTCTAGCCAATTTTTCTTCGGTTAGATCTGAAACTACGTGTTGTGCAAGATCTGGGCGACCTACATCACCTATGAACAATGTATCTCCGGTTATAATCCCATGTTCTTTTCCATTTTCATCTATTAATAGATAAGTAGTACTTTCCATAGTATGACCTGGAGTATGGATTACTTTCACCTTATAATCGCCAATATTAAAAATCTGTCCATCTTCTGCAATTGTAGCTTTATAAGCTGGCGATGCTCCGGGACCAAAAACGATCTCTGCACCTGCTTTCTTTTGAAGATCTAAATGGCCGCTCACAAAATCTGCATGAAAGTGAGTTTCAAAAACATATTTAATTTTTGCATTATCGCTTTTTGCGCGCTCTAGGTATGGTTCAACTTCTCTAAGGGGATCAAAAATAGCAGCTTCTCCTTTATTTTCAATGTAATAAGCTGCGTGTGCAAGACATCCTGTATAGATCTGTTCTACTTTCATAATATTTAAGTTTTACGTTTATATTTTTTTGCCGAATTATGACTTTGTTCTTTGAATAAACTCAGCATAAGTTTCATCAATTTTTGATAAAGTAAAATTAAACAGTAAAATTCAGTTTATCCGTAACCTAAGTTACCTAACTAGTTCTTTGTAGAATTTAAGAATTCGCAAAAATTATTTATTCTCTTGCCACTCCCTTCTATCAACTATACTTCTCTAGATTAAAACACAACGCGAGTCAATACGATTTCTTAAAGATTTAGATAATGGTATCTCTAACACGATTTGAAGTTCTTATAAACAACTAATAAGTACTCATGCTAGCGCTAAATATCTCAATATTTACAAACAATAATCCTATTATGAAGTTAAAATTCTTCAGCAGCTAAATAGTTTAAATATTATAAAACTGCATGAATAATTCTATGTTGACTATAGAATACAATGAAAATTAAACTATAGAAATTCTTTAGGATTAGCATCTAACTTTGAAAATAAGTTATATAAAATCTAATCTATAGAAGAATTAAAATGAAAATTACTAAAATTTTATTTACAGGAATTATCATGATATTCATTACATCATGTCAACAACAAAAAGATTCTACGCCTTTAAAATCCAATGTTAATACCAAGGATATAAAGAGTAAAAATGATAAGATTGTTTTTAATAATTTAGATATGATTTTATCCCCATTTGAAGATATGACAGAATTTGCTCTAGAGAAAAATGAAAGTGGTATTTTAAGATCATGGAATAAAGTAGAGGAATCTAAAACCAAGGGATATTTCGATAAAAACATGTCTGCTGAAGAAAATAAATTACTGAATTCTAAAATCGAGAATCTAAAAGAATTAATTAGAAATAAAAACTATAGCCAAATAGCCATAGCCTCTACAGAAATTTTCGAATTTAATATTAATAATTTTTCAGATGCAAATTTAATTGAAAATCAAATTCGTATTGAACATCTAGATTATATGGGTTTTAAAATTCTAGCTCTTTTAGATCAAGATGAAATTGATTGGAGTAACATTCAGCAAACTATTAATAAAACTCAGAAAATCTGGCTTGAACTAAGTTCTGAAGTTGATGATACCAATTTAAAAGATAGCTTTAATTATCTTTTTAAAGGGTTATTAGTAAGTACTAAAAATAAAGATTTAAAAATGTGTGAAATTTTAGCCAACATAGACTTAACTATGGTGGATGTATTAGAAAATACCTTTTAATTAAAAGTTCAGCAACAATTTAAAGTCTAATTTCATGAATAATATTCAACGGATATCTTCAATAAGTGGAAGCTTTTCAAGAAGAATAATTAAATTTTAACTGATAATCCCGTTAACTATATGCTACTTACAATATCAGATACAAGGGGACAGCTAATAAAACAGAACATATTTAATTAAAGAAGGTCCTAAATAAATTTTCAAATTGTTGTGGATAGAATTGAGCGTTAAACTTAACCTAAAGTCTCGGCTAAGAAGATGACTTACTAGGGTCTTGGTATATTTTTTGGTCGATTTGAAGTCATGGAACAATTGAAAGAAAATAAGCCCCAGAAAGAAGGGTTCGTTGAAATAAAAGGAGCCCGTCAAAATAATCTTAAAAATGTATCGCTGGAAATTCCCCGTGATGCTTTGGTAGTATTTACAGGAGTTTCAGGCTCAGGAAAATCTTCCCTTGCTTTTGGAACTTTGTATGCCGAAGCCCAGCGCAGGTATCTCGAATCTGTGTCGCCCTATGCAAGGCGACTTTTCCATCAAATGCCAATACCAGAAGTAGATCAAATAGAAGGTTTGCCTCCAGCAGTTGCATTACAGCAGCAACGAAGTTCAGGGTCTACTCGATCTTCAGTGGGTTCTGTGACTACTTTGTCTAATTTGTTACGAATGTTATATTCCCGTGCTGGAGATTATCCAGAAGATCAACCTCTTTTATATGCAGATTCATTTTCAACAAATACCCCAGAAGGTGCTTGCCCTGAATGTCATGGACTTGGTAGAGTATACCAAGTAACAGAAAAGAGCATGGTTCCAGATGATACCTTAACAATTAGAGAAAGAGCAATAGATGCATGGCCTAAAGCATGGCAAGGAAAAAATTTTCGTGACATCCTAGTCACACTGGGTTATGATGTTGATGTTCCGTGGAAAGATCTCCCTAAAAAAGATCGTGAATGGATATTATTCACAGATGAAAAACCACAAGTTCCTGTATATAGAGACTTAAATCGGGAGGAGGTTAAACGTGCAATAGAGAATGGAATTGAGCCCAGTTATAAAGGCACCTTTACGGGCGCTAAAAAATACGTGCTGCACACTTTTGCCAACTCTCAGAGTACATTAATGAAAAATCGTGTTTCAAAATACATGATAAGTAGCGAATGCCCCACTTGCCATGGTAAGCGTTTACGTCCTGAATCGCTTTCTGTAACTTTTGCTGGTTATGATATCGCAGACATTTCAAGACTACCACTAAAAAAATTACTTTCTATTTTCTCTCCTTACAGCGATGGCTCAGCACCTGGTTTGATTAAGTTAACTAGAAAGCATCAGGAAAAAGGCATGGTGGCACAACGTATTGCTGAAGATCTCGTTGCCAGAGTAACTGTTTTGTTAGAATTAGGGCTTGGTTACTTATCATTAGAGCGCAGTACACCTACACTTTCTCCAGGGGAACACCAGCGTTTAAGACTTGCCACTCAGGTACGAAGTAATCTATTTGGAGTAGTGTATGTTTTAGACGAGCCTTCTGCTGGATTGCACCCCGCTGATACTGAAGCTCTACTTAAAACATTGGATAAATTGAAAGCTAGCGGTAATTCACTCTTTGTCGTTGAGCATGAATTAGATGTGATTCGTCATGCAGATTGGTTGGTAGATGTAGGTCCCGTTGCTGGTGAAGGTGGTGGAGAAATTTTATACAGCGGTCCACCGGAAGGATTAAAGAATATTTCAAGATCTAAAACTAGAGAACATCTTTTCAACGATGATTCTTTTCAAATACCAACACCTCGAGATCCTGCTGGGTGGCTTAAATTGAGTGGAGTTACCAGGAATAATTTAGTAGACCTAGACATGTCTTTTCCGCTAGGCGTATTAACAAGTGTAACTGGAATATCTGGTTCAGGTAAAAGCAGCTTGGTGAGTCAGGTTCTTGTAGAATTAATGTCTGCCAAATTAGGAAACAACATTTCTTCAGACGAGGAAGTAGAAGATGATTTGCAGGAGGAAGTTGTAGCAACATTGGGTGGTGAAATTACCGAAGGTTCAGAAAACTTAAAGCGCATGGTAGTGGTCAACCAGAAACCAATTGGGAGAACACCTCGCTCCAATCTTGCAACCTATACGGGCTTGTTTGATGTAGTGCGAAAATTATTTGCTTCCACAGAATTAGCTAAATCTCGTAAATACAGTGCCGGACGATTTTCATTTAATGTTGGAAAAGGCCGTTGCCCTAATTGTGAGGGTGAAGGTTTTGTTATGGTTGAACTACTGTTTCTACCTAGCGTTTATGCCCCCTGCCCGGTTTGTAATGGAACTCGTTATAATGACGAAACCCTAGAAGTAACCTATGATGATAAGAATATTGCCCAAGTTTTGAGTATGACCGTTGATGAAGCTGCAGAATTCTTTGAGAAAGAAGACCGAGTAAGTCGCCCCCTAAAAGTATTGCAGGAAGTAGGATTGGGCTATTTACGCTTAGGCCAACCAGCAACTGAACTTTCTGGTGGTGAAGCGCAGCGTATAAAGCTTGCTAAAGAACTACAGCGCGTTAACCGAGGAAAGACACTTTACATTTTAGATGAGCCCACCACAGGTTTGCACCCAACAGATGTAGAAAAATTACAAATTCAGCTAGCAAAACTTGTTGATGCAGGAAACACCGTAATCGTGGTGGAACATGATATGCAAATTATTGCTGGCAGTGATTGGGTTATTGACATAGGTCCGGGAGCTGGAGAAGAAGGTGGGAAAATTGTGGCAGAAGGCACACCTAGTGAAGTTGCAAAAAGTAAACGCAGTAAAACCGCGAAATATCTAGCAAGAACTTTAAATGGACAGCTCCAAACACAAATGTAAAATACAATTCAGCAATAAAACTTAGGCTACGCTCATTTGGAAGAGACGCGAAACTTTATCTCGTAAAATCATTATTTATGGTTTCAAGCTTCAATGAAAATAGAAATCACTTCAAAGGCAGACAGATGTGATTGTGTTGTAATCAAATGGGATGTTTTCAAAAAGGGAAATAATTAGATTTCAATAAATTTAAAAATCTTATGTTTTTATTATAATAGAGCTATGAAATAATTTGTTTATTAAAATATCAGAAAAAATAGATGAAATGAAAGCAATTCATATAACTAAGTCCGGCGGACCGGAAGTATTAGAGTTAAAAGAAACTCCAAAGCCAAAATTGGAAAAAAACCAAGTTCTCATTAAAGTGAAAGCTGCAGGAGTAAATCGAAGCGACGTTATAACACGCCAAAACATGAGCACTTATGGCAGTAGTTCTGATGAAACAATGATTCCCGGATTAGAAGTTTCTGGTGAAATAATAGAAATAGGTGATAAAGTAAGTAATAAAAAAATTGGTGATAAGGTTTGCGCACTAATTGCCAGTGGAGGTTATGCTGAATATGTTGCGGTAGATAGCTCCCATTGCCTAGCCATTCCGGAGGGAATAAGCTTGACAGATGCCGCAGCAATTCCCGAAACTGTATTTACAGTTTGGTTCAACGTATTTCATCTAGGAAAACTACAGCCAAATGAAAAATTGCTGATACATGGTGGGACAAGTGGAATTGGAACTATGGGCTTACAAATGGCTAAAGCTTTAGGATCTAAAACATACACTACTGCCGGTAGTGATAAAAAGATAGACTTCCTAAATAAAATGAATCTAGGAACAGCTATTAACTACAAAAAACAAGCTTTTGAAGAAGTCTTTAAAGATGAAAAAATAGATGTGATCTTAGACATGGTTGGTGGAGATTATACCCAAAAGAATCTTGAAATTCTAAATAAAAAGGGGCGACTGATCTACATTAACGGAATGAAGAGCAATGATGTAAAAATTAATCTTCGCACGATAATGAGTAAAAATCTCATCTTAACAGGAAGCTTTCTAAAGCCACAGTCTGCAGCCGTAAAAACACAGATTGCAAAAGACGTAGAAAAAAATATATGGCCTTTATTCAATTCTGAAAAGATCCATCCGGTTATTTATAAAAAGTTCCCGCTAGAAGATGCTGCTGAAGCACACAAACTCATGGAAAGCAGCGAGCATATTGGTAAGATCTTATTGACAATAGACTAATAATTTAAGGTTGATCTAAATTTTACAAAGTTTATCTTATTGACGAATTAAAGGATTGTCTATAATTTATGAGAGTGCCGCTTTTATTAAAAGAATATAACAAAATTCAATAATCAATTAGAGTTAAGCCAGCAATTGCTAGAGAGATTGTTGGCTTTATTCTTTTTCCCCCACTTCCTCTTCATAATTACATCGGGATTAAAATTGACGATTTATATTTTTTTACCTACGGATTCTCAATTTATACATATTGGGTAGACCTCTAGAATCTAACCTAAAACAATTCTTTATTCAACCTGCAACATCTCCCAAAACAGAACTATTCAATTAAAATTTAACAATATAATGTTAAAGATTGTTAGTGAAATTTAAAATAATATTTTAAAAATTTAATTTTAGTATGAAAGGAAAAGGTCCTTCATAATCATTATTAATTTAAAAATATTCAAGATGAAAACACCAAATTATGAAAATCAACAAGGCAAGCACCCAATTCCTCATGCTAAAGGAATTCTTAAAGACGAGAAAAGTGTAGAGGAGAAAAGAAAAGAGGATACTAAAGGAAAGAAAAAATAAGGATGGTTTTTTGTAATTGGAAATGTAACAAAGTAAGATTCACACCTCATATGTACTTTTAAATGAATTTAGATTTTCTCAATTACAACTAGAGTATCACTTTGGATATTTTCTATTTATAAATATCCCGTTGTTTCAATCTGTTTAAATATTCTAAAAATCTAGAATAAAAATTATAGTTGTAGGTACAACGTCAAGTTTTTGTAATGCACTATTCAGTTTAATTTAAATCAAATTATCATGAAAAAAGAAAATCCAGAAAAAACCAGTAAGAAAGAACAATCCATTAATCACGAAGCTACACAAGGTGAAAAAATAAACCATCAGGTTAAAGATAAAAGAGACCACACAGCACCTAGAGATAATTTATCTTCAAAATCATAATAAAGAATTAAAAGGATATTTAGAATCAGGCATTCCTTATATATTTCTAAATATCCTAATTTTCTAATAGCATTAATTTTATTCTTAAATATCATTTTCCCTCGAAATTAATTTCTTCATTCAGGCAAATTCATTCTCTTACTAATTTTAGGAGATCTATTTTTCTTCTCTATTTTGATCTTCCTTAGATAAATTCCTGTAAAGATTTATATTTTCTATAACTACAACGGATTAGACAATTAGATATCTTTAATATCTAATGCCTAAGAAATCCCATGGATAAAAAAAATATCGCCATTATTGGTTCTGGTGCAACAGCAATTTATTTATTAAAACACATAAATGATCATATGGAAGAGCTCAAAAGCTTCATTCATGATATTACCATTTTTGAGCAGGGAGTAAATATGGGAATGGGCATGCCCTATAATCCGGAAACAACAGATATCTATAATCTTGCTAATATTTCTTCTGAAGAGATCCCGGATTTACCAGCAAGCTTTGGGAACTGGTTAAGAGAGCAGAAACCTGAAAGACTAACTTCTTGGAACGTTAAAAATCTTCCAATAGAAGATTCAAAGGTTTACAGCCGAATATCCTTGGGTGCATATTTTCATGAGCAATACTCCATACTCATCCATTTGTTAACCAAAAAAGGCATCAAAGTTCATCAAATCAATAAGGAAAAAGTATGCGATATTAAAACTGATGAAAAAAGTGAAAGTATACAAGTAAAAACAATAAAGGGTGATTCAAGAAATTTTGATAAGGTAATTATTGCCACTGGGCATCACTGGTTCGAAGAAGATAATGAGAAAATTGGATATTACTCCTCCCCTTGGCCCATTCATAAATTATTACCGGAGTCTGGAGAATATTATAATTACCCAATAGGAACACTGGGTGCATCCTTAAGTGCCTTTGACGTTGTTACCTCTTTAGCACATAGACATGGTTCATTTATAGAAAAAGGAAGTGATCTTAGCTATAAACTAAATCCAGACGCAAAAGGATTTAAGATAATAATGCACTCAGCAGAAGGCTGGCTTCCTCACTTGCAATATGAACAAGAATATCCTATGCGGGAAATATACCGACATACAAGCCGGGAAGAAATGCTTTCTTTAATAGACAAAGATGGATTTTTAAGAATAAATACATTTTTTAATAAGGTTTGTAGACAAGCATTAATTCGAGCTTTTAAAAAGGATAACATCCCTAAAATGATTAAAAAGCTTAAATATGAAAATATAAGTTTTAAAGAATTTATTCAAATCATGTCCGATGATCATGAATATTCAGATTCGTTTGAAGGGATGCGTAAAGAAAGGGTGGCAGCCCGTATTTCTGTAAACAATAATAAACCAATATATTGGAAGGAAACATTGGATGACCTAATGTACTGTCTAAATTTTCATGCGGAACTATTGCCTGCAGAAGACCATTTGTTTTTTCGTAAGCAAGTAATGTCATTTCTTATGAATGTGATCGCTGCTCTACCTTTATCCTCAGCCAATATTCTTTTAGCACTTTATGACGCAGATTGTATTGATTTGGTTGCAGGCAAGGTTGAAGTAATTAAAGATAATGGGAAAAATGATCGAACAGTTATTGAAGTTGAAAAGCAAGATGGAACCAAGGAAAGGTTCCATTACAAAATGTTTGTTAACTGTACCGGGCAGAAAAATATAGAATTGGAACAATTCCCTTTTGCTTCACTTATAAAAGACGGAAAAGTAAGAAAAGCCAGAGCTAAATTTGAGACTTTAAAAAGCCTAAAAAAACTTTCAAAAAGTGTTGATAAAGATTTGGTCTTCGAAGAAGAAAATGAAATTTCACTTTATACTGGAGGAATAGATGTAGATGCTGCATATAGGTTAATAGGTAAAGATGGCAAACCAAACGATAGTATTTATGACATCAGCTTTACCCACACATCAGGGTGCAGACCTTATTCTTATGGTTTACAAGCTTGCAGTGCCACGGGTAAGATCTTGACAGAGGTTTGGCTTTCTGCCATTTCAGAAAATTCTGAAATTAAGGTAGAAATTGACAAAATTACAGAGCTCTATGATGAGAATGAAATTTGAGAAATAACCTCGGTCAACCTTATATAAAATACTTTTTTAAATTTTTAGCACTAACATTTAAATCTAAAAAAATGGCTTCTAAAAAAATTTTAATGATTCTTACTTCACATGCAGATCTGATAAATACGGATACTAAGACTGGTTTATGGATTGGAGAATTTACAGATCCTTATTACGAATTTATTGATGAAGGATACCAAGTTACGATTGCAAGTCCTAAAGGTGGAAAACCGCCAATTGACCCTATGAGTGAATTAACCGAAAATATTACAGGTTCTAATAGAAGATTTCAAGAAGATACTATCGCACAAAATGCGCTAAATACCACAATGAAATTAGAGGGCCTTTCGGCTTCAAATTATGATGCTCTTTTCTTTCCTGGAGGTCACGGGCCAATTTTCGATTTAGCTTCGAACGAACTTAGTGGAAAATTGATTTTAGAATTTCTATCTCACGGAAAACCTGTGGCCTCAGTTTGTCATGGTCCTGCCGCATTAATAAAAGCAGCAGAAATAGATCCATCTATATTAAAAGGAAGACGTGTAACAGGGTTTTCTAATGCCGAAGAGAAATTAGCATTAAGAGCTAACAACATTCCTTACACCTTGGAAGACAAGCTAAAAGAATTAGGTGCAAAATATAAAACCGGATTGGTACCATTTATCTCGCACACCGAAGTTGACGGTTTATTAATAACAGGGCAAAATCCACTATCAGCCGGTCCAACAGCAAAAGTTTTAATTGATCTTTTAGATAAAAATTAAGTAGCAAAATCTTCAAAACTATTGCAGGCACGCCTCCTTCAATATTTTTTTTATGTTATAAAATCAGCTAGAACTATTTTTTTTATAATTCAAGAATATCTTTTTCATTGATCTTCTTGGTCATTAAGCTTACAATTCTTGTGGTATCATAATTATTCTTTTGCTTCACAAGGTGCCCTAAAATATCATTGTAATTTGAAATGTTCATAGATTTTTCTATGTATCCATAACCTTCATAAATTCCGTTGTGCTCATAAATAAAGGCATCTTCAGAGTGATCTCTACCTTTTAATCTATATATCTTCTTTGTGGTCTTTCTTCGGAATTGATCAAAAGCGATCTGAAATCTTTTGTTATAATCTTCTATAGATTCCCCACCGGAACAAACACATGGATTTCCTTTTTTGGTAACATTACTACAAGGACCTTTCACCGTTTCGAGTGCGCAATATTTTCTGCATAAATTATGTGCTACACAGAAATCTTTCAAAGATTCTATTACAGAGTTTCTATTGAAATATTTTTCGGGTAAGCTATCCTCAAATTTCTTCCGAGTGATCTTGATCTTCGAAATTCCTTTGGCTGTGGCGCTCAACGTAATAATAAAAGGATCTGGATCTGTGATCTGTTGCGAGTTGTAAAGAGGTTTTAAATTTTTGATGTTCTCGGTTTCCACCAATTGCGCAATCGTATCATTCCCTGTATAGATCACATCTATATCGTGTACCTGAGAATAATCTATATTGGTTTGTTTGGCAGTATACGAAAAATGACTTTGCAAGCGTTTTCTAATGTTTTTAGCTTTCCCTACATAGATCACCTCTTCTGCTCCATTCAGAAAAAAATAAACTCCAGCAGCTTTATTATATTTTGAAAGATCGTGAGCTTGACGATCTAAATGCACTTCTCTATAAACTTCTAATTGCTGCCCTTTTCGATCTTTATAATTAGCCATTTCCGCAACAAAAGCTTTAGCAAATTCTAAAGATTTTGGCTGATATCGCTTAGAGATTAAATCGGTGAGTTGCTCTAGTGTGCTATTTCCTTTTTTATCTGAATACCATAATATAGTGGGCTTCAAATTAAAGTTATAGCCTATGTTTCTGAATTGAGATTTTAGCAAATTGAACTGTTCTTTTTCACTAAAAACTAGTTGCTGATCTCTAAAAAGATCAATCAATTCATCGGCAGCATTGCAAAAAGGCTCACTTGCTAATACTTCCAATCTATCAATTGCATTTAGAGCATACACTTTTTTAGGAATAGAAACCTCCGGTCTTATATTAAAAACTTTAAAATCGTGATGCAGATCATCAGTATAAAGAACCACTCTAAAAGGAACTTTTGTCTTTACACCCAGCGTTATATATTGAATATAGATAAATATCATTGGGTCAAAAATAGGAAATATTCCGCATTTTGGAAATAATCCTAGTTACCTAATAATTATTATCTTTACAAAAAAAGAAATTGGAGAATCATATTCTTAACGAGCAGCAGAAAAAGGCAGTAGAATTTAGCGGGAAGCACTTGTTAGTTCTAGCAGGCGCAGGCACCGGGAAGACCAGATGTATTGTGGGAAGAGCAGCATTTCTCATAGAACAAGGTACACCTCCTGAAAAAATCCAGATCTTAACGTTTACAAAAAGATCTGCGAACGAAATTGTAGAACGGGTAAAATCTTCGTTATCTAATAATCAAGCGCAAAGTTTGAACGGATCTACGTTTCACTCTTGGTGCAATCAGCTAATTGTGCGCTACCCTAATTTGTTTGGCGCTTCTAATTATACGGTGATAGATCCGGATGATCAGTTAAGTGTAATGAAAATGGTGTGTGGAGATCAAGTTATTGAGTATAAAGGCATCCGCATAAAACCTCAACAGTTAATTGATATATATTCTTACGGAAGAAATACGAGACAAAATCTTACCAATTCTATTCGGGAAAAGATATATAAAGGGAAGGTGGACGAGGAAACCAATGATGAAATAGACATCATAAGGCCTAAAGTTGCCGTTTTACTGAAGGCTTATCAAACTAAGAAAGGAGAAGGTCGCTATTTAGATTATGACGATCTTTTATTGATTGTTGCCAACAGATTGCGAAATGATGAAGAAGCGAGAACCATTCTTTCTCACCAAGTAAAGCATTTATTGATTGACGAATTTCAAGATACGAATCCGCTGCAATGGTATTTGCTAGAACCATTTTTAGAAATTGCAAAATTCTATTGTGTTGGAGATGATGCGCAGTCTATATATTCTTTTAGAGGAGCCGATTTTAAAAACGTGCATTTATTCAAAGAACGTGTGCCGGACTCTGAAATCTTGATCCTTGACAAAAATTATAGGTCTACCCAGGAGATTTTAGATCTTTCGAATTGGTTGTTGGATGAATCGAGTTTAGATTACAAGAAAAAATTAGTCGCTTCACGGGGAGAAGGCTTAAAGCCGAAATTGATCAATGTGGCAAGCCAATGGGAAGAAGCTAATTTTATTGCTGAAAACATTCTTGAGAACTTTACAGAAAATAACAAGAACTTCATAGATCATTTAATACTCTCAAAATCTACCTATTACACCAAGCCATTACAAGCGGTGTTTATTCAGAAGAAGATCCCTTATGTAACTTATGGTGGTAGAAAATTTATGGAAGCTGCTCACATTAAAGATGTGATCTCTGCTTTGAGAGTGGTGAATAATGTATATGATGAAATTGGATGGATGCGTTTTCTTACTTTCTGGGATGGTATTGGAGAGATTAGAGCCGGGAAATATATCTCTAAAATATTGGAATTTAAAGATCCCTTAGAATGTGCACAGAATCTGGAAGATGTAATTGGCGGAGCAGATGGAGAAAAGATTGGAGATATTTACAACTCCATCTTTATAAATTCCGGAAATGTAAAAAGAGCCATCAAAGAAACCTATTCTAAAATGGAAATGCCTTTGGCTTTTAAATACCGAAAAGATTGGGAAGAAAAGCGAAAATCTGATTTCCCTGTACTAGAAATGTTAGGCGATAATTATTCCACTATTGGTCAATTAATTTCTGAAGGAATTCTTGAAAATGCCAAACAATTAAATGGAGAGCCGGTTTTGGAAGGTTCTCAACTGAATGATAGTGAGATCAAAGATCATGTGATCATTTCTACCGTGCACTCTGCGAAAGGATTAGAATCTGACGTTTGTTATGTGCTGAATGTTTCACCTAAAGTATATCCAAGTGCCTGGAATTTGCATAGCGAAGAAAGCATAGAAGAAGATAGACGTGTTTTGTACGTAGCGTTGACCAGAGCTAAGAATGAACTTTTTATCACTCGTGACACCAATTCTATCAACACCGTTAATAATTCTGAAAGTTCTGATGCTACTTCTAAATATTTTCTTGAGAAATTACCAAACACACTTATAGAACAAGTAGTAAATTCATCAAGCATTGTTAAGCCTAGAGATATTTTAACACCTAATAGAATAGATCTCTCTGAAGGAATGGATTTTTCCTGAGAAAAAATATACCCAATTTTACACAAACGCAAAAACTATTTAAAACTAAAAAACCCTCTCAGTAAACTGAGAGGGTTTTTCTTAGTAGCGGGAACTGGACTCGAACCAGTGACCTTCGGGTTATGAGTGTTTTACCATTTGATATCAAAATTATATAAATACGCTTAAACACTCTATTTTCACTACATTTTAATATTCATTGATATCAAATAATATCGAACAAAATCATCAAATGTTGTACCTATGTTGTACCCAAAATTCATATCTTTATAAGATAAGCATTTTGATATGGCTACAGTAAGAGCAGTTTTAAGAAAAAAGAAAAACAAAGCTGGACTTTGTCCAATTTCCATTCGCATTACAAAAGACAGAAAAAGCAGTTTTGTAAGTACGGGTCAATATATAAATGAAAAACACTGGGATAATAGAAATAGAGTGGTCAAAAAATCGCATCCCAACAGTACTACTATTAACAATTACATTTTAAACAAAGTTGCAGAAGTTAATCGAAAGACTCTTGAGGCCGAATTGAAACCCGAATATCAGACGGTTTCAGAAATACGAAATAAGGTCATCGTCAAAAAGGAACTAGATTTCTTTGCGGTAGCCAATATGCATCTTCAAAATCTTAAAGGGAGAAATAAACATCATCAATATGATACAGAGATTGGGCGTTTAAAAAAGTTTAAGGCCTTTCTGAAACAGGAGGAACTTTCGTTTAGCAAACTAACTCCAGCCCTACTCCAACGTTTTGAGGGTTATTTATTGGAGAACAATCAGCGATCCCCAAGAACTGCTGTTAATTACCTAATCCTTATTAGAACTATTTACAATCTCGCTATTTCAGAATCTATAGTAGATAGAGGTCGCTATCCTTTTGGTAAGGGCAAAATAACCATTCGCATTCCAGAATCTCAAAAAATAGGATTAACTAGGGAGGAAATTCATAAGTTAGAAAGTGCAAAAAATCTTACAGAAGCACAGCAGACCGCCGTTCATGTTTGGCTAATCAGTTTCTACTTTGCTGGCATTCGTGTGGGTGATGTTTTGAAATTAAAGTGGTCTGATTTTGTAGATGACCGTTTGCTTTATCGAATGAACAAAAACAGTAAACTTGTTTCCCTAAAAATTCCAGAAAAGGCATTAACCATAATTGCTATTTATCGAAAATTGCCCACAGAGAATGATCTTTTATTTCCTTTCCTAAAACACACTAATTTAAAAAATTCTAAAGAAGTTTCAGTTAGAACACAATCCGTTACCAGAAATCTCAACCGTGCATTAAAAAGGACTGCAATTCAATTAGGGATCAAAAAAAATATAAGCATGCACATTGCTAGACATAGTTTTGGAAACCTTTCTGGTGATAAAATACCCATCCAAATGCTTCAAAAACTATATAGGCATTCATCGGTTACTACTACTATTCGATATCAAGCAAACTTTATACATCAGGATACCGATGATGCCTTAGATAGCGTAATTAATTTTTAAATAGTTCGAAATAAATTTTAACTTAACTTGAAAATTGTATTGTATTAGAATGCAAAAATTAATGTTTGAGAATGATTTTTTATTCGTGACATTGATAATATCAACTGCAAGAGTTGAAAAAAAATCTACCAACAAAGCTCTCCCATTATTTCTATATGTTTATTTCCTAAATCTGTATTTTCAAAAAATGATAAAGTAGTATCCAGAACTAAAGTTGGAATTAGGTATTTTAGGTACTTTTAAAATTTATAATTAAAGCTCACTAAATATTGCCCCTCACCAATGCTGAAGATGAATTCTATCTCGATCCGGTCTTCATAAACAAGGAACACGCAAAAAGAGCAGCAAAAAATGCCATTAAATTATATAATGAAATAAGATTACATTTATCTTTAGACTATCAAACACAAAATATGGTATATAAATTAACAGCGTTATTCAATTTTAACCTGTAGCCATATTTCAAGACTAGACATATTGATTAAAGATTAAATTTTAACAAGATTAGAACTTTAATTTATTTATTTAAAATTACTAATATTCTGAAATTGATTCTTAAATCATTCGAACAATTTTGATAATTATATCAAAATGTTTTAAAATTTCATGATTAGATAAGAAAGATAAAAACCTGCGTTTATCCCGGAATATTTTTGATTAAAAGTGTATATTCGATTTCATATAACCAGTTGCCAAACATTTTGATGAAAAATTTATTTTATATATTAAATCTGGTCTTTTTGATAAGTAGTTGTGAAACTATCAATCAAAATATTAGTCAAAATGAATTTTATTCTAATGACTTTAAAAATTTCTCTACGGAAAGTGATTTTCAAGTTTTAAACTTAGATTCCATTGCAAATTTTGAGAAATTAAAAACTAAAATGGGTAATTTAACTTGCGAAGATAAATCCACTGGTTTAAAATTTAAATTAAAAGAGAATGTCTATTATGTAACAGCATTTGCTCAGTGTCCCACTTTTAGAGGTGCTGCATGTTACTTTAGAACGAATGACATAACTATAAAGAATGACACAATTTCATCCATCCAATATGAAAATGTAGAAATACCAATTGAAAAGTTAGGGGAAGTACTAGATGAAATTATTTCCGATCCATACAATTATCAATATGGAAAAGAAAAATTAAAGGATGCATTGATTCATATATATGTGAATGATAATCATAGTATTCAGACAATTAAAAAAGACTTAAAAGAAATAATTGAAAATTTCTCTAAAATAAATTCGAGTAAGAATCCAGATTTATTCAAATATTATATTCTCATTGAAGGTTATGACAAATCAAAAATTCCGCCACCACCGCCACCTCCGAATATAGAAACAACCAATTAGATTCCATAAACAAAACGTTAGGCAACAACGGTTATCACAAATAACGGGTTTTAACGAAAAAGTGTAATTTAGTATCCTAAGTAAGAAAATACTTAAACCGACAAGTCCGCGTCCCTACTCCCGCAACTTGTGTTAACCGAGACCGTTGTATGCAACCTTCAGAAAGAGATTAACTAGAAGAAAATCTGACTAATGATAGAGTTCCTAAAAAGATTTTTACTTTTCATCGTGATTGGAGTTTCCAACTTTCTCCTTTCAATTTTTTACTTAAGTTTTACAAATTTGCCAGGTGGAGAAACTGGAATGGTACCATTTTTAATAATCTACTATTCCTTAATTGGTTTAGTAACTAGTTCATTATTATATATAATTTTTAAAAAGATATATAATTTGACTATTCCTAGATCTATTATACTCTATCAAATAATTTATATAATTATATTAATTTTTAATGAAACTAATCCGTTTGAAAACTCATTCGAAGGTTTTATTCAAAACTTGAATTTATGGGTTTATTTATTTTCATTTCTCGTTACCATTACACTGCTTTTACTCTATAAAATATATAACAAACAAAAAACGCCTTAACAAGAAAGATAATAGGTAAAGGCAGCACACAACAACGGTTAATCGCCAATAAGCGGCACCGTTAGATAGAAAATAATTAACTTGACCAACAAACCAATACTAAGCCGAAAAATCCGCGTCCCTTACTCCGCCAACTGGCGATAACCGAGACCGTTGCCAAACATTTTGATGAAAAATTTATTTTATATATTAAATCTGGTCTTTTTGATAAGTAGTTGTGAAACTATCAATCAAAATATTAGTCAAAATGAATTTTATTCTAATGACTTTAAAAATTTCTCTACGGAAAGTGATTTTCAAGTTTTAAACTTAGATTCCATTGCAAATTTTGAGAAATTAAAAACTAAAATGGGTAATTTAACTTGCGAAGATAAATCCACTGGTTTAAAATTTAAATTAAAAGAGAATGTCTATTATGTAACAGCATTTGCTCAGTGTCCCACTTTTAGAGGTGCTGCATGTTACTTTAGAACGAATGACATAACTATAAAGAATGACACAATTTCATCCATCCAATATGAAAATGTAGAAATACCAATTGAAAAGTTAGGGGAAGTACTAGATGAAATTATTTCCGATCCATACAATTATCAATATGGAAAAGAAAAATTAAAGGATGCATTGATTCATATATATGTGAATGATAATCATAGTATTCAGACAATTAAAAAAGACTTAAAAGAAATAATTGAAAATTTCTCTAAAATAAATTCGAGTAAGAATCCAGATTTATTCAAATATTATATTCTCATTGAAGGTTATGACAAATCAAAAATTCCGCCACCACCGCCACCTCCGAATATAGAAACAACCAATTAGATTCCATAAACAAAACGTTAGGCAACAACGGTTATCACAAATAACGGGTTTTAACGAAAAAGTGTAATTTAGTATCCTAAGTAAGAAAATACTTAAACCGACAAGTCCGCGTCCCTACTCCCGCAACTTGTGTTAACCGAGACCGTTGTGCATAATGCGGAAATCGTACTAAAATTGAACATTTCAACTAAAAAGGCCAACGCACAAACAGCACATTTATTTTTTTTACCGACACGAAAGCCAACGCTAAAAAAAATAAAAGAGCTGTTTTTTGCCAACGCTCGGAATAATATTAAATTTGAGAAAAAACATTAAACATATATGAGCTTATTTCAGAACTCTGTTCTAAACAAATATTTAAAAGGATTAGAGTCCGAAAAAGTTGATGAAGCTTACGAAAGATTTACAAGCCATTTCCATAATCCGACCATTCAAGAAAACATACGAAACTCTAAAGAGGAACAATATCAAGGTGAATTTTTGATTGACCTTTTTGTAAACGTATTCGGATACGTTAAAAACCCAACGCCTGACTTTAATCTCACAACGGAATTAAAAAATATAAAAGGCTCAAAAAAGACAGATGGAGCAATTCTAAAAAGCGATAAAGCACTTGCTGTTATTGAGCTAAAAGGAACAAACACAACCGATTTAAGCAAAGTAGAAACCCAAGCATTTGGATATAAAAACAATCAACCAGGTTGTAATTATGTAATTACTTCAAACTTTGAGAAATTGCGTTTTTACATTGACAACGCCATAGATTTTGAGGAATTTAATTTGTTTCAACTTACAAAAGAACGTTTTGAAATTCTTTGTCTTTGTCTTTCGTCAGAATATCTTCTAAAAGACATTCCGAAAAAAATAAAGGACGAATCTTTAACGCAAGAGGAAAAAATAACAAAAGAACTCTACAAAGATTACGCATCTTTCAGAAATGAGGTTTTTGATAGCATCCAAAAGGAAAATCCACAATACGACAAACTAACTTTATTCAAGAAAACACAGAAGTTACTTGACCGTTTTTTATTCATTTTCTTTGCAGAGGACAGATTGCTACTTCCGCCCAATTCAATTAGGTCTATTGTAAACCAATGGACAGATTTAAAAGATAAATACGATGAGTATTTTCCTTTGTACGACCGTTTTCAAAAGTATTTCGGTTATATGAATTCTGGATATAAAGGTCAACAACACGATATTTTTGCTTACAATGGTGGTTTGTTTGCACCAGACGAAATTTTAGACAACATCAAAATTAACGACGAGTTACTTTACAAACACACAGTTAATTTAAGTAATTACGATTTTGAAAGCGAAGTAAGTGTAAATATTCTTGGTCATATATTTGAGCATTCGTTAAACGACATAGACGAAATTCAAGCAGAAATACAAGGAATTACAACTGAACAAGGAAAAACAAAACGAAAAAAAGATGGTGTTTTTTACACGCCAAAATACATTACCAAATACATTGTAGATAATACAGTTGGCAAAATTTGTGAGGAAAAGAAAATAGAACTTGACATACAAGAAGCTGAATACGAAAAAGAGCGTAAAGGAAGAAAGAAAGCAACACTCAAAAACTTAACTCAAAAATTAGAAGATTACAGAAAATGGTTATTACAAATTACCATTTGCGACCCAGCTTGTGGTAGTGGTGCTTTCCTAAACCAAGCATTAGAATTTCTAATTGCAGAACATCAATATATAGACGAACTACAAGCTAAACTTTTTGGAGATGCTATGGTTTTGAGCGAAGTTGAAAATGCAATTTTAGAAAACAATATTTATGGTGTTGATATCAACGATGAAAGTGTTGAAATTGCAAAACTCTCGCTTTGGTTACGCACAGCGCAAAAAGGCAGAAAATTGACTTCATTAAACAATAATATTAAATGTGGTAACAGTTTAATTGACGATCCAACTTTTGCTGGAGAAAAAGCTTTTAACTGGAACAACGAATTTCCCGAGGTTTTTGCAAAAGGTGGTTTTGATGTAATTATTGGTAATCCACCTTATGTTAGACACGAAATTATCAAAGAATTTAAACCTTCATTTCAAAAGGAATATGAAACTTATTTAAGTACAGCGGATTTGTATGTATATTTCATTGAATTAGGTATTAAAGCTTTAAAAGCAAACGGTGTATTAGGCTTTATTAATCCTAACAAATTTATTAAAGCGTCTTATGGCAAAAACTTAAAGCTGTTTTTAAGTAAATTACAAATTGAACAATTAATTGATTTTGGAGAATTAAATGTTTTTCAAGATGCTGTTACTTCACCTTTGATTTTGATAATTAGCAATAAAACTTTTGATTATGATACTAAATATCTTCAAATTCAAACTCTAAAAAATTTAGATATTAATTTCAGTCTAAAAAGTGAAGCGATAATTCTAAAACCTGAAATTTTTAAACAAGAAAATTGGAATTTAATATCAGAGCAAGAACTTTCAATTTTAAATAAAGTTCAAAACAACGGAATTTCCATTGCTGACAACAAAATATTAGATATTAAACGCGGTTTGCTAACTGGTTTAAATGACGCTTTTATTATAAGCGAGGAAATACAGAGTGAAATAATTACAAAAGACCCAAAGTCTGCCGAATTAATCAAAAAATTTATTGATGGCGATGATGTTCGGAAATTTGAAATTAGAAGTAAAGGAAAACATTTAATTTGTATTCCAAGCGGTTATACTGATTTACAAGGAGATTTTGAAAATGAAAATGATGCGTGGTTTTGGCTAAAAACTAATTATTCTGGAATTTCTGAATTTTTAGAACCATTTAAAGATAAAGCTAAAAAACGTAGTGATAAAGGAAAATATTGGTGGGAATTAAGAGCTTGTGATTATTACAATCTTATAGACAATCCGAAAATTATTTACCCAGAAATTGCTATGAGTTCACGCTTTGCATTTGACGAGGAAAGCACTTATATTAACAAAACAATATTTTTAATAAATAGTTCAAGTCTTTCATTATTAGGCTTATTAAATTCAAAACTTATTTGGTTTTATTTAATGAATATTTGTGCATCACTTGGCGACCCAAAAAATGGAGGAAGATTAAATATGCAAAGAATCTATTTAGAAACTATTAGTTTTCCAAAGCATTTAATAGTTGAAAGTTCTAACTTAAATGAACCTTCTAAAACAGTAAAAAGTTTATATGCTTCTCTTAACAAAAAGATTAATCGTTTTAGAAAGCGAATATTAAACACAGAAAGTTTTGGAATAGATAAACTACCAAAAAAGCTAAATGAATTTTACGATTATGATTTTAAAACTTTTTTGGCAGAACTTAAGAAAAAGAAAATAACATTAACCCTTTCTCAACAAGACGAATGGGAAGAATATTTTGATGATTATTATAAAGAGATAAATGAGCTTCAAAGTCGAATAAATGGAATTGAAGATGAAATTGATAATTTGATTTATCAACATTATAAATTGACAGAAGAGGAAATTAATTTAGTGGAAAATACCACCGCTTAAAGCCATACACATTTGCAATTCGCTTCAGCCAACACTTAAACCCAAAATTGCAAAAGAGTATGTCTTGCCAACGCTCAATCCGAACTTAATATCAGAAATCTGAAAACTAAGGGAACGTGAAAAGCACTATGCACAACAACGGTTATCACAAATAACGGGTTTTATCGAAAAAGTGTATTTTAGTATCCTAAGAAAGAAAATACTTAAACCGACAAGTCCGAGTCCCTACTCCCGCAACTTGTGTTAACCGAGACCGTTGGCAGCAAGGCAAAAAAAAGTCAGTAAAGAACAAAATAAAAATCATGGTAAAAAGTATTGAATCTTTTTTCGAGGAAAGTAAAAAATGGAAGATAGAATATGCTTTTCTGAGAATGATTATTTTGGATACTGGTTTGAAGGAAGATTTTAAATGGGGAAAGCCTTGTTATACTTTCCAAGGTAATAATATTGTTCTCATCCACGGATTTAAAGATTATTGTGCATTACTTTTTCATAAAGGTGCACTTCTAAAGGATGATAAAAATGTTTTAGTTCAACAAACAAAAAATGTTCAAGCTGCTCGTCAGATTCGGTTTACGGATAATGAAGAAATAAAGAAAATTGAAAGCGTTATAAAAACATATATTTTCGAGGCAATTGAGGTTGAAAAACAAGGTTTGGATGTGAAAATGAAAAAAACTTCTGATTTTGAAATGCCGAATGAATTTAAACAAGAATTGGAGAAAAATTCTGATTTGAAAAAAGCTTTCAATTTGTTAACTCCAGGTAGACAACGAGGATATCTTTTATATTTTTCTGGTGCAAAACAATCTAATACAAGATCAAACAGAATAGCAAAATTCACGGAAAAAATACTCAGTGGAAAAGGTTTAAATGACTAATTCATTATAGCTATTGATAAAGCCCAGCAGCCAACAACGGTTATCACAAATAACGGGTTTTATCGAAAAAGTGTAATTTAGTATCCTAAGTAAGAAAATAATTAAACCGACAAGTCCGCGTCCCTACTCCCGCAACTTGTGTTAACCGAGACCGTTGGCAAACATTTGAAAACAATTAAAACTAAATTGTAACATTTTACTTGGTATTGTATCTAAAGGATATAAATACAAAAAATTAAAAAATGTGTACAAAAAGAAAATCAAAATGGTTTCTGTTAATTTCAATTGGACTTTTAATAGTTGTAATTACAAATTCTAGTGAACATCTAAGTTCTTGGCATATTACAGATTTATTCAAAGGTATGTTAATGGGAACAGGAATTGGAATAGAAATTATTGGTTTAATTCTAATTAACAAAAAAAGAAGGCAAACGAAACAGCAATAAATTCTAATGGAAAATTTTTAAAAAAAGTTTGTAACAAGTTTTATTAAATCAGTTCTATGGATTTTGACGAAATTTATAAAATTTATTCGCCCAAAATCTTTCGTATTTGTCTTGGTTATTTTAACGATTATGACTTGGCAAAAGATATTACTCAAGAAACATTTATTTCAGTTTGGGAAAATCTCAAGAAATTTGAAAAGCGTTCTTCTATTGGAACTTGGATTTATAGAATAGCAACAAACAAGTGTTTGCGTCAAATTCAAAAAGAAAAATCTCATCCCACTTCGGAACTTCCTTCAACTTTAAAATATATAGAATCAGATTTTGAGAAAGAAGAAAAACTTTCAAGATTACAAAAATATATTTCAGAACTTCCGGAACTCGAAAAGATAATTATCACACTTTCATTAGAGGATATTCCACAAGAAAAAATTGCAGAAATTGTTGGTATTTCTCATTCTAATATTCGAGTAAAAGTTCATAGAATTAAAGCAAAACTGACTGATAAATTTAAAGAAAATGGATGATTTTGAAGATATAAAAAGACTTTGGAATTCTGAAAACACTTCGGAAATACCCAATGTAAAGGAAATACAAACCATTCTTAAGAAATACCAAAATAAGAAAAAGCGAAATGCTTTTTGGTTAACAGGTTTGTTTATTGCTTGTAGTATTAGTTTTCTATTGATTATTATTTTTCATAAGCCATTACTAAGGACAACTACATTTGGTGAGATATTAATTTCATTAGGTTTTTTACTAGGAATAATTCTAAAACTCAAAACGCTAAAAAAAATTTCAAAAGATGAATTGAAATCTAATAAAGACTATCTTGAATATTTAATTAAAAGCTCTCATCAGGAAAAGTCAAAAACAAATTGGCATTTAATTAATTCAGTTCTTTTTTTAGCAATCGGTTATGGGTTTTTTATTTATGAAGAACTTAGAGAGAATCAAACTCAATTGATTTTAAGTTACATTGGAATTACTCTTTTTACAGGAGCAATGTATTTTATTTTTAGACCTTTTGTAAAAAAAATCTCAAAGAATAATATTAAAAAAGTGATTAAAGAAATGGAAGATTCAAAATAAACTTACAATTCAAATTTCAATAATTAAAACGTTTGCCAACAACGGTTATCACAAATAACGGGTTGCATTTCAAAGAAAATAATTAAATTAACCAACAATTAAAACCTAAGCCGACAAGTTCGCATCCCTACTCCCGCAACTTGTGTTAACCGAGACCGTTGGGCACAATTAAAAAAAGATTATGGAAAATATTTATAGAAAATTAAAAGATCCTAGATTTTCAACTCATCTTTTTTCAAAAAAAGGAGGAAAAAATAGAGCTACAAAAGCTATAACTGAAATTTTTGAAAAAGTTATTATCGGAGGATATGATTTATCGGATACGAAGTGCGTTCTGCTAAATATTGCTTCAGGAAATGATGAAATAACCATTGACGAAATTGGAGAAATTAATGATGAAATTCAGAATAGAATTAAAGGTACGAATATCATAATGAGTGTACAGGAAAAGGACATTTCAAATGATATTGAGATTCAGATAATTATTACCAGTTTAGAATTTGATAATGAGAAAATTGAACCTGAAAAACTATTTGATCTAAACTTACACAGTACAACAACGCTTCCTTTGTATTTACTGGAAGACGAATATTCAAGTGATGAAATATCTGAAATGATATCATTCCTTTCTGATTTATATCAAGATATAGGCGGAGATGAACTAAAAATTAGAGGATTTCAATCAAAGCTTGTAAAAATTAACCTTGAACCAACCTTGTTTTAAAATGGAAGAGAGAGAGGAAAAAAGATTATTGAGAATTGATCTGGTTGGTAAAGATGAAAATTTGTTTGCCAACCTTAAAGGCAAACTAATCAAAATGGTGGATAAAGTTTTAGATTCTTCGTTAGACATTAGTTCTGATTTAACGGTAAAAGAAGAGTTGCAAAAATTTACTTCTTTAGGTCTAAATTATGCAGAATCAAAACTTAAGAAAGCGAGTATTGAAAATGACCAAATAATTACCGAAATCCAAGAGAAGCTTTCTTTAATTCAAAAAAATAAAGCTGAGGCAAGAAAAATCAATGCTACAGCTAGATCAATAGAATTTGACCAATCTTTAAAGGAGCTTACATTTACTCTAAAAATGACAAAAGTTATAATGTTGGGTGAAGGAAATGAAGAGGCTTTAGTTTTTACGAAACAAATTGATTTGTTTTTAGAAGTAATTAAAAGTCTAAATGAAATGAAAAGTATGAATTAACTGTGCCCAACAACGGTTATCACAAATAACGGGTTTTATCGAAAAAGTGTAATTTAGTATCCAAAGTAAGAAAGTACTTAAGCCGACAAGTTCGCATCCCTACTCCCGCAACTTGTGTTAACCGAGACCGTTGTGCGTCATTATCTATTATAATCAATATTTTAAATATTATTCTTATATGCTGAATCCAAAAGATATTATCGTTACTACAACTCCAACTTTAGAAGGTATAAAAATTATTAAATACCTGAAACCTATTTCCTCACACATTGTAGCGGGAACAAATTTATTTAGTGATTTTTTAGGTGGATTATCTGATGTTTTCGGTGGTCGTTCAGAATCTTATCAAAAACAACTTGGTTCAATTTACAATGAAGCAATAACTCGTATAAAATCAGCAGCGTATGAAAGTGGTGGAAACGGTGTAGTAGGTTTAAAAATAGATATTGATGAAATTTCCGGAAAAGGCAAATCGATGTTCATGATTACAGCTGTAGGAACATCAGTAATTTTTGAAAAACAATTAGATGCATCAATAACTCAAAACATCAACACCGACTTTTCTAAAATATCTTTTGAGCAAATTCAAAACTTGAAAAAGAAAAATGATATACTTAAGAAAATTGAATCCAAAGATTTAAAATTAAATCTTGAAATATGGAAGTTCATCATTGAAAATCAAGTGATAGATATTTATCCAGAATTACAAAAAAGAAATTCTGAATTTATAACAAATCCTTCTACTCATCCTGTGACTGTAGTTAATGAATTCAATGATAATTATAATATTTATTTAAATTCTTTACCAAGGGAAATTTGCGCTGAGTTGCTATTTGAAAGTATTCTTGAAACAGACGATATAAGTATTTTAAAAAATCTGATTGAGCGTATTAAAAATTTAAATTTATCAAACTATGATTTTATAACACAATTACTAAAGAATAATGAATTCGTAAAACAAAAAGTGGGATTAAAACTTGCGACCTTCAATAAACCATATTACGATAAAGCTGATATTCAACATTTAACCGAATTAGTAGAATTGATTCAAAATTCCTTTCCGGAACGTGGAGAAAAGACCTCAAAAAAACAGATGTTATCGTCTAAAGAAAAAGAAATTTGGATATGTAAATGCGGGAAGAGTAATAACTTAGAATATAAATATTGTAACGATTGTTATAATGATATATATGGTTTCAAAATGGATGAAACTAATCCGAAAATGGCTCAAGATATTATTGAAGAAAGAATAAGTTTAATTAAAGAAATAGTAAGATAACGTTCGCACAACAACGGTTAATCGCCAATAAGCGGCACCGTTAGTAAGAAAATAATTAACTTGATTAACAAACCAATACTAAGCCGACAAATCCGCGTTCCTTACTCCGCCAACTGGCGATAACCGAGACCGTTATATGGCATTTTTGCCGAACAAAAACAAGAATGTCGTAAGATTGTCACAATACTGACGTAACAATTAATTTGAGTTAAGAATATATTTGCTGAGTAATAATTAATAAACTAAAATGGACAATCAAAACTTAGCAAACAAGATTAAAGATCTGAGAAACCGAAAAGGATTTTCACAAGAAAATTTATCAGAAGAATCAAAATTAAGTCTTCGAACAATACAAAGAATAGAAAAAGGAGAATCAATTCCGAGAGGAGACACTTTGATCAAAATATCACAAGCTCTTGGAGTAACACCTGATGATTTATTAGAATGGGCAGAAATTGAAGATAAAGGATATTTAACGCTTCTAAATTTAAGTGCTTTAACTATTTTCATTCAACCCTTTTTAGGAATTATTATTCCATTGGTAATGTGGATTCTTAAAAGAGATAAAATTAAATTAGTTGACGATACAGGTAAGAAAATAATTAGTTTCCAAATAACCTGGACATTGGTTTTATTTATTGTGTTAATGATAGCATCAAAAGGATCATATTTACCACTCAATTTTATTGCTATTTATTCTTTTCCAATATTAATTACAGATTTTTCAATATTTAGTTTATTGATAATTTTACTCTACTTGTATAATTTAGTATTCATTATTATGAACGTAAGAATAAGTCAAAAAGGAATGATTAATAGATACTATCCTTCGATTCGAATTTTGAGGTAGAAAAACGCCACATAACAACGGTTATCACAAATAACGGGTTTTATCGAAAAAGTGTAATTTAGTATCCTAACAAGAAAACAATTAAACCGACAAGTCCGCATCCCTACTCCCGCAACTTGTGTTAACCGAGACCGTTAGCCCTAATATGAAAACAAGATTAATTTTTATAATTTTTACTTTTATTACTTTCAAAAGTTTTGCTTGTAGCTGCGATATTCCGAAACCAGCTATTGAATTTTATCAATCTGAGTTTGTATTTGAAGGAGTAGTGGTAAATAAGGTTTACGCTTCGGATTCATTAACTAATATTGTGACATTTGAGATAAGTAAACATTATAAAAAAGGAAGTAATCCTAAATATTTAGAATTTCAATTAAATTCAGAAGCAGAGGTTACAGGACTTTATTCATCTTGTTATTGGACTGCTAAAAAGGGAGAAAAATGGTTAGTTTACGCTAAAAAGATAAATGGAGAGTTACACTTTGATTTTTTTTGTTCAAATAGTAAACCGCTGGATGAATTAAAAATACACCCAAACGAACAAAAAGTTTTAGATAATGGAAATAATTTAGATTTAACTAAGTATAGATATAGATCGTATGATTCAAAACCAATAACCAATATAGATTCAATTTTAAGAAAGTATAAAAAGATAAAAATTGAACCTTCAAAAGGATTTGTTGGAATTTGGTTAGATATTGACGATCATGGTAATCTAGAGAAAGCAAATCTTACACCTAATAGAAAATTAGAATATGAAGAAATAGATACTATCTTTGGAATGAATAAGTACAAAAATGTCTACAGAGATCCAAATTCAGATTTAGAAAAAATAGCTTTACAAATAGCTCAAAAAATAAAAAAATGGGAGACATACTATTATCTAGATTTTGATAAACCCGTTAAATATAGAAAGGGGTTAAAAATTTATATTGATAAAGATTCGATTATCCAATTAGAATTTTAAGTATCATACTAGGGCTAACAACGGTTATCACAAATAACGGGTAGCATTTCAAAGAAAATAATCAAATTAACCAACAAATAAAGTCTAAGCCGACAAGTTCGTGTCCCTACTCCCGCAACTTGTGTTAACCGAGACCGTTGTGCGTCATTATCTATTAAAATTAATATTTCATAACACTTTCAAATATGCTTAATTCACAAAACATAATTGTTACAACTACTCCATCATTAGAAGGAATTAAAATTATTAATTATTTAAAACCTGTTTCATCGCATATTGTGGCAGGAACGAATTTATTCAATGACTTTTTAGGTGGGCTTTCTGATGTCTTTGGTGGTCGATCAGAATCCTATCAAAATCAATTGGGTTCAATTTATAATGAAGCAATTATTAGAATTAAATCCGCAGCTTATGAAATTGGAGGGAATGGTGTAGTTGGTCTTAAGATAGATATTGATGAAATATCAGGAAAAGGTAAATCCATGTTTATGATAACTGCTGTAGGAACTGCGGTTATTTTTGATAAAGAAAAAAAATCTAATTCTACCAACCTTCCTAAGACAGATTTTTCGAAAGTTTCATTTGAGACCATGCAAACTTTGAAAAAAAGAAATGAAATAATCAAAAATATTCAATCTGAAAATCTTGTTTTAAACGATGAAATTTGGAAATTCATAATAGAAAATAAAGTTGAAAATATTTATCCAGAATTAGAGAAACGCAATTCGGACTATATTACAAATTCAACTAAATACATACCAAATGAAATTAAAGAATTTAATAATAATTTTCGAATTTATTTAAATTCCTTACCAATTGAGATTACAACAAAATTACTTTACGAAAGTATTTTAAAAGAGCAAGATATCAGAGTTTTAAAATATTTGAATATAATAATTAAGGATTTACAATTATTAGATTACGATTATGTTTCAAAGTTATTAATCGATAAAGATTTCATGAAACAAAAGCTAGGATTAAAGATTGCAACTTATGATAAACCTTATTATGACGAAACCGATATTAATAATCTAAATAAATTGGTAGACTTAATTATTAAAACATTTTCCATGCGTGGAGAAAAAACAATTAAAAAACAATTGCTCACTTCTAAAGAAAAAGAAATTTGGATTTGCGATTGCGGAAAAAATAACAATTTAGAATATATTTATTGCAACGATTGTTACAACGATATTTACGGTTTTAAAAGAGATGAAACTAATCCGAAAATAGCACAACAAATTATTGAAGAAAAAATAAATATAATAGATGAAATTATAAGATAACGCCCGCACAACAACGGTTATCACAAATAACGGGAATTATCGAAAAAGTGTAATTTAGTATCCTAAGTAAGAAATTACTTAAACCGACAAGTTCGCATCCCTACTCCCGCAACTTGTGTTAACCGAGACCGTTATGCAATATTATGACTCGTCCTGAATAAAGGCTACATAATTCTAAACAGTTATGTACAAAAATGACAGAGTAACCAGACGTTACAGCG
>Ga0209309_10000118_pt1 | contig 106951 bp, 98 predicted proteins | sample COGITO_mtgs_1204_2_FD_184807 | JGI IMG/M metagenome (GOLD analysis project Ga0209309, IMG submission 184807) | Pelagic marine microbial communities from North Sea - COGITO_mtgs_120412 (SPAdes) (version 2) | ecosystem: Environmental > Aquatic > Marine > Epipelagic ... | reverse complement strand
CTGAAAAGCAACCTAAACTGCTTTTATGGTCAGGATCTAAAACTGCCCTAATAGAACTTGTTTATTCCTTATATGCAGATGGGGCACTAAATCATGGAAATGTTGAAATAAGTACGATCATATCGGCATTTGAAGATTTCTTCAATATTAAGCTTGATCAAGGGTACAAAACTTACTCTGAGATTAAAGCCAGAAAGGGTGAGAGAACAAAATATCTGAACCAATTAATTCTAAAATTGGAAAATAAGATGAGACGTGATGATGCTAAATAATTTTCGAATGAGATCGTAATTACGTTTTCAAGAAAGCTATCAATATTCTATTTTTTATAACACCTGCCATACTCTTTTTGATGTTAAATGAATCGCGCAGGCCTTATATTTCCTTTAAAATATATAACTGTTAAATTTTATCGTAACTCCGATACTCATTGGGATAAAACAACATCAAACTGATTCAAATTTGTAAAACGAAAGTCATATTAACCTAATCCCGTTGTTTTAAAATTTATAATCCGCAGCGGGGTTTTTAAAACCGTTTTACAATGCCAACATCAATTATTACAACAGACGATCTACGAGACTTCAAACTTGAACTACTCGAAGACATTAAAAAACTTATTACTAAACGAGCTTCAGTAAATTTAAAGCGCTATCTGAAATCCACCGAAGTTATGGAGGTACTTCAATTGAGCCCCGGCACTTTACAAAATCTAAGAATCAATGGTACACTTCCTTATTCGAAAATAGGTGGTATTATTTATTATGATTCTGAAGAGATTGATAAGCTAATGGATGAAAATCGTATTGATAACAAGTTTGATTAATTAGCGATGAATTATATTAAGCTACTGAATGCGGCTTTTGAAAAATTCTATTTTGATGATCGTTTAAATCCTACGCATATCAGTCTGTATATGGCTCTGTTCCAGGAATGGAACAGTAGCCGTTTTGCAGATGAATTTTACGTGAACCGCAGGGATTTAATGATCGCCTCAAAAATAGGTTCAAAATCCACCTACCATAGATGTATAACTGAATTACATTCCTGGGACTATCTATTCTATTTCCCTTCAAATAATCCGTACAAAGGAAGTAAAATTAAGATGGCCATTATTGGGATAAGTGAAGAACCGGATATGGGACAGTACGATCCCATTTTAGAACAGCTTGCGGAACAGTACCATCCCAGAAGTGTAAAGGTTGTGGAACAGCACCATCCCATAACTGAACAAGCTGTGGACTCGCACCGTCCCACTGGTGGACAAGCATTGGTATCTACTATAAACAATATCAAACAAGTAAATAATATAAAACAGCCAAAGGGCAGGCAGGCCGTTATTAATTTTTTTATTGAAAAAAGTTCTAATGCTGATGAAGGAAAAAAATTTTTTCGGCATTATCAAATTCGAAATTGGAAAACCAGCGATGGAAAAGAAATCCGAGATTGGCGTGCTTTGGCAATAAACTGGATGGATAGAACCGAATTATTAGCCGATGAAATTATACCAAATAAAAAACAAGCGTCCCAAATCAAGGACAACTTGCGAACCACAAAAAACAAAGATTATGGACAACCCCTCTAAAATTACAGAAGGTGGCGTGGAATATTCGCTTGGGAAATTTGATGGCAAATCTGTGCTTTATGACTTTTCAAAAATTTTAGTTTATCTGAATGCCAAAGGGAAACTTCTTTTTGGAGAACAATTTAAAATCCATAGAAAGGATAGAGCTATTTTAGTACAACTCACCTCGTACTTCATCAAGGACAAGGAGAATTGCAAAAAATTCGGTATCGATATAGAGAAAGGAATTTTACTTTCTGGACCCGTAGGTTGTGGTAAAACCAGTTTAATGAAATTACTGCGACACATCGTGCCATTACAGCGGCCTTACGAAATGATCCCCTGCCGGAATGTGACTTTCAGTTTTAATCATCTCGGTTTTAAAACCATTGAGGAATACGGAAATAGCAAAATATTCTGTTTTGACGATCTAGGCATAGAACCTTTTGGGAGATTTTATGGAAAAGACTTGAACGTTATGGGCGAAGTTCTTTTGTCACGATATGAGCTTTATCTTGAAACCAAGCATAATATAAAAACCCATGCAACCACTAATCTTGGTGCTGATGAGTTGGAAGAGAGATATGGCCATCGGGTTCGTAGCAGAATGCGGGAGTTGTTTAATTTGATTGCTTTTGATAAGTGTGCTGGGGATAAGAGAGTATAGTTTTTAAGATTAAAACTATTTTCAGTCAACAATAAAAAATTAAGTTAAAAATTTAATATATTTAAAATAACTACTCTTATATTAATGCTTATTAGGCTAACGCATATTTAACATTTAAATCTCAATTTGGTAAGTATGTATTTTTCTTTGATTTTGGCTTCAACTATGACTTCTATTGTGAAGCACCAATGATTTTACTTAATAGTAGTGAATATTATACTGAATTAAAACACTATGGATTGGCTTAGCGGATTACAGTTAAAAACTTTTTAAAATATATGTCAGGAAGATTACAATTAATAGAACAAAAATTATTGGCTATAGATAGTGCTGGATTTCAAAATCTATGTGATAGCTATTTATCCCTCAGAGAAGATGAATATTCAAGCTTTAATAGAAGTGGCAGTCAATTAGGCAAGAAAAAAACAATTGTTGGAACTCCTGATACATTCTTAAGATTAGCAGAAAACAAGCTAGCATACGTTGAATATACTACACAAGCTAGTGCTATTGTTTCTAAAGTAAGAGATGATATTGATAAGTGCCTCGATGAATCTAAGACTAATGTAAATCCTAAGCTTATTCATAAAATAATCGTATGCCTAAACAGTAAACTTTCTGTTGATGAAGAAACCCAAATTCAACAGTATGCACAGATTAAAAAAGTTTCATTAGAGTTAATTGGAATAGATACTCTAGCTTTAGAAATAATGTCAAAATATTTGTTGCTTTCCAGAGAGTTTTTAGGCATTTCAATGGATACTGGACAAATATTACCTTTTGGTAAGTTCATTCAAGAATATAATAATAAAGCGAATCAGTTATCAACACCAATAGATAACAAATTCTTCCATAGAAGTATAGAATTAGGACAAATTCATAAAGCTCTGTATTTTAAAGATTTACTTATTCTTTCGGGTGCTCCAGGTGTTGGTAAAACTAAAATCGGAATCGAGGCTATTCAGAATTTCACACAAGAGAACCCATCATTTGAATCATATGTAATCGCAAAAAAGGATGTAGATATATTTGAAGATTTAAAGATACAGATAAGACCAGATAAAGATTATATTTTATTGATTGATGATGCCAATAGACAACTTCCAAACCTGAGACAGATATTTGGAATATTCAAAGAAAATAGGACAGGTAAACTAAAGCTCGTTATTACAGTTAGAAACTATGCACTAGTTGATATAAGAAGCTGTAATATTGAATTTATCTCTGAAACTATCGATATACCAAAGTTTACTGATAAAGAAATCGTTGAGATTTTAAAAAGTGACTCATTCAAAATAATCAATCATAAATATCAAAAGAAGATTGTAGAAATAGCAGATGGTAATCCAAGATTAGCAATTATGGGTGCTCGAATTGCCCTTGAAAAAGAGTCTAAATTCTTGTTCGGCGATGTATCAGATTTATTTGAGACGTATTTCACAAGTTTTTCAATGGATTTCAACTTATTTGATAAGCCAGATCTTCTCAAGGCTTTAGGTTTAGTCTCGTTTTTCTTTACTATAGATAGAGAAAACAAGGAAGTTGTTGAAAGACTCCTCTCAATTTTCGAGATGGATTATTATGTTTTTAATGAAGCTATAGAAGAATTACATAAAAGAGAGTTAGTAGAGATTCAATACAATCATATTCGTATTTCTGAACAAGTAATGGCAACTTACTTTTTCTATATCGTTTTTATCAGAGATAATTGGTTGCCCTTTGAAAAACTATTGTTCAATTATTTTGAAACTCACAAATTTTCCTTTAAAGAAGCTATATACCCTGCCAATAATTCCTTCGGCTACGAAAATGTGATTTCTAAAATCAACCCTGCATTAAATAAATATATTGATGCGGTACAAAAAGAAGAAAACAAGCTAATAGATTTTTTAGATTTATTTTGGTTTTACAAGCCAGATGAAACATTAGCCTATTTTTTAAACAAAATCAGTTCAATTACTGAGCCTACAGAACCAATATATAATACACACTACGAAACAAATGATTTTGTCTATAAGAAAGAGCTAACCATAGACTATATATCCAGATTTTTTAGACATCAAACGGAAGAATTCATTCCAGCTATTCAGTTGGGTTTTGAATATATAAGAAAGAAACCTGAACATCTTCCTGAGTTCATTCGTAGAATTAGAGAAAATCTACTTTTTGATGAACCCGATGAAAGATATGGCTATCAAAGACAAGCACTTTTTATTCAACATATAAAAGACAATGTTGAAAGTGAAAAGGTGCATTATTCAATTGCATTCTTCGCAATAGCGGATAGCTTTTTAAAGCACTCACATCATATGACTCACGGAGGTAGAAAAAATACAATTTCTTTCTACGATTACCCTTTACCGGCAACAAATGAAATAAAGAAAATAAGAACTATTATATGGAAAACATTATTTTCATTACTAGGTAATTATAGAAATAAAGTCATTAGTACAATTAATAAATACAAACCAGATTATAGAGAAAGAAATTGTGAGATTTTGGATTTCGACTTAACACTATTAGTACCATTTGTAAAAGAGAAATTCTCTCCATATTCATTCAATGAAACTTATGTGGCAAATAGACTTATTGCATCTCTTAAAAGAGAGAAGAAAATAACCAATATGACCTATTTGGACTTAATTCCAATATTTGATACGCAAGAGTATCGTGATTATAAAAAGTTGGATTGGAACAGGTTTAGAGATAAGGAAGAATATGAGTTTGATAATTGGCAAGAATATGAAAAAATAAAAAGCGATGATTTGAAGGAAAATTTCAAGTTTAAGTCTAAAAAAGATTTTGATGCTTTTTTAAAAACTATTGATAATTTTCAAAGCGTAAAAGATAGTACACATTCTCAAATCGAAAATTCAATTGAGGTAGTGCTTTCTGAAAATTTTGATCAAGACCCTGATCGTGGGCTAACCTTTTTAGAGGCCTATTTGAATAAAAATTATGATATTCGACACTTATATAAAACTATTTCTATTATTGTTAATCACTCTGAAGAAGATGCTTTAAAATTATGGGAAATACTAGATAATTGGGATAACGAAAAATCTATCAATTGGAAACTTGATTTTTTTAACCGATTGCCTAATGAATTTGTGAATGATGCATATTTTGAAAGACTTATTACTACCATTAATTCACTAACTGGTTTCGTTTATCTATATATTGACCAGTATGTTAAGTTTTCTACAAAGAATAGAAATGCGGCTAAGGAAATTATGAGTATTGTTCATTACAAAATTAAAACGGAATCACAGAAAATCAGAATATCCGAATATCCGTTTAAAGATGCATTGGGGTTATTTGAGAATGATTATACTTTAATTAAGGAATCTTATTTACAACAATTTGAATTATCAAAATCATCAATTTCTTTTGATTATCAGATGAAAGGATTTGCTAACATCTATAAAACCCATAAAGAATTTTTATATGACTTTTTCGCATATTTTTATTCAGAGTATGATGCACATAGAGATAATAAAGACCTTAATCTATCATTTATATGGGATTATCCGGAAAGAATGAATGAAATAGAAAAAGTAATTGATTTTCTAACGAATAAGGATGTTTACTTTGGTCTAGGTGGTCACTCTGTCTCTATACTCTTTAATGATTTAGATGAAATACAGCTAAATAATGCTTTTATCTTTTTAAAAGATATGATTAAAAAAAACCATACAAACAGAACCTATATTGAAGTGATTTTCGATACTATTAGAACAAATTTGCAGATAAAACACGATGAGCTGTTCTTATATTATTTGAGTATTAACAATGATGTAGAGTTTTTCAAGACAATAGATTGGGTTGGTAATCCAGGAGTGCAAATGGGAGATGTTATTTGGGGAGAATTACACGCTAAAAGATGGGAGAAAGTACTTAATATTTTAAACACTTCACAGGACCAATTAAATTTTATACCTATTAAAAGTTTTTTAAAGAAGCGTATACAATCTGAGTACAATAGTGCTGAATCAGAAAGAATGAGGAATTTTATTATACCAGATAGAAGATAGTCTTTATTTTTTTTGTCTTCTTAAACCATAAAACTATCATTGTACCTAAAAGACGAAATAGATCGATCAAACTCTGTACTAATTCATTAAAAAATTCTTTCATAATTAATTATTTAATCAGTTATACAATCCCTTAAAATGGCCAACGCCATAGCCCTGATATTTTTGGGCTTTAAGAAATAGTCAGCTTCATCGAGATTCGTAAGAAAGCCCATTTCTAAAAGTATTCCTGGGCAAAATGCTACAGTTTCCCTTAGCACCTGAAAATTCCCAAACTTTACACCCCTACTTTCAAATCCCAAATCTTTATTAAACGTCTCTTGCAATTTAAAAGCCATCCAAGTGGCTTCTTTTGAATATTGTGAAATAGCTTTTGCTATATAAACTTCAATTCCTCTAGCGTTCGGATTATCGGAATGATTGCAGTGCAAGGAAACAAATAGATCCGCATCTAGAGATTTAGCCAGTTTACTTCTATCAGACAATGAAATAAGAGTATCGCTATATCTTGTCAAATAAATATCCAACGGGTTCTCTAATTCATCATTCATCTTCAGAATCTCATTTGTAATAGCTTGAACCACATCCTTTTCCTTCGTGCCATTTATCCCGATTGCACCAGAATCTTTTCCACCGTGTCCCACGTCAATTACAATTCGTTTTTGGATACTCGTTTCCTGTCCAAAAATGAAGCACATTTTTAAGAGCAAAATCGCAAAACTGACGTTTTTAAGCACTTTTTTCATTTTCAATTTTTGGGTTATCAACAACTTCCTTTTTAAAATCCATAAAATTTGACACCAAATATTAACAACGTAATTCAAATAAAATCAAATAATATTTTATTCACAAATACTTGATTATCAGTTATTTATAATCAAATATATGTAAATTTCTAATAACGAAAATGAATCAAAAATCTAAACTTTTCCGTTATGAAAAAATCAAATTATTTAGTAGTAATAATTACACTTATCTCCACATCTCTTTTTGCACAAATAGGTGGAATTGAGAATTCGGTTAATGATGTATCAAACACAATTCGAACAATTTTTCCAATCATTCTAGGGGTCATCTTTCTTGTTGGTTTCTTATTTAACGCAGGACACTTCTTTGGCGAGAATGCAGATTTAAAAAAAGGAATTACCCGTGTACTCGTATTTGTACTAATAGCGGGAGCTGTGGTTGGCATCTTTACATATCTAATTGGAATCGTAGTATAAGCCTCTAAAAGGCATTTTAAAACAATCAGTACTTATGAAAAAGTTCGAGTTCTATAGAAATATTAGAAAAAAGGCAGTCATTTTTGGGTTACCCATTTCCCTGTTTGCCCTAATGATGATGTCCATACTAGGATCACTTATGATTATCATTTTTTCATTCAGTTTCGGGATAATTATAGGCATCTTAATATTTAATACTGCGCTTTACATTGCACTGACCCGAATCACAAACAATCCACAACTGTTTGAGATAGCGAACGCCTTTCCGAAAATCATCAGTAACAAAAGAAATTCAGGCTTTGATTATGAACAAGATTAACATTTCAGCATACAGACCCATTGCAGATATTCAAGACAATATCATTTTTGCTAATAATGGCAATGTGGTCTTGTGTTATAAAGGAGATCTGCCAGAAATCTATTCTTTATCTGAAAAGGATTTGGAAGATATACACGGTGCCTGGTTTCAAGCTTTGAAGTCGTTGCCTGTGGGAACCGTGGTTCATAAACAGGATATCTACCTCAAAAAATTATATTCCTCAGAAAAACTTCCGAACAACACCTTTTTGGAAAAAGCCACACATGAGCATTTTAAAGGCCGCGAGTTTATTGAACACAAATGTTATTTGTTCTTCATCTTAACCAAGAATAAAGCACTCAATAATTCTAAATACGTCAATCCTTTTCGAAAAATTTCAAAGGAAATTGTACAGAAACTGGATGATAACATTAAAAGTTTCGCCAACTCGATACACGATTCTGTTTCCTTTATAAATAACAGCCGGAAAGTGTCTCTCACCCCATTAAACGAGAAAGAAATTGTAGGTCTCACAGATACCTATTTCAATGGATTTAATGAAGGCTGTGATACTGATATTTTACTGGATAATAAAAGCGTCAATATTGGCGAAAACCATTTTGATGCCCTTGCCATCAATAGCGAACTGTGCTTTGGCGAAAGTGTACAGAGTAGCAAGACCAATGAGAAATTCACTTCAGACGATTTTGTGTTTCACCAAGGGTTTATTGATGGCTTAGGGCTTACGCTTAAAGAAAATCATATTGTCAACCAAATTCTATATCTCGATGACAAGCATAAGTGGCGTAAGCTGCTCGATAAGAAAATTGAAGAACTCAGCAAGAGTTCAAACTTCGGTTCACAAAACAAGGTGGTGCTTGGAAAGATTCAGCATATCCTTGACCAAATCAATGCAGATGACAATTCCAGAATTATCCGTGGACATCTCAACGTTGTATATTGGGCAAAGGAAACTAAAGAGTTAGACAAAATAACTTCAAAAATAAAAACTGAATTTAAGGAACTTGATATCATTCCCTACTACCCAAGAGGAGAAGAACGCAAAAATTATATACTAAACAGCTACTGCTGTTTCTCATCCAATTTCTCAAATAACGATTTGTACGTAACCGATTTAAAACATGCACTTTGTCTATTTGTCAACAACACCAATTATAAATCAGATACAACCGGCATCATTTTTAACGACCGTGAACATAACATTCCCGTATTAAAGGATGTTTGGGATGAGCGTAAAAAACGTATCAAGGCTAGAAACTTTGCCATCTTCGCTCCAACAGGCGAGGGCAAATCTTTTTTAGCTAATAACATTCTACGTCAATATTTTGAGAGTGGAGTTCGCTTGGTTATTATCGATTTGGGTGGTTCCTATACCAAATTCGCTAAGCTCTATCCGGAACAATATACTGTATTGCGTTACGAGAGCGGAAAGAATCTGGGTATCAATCCATTTTACATCAGCGATCTTACAGATTTAAATCCAGAGCGACTCGAAGATTTATCGGTCTTTCTTTTTGAACTCTTTGCTTCAGATTTGAAAATAACAAAAGCCCATTCGGTTTCCGTTAAAAAAATCCTGCGCTATTATTATGTTAGTACTTCTGTAAATCATTCTTTGGAAGGTTTCTACAACTTCATCGAGACCAATCAGGATGATCTACTAAATAGCCTAAAAATTCATCCTGACTATTTCAATGTAACAAGTTTCTTGCACGTAATGTCGGAGTATGTAGGCGATGGTCTATATAGTTTTCTTTTTGAGGTCAGCCAAGACCAGACATATAAAATCGAAGATAAGCGATTGATCGTTTTTGAACTGGACGAAGTGAAAGACAACAAGGAGATATTATCTGTAATGTTGAAGCTGATTAAGTCAGCCATCCAAAGAACAATTTGGAAAAACCTAGACGAAAAAGGCATCATCCTATTCGATGAGTTTGCCAAACAGTTGAAGTTTGAAAATGTATTGGAAAGCGTAGAATTTTATTATCAAGCTATTCGTAAGCAAAATGGTGCCATTGGTATCATCTTACAATCTATCAATCAGTTACCTAACAATACCACTTCGGCAAGCATTCTGGAAAATACACAGGTACTCTATAGCCTTAATAATGAAAAAGGCTATTCGGAACTGGTCAAAAGGCTCAACCTCTCAATCCACGACTTGAATCAATTAAAGTCAATTAAAAACAATCTTTCCGGTCAAAGGAAGTACACCGAAATGTTCATCAAGATTGGAAAGGAAAGCAACATTTTTAGGCTTGAAGTTCCGAAAGAAGTCTATGCCGCTTACCTGACGGACGGAGAGGAAAACGAAGCCATAATGGCCATTTATAAAAGAACCCAGAACATGGAACAAGCAATAATAGAATTCATCTCTAAAACATAATCTTATGAAGACTAAAATCAAAACAATCTTATTAGGACTAATTCTTATGATTTCCCAATTATTGCCTGCACGCGCTGCGTGCCAGGGAATGCCTACTTATGACAATACCAATTTTATAAGCCTGGTAAAACAACTCATAGAATCAGGGAAGCAAACTGCAAATATTATCAAGACTGTTCAGTTCTTAAAAACCCAACAAGAAAATATAGAAAAGGTCAACGATGTGGTTAGGCAATTAAATGCTGTTCGCGAAATAGGAAGAAACAACCAACGTCTTATCCAGATGATGCAAAACGATTTAAGGGATATTCTTGATAGTCCTTATATCAAACTCGATGAAGTGGCCAGAGTTTCGGAATCGTTTACTGCCATTGTAGAAAATTCTATAGAAACAATGGACTTCATCGATGAAATATTATCCAGTGATTATCTAAAAATGAGCGATGCCGAACGTGCTGATATCCTTAAACAAAAAGAACTGGAATCAAAGGAAATGGTTTCCAATATCAAAGTCAAGACCAAACGATACATGGATATTATTTCCTTTAGAAAAATGCAGGATAAAATTAATTATCGTGAAACTGATTTTTAGAAAATGGCTGCAACTATTATTTTAGGAATAGGACTGGAATATATTGATACGGTATTCCAGACCATACAGGACAGCAGCTTCTCGCAATATACTGTTGCCGGAATGAAAACGCTTGCTGTGCTGTTTTTTCTGGTTAATATTCTTAAAAAATATAACGAAGGTATTTCTGATAAGGACGGATATACCTGGGGATTGACTCCAGGGGAACTTGCTAAAAATTTTGCGGTAGTACTATTGGTTATTTTTTCAACACAGATTTTAGGATTCTTCGATAGCATTCTAGTTTCCATAGAAGCCCAATATCGCGGCACAGCACCTGCTCTTATGCCTTTGCAAATGCAGGATATTCCTATTGAAGAGGATGTTAATCTCATAGATGTTGCAAAAAATGCTATGACATTGCTTTATGAAGCTTTGGTAACCCCTCTCTATGGATTTAAAATTTTCGCATTCATATTTAGTGTCATACTTTGGATTTTGGATCTTTTCATATATCCTCTATTCTTGGCAGAACGGTTCTTTCTTTTAGGAATTATGCAAGCTTTTTTTCCTTTGGTATTAAGTTTAGCGGTATTTGAAAAATTTCGCTCGCTGGCCTATACCTTTTTTAAATTGTATGCCGCGGTTTATATGCTTGTACCTGCCTTCTTTCTGGTCAATGTATTTATCAATGCTCTCTATACAGAAATCAATACAAATTTCTGGAACAACTTATTCGGAACCGATGCTGGTCAAGGCTTTTTTGCGCCTGTGATACAACTCGGTTCAGTAGGTTTTATCGTTTTCTTAAAATTCAAATTGTACAGACGTGCAACATCTTTTACGCTCAGATTATTCACCAACTAATTCCAATCAAAATGAAAGCACCATATAACAACATTTACAACATCTTAAAATTAAACCGATTCATCGTGTTCTCGGTTGTGATTTTTGCTTTTTTATTTAGCATATTTTCATTATGGATGGCATTTAGCACGAATAAAAAGGCCCTGAATAGTGCTTTTGCGATCAATACAGATGGCAGTATTATTCCGCTAAAACTCATTACCCAAAAAGAGAATTTCAGGGTGGAAGCTTTGGCGCATTTAGAGTTGTTTCATACCTATTTCTATAATATCGATGCGAGTAACTATGAACGCAGTTTGGAAAAAGCGCTTTGGTTGGGTAACAGTTCTGTAGATAATCTATACCGACAGAAAAAAGCGGATGGTGTTTATAATCGTCTATTGCAATATTCATTGGTCCAGAAGGTACAAAGTATCGATTCAAGGCTAACCGAAAGTAATGGCTCATACAGTTTCACAACCACAACTATTTTCGAAATAAATAGAGGTTCTATAATAGACACCTACGAACTGGTTTCCACAGGAAGCCTAATTATGGTTGACCGAAACTTCCCCAACAATCCGCACGGATTATTGATTACAGACTATTTCGAAAATACCTTAAAAAAATTAAACAATGAAAATTGAGCCGATAATCGGCATTTTAAAACACACGATTATGAAAATAGAAAAAAATAAAATTGTATTCGCAGCGGTACTAGCTGTAATTTTTTTGTTTCTGATTTCCTATTCCCTGATGGTAATGGGCGATGATGAAAGTAAAAATGAAAACCTTAAGCAGACCTTGGTACCCAATTTAGAAGAAAACCAAAAAGAGTACGATTCTAAATTAGATGCTATCAATGATTTAAAGGAAGTCCGTGAGAACAATGCGCCGAGTATTTACGATGAAAAACTGATTGATTCCCTTGGTTATTATGATCCAGATCTGCCGGAACGGGAAAAGGAACGCATCGTGGATAGCATTTATTCCGCTGGGAAAATCAAATATTCTGAATCGACCTATCAGAATCTTGGGGAAAGAAAAGTAGCACACAAAAAAATTCAAAAAATAAATCCCCAAGAAATAAAACGAGAACAGAAGATTCAAGCCAAGGAAATGGGTCTGGAACATCAACTGTTCTTTGCCTCCTCGCCCAAACCCAACGACATTATAATTATCGGGAATACAGATGAAATAATATATGTAGTAGTCGATGGCGATCAAGTTGTTAAAGAAAATAGCCGACTGAGAATGCGACTTTCAAAAGCAGCAATGATTAACAACAAGCAAATGCCAAAAAACACTCCTGTTTTTGGATTTATCAGTTTTCAACCCAATCGTGCTTTAGTAGAAATCGAGAATATCAAACATCATCCAACGAAGCTCAAAGCCTTCGATTTGCAGGATGGTAGTGAAGGTATCTATATTGAAAACAATTTTCGGGCAGAGGCTACCAACGAAGTACTGGATGATATTATAGGTGATATTAATATTCCGAGTATCCCGCAAGTGGGAGGAATCACAAAAGTACTAAAACGCAATAACCGAAGTCTGAAAGTGACCGTACTTAACAATTACCAACTTATTCTAAAACCAAAATTATGAGGCCCATAATGGGCATTTAAAAACGCACTCTTATGAAAAACTATATCCTCATTTCGGCTCTTATTGTTCCTTTAGCTTTCGCAAAAGTGAACGCACAGACAACAATAGTCCTCGACACCATTTATGCCAACGACACCCAAAATGTGGCAATGTTTTTCCCTGAACCTATATGCCAAGGCATAACTGGTGCAGAGAATTTTGTATTTACCTACAATCGTGAAAAAGAACAGTATTTTGGACTTCTTCAGGCAAAGCCTGGCAAAGAAAGTAATCTTCTGGTAGTCAATAGAAATGGTTCAATTTTTTCGTATATCGTAAGATATAAAAAACAGCTATCTAAACTCAATTATTTCATTCCACTATCCAAAAGTATCGGGAATGAGAAACCAATTAAAGTCGATTCGATTCTTGGTGAATCCTCTGAAGAACTTGTAGATAATAGGACTTATTATTACCAAGAATTCTGCTCATATCTTTTCAATAGAAAACAGCGCATAGGTCGAATTAAGAAACGAAACGAAAGTATTGTTTTGAGTGTTGAGAATATTGTTTTTAATAAGGAAGAGCTCTACTTCGTTATTCAGATTGAGAATAATTCTACTTTGGATTACAATTTGAATTTCTTGAACCTTTCAATTGAAACAAGACAAAAAGGGAAAAGAAAATCGTTACAACGCTTGTATCAAGAACCGACTTACAAACACAATCTGCCTTCAAAAATTGCAGAAGGCGAAACGGTTCGGTTCATTTATGTATTGCCCAAATTTTCGTTATCAAATGACCATAGGGCAATTTTAGAATTGAATGAAAAGAATGGGGAACGTAATATAGAACTGAAAATATCGCATAGATATGTCAATAACCCAAATTAATGGTGTTTGGAAAAGTTCGGCATTTATTCCTTTCTATTAATGTTTGCCGCTTGCGTCGAACAACAATTGTCACACACAGATTCAGCCAAAATAGTTGTAGAAAATTTATGGTTAAGATATCAACAGCTTAAAGAAACACATCATAGCAGGCTACAACCGACTTGGTTCAATTCAGAACCTCGTTTCTGGGAAAAGAAAACTTTAAATTTTGAAGTGCTTGACGGAACTGTTGAAGGCGATACTGGGTGGGTATAGTTCACTGCTTGCTGTAATACAAGACCAGAGACTTTTAAACTGGTAGAAGAAAATGGCAATTTGAAGGTTACGCAAAAAGGATTGAGGAAAAAAGGCCTTTTTAATTTTGGTTTGACACCATCAAACATATACTTTTCTTGGTCTTTTTTCCTTTGTAGGTATTACCAACACAGTGGAAATTGAAGCTTTTTAGAATGTGATACATTGGATTTTTTTCGTTGTATTCTGTTGTGGCAAATGCAGTCTGGTTTTTAATTTCATTTAATAATAGCTTCGTAATATATTTTCCTATTCCCAATCCTTGAAAGTTAGCTTTCATTTTATCTTTGTCAACAAATAAATAACCTAACTCATAATTGTAATTTTCTTTAATTTCGGGAATCTTGGCGTAATCAAATGGGGATTTATACACTTGCTTCAAAGCGCCAATACCTATTGCATTTCCGTTTATTTTTACCAAACAAATTTTGAAACATTGTTCGGCTTTTCCTTCTGAAGAATCTACTTGACCCTGTTTGTCCAAGAGAACTCTAAACTGTCTGATTTCCTCTTTAGTTAAGTCTTTAGATGATTTTACGAGGTATTCAATTTTCATTACTTAATATCTTTAAATGGGTTTTTATCCCCTGAGCCATCTTCAGCCATATTAAACCTTACATCTAGAAATTCCCTTATCGCATCAAAATTTGGATATTTGGATGGATTAGCCAAACCGAAAAATTCAAGTATTAAAATCATTGTGTTTTTTATTTGTAATCTAAATTCTGGTGTTGTGAATGCATCCATTGGAAACTTTACTCGGAAATCTGCTTCATCAAGCTGTCGTATTTCATTAAATAATTCTCTAAATTGCTCTTCATCCTGTTGGGGTAATTCTTTTAATTTTAGTCGTGCTTTATAGTCAAGTATAAAGTTTGTTATTGCCAAAAAGATATGCCAATCCTGCCATCCTACATTTCGAAGTGACTTTAAAAGTGCAACAAATTCTGGATTCTCAACAAGTTCTTCTATTGTTAAATAAACATTTTTATTTAATCTTTCGAATTGGAGATCAATTTGTTTAATTGAATCCTCTCGATTGTAAAGAACACTTAATTTGTTTTCCCATTCCATAACCTCATTGGTTTTTGGTAAAGTGATATTCGGGATGGATACGGCTTGAAAATTTTGGCGTTGCAAAGTATCAAAATTTGGTCGTTTGAAAACATAGCGATACATTCTTTGATAAAGTCCTTGAAGTTGTGTTTTTCCAGCCAAATCCGATTCTTTGAAAAGAGAATCAAAGAATGCGTCAAATTCATCAAATGGCAAAAGGCTTAAGTTGCTTACTATGCTTCTAATGGCGGTAACGCAACTTGAAGTATTCATATTAATCTCTGTTGGATTCTGACTATCTAAATGTCTTACCCAAGCTTTCCAGATAATCGATTCGTTGGATGGCTCTTGGGCAGGACCTTTAAAATCTCTTGAAGTTTCAAGTTGTATTTCCACTTTTCCTCGAATTAAGTGAAAATCATATTTTGACAATGCGATTTCTGCCAAAACTATTTGCGCTATTCCACAAAACTCTTCTGACTGTGGTGTCATTTCGTAGGTATTTTCGAAAGATATTGTCCATTCAATTCCCAATGCATTAAAGTTAACTTTTCTTGTCTTTCCCAAATCGTTAAGTGGAACATCCGTCAATTCTCGTTCAATAGCTGGTATTAATGTTTGATAGGTCGGATGGCTTTCTTCAAATATTTGTAATGAAGGCTTTATAAATTTCTCGCCCAATACTCCTAAATTATTTATTTGATGCTCCATCATAACCTTTAATTCAGGTGCTATTTTAGGTGACACGTGGATTATAAATGCCAAGTCAGCCATTATTTTAAAAGGCATTTCTTCCAACTCTGGATTCAAAGGTGTTCCTTTAAACTCATTTCTTGCACTCATATAATCTGTAAAAGAAACAATGGCATTCATCCAAGAACCCTGTTTAAAATCGGCGTAAAACATAATGCCAAATGCATCTGCAATTCTTTTAAGCAACTTTCTATCTCCTTTGTGAATGCTTACCCAAGCAGCACCAAGAGCATAATATTTAGCAGCTAAATTCATTCCTATTCCCGAATAAAGCTGTGCTATATTAATAAGTGCTAAAACGTAACCTTCAAAACTTTCTTGATTATTAAATTTATTTTTGGCTTTATGAAATGAATCCAGTGCTTTTAATGATAGCTTTGGGATATCACTATTTAAGTATTTAATTCCTCGTTCCAAATCGTCTTTTGCTGATCTAAACTTACCGCTTCTAACTTCTACAATTGGATTTAATTTTTCTGTAAACTCTATAACAGCATCAATTAAATCAGAATTTCCTTCAGCGTCGGTTTCTATGAGAAGCTCTACATAATCAATCAGTCTATTACTTAATTGGGAAACATTGTAATATTCAGCTTTATCTATTTTTTTTAGAATTTTTTCCAAAGGATCCAAAACTTCTTGAACATTTTTATCCTGCGTTTCTCTGCTCGAATTGAGAAACAGATAATGAGTTCCCAGATTTTCAAGTAAATAGCAAATCTCATTGGGATCTTGTGCTAGTTCAATTCTGGAATTAAGGGTGTCACGCATTTTATCGAACCAATCCTGCACTTCTGGACCTGTGAGATTCGTTTTGTCCATAAAACCTGCTGCAACAGCGATATTCATTAAACTTTGAGCATCTTCGAATTCCTTACCTGTTTTAAACGAATCAAAATCCTCAAAATAGAACCTGAAATAGTTTTCTTTGCCCTTCAAATTTCCCTCTGGAATTTCACGGATATCAAGAGGACGGAAAAGAAGCCACAAATACTCATATACTGCTGTCCTTTTAACATCAGCATCTATTCCCTCTTTAGCAATATAGAGTTCCATTATTTTAAGCCATTGTTCTTTGTGCTTACTAAAATGCTTAGTTATTCTGCAATGTCGTATCCCGTCAATTGCTTCGTAAAATTCTCCAATAACCACACATTCTATCTTATCAACATCCTTCCATCTATTATATACTTCCCAATACCACTTGTCCGCTTCATTTGATGACTTCAAGAGAAGTTGATTCAATTCTTCAGATGTGAGCTTTTTATCTGCGATATCTGATTGGGTAGCCTTATCCCAAACGAATGTGTGAAGTTCTCCAAATATAGAAGGTAGATTGTCCCTGTCTATATGAAATGGTAATTCCAATATCAATTCTTCAATCGATGTTCTTAATTGGACAAACTCATCATCCGCCTTTACATCTTTGAATTCCCATTTTATTTGTTTTATAAAATCGACCCAATCAGATTCTTCCAAAGATTTAAAAATTGATAATGCTTCTTGCACAAAGGCGTATTTACCATTCTCATCTATAGCTTTTGCCTGCTTTTCAATATTAATTGTAACTATTTCCTTTACCTTAAGGGCACATTGGCGAGCCAAATCCTCACTTAAATCACCTTGATGCTTATTCCAATTTCGAAGAAGCTCTGCATCGTTCCCTTCACGATTCTGTGCAACCGAAGTATTTGCTTCAAAAACAAACTCCTTTTCAAGAAATTTGTAATCTGTTTTAACGTGAAGCATAAAAAAATGTGCAATACATTTCTGTATTTCCTCACTACTAAAAGAAAAGTTTCTGGAATACAGTTTTATTTGCCGAAATTTTGCGGTTTTTAAATCTTCGTTCAATTGAAAAATATCTTCTTCAAAATCACAATACATATGGTCATCAACATCAAGGCTGTAATTTTCAATCCAAGTTTTGACGGTTTTTAGAACCTGATAGTGATACCCTCTTAAAGATGCTGTTGCATCTGTATTCTTTGAGAAGATATGAAGTTTATTAATATTCAATGGTTTATCAATTTATGTTAGTGCTTTTCGATAGATGAAAATTAAATTTTCCAGTCTATACTTTTCAATCTTTTTCCAATAGTTAATAAAGATTGTAGCACATCCTTTTCATTAGGAAGATTTCCAGTTAGTAACTCCTTAAAAGAGCCAGCATAAGTTTTGCTCAAAATTTTCCAAACTTTTTCGGTTTCGCTGAAAAATAAAGATTCTGATGGATGTTTGGACAACCATTCCTTATCGTTGGGTAAGGCTTTGTCATCATCGTTTCCTACTTGTATTAGCATTGTTTCAAAATTATTTGATTCTAAAAACGTTTTTATTGACTTTTCCTTTAGCATTTGATGCAAATCGTAGGTATGACGGACTTTATTAGTCAAATCCTCTAAAGGGTGCTCGGTATATGAAAATCTGATGAGGCTTATTATTTTTTCACAAAAAGTACGCTCGATGGAAAGAGCAGTCACATCAAAAGGTTCTAATTCATAGAATCTAATTAAGTCGGTATTATTGGTTGCTGCAATAAATTCTACAATCATAGTTTGTATTTTCACCTTTTTGGATGGATGTGAATTTCCCAAACTTGAAACTTCCAATACAATTTGGTCGCGAATTTGGCCATAAGAGCCTTTTACTCCAACTTTTTCATATTCATAGACAAGTTTTCTAATTTTCCCCATCTTATTTTCCAAAAGATGTCCGGGAACATAATTAAGCGGTTGTTTAACTGCTTCTGTAACCGTTTTTAATTTTTTCTTAAGTAGATTTCCGGATTCGACCTCGTCCTGTATGACCACCAAATCTATATCTTCCGAAAATCGTTCTATAATTCCATAACATTTAGAAAGGGATGTCCCACCTTTAAAAACCGCAATATCTTTAGCGCTTTTATCTGTAAATATTTGCTTTAGGGCATAGGTCACCCAATAATCCTTTTCAATATATATTTCTGAAATTCCAAGATGTTCCGAAGTGGCGACAATGGCACCTTCAAAGGCATTTTTATAGTGGTGTAATTTCATTAAGTGATGTTCCAGTTTGTGACGGCAGGCAATGTTTTTTCGGAAATTCCAAATTCATAACTGCTTAAATAATTAATGGTTTCTTTAAGTGATTTACTCAATTGGTCAAGTGAAAGGGTTTCAAGAATTGCTCCCAACAAAGCTCTAACTTTTGGAGGGTATGCTTTTGCAAAACTGGTCAACTTGTCTTTATCTGCATCGGAAAGGTTATCAATCTTTTCCTTTAAAAAATCAATACCTTTCTTTTCATCCATATCTGGAATGTTCTTAAAATCCTTCATTACGTCCAAGAGTTGTAATAAAGGCACATTCTTTTTTGTAACAGGAACATAGCTCTTGGCAGGCTTTATTACCAGGCTTCCAATTTTTGTCTTTATCTCTTTATCCTTACTTGCCAATCTCACAACGTTAGGAACCTGGGTGGTCAAGCCAAGTTGGTTATATAATCGAACACCGGTTACATAAGCAATCTGTTTATCGTTGTCAAATAGGTATTTTTTAAGCAATACATCTTCTCTTGGCTTTAGTTCTCCAAAAACAGTTTGCTTGGGTTTATAATACATCCCATTTTTATATCTCTTAATAACTCCATTAGCAACCATTCGACTTAAAGCTTTGGCAGCAGCAGAAAATTCACTTTGAGGAATAGACAAAGTATCGTATGTAAATACTTCTCCTGTATCTATACGAGTAACTTTATTTTTTATGGATGTTGTTATATTCATAGTTCTAATTGTACAAAGATACTCATTTCAATAATATATGTCAAGTTTTTTCCGATATTTACTTGACTAAAAGAAATACAACTATTCTAATATTAGATTTAGTCTATATTTGATGTGCTATTTAAAAATAGACCTAGCTTCCTCATAAATTCTCTCAAAATTCGCCGCTAAATCAGCCTTATTAAATTCCTTTGTTTTCTCTGGAAGCCCCCTATGAATTTTCTTTAATCTAAACTGTACCCTTTTATCCTTTCCATCAGCATAAATAATAAACTCCCCTTGCTTCAACCGAAAGAAAACATCAGCCCTAATCTTTGGAATTTCCTTTTCCCCGGTTGTGACGCGCGTATCAAAATCTAGGTTATAACCTCGACTTACACTTTTTGTTGGATCTTTAACGATTTCAAAGAATCGTTCGTAATATTTTGCGGTATCCGGATCGTTCACCTTACCGAAAAACTGATAAGAAAGATTGCTTAGAATTGCCTTGCTAGCTTTGTCACCATACATTATATCGTTCTGAATCTTGTCTTGCATCACATAAATTGTTGCGATGTTATAACTTCGCAATGTTGCCGGAATACGGTGCATATTCAATAAACGTATGGTGGGTGCTTCTTCCATCAATAAAAAAGACGGTCTTTGACCGCGTACGCTCATTTGTTTGGTAATTGTATGGATGATTGTAGCGATCACGGGCGAATAGGAAGTTTCAAATTTGGGATTGTTCACGATTGAAATCACGCATGGATTTTCAGGATTATTAATATTTAGTGGCACTTCATCAGCAGAAAGTGCCATAAAAATACGTTGCGTACTGATTCGTTTGAGCGCATTGGCTAAGGTGCTTTTTACTCCAGCTGTTTGTCTTTCAGAATCTTTCCCACTAATAAAAGCATCTGCCATGGCTCTAGATGTTGTATTGGTTTCAAGAAATTGGATAAGGCTATTTGTGTCTAGATATTGATATATAGCAATCAAATGAGGAAGTGTACAGAACTCTGGATAGGTGGTTTTCAGTTTCCAAATAAGACCTCCGATCAATCCTTCCGCAGCATCGTTAAAAAATTTAGTTGTTCCGGTTGTTCCAGATTCTCTTTGCTCTAAAAGGTTTTCAATTAATACCCGAGACACCTCATTTACGCTTTCCTCGTTCTCTAAATAGCGTGGAGCAATAGGATTTACCCTATGAATGATTTTATCGAAGGAAATGATCTTAAAGGAGATATCACCATCCTTGAATAGGGGATATGCCATTTCTGTGAGTTCCAAATCTTTATAATCGTGAATAATTCCGCAAAAACCTTCTTTTCGAAAGTGTTTCAGAAAGCCGTAAACCACACTTTCAGTCTTTCCGCTTCCAGCAGAACCAATAACCGATGCACCACGCTTGATGTTTTCTAGTTTAAAATTTCCTTTGGTAGAGGGAAAGTTAACCCGATATTTTATGTCACCATTTTTTGGGGTATCAGTTTTATGCAAAAACACATACATCCCTGCATTAATTAATGTTAGCGGGCAGACCAAATAAAGTGCTCTTAATACCAATGATAATTCTTCATCACTATAAAATACCAGAGCACCAAGTATTATAAAATTAACAAGGAAAGCGAATCTACTTACCCGGTACATTCCATAGAAAACAGTACTGGCGAAACCAATAATTAGAAATACCATTAACAGATTGTCTAATTGCATAATTTATATTAGATACCTATGGAACTCGATTTAATAGCCACTTCCGCGCCATGTCTAAGCTGCTTAAATATTCTCATCGCTAACTCGGCTTGTGTAACAGGAATACGAGGCATCATTGAAATGCCAGCCTTGCCCATTATTTTAAAGGCAAGTGCTTTTTCGTTTGTGGGTAGTTTCATCAGGGCAGAAAAATAGATTTTCGGATTTTTGATGAAATCTTTTCTTGCCTGGTAGGTTTCGGCAAAATTTCTTTGATAGCTAAAGGTTTTATCAAAGGTTTTCTCGGCACTATCAAAAAACTTATCACGATCGAAACCGCGTTTCACTTGCTTCCCATGCATCTCCACTTCCGAAGCTTTGTGCTTGCTTCCAGGCGAAAGGCTGAAGGTATTGGATGCATCTTTTCGACTAACAATGATATGGATATGACTTTGGTTTCCGGCTTTTGGCATTCCTTGTACAATTCGTTTTCCCTCCTGTTGATTTGGTGCCTCACGTTCCAACTTGGTAATTTCCCTCTCTTTACTTTTAATATTTCCTTTAAACGTCCCATTTTGAATTCCTTTGATCTCATTTTTTAACCGAAGTATTTTTGTAGCATAAGGTTGATTTTCTTTGATCTGTATATCCGTTCCTTTAAAGGTTCGTTGATGTTCGATCTTCGCATAGTATTTAATATCATCGATTGTTATAGGGCGTCCGTTGATTTCCCGGTTGAACGAAGCAACATAATCTTTCATAAGTTCACGCGTGTACATTTTTAGATCCTCGCTATGGTTCTGTAATCTTTTCAATTCATATTCTGAAGGACTCACTGTAATCGAATAAAATTTAGGTTCGGTTTTTTTGAGTTTTGCACCATTCCCATCAATATCATTTACCACTTCCTCTGCTGAAATTTTATCAGTGTATTGATTGAAAAAATGCTCCAAGTCTTCTTGATCCAGACCTTGATTTTCTTTCTCCAGATAGTCCAAGAAATCAGCTGAACTTTGGGAGTATGTTCCACCTAATTTTTGAGGTGTGATTGTGATATACATTTCTCAAAAATTTAAAGTTTGTTGTTTGGATTTAGTTTTTCTTGGAAACGGACTTCCTTCTTTTCCTCTATAAATTTTTTTTCTAAAATCAATGGTTTCTTTATTGGTTCATCGGTTTGAAAAAGTGATTCTATCATCGCAACTGTAGGTTTGGTTTGCGTCTTTTCCATATCCCTCATAATGGCAATTACTGCATTGATCCGTTTTTTGATTGAAGCTTCTATTGTTCTTCCAGTTGGACCTAGTTTTTCCTTTGGTGAGATTTCATTATAGAAGAAGAAATCAAGCATCGTGGCAATCGCCTCGGTGTGAGATTTGAAGTGAGTACGTGAGAATTCCTGAAAACGTTTTGCTGTTTCCTTTTTGAATCTAATTCCGATAAATGAGTCCATAATTCGCCGATTTGTCGCAAATTCATCTCTAAAAATGGGCTCTCACAAGGCGTTTGTCGCAAATTGCTAAGAGTCAAGAAATTAAAATATATTCAAGTAGCTGATTATCAGCATTTTGAAAACGAAAAGGAGTGTTTAACATCGCGTAGCGTGTTACCCTCTTGCTACTCCTTTTCGTCCCGCCCAGCGGGACAAAAATTTCATACAATTTGGCTAATCCCGATAGCTATCGGGAGCCAATTGCCATTTTAGGAAATAAATTTCCGATATGTTATTTTTTGATAGGTAAGGAAATCGGCGAAAGTAGAAAATAGGATACCCTTACTAAAAATTGAATGCTGATTATCAGCGTAATAAAGATACATTTTTTTAATTTAAAAGTCAGTTTAGAATTTGAATTGATTAAAATATATTAACTTTATATAATAGGTCATTCGTTAATGATCTGGAATAAAGGGAAAGTTCAGGTAACAGCGAATTTTCCCTTTTTTACAAACTATTGATAGCTCGTTATTTATAATTACAATTTTATTTTTGTTTTTCAAGACTTGAATAAATGACAAACACCCCTGAAAGTTCAGAGGTGTAAATCAGCTGTTTATTTATATTTAGCAATTAGTATTTAAAGTAAGGCATTATCAGCAAAAGAGAAGTAATCTCCATCCGGGATAATAATGAGATGATCTAATAACTTAATATCTAAAAAATCACCTGCATTTTTAATTTTCTGTGTCAGTTGTTTATCCGCTTCACTGGGTTTTAGATTTCCCGAAGGATGGTTATGTGCTAAAATTATGGAGGTGGAAAGTGACTTTAAAACCACAGCAAAAAGGATACGTACGTCTACAAGAGTACCTGTGATTCCTCCGGTAGAAACTTCAAAAATTCCTTTTACTGTATTAGAATTATTTAAAAGCACAATCTTAAAGCATTCTTGTAAGCCAATTCGGTCTTTATCCCAAGATCCGAATAATAGATCTTTTGCACTCAGAGATGAATTAATTTTTGGTGCCTGATCCATTTTAAAATTCCCCTGATATTTTATCGAAATTTCATTAACTTTAGTTTTCATATTTGATTATTTTGAGAGTTAGATAAAAGAGGGCGCTACATTGAGAGGAACGCCCTCTTTATTTTAAAAACACTAATGGTTAGTGTCATTTCCGTCACTCTTACCCAGTAATAAGATTTCCCTCGCTATCACTTCGGTAACGTACCTTTTTTCGCCCTCGCTGGTTTCATAAGATCGAGAAGTCAGTTTTCCTTCAAGAGCAATTTCTTTCCCTTTTCCTACATATTTCTCTATGATCTCTGCAGTTTTTCCCCAAGCTACAATACTGTGCCATTGGGTGTCTTGTACTTTTTCGCCGTTTGAATCCTTATAGAATTCATTGGTTGCAAGAGAAAAGCTAGCTACTTTTTTCCCGCTTTCTAGGTCTTTGATTTCAGGGGCATTCCCCACATTTCCGATTAACTGAACTTTGTTTCTAAGTGTACTCATGATTAAAAAATTTAAATGAATTGATATGTTTCCTGCTATTACCCACAGGTAGGTTTAAAAAATTTACTTATTGTATCCTGAGCGTTTTCCTTTTTTGATTTTAAACTCTTTTTTCGCTTCAGTTTTATGGATTTGATATGATTTCATGGTTACTGTTTTAAAATTTACTTTCCGTAGAGCCTTCACTGTTACCTTTTTTGATGCTGATACAGTTTCATGATTTAGAATTAGGGAGGACTTATAAAAAGGGAAAGCGAAGCGGCCGGTTTATGCAGTCTGTACTAACTTCTAAATCATGGTATTTTGCATTACAAAAAAGGTAAAGACAGTGGAGGTAAGGAGAGTGAGTTTAAATATCCTTGAGAAGTATTAAAGGAATTGAAGCGAAAAAATAATTATAAAATGGAATTCCACTTTAGCGGACTTAGTCCAAAAAATTACTAGTTGAAATGAAGTAATCCGATTTTTCATCGGGTAGGGGAATGGAAATAAGTGATTTTTGGATTGTGTTCAAGACTTTATGTAGAGAAGCTCTTTGCTCGAAATGAAGCTTTTCACGGAATGTGTTTTAAAAATGAATTATTCTTGTTAAGTAGGAGCTAAAGCGGACTTGACTTCAAGAATATAGATGAGAATGGAATATAGCCGCTTCCCAACTTTCCTTGGGAAAGCGGAAAAGTGAAATGTAAATAGAAATCATTGAAATTGTATCTAAGACTTCAATGATTATACTTCTGTTGAAGAGTGAAAGTGGAACTAAAAGAAGAATTCTCTTTAAGATAAAGAGATGATTTTAATAGACATCTATTGAAATTATAAGATTGATTTCGAATTAAAATAAATTCTTGTTATTAATAATCATTGATTTTGGCTTATAAGTATAATTTAAATTATGGCACTTTTATGAAATAATAAATAGTGTCTAATAAAAAAAGAATGAAACCGTAATTAGTGTACGTCTTAATATAGTTATTTCAAGATATGGATATCTCGGATCGTTTTGTATCAGTGATTTCGGATGGTTAGTGCCAGGCATTTCGGTTCAAATTGTACCACTTTTGGTTTTTAGTTAAGCCTATATCGGTTCGTTTTGTGCCACTTTGTAAGATCAGCTTTAGAAGTGCTTTTTCCTGCTCAAACTACTATTGATAATCCTCGCTATGAGGAACTCATGTTGTATTTTGAAGGGGTCAATAAGGCCCGGAATCATCCCGGCTTCACCTTTTTTATATCATTATCAAGAGTATGTGCAACAGGCCAAAGATCCTTACGGCTATACCCAGTTTATGGAACATTACCGGCGTAAATATGCCAGAGGGAAGGGGTCGATGAAGCTTGAGCATGATCCCAGGAAAGAATTATTTATTGATTTTGCCGGCAAGAAACTCCATATTATTGACAAGGAAACCGGGGAGGTGATCCCGGTAGAAGTATTTATAGCCATCCTTCCCAATAGCCAGTACACTTATGTGGAAGCCTGCAGGAGTCAGAAACGGGAAGACCTGATTACCTGCTGCAATAATGCGCTGCGGTTTTATGGAGGAGTACCCAAGGCCATTGTATTGGACAATCTAAAATCTGCTGTAACCCGGGCCAGTACATACGAGGCGGATATCAACCGGAGCTTTAAAGATTTTGCCAGGCATTATAACTGCGAGATCAATCCTGCCCGGGGATATTCACCTCAGGACAAAGCACTGGTGGAGAATGCCGTCCATCTTGCCTATCAGCGCATTTATTATCCCCTCCGGGAGATGCGCTTCTTCTCTTTGGAAGACCTGAACCGAGAGATCAAACGGCTCTGCTAGAGCGATACAATAACCTGCTGTTCCGGCGCAAGGAAGCCAGTCGCAGGCAACTGTTCCAATCCGTGGAACGGGAATACCTGAAACCTTTACCGGAGGCATCCTATGAGCTCAAAGGATATAGAAGGGCTAAAGTCCAGAAGATGAGATATGTGTACTTCTCCCCGGATAAGAGCTACTACAGTGTTCCCTATCGCTATATTGGGAAAGAAACTACCATCCATTACACCAGCTCTGGGGTAGAAGTATTTTATTACCATCAACGAATCCCCCTGCACCAGCGCAATCCATCAAAAGGCAGCTATAACACCAATAAGGAACACCTTAGCAGCACCCATAAATATTATAGCGACTGGAGCCCGGAATTCTTTAAGAAGAAAGCGGCCGTTCATGGTAAGCATGTACTAGGATGTGTAGAGAAAATAATGGACGGGGTTGACTACCCAGAAATGGGCTACAAACGAGCTATGGGCGTGATCCAACTCCATAAATCCTATGGCACGGAGCGTCTGGACAAAGCATGTAAAAGAGCGCTTCAGGCAGATGCAGATACTTACCAGCGCATCAAAAATATCCTGAAGAATAACTTGGATAAAAGCTTCCTGTTTTACCAGGATCTTGAAGAAGATAAGACTCATATCCCCAAACACAAGAATATACGGGGCGCTTCTGCATATCAATAACCTAAAACTCACAAGTAACAAACCATTTAAATTCAATGAATATGAACAACAATCAGACTATTGAAAAACTAAAACAAATGCGCCTGTGGGCTATGGCCCAGCTGCACCTGCAGCATATAAAAGACAACTGCATAGAAAACATCACTGCCGATGAATACCTGGCACTGCTGACTGACCACCAATGGGAAGACCGGCAGAACCGGAAGATAGAGCGGCTCTTAAAACAGGCAGGGTTCAAGCAACAGGCCAGCCTTTTCGATGTGAACTACACCCAGAACCGCAACCTGGATAAGAATATGTTTACCCGCTTAGGGACCCTGCATTTTATCACCAGAAAGGAAAATATTATTCTTACCGGAGCTTCCGGGGTTGGCAAAAGTTATTTGGCTCAGGCTTTAGGACATCAGGGGTGTATGATGGAATACAAAACCATTTACACCAATACTGCACGTCTTTTTAAGAAATTAAAACTAAGTAAAGTGGATGGCACTTATCCTAAGGAACTTGGGAAACTCCTGAAAGCAGAGTTACTGATCCTGGATGACTTTGGTCTGCAGAGCTTTGATAACCACGCCAGAGAAACTTTAATGGATATCATTGATGATAGATATAATAAAGCTTCTACTATTATCTCCTCTCAAATACCGGTATCTGCATGGTATGATATTATTGACGAAGGAACCATAGCCGGTGCAATTTTGGACCGGATCGTGAACTTTTCACACCGAATTGACCTCAGAGGAGAATCATTAAGAAAAGGAGCTTTAAAGAACGAATAACATTAATTTTTTATATAATTGCAGTATCTTTTAAAGTGGCACTGTTTGACCGAAACAGGTGGCACCATCACTCCGAAATTGCCAAATATATAAGTGTCTGTTTTTGAGAATATTAATCTTTAATTAACCACTTGGGGAATAATTTAAAATCACCCTTTCTAGTGCTTTTTTAGACATATTATTTATGTAAGGTGAAAAAATAGAATGTATTGAGGAAAATAAATTATTCACTCTTAATGAGCAGCAAGTTATATCAAAGAAACTTTAAGTAAAATTTCTTCCCTTCAATTAAATAAAAAAGATGTAAAAGTTATTGATTTTTCCTTATTGGTGGGTCTACTTGAGAAACATCTATAATAAATGGCGACATTTTGATGAGTGCTAAAAATCTTAAAAATTTCAACCGGCTTTAACATTGTTTTTATGCAATATCTTACTTATAATCTAGTAAGTATACCTAAGAATGTATTTGTTGGTAATATTATTGGAGAGCAGAACAAGGTTTGAAATCTGAACAAAAAAGTACTTTACAACGAACTTTAATTATTTCTAATGTTCTAACTATTGGAATAAACTTAACTTTCACGCGCATCGAGAACCTTCGGATAGAAAGTGTTTAGAAAATCATAGAAAATGGACCTAGACTTCTATTGTGTTGAAATTGTTAACGAAAAATTCTATAGTTCAAATCGATTTCTAGCAATTCAAATCTATAATTGAGCGTAAAGGAGGGTTAGAAAAACCGTATATACTTTAATATTGGAATGAATAAAAACAAGGTAAGCAAATTTAATATATGCGAGGTATACCCAATCTTCAATTCGATCTACAATGTTTATTCTTGGTTTTCAAAATATCTTAGTTTTTAGATCACTAAATCAAACACAAAAAAAATTTTATAGAATAATATTACAGTATCAAGGCATTAAAAGTTTAAGATAGTATTTTAATCCAATTTTAATCTTCAATTTAATCAAGTTAGATAACTTAAAGATCTAGACGAATTCATTTTTTAATCATTAGACCACAGTTTGATTTTCAAAACTTAGTTCTTTTTAATGATTTCCGAAATATGATTAATAATAATTTCAATTTTAGGACCAACAAGTGAATTAACAACATTTGATTTAAAATTTATTGTAATCTCATCATTATAAAGTCTAATTTCAAAAATTTCATCTCTTATATTTTGAACTAACCATATCTTATAATTTATTTTAGTCAGATCTGGATCGCCCAAATTTTCATTTAGATAGTTAAGTACACAATTATATTGATTTTCATTTAAACTACTAGAAAAATCTGTACTTGTATTAAATGTCGTTTTTTTTATTGTATTAGTTTGTTCCATAAAATTTGATGTTTTTCTTTAAATGGCAATAAAATTATTAATATAATATCCTTCCAAAATACAAGATTTCAATATTATTATTAAATAATGAACAATACTAAAAGTAGGGTCATTCCTTAATTATCAATTAAGTTCTAATTGATTTTTGATCAATTTATGATAATAACTTTCATTTTTAATTAGTTCATCATGTGTCCCCATTTCCGCAATTTCACCATCTTTTGAAAGAACAATTATGTTATCAGCATTTCTCACGGTACTTAATCTGTGGGCAATTAATAGTACGGTTCTGTTTTTGAAAACTGATTCTAAATTTTTTGATATTTCCTTTTCGTTCTTGGCATCCAAAGCGGATGTAGCTTCATCAAATAATAAAATTTCAGGATTCTTGTAAATAGCTCTGGCCATTAAAATTCTTTGTTTTTGTCCAGTGCTTATTTCTAAGCCTTCACTTCCAATTTTAGTTTTATAACCCAAAGGTAATTCATTAATAAACTCATCAATATTGGAAATTATACAAGCCTGCTTAATTTTATCAAGATCTTTTACTTGGGAGATGTTAATATTATTCTCAATAGTATCATTAAATATATAAGACTCTTGAAGTATCACACCACATTTATTTCTCCATATATCAAAATCTATATTTTCAACTTTTAAATTATTAACTGATATACTACCTGAATTTATTTCATAAAACTTCAGTAGCAATTTTAACAAAGTCGTTTTTCCTGATCCACTAGCTCCCACTATTGCTGTAATTTTATTATAGGGAATTTTGAATGAAATGTTATTTAAGACATTTTTTGAAGTCCCAGAGTATCTAAAACTAACATTATTAAATACTATATCACCCATTGAAAATTGTTTGACTAATTCTTTGTTTTCTCCTTCATTGTCTTTGTTATGTATTTCCATTATTCTTCTGAATCCTAATCTGACATCTTGAATATTATTTAAAAAGGAAACTAATTTTTCAACAGGAGAATTTAAATGACCAATAACATAGGAGATTGCCAGCAAGGTTCCAAAGGTCATTTTGTTATCTACAACTAACAATGAAGAAAATATAATTATAGAAATATTTTTTATTTCATTAATGAATGAAGCTCCATCAAGTTGAAATTGCTCTACTTTCATACTTTGCATATCTCTTCTATATAGCTGTGTTCTTATATCTTCCCACTCAGATTTCTTTTTTTCCTCATAGTTGTTAAGTTTAATGTCCTGCATTCCATTTATTAATTCGATAATTTTATTGTTTTCTTTACTTTTAATTGAGAAATATTTAAAATCTAAAACTTTTCGTTTACTGAAAAATAGAAGAACCCATAGGATATGTACTATTGTACCTATCGAAAAAACCAAAAAAATTGTTACATCATACCAAAGAAAAAGTCCTCCAAATATGATTATGCTAAGAAAAGAAAATAATGCGCTTACAGAATTTGAAGTAAAAAACTTTTCGAGATTCTCATGGTCACCGATTCTTTGAAATATATCACCAGTAATTTTAGAATCATAATAAGAAATTGGAAGTAATGTCAGTTTTTTAATGAAACTGGAGATAAGCTCAATATTGAATTTCATACTCAGCTTTATAACCACCCAATTTCTTACAATATTTGCCGATTTATAACCAACAAATATTAGAATATAAGCTACAGCTGCTAAATAGATAAAGTTGACATCTTGTTTGCGAACTCCTCTGTCAATAATCTGTTGTGTTAAGTATGGAAAGGCCAATTCTAAAATACTGGCTAAAAAAATAAGCAAGGATACTTTTAAAAAAGAGTTTTTATGCTTTTGTAAGTGATTTAATAAGAAGGTTTTGGATGGTTTCTTATTGGGTGAATAGTTTTCAATTTTTTTATTCTGATCACTAGGCTCTAATAATAGAAGCACACCTTCAGCATCTTTTTTATTAATACTTTGTGGATCTATCCATTTTTCTAAAAAAAAAGTGTGATTATACCGAACTTTTCCAAGTTCAGGATCAGAGACGTAGATATGGGTTTTAGTTATTTTATATACAACAACAAAATGCTCTTGATCCCAATATGCAATTGCGGGTAGAGGAACATCATTTTTTAAAACATTAAAAGATTCTTTTACCCCTAAAGCTTTAAAGCCGATTTTTTCAGCAGCATTAATAAGTCCTGTCAAAGAGGTTCCTCCTCTAGTAGTTTCACTAATAGATCTTAAGAATTCAATATCAATATCACCACCATAGTATTTACTAACAATTTTTAGGCATGAGGGTCCACAATCTTTAGCTTCCGATTGTATATATGATGGAAATTGACTAAACATATTTTTTAATTTGGAAATATTTAAACAATATAATAACTTAAATAAAAACTGATAAACTTAATTCTTTGTAGGTTCTTACTACATAAATTTAAAGTGCTTTAATATCAAAATTTACTATTATGAATTTACATGATCATAATTAACATTTAAATGTTATTTTTCAGGAAATGGGCGTTAGATATTAATAACTAGGATTTTTATTATCTGACATAGACATAAAATAAATAATAATTTTTTCAAGGTATTTTTCCAACACATAAATCATCACTTAATTCTTAAAACTTTTCAATTTAAAAAAAGCAACTCTCTACATTTTGTAGAGAGTTGCTAATTTTAACAAACACAGATCACTAGTCAGTTACTGTAATTACTTCTTCTACAGTCTTAGTTTTCTTAGTAGTAATAGTGTCAAATTTAGAAGCTGATCCTCCATAAATTTTGTCAGTGTTTAGAGGAGATTTTGATTTTGCTCCTAAGAATTTGTTTAAATCTTGCTTACTCATAATTTTAAATTTTAATTGTTAAACATTTGTTTTAAATATGTGAAATAGCTATTTCCTAAAATTGAATTTTTAAACCTTTTAATTTGTAAAAAACATACAAAAGTTTAAAAACTGCGGACTTATCCCAATTGTCAAAGAAATTGTTTTTGATTTCCTCAATTATTAGAACACCTCCTGTGTTAAGTTTATCAACAAATGAAATTACTTCTGGATTATTTTGAGTTTTAAATTTAACCCCTCTAATAAATAAGTTAATTTCATTGTCATTTGTATAATAAAGAATTTTATAAGTGTCCATCAATTTTATTGACGACTTCATTCCAATTTTTTTATACTTTTTCTTTATTTTAATGTTGTCCACATAGGGTGAAAGTAAAAACCCATTATTACTCAATAAGGTATACTTATGATCTAAGCACTTATTTTTAAGAGCATCTTTTATTATATGTCCCGTATCAATATTAAAATGCTTTATTCCTTTATATAAAAAATTCAAATAATCAGAATGACTACTTTCAGTATATGCTGGTAAGATTTTTGCCTTATCACCTTTAAAATTTTTATGAAAAAGATCATTTCCTAGGTTAAACCACATTTTTCTCAAGAATTCTTTCTCAGTTAAGCCGTTGAATTCAACTACCAGGCCTATAGAAAATTCATGTGTATTTCCAATATGGACATTCTTTCCTAACATAGAGAATATATCTCCTGTTTTAAAAGAAGTTTTGTGGGAATAATCATTAATAAAGTCATCAAAATTTTCGGTTCTTTTAAAATCTACATATCCGTATTTGTCTGACTTTTCTTTATCCCATATATAAATATCTTTTTCACCAGGGCCTAAGTGAAAATGAATAATATGTTCACCAATATTATCTCTATGTATCCCTAATGGAGTCCACCCATAATCTCCTAGGATTATTGTAGTGCTAAAACCGTTGGTAGGCATACCATACTCGTCAAAATAGGGTTTTAAATAGTCATGCAGTAGAGCAGATAATTCTTCAGAGTGACTATTTGCATTATTCAGAAACAATCCAAATTTGTCATCATTGAAAAGCCTTTTTTTCCATTCGAGAATGCTTTCATTTTTTCCGATAGGATTTTTCTTGAAAAACTTAGATTTGGATTTATTATATTTCCCATTTTTCCATATTCTTAAATAGGATTGTCTTTTCTCGTCTGAAGTAACTTTTTTAATTACATCTTCAACTAATTTATTGATGTAGTTTACTTCCTCGCTATTAAATGCATTTTTGAAAAGGGAATGCTTTGAGAAATTCTCAGTTTGAGTTTCGAAATCGTTCCACCATGAATTTGTGAACTTACTAACTTTTTTATTTGAGGTTTGTGTGTTCATAATTAATCTTCAATTACTAATAAAAAATCATTTTCACATAAAATTTCTAATAATCTAACACCAATTCCTTCAGGCCAATCAGTAAAGAGGTTATCGAGAATAGTATTCACGTTATTTGTATTTCCTTCATTTAATAGAGAGATAAATTTTTCCATATCATCGTGATAATGAAAAGATAATTTATCTCCTCTATGAAAAATCCTTATTGATTCTCCGGATCTTTTATATCTAATTTTAGATTTATTGCTTTTTAACTTAGTGCTTCCATTTAAGGTTATATTTTTTTTCTTATTTTTTAGATCTCCACTGTCATACCAATTATTACTTTTTAAAGCCTCAGTATAATCCTCTAATTGTTCTTTAATAAAATCACTTAATTTAGTTTCATCAAATTCCTCTTCAAGTTGTGATAAAATAAGATCCATAGAAGTATCGTCTTCTATATTCTTAATATTTGGCATTACATCATCATTGGATATTTCTCCATCGGTCAATTCCTTTAACCCGCTTTCCCACACACCATTCAATAATCCATCAACAGTTGTGTAATTAAACCAAACTGTTAAAGAAAGTGATAAATCTTCCGATTTTCCGATGTGGTAATAATTCCATGGCATAAAAAAAACGTCTCCTGTTTTGAAGTGGCAAGTATAGTCTGCGAAAGGAATATAACCCTTCGGCTTATTCTCATTTTCATTTCCATGCAAATTATCTTTGTAATTAGATCTCTCCCACATGTACATAGTCTTATCCCCGGGACCTAAATGAAAATGCATAACAAATGAACCAGTATGATCTTCATGAATTCCAATTGGTGTCCATCCATAATTACCTATAAATACAGAAAAATTGATTCCGCCAAATGGTGGCTTTTTATCTAGAAAGGGTTTAAAGTAATTAGAAATTAATTGTCTAGACTTTTCGCTATATCTTTGAGCATTATTAAGAATAATTCCAAATTTTTTATCTCCAAAATTTCTTTTTTGCCAGAGTAGTAAATCTTTTTCGCCCTTAATAGGGTCATTGATGATATCTTTTTTTAGATTATTATCTAATTCTCCATCAACCCATACTCTCCAGGCCAACGATGCATCCTCATTTTTTAAATTTTGAAGCATTTCATAAATACTTTCTTTTAAATCCTTAACATCATTGATAATTGAATCCTCAACTACAATAGGATAAGTCATATTTCCAGAATTAATAATAAATTCGTCCCACCACGTTTCGGAGAATGGTTTTGATTTAATTGTTACTGACATTGGTTTAATTTAATTATCAGCACTAAATAATTAATTTTTTATCCCATTTTTAGAATTCGAACCGTAGAATAAGTAAGGTTATGCCCTTATATCAATATTTTTAATTAAATAAGTTATTTTTCTTAGTGATATGGACTAATTCTATTTCTATTCCAATAACTGAAAGGAGTAAGATGTTTTGAGGATACTAGTTATTACTGAAATAACCATTTAAATTTTCCATCAGTACAATCCTCTAGTTTTTAATTAATTATTTCCTAAATAGTTATTAGCTGGTTGAAAATCAAGTTTCACTTTAAAAAGTTGATATTTATAAAATAATATGAATTGCTTGAATAGGTCTAAATCCTTTGAAATTATATTTATATTAAAGTAAAATCAATCAATTCCTGCTTTGTTCCTCTTCGCTAGCGCTTCCAAAGGCAGTGTTTGCTTTTAAATCCTTTTTACCGAAACGGTAACTAAATCCAATTTTTAACAATCGCGTATCGTTGTATCGAGTAAATCCCAAGGATTGGGAAGGATATTTAATATCCACTTTACTACGGTTTGTGTATAGCACATCAGAAAGACCAATATTTAAACTCCCTTTTTCATCCCAAAAGAAATATCGGAAGCCTATATCTAGATTTGCAGAATTTCCAACCCGATAAAAACCCTGTAAAGTTTTACTTTGATAATTCCCGGAAACTTCTGCTTTAAAACGCTTAGTGAAAGGAATATTCATCGAAAACTGATACATCCAAAAGAGACCTTCTAATTTATCTGAAATGTCATTATAAGAGATGTCATAATATTGGTATAATCCCAAAAATGTTTGTTGAAATTTTATTTTATCAGTAATTTGAAAGGGGATAACCGCCTGAATACCAAAGTTTTGGTTCTTTCCCAAATTATCAAAAGTATAACGTGTTTCTGTAGTGCCAGTTATATTAAGTGGAAACTCTGAGTAATACGCTTGTGTATAGTTGTAAAATGGTGTAAGAATATATTTTTTATCAATAATATGGTTGAATTCTATGGAATGGGTAAATTCTGGTTGTAATTGGGGATTTCCTTGGTTTGAAAATAAAGGGCTTTGATAAGTTATAAAGGGGTTCAAATCGGTATAATCCGGTCGGTTGATGCGTCGAGAATAGGAAAGATTTAATTGGTAATTTTCACTAGCTTTGTATTGTGCGAATAAAGTGGGAAACAATTTAAAATAGTCATATTTTGTTCTCTGATCCAAAGTAGGCGAATAGCCTTCTGTTGCTGAAAATTCACCACGAAGGCCTGCTTTCACTTCCCAAACATCGGACAATTCTTTTTGTACAGAAACATATACGGCGGCATTGTGTTCTTTATACCGAAAATCATTGCTTAGGTCAGTATTTTTTATCCAATCACCGTTTTCAAGGTTTTCGAATAGAAAGTTGTTCTTCGCATCCGTAAAACCATATTTAGCTCCGGTTTCAAATAATATAGAATGGTATGGTAAATTAAAATCCAATTTGAATGCTCGGATTTGAGTTTGATTGTCAAAATCGCTTCTTAGTTGTTCTTGGTTATTAAGTGTTCTATAGTCAAAAAAATTGGTGAAGAACTGATTGTTTTTTGTTCCAAATCGAACAGAACTGGCAGAAATCGAGAATTTTTTGCCCAAAGTATCCAAAGTATATTCATAATATAAATCGGAATTGAAATTTGAAATGTTTACATTTTCCTGCGTAAATGTTTGAAAGGAATCAACAGGTAAATTTTTATCATCAGATAAAAAGGTATAATTTGAAGCTGGGCGGTTGCTTTCGTTGATCGAAGTACGTGTAACGAGACTTAAAACGGAGTTTTTATTTAGCTGGACATCAATTTGGGCGCGCAATACATTGTAAAATTGTTTCCTTCGCTCGTAATTGAAAGATTTGTAATACTGTTCTCCTTCTGGAAAACTCAAGTTATTATATTGTTCTATTTTTTCAAATGAATTTATTTTTCCACCACTATAGGAAATTGAGGCATTCAGTTTCCTTCCTTGATATTGGAAAGCCGAGTGTCCCATTAATCGACCGTAATCTCCTTTAAATCCTGTCAGGGCGAAGTTTGTATTCCAGCCCTTTTCTTTTTGTAATTTTGTGATGATATTAATAATTCCTGCATTTCCTTCAGCCTCATAATTGGATGGTGGTGTAGTGATGATTTCTATGGATTTAATATTTTCTGACGGTAAGGTTTTTAAGAAATTAGCGATTTCATTTTCATTTAATTGTTGCAATCGGCCATTTATCATCAATTGAATTCCCGATTTCCCCATTAATTGCAACCGATCCCCAAATGATGCATATATGCCCGGTGTGCTTTTAAGTAACTCAAAGGAATTGATACCGGCAAAAGAAGGGCGATCGCCCACATTAAACACCGTACGATCCAATTTTTTTTCTATCAGTGGTTTTCTTACAGTAATTACAACTTGTGAAAGTCCCTCTTCATTTGGATTTAAAATAATTTTATAATTTGTCTCTTGATTTTCAGAAAGATTAATTGAATCTCTGAAACTTTCAAAGGCAATGTGGTGCACTTCTATTACATAGTTTCTAGGAAAGCCTTCAATTTGGAAATTACCTAAAGAATCAGTTGTCGTATAAGCTATGATTTTTTCTGTTTCTGTAGATTTTAAAAGTATATCGGCTGCAAATACAGATTGCTGGTTTACTGATTCTACTGTTCCTTTTAAAGTATATAGACTTTGGGCTAAACAGCATTGTGCACTTCCATATGAAAGAAGAAGGAAGATTATTAATTTTGATAGTTTCATCCTGTAAAATTTTATTTTTGTAAAGGTGGAAAAACAAAAGGAAAAAGATGGTTAACTGTGGGTTAATGCAAGGTTAATGGTAGATAGGTAAGAAGCTTTTGTATTAGGAATGATTTGATAAGTGTTTGAGAAACTTAGAGAAAAGGAGATTACTTCGGTTAACGATGGGTTAATAATAGGTGTTTTATCTAAAAGACGAAGAAACTGTCATAAATTTGAGACTTAATAATAGATATGAGGACGAAATTTTTTTGGTTAATTACAATTTCGGTAATGGTTTTTCTTGCTCTTTCGAGTATTCAGGGCTACTTGATCTTCAACACCTATACTTTAAAACGAAATGCATTTATAGAACAAACTCGCGATCGAATTTCAAAAATCGATTATAATAAAGAGTTAGATTCGATATCTGATACTTGGGGAGAAGAACTTAAAAATCAAATAGGTGATTACAAAAATCACCGGATTAGTAAAGAGGAATTGCTTGACCGTATCAAATTAAAAGCGGATACCTTAAACGAGCAATATTACAAAATCTATAAGCGTGAGTTACAAAACAGAGAGATGGGATATGCTCTAAATTATAAAAAAAATATTTTGAGTATTGTTATTTTTGGAAAAGAAAATGACACTATTTTTCCTTTGAAAAAGGGAGAGTCTTTTCGATTGTTTGGTGCAGATTTTTCGAATAGTAAAGCAAACTCATTAAATATGTCCCGTTCATTTTCTCAATATGATTTCATAGACCAAACTGGGGACGATATTACTACTCAACAATATAATTTGGAAGTAAAAGCTCAGGATTTGATGCAAATAATTGATGAGAAAGGAATCCTGCTTAAACAGATGGCAAGCCTATTGATCGGTTCACTTATTATTTTTTTAGCAATGGTAGGCTTATTTTATTATTCGCTAATGACCCTCATGAAGCAAAAAAAAATCAACACTATTAAGACAGATTTCATAAATAATATAACTCACGAGCTTAAAACACCCTTAGCCACTTTAGGAATCGCGACTAAAAGTTTGAAAGTCATTGAAATTAGAAACAATCCTGAAGCGATTGACCATTCCTTGGCAATCATTGACCGCCAAAATGACCGCATTCAAAAACTAATCGATCAGGTCATGAGTAATAGCTTAGATGCCGAAAACATTCCATTGCAACGCACACAGATTTTGATGCGCCCTTATCTAGAGGAAGTAGTAGAGGATTTTAATATAGGCCTGCAAAATCGGGAAATTAGTATACGAACAGATTTTTTTCCAAAGAAAGTTCTTTTGCGACTTGATAAATTCTATTTTACAACCGCCTTACTCAATTTGCTAGATAACGCCGTAAAATACAGTTATGATATGGTAGACATTAGCGTGACTACTGCATTAGAAGAAAATTGGTTCTCAATTGCCATTCAAGACCGTGGAATAGGAATTTCTAAAATAGTGCAGAAAAATCTCTTTGATAAATTTTACCGGGTTCCGCAAGGTGATTTATATCAACAAAAAGGTCTTGGACTTGGTCTGTATTATACTGAACAAATTGTAAAATTACATGGTGGAGAAATTTTAATAAAAAGCGAACTGGGAAAGGGGAGTACTTTTTTAATTAAAATTCCGATATACAGATGAAAAAAACGCCTATTTTATTAGTAGAGGACGATATAGATTTTGGGAGTATACTCAAACAATATCTAGAAGTTTATCAATATCAGGTTACATGGGTCATAAATGGTAGGGAAGCACTAAAGGTAATCAAGCAATCAAAAGAGAATTTTTTTGCAATCGCTGTTTTGGATGTTATGATGCCTGAATTGGATGGCTTTCAGTTAGCTGAAGAAATAATATTTATTGCGCCAGAGATGCCCTTTATATTTCTAACGGCCCGAAAAATGAAAGAAGACAAAATTAAAGGACTTAAACTTGGGGCGGATGATTATATCGTTAAGCCTTTTGATGCAGATATTTTGGTTTTGAGATTGAACAACATTCTACGTCGTACACAAAATAGAATTCCAATAAATAAGGATTCCAAAATTAAAATTTCTAGTTATATCTTGGATATCGAAAATTATCATTTACTAAGGGAGGGGGATGTTCAAAAAATCACTGAAAAAGAAGCTGCTCTGATCAGTTATTTTTTTCAACATAAAAATCAATTATTGAAGCGAGAAAAAATTTTGAATGCTATTTGGGAAAATGACGACTTTTTTTCCGGTAGGAGTATGGACGTGTTTATTAGCAGAATTCGAAAATATTTTAAGGCAGATCCCAGCATTGGTATTGAAAGTACTCGGGGTATTGGTCTTACATTCCATATTGATGAAGTACCAGAAAACAATTAATTAAAAATTTAAATCCATTTAAATCTCAAAACGTATGAAAACTATTTTTTTGACCAGTTTATTTATGAGTGCGTTCGCAATAAGTTTTGCTCAGCGGACTCCAACTTCTTCTTCCAATACAGTAAGTACCTCTTCAAGCTCTAGTAGTTATGTTAGATCAGTTTCAGATAATGAAGATGGTGAAAATCTTTCAATCTCAATTAACGAGTCAGATGTTTTGTATAAGTTACGCGCAAAATTCTCCACGAAAAATGATGCCTCACTTAAAGAACTTTTGATGAATGAATTCGGTCAAGAAAACTTACATAGAGACGGAAAAAACTTTAAATGGACGTTAGCAATTGCTTCTGATGAAATTTACAAGATTAACTTCGCTTCTGGGCAATTACTAATTGAATTAGATAAAGTACATGCCGCTAAAACACTTACTGAAAAATTTATCCGTAATGGACAAGAAATTAAAGAATTACTTTCTGGCGAAGATGGGCAAAAGACTGAAGCATTACAGATCAAAGCAGATCACTTCCTAAGAGATGCTCAGCGAATGAAACTCGAGGCAGAACGTTTGGAAAAGCGAAAAGAGCAGGATAATTCAGATAACGAAGTAAAAGCTTTGAAATTAAAGGCTGAGAAGTTGCAACAAAAAGTTGACAGCCTTCTACGAGAAATGAAGAAAATTAAAGAAAATTAGTTTTTAATATTGCAAAACCGAGTTATATCAATATTAATATATTTGATTTAATTACAGAAAAGCTCGTAACTTCAACTTCTACCTCTTTGGCAAATGGATTTTATCGTATTTCTATTACAAATTTAGGGAGTTATAATCTAGCTTCACCTGTAACTGTTACGTACAAAGAGAATTATTTTGATTATAGTTTGAATAAATATGATAATGCTGGAAATCTTATAAAAAACTATCAGCCCCTTAATAAGCTGGAAAGTTCTTTCGAATATAACTCATTAGGACAACTTTTGTATTCCAATAGTCCTGACGAAGGGGAGAGTTGGTTCAAATATATGCATGATGGTAAAATACGTTATTCCCAGAACAGTGAACAACTTTTGGCTGGTAAGTTCTCTTACACAAATTACGACAACATAGGGAGGCCAATTGAGAGTGGTGTTATAAATTCTAATTCATTTTCTACTATTAATCCAAATAACAGTTTGCCTACAGGTCTTCGCAGTGAACAGCAATTTACAGTATATGACAAATTGGAGCAATCAGATCTTAATTTTCTTTCAGGAGTAAATTCCACATTTGCTAATCCTTCATTTCTTTTTGGGAATGTAGCGAAATCAAAAAATAATAATGTAAGCAGTTTTTATAGTTATGATGTTTATGGACGTGTAAAATGGATGGTTCAAAACATTGTTGATTTAGGAGCTAAAACTATCAACTACACATACGATGCCGTAACAGGAGCAGTAACATTGGTAGACTATCAAAAGTATTCTACTGGAGAACGTTTTTTACATCGCTACACCTATGATATCCAAGGTCAATTAATAAAAGTAGAAACTTCTACTAATGCAACTACATTTATAACACAGGCAACCTATGAATATTATGAATCGGGCGCTTTAAAACGAAAGGTTTTAGGTAATGGTATTCAAGGAATGGATTATGTATATAATTTAAATGGTTCTCTTAAAAGTATCAATAATCCGGGGCTCACTAGCATTAAAGACCCTGGGGGAGACTCGAACGATCTCTTTGGAATGACAATACATTATAATGATCAGGATTATCTTAGAACCAACACTCCGAAAACGGTGGATGTTACAAGTTTGGGAACAGAACAGTATAATGGAAATATTAAAGGGATAGAGTGGAAAACCCAGGGAAGTACGGCAGCTAATTATTTTTATGAATATGATCGAAATAATTGGCTTACAAAGGCAGATTTTAACCTAGGACAGGGATCTTCGGATTACAGGGTAGATAATCTAACGTATGATGCGAATGGTAATATTAAAAGTTTGAGAAGGAATAAAAATACACAAAGTGGTAGTAATGTCATGGACAATCTCACTTATCGATATAAACTTGGGAAAAACCAATTAGAATATGTAGATGATGCCGTAACTTCGACCACAAATGCAAATGATATAAAAGATCAGGCATCTAACAATTATTCCTATAATAAAATCGGCCAATTAGTAAGTAATATAAAGGATGGGATTACCTATACTTATAATACATCTGGGTTGGTAAGTAAAGTGCAGATTGGTGCCAATAATGTTGAATTCTTTTATGATGACCGTGGGCAGCGAATTAAAAAAGTTACAACCATGAATGGTATAATAGCCACATCCTTTTATGTGCGGGATGCAGCAGGAAATGCTTTAAGCATCTATAACGGTAATAATATGGAACAAACCATTTTTGGATCTTCCAGATTAGGGGTTGCTAAGCGAACAATCGGGCAAACCTCCTTGGCTGAACAAAACTATTTTTACGAACTTACAGATCATTTAGGTAATGTTAGGGCTATTGTGCAAAAACAAACTAATGGTAATATCCTTGCCATAGCTAAAACTGACTATTATCCATTTGGAATGACCATGCCGGGAAGAGATGTTCAAGGTGATTACAGGTATGCTTATCAGGGTCAGGAGAAAGATTCCGAAACTGAAATGGAAGCATTTGAACTTCGCTTATGGGATTCACGTATTGGAAGATGGCTAACCACGGACTCTTATGGACAATATTCTTCACCTTATCTTGGAATGAATAATAATCCAATTAGTTCAATTGACCCAGATGGTGGATTTAGTTGGTTAGGAGCACAATTGTTTAAACTTTTTAATGGAGGAAATATATCTAAAGTACAAGTTGAAAATGGGTCTTATTATAAAGTAACTGGTTTTAGTGATACAGGAGCTTCTATTGCTGTAGGTGGAGGGGCAATTAGGCAAGCAAAAAGAGGTTATAGATTCCCTGTTGGAGGAGGAGCTGGTCTTTCCCTTTTTAATGTGCGGGATCGTAGCTACAATGATATTCCGGATGTTTATTTTGAAGCTAATGCTGCAATTACATCTGGATCGGGAGGTATAGATGTTAGATTTATTGGTACAAGATTAGGCTTGAGTGGTGAATTTGCTAAACAATCAAGTCACGAACTTGGATTTAAAATTGATACCTCATTAGACGACTTCTTTATTAATACTTCTGGAATAAAGGGAGGACTTTTCAAGGGAGATACTTGGGGTTTTGGCGCTGGGGCTGGTGTTGGAGCTGATTTACAATTTGATAGGAGAACAGGTAGATTATTGGAAGTGACCACTAACGCTGTAATTGTGGATTATATAACAGAATTCAATATAAACGGAGTTCATAAAGGAGAAATATTAAAACGTAAAATGGGAGTTAATATTGGTTTAAGTGCCGCACTTTTCTATGGTGGTGAGGCAAATATCAAGGCTGGAATTATATTTCCTTCAGAAAAATAATTATGATAGGTAAAAACATTTTAAGAAATTACTATATTCGGAGAGGTCTAGCATTTTATATAGACGGTTTATTTATCACCTTTTTAGCCCTTATATATTTATTTTTTATCGATCCGAAGGGACCTTTTATTTCTCAAAATGATTTTTTTTATTGGAATTCGTTTAGAGTAGGAATTTTTCAATTAATATTCTATTTCATATATTTTTTATTCATGGAATATTTTTTCCTAACAACTATAGGTAAAAAGATTTTAGGTTTTAGGTTATCTCAAGAAAACGATAAATTTCTCTTTTTAAGAATGTTAATGAGAACATTGGTGAGAATAATACCGTTAAATATAATATCTATTTGGTTTAATAATAATCAATTATTTTGGCACGAGAAATGGACAAGCATAATTACGAAAAAAATAGCTTAAATACGGATCCCTTGACTATTATGAAAATGGAGAAGTGGAGAGAGATGGAAACTAAGTATTATAAAATGAAAGAATATTAAGCTACTGATTGATTAGGCAGTCAGAATTTTACTTTCTTAATTTATAATTATTGGAAATTTATTTGATATGTAGTTTACGTTTCATTACCCTTACATAAGCATTTTAATAGTTACTCCAAGCATATATATACACCATTTTATTATTTTATGGAGGAGTGTATAATGGGTTATTGCTTTCAGTTTATAATTCTAATTTTTATAATTGTATGTGGGCATTTGTTTTATATTGATACTTAAAGTATGTCTACGATCTTTCAAACTTAGATTAATAGGTTTTATACAGGTTTATTTTTTAAGGTTTTCTGGATATCTATATAAAGATTATTTGTAGATGTTTGACCATAATACATTATAACGTTAAGTAACGTTGGCAATTAGGAAAAATTCACCAAATAAAATACTCTTTAAAAAGAGTATAGTCAGGAATTTATAACCTGTAAAATTTCACTTATTATTTAAAATAAAAATTCATCAAATGAAAATTTTTAAAGCTGTTTTAATAGTCATTTCCATTTTATCATTCATAGGTTGCGCATCAGGTTACAAAGTTATTAAACCTACTAAAATTAATTATATTTCTACTAATGAAAGTAATGGAGTCAAGTTAGAATACAAGTACGATCTTTTAAATAAAAAATACACTGATAAAGAAGAGAAAAAAGGTATTAAACTGGTTGCAGTCAAATTAACAAATAATTCTAATCGAGATTTAATGTTTGGAAGAGAAATTAAATTATCGTTCGAAAATAAAAATGAGATTTTCATTTATGAAAATGAGAAAGTTTTTAGTCTGTTAAAACAGAAATCAATATATCATCTCTTTTATTTTCTTCTTACACCGATCAATTTAACAATAACCAATTCTAATGGGAGTACAAACTCTGCACCAATTGGTCTTGTTTTGGGACCTTTACTAGCGGGAGGAAATCTTGTTAAAGCTAGTTTAGCAAATAAGAAATTTAAAAATGAGATTATGGAATTCAACTTGAATGGAACAATAATTAAAAAAGGCGAAACTAAATACGGCATAGTTGGAATCAAAGCTGATTCTTTCGATTCTTTAATATTGAAAATTGACTAAAATATAAGAGAAGTTTAAGTTGTAATTAAGTGTATGTTCAAAATTAGTTACTATTTATAGGCATGACCGTTAAAGCTTAATCTTTTTGTTCAGCTAAAAGTGTTTTTTATTTAATAATTTTCTGTCGCTGTTCGGAAAGCTTTTATACTTTTATTTTAAAAATCAAAACCAGTCAAACCCTACTAAATGTAAGGTTGGTTATAATTATTTTGGTGTTAGATAGTATATATTTATCTATAGTTCTTTAATTGGTTAATTCTATAAAATTTAATGAAATTAAAATTCTTTTTTTTATTATTGTTAGTTTGCTTGACCTCCTGTAAACTGGTCTCTATTGGGCAGGAGAGTGCCAAAACATTAACTTCAAACCCTATGCTTGGAACTGTGGGGTCTTTTCAGGATGATATTATTTCTAGTAGTTTCAATGAAGCTGGGGCGCCCGAGTTTAAAGGCAAAATCAAACTCTCTGTGGAGAAAGTATTTTTCAATAAGCAAACTTTAAAACAATACAATAATAAAACTCTAAATAAGGAGAACGTATTAAGAATTGTAGATTCCCTAGATCTAAACCCAAGTTATTTAAAACTGGAAATAAGTGATAAGGTAGGTTTTATGAATACTCTTAACAATGCTAAGAACAAAGACTTAAAAAATTATATAGAAATAACGCGGGATAAGACTATTTTAACTTCGGTATGGATGTATTTCCCTGAGGAGTTTGCGAATTTATTAGAAAAGGCTAAAGAACTGTATTTAATAAATAATCATAAAAGTTCCTATTCCATAGAAGTACTAAATATGGATAACACGAGGCAAATTCTATCCGTTAAGGAAGGGACTGTCTTTGGCTATAATTTCTCCGGTTTTTGCTGGACAGAAAATTATAAGCATGAAGCTGTTATCGCTGCTTTTAGGGAGGTGAATGAGCCTTGTCCCGGAAACACAAAGAAAAACTCGGAAAAAGTAACATCAAAAGATCTTTTTGATAATTTATAACAACTTGAATGAAAAGAGTTACAATCACACTATTAGTTATAATCTCACTTCTATCTACCTCCTGTGAAGAAATCTTATTTGAGAAGGACATCTCCTTATCTACTCTAAACATACTTGCTCCAAAAGATAGCACGATTGTTAGATCTACCACCATATTATTTAACTGGACAGAAGTGGAAGGTGCCACTTCTTATCAACTACAAATAGCTACCCCAAGTTTTGAAGAGGCTTCCCAAATAATAGTCGATACGGAGGTTGATGAAAATACTTATACGGAGGATTTGCCTAAAAACAATTATGAATGGCGGGTTAGGGCAAAAAATAGTGGTTATAATGGGTCTTTTTCATTTGCTAATTTCCAAGTGGAGGATATTGAGGATTTTTCATCTAATCGTATATCTCTTTTAGCTCCTGAAGATGATTTTGTGACCAACAAAACAAATGTTCTGTTGGAGTGGAGAGAAATCGAAAATGCCGGAGTTTATAGGGTTCAAATAAAAAAGAATGGTAATTTGATTTCAGAAGAAACTACTTCAGAAAATTTAATTGACCTACAATTTCCTGAAGGGGAATTAACCTGGAGGGTTCGGGCTGAAAATGAAACTCAGATAACTTTTTATTCAGAAAGGAAAATCCTAATTGATACGTTGGCTCCAAATACCCCTAAGCTATTAAAACCAACAGATAATGCTTCTTTATCTTTAGAAAGTGTAACTTTTGAATGGGAACGCAACGATCTTGAGGGATCTGTAGAAAAAGATAGTCTTTTCGTTTTTAAAGATATAGAACTTCAGGAACTGGTAAAAAAAGAACAGGTTAATATTTCCTATAACACTATTTTAGACAGGCAAGAAACCTATTATTGGTTTATGAAATCTTACGATGAGGCTGGGAATGAAAGTGATGAAAGTGAAGTTTTCTCCTTTACCATAAATTGAAAATATAGGAAGTTTGAAAAGTAAAAAAAGTCTCTATATTTTATTTCCTGTTGTGCTTGTAATATGGGGCATTGTTATTTTTAAAACTTTAGCTGTATTTAGCGATGACCCCGTCCTTGTTAATAAAACAGAATTTCCACATACAAATGAAATCAATATAGTGAAAAGGGATACTTTCTCACTCCTGCCATTAGATAGTGATCCATTTTTGGGGATCAGCTATATGAAGTCTAAGAAAAAAATTGCCAATCTAGTGGTGTCTCAGGAAAAAGTAGATTGGCCGGAAATTAAATATCTGGGTTTGGTTGCAGATTCAGATAAGCAGGCTGAAATTCACATTCTAGAGATCAGTGGAAATCAATTTTTGTTGAAAAGAGGAGAAACTTTAGCAGAGGTAAAGATCATCAGTTCCAAACGTGATAGGGTGATGTTGAGTTATAAAGGGATTCGTAAAGAGTTTACTAAAAACGATTAATTTGAAATGGAAAGTATTTAAACTTAAAGCTTCTGCATTGCATTTCGCAATATTAGTATCTGTGATTGTAGCACTTTTATTAAGCTCTTTTTTATTGCTCACCTATACATTTAGTACCTTTTCGATCAAATCAGATCAGGTACTTGAAAACATTATGCAATCCAATCTTGGAATTGAATATTTATTTGATTCGGAAATTAAGGTTGCAGACTCTCTTGAAATTCAGTTAAACCAAGCTCCAGTTATATTAAAAAAATCTTATTGGGGAAGCTTTGAAAAAGTGAGTTCAAAGGCAGGAATCGGGTTCATTGCGTTTGAAAAAATCGCCTTGCTTGGATCTATTTCAGGAGCTGAACGCACGAGTATTTATGTAGAAGATCATCAACTACCATTGGTAGTGGTTGGAAATACCCGGATTGAAGGCAATGCATATTTGCCTGAAAATAATATTAAACCGGGAAATATTGCCGGGAATTATTATCAAGGCAATAACTTGATCTACGGGAAGCATAGCAAGAGTGAGAAAAGATTACCGGAATTGGACCCAGAGTGGAAATTGTATGCAATGGAAATGCTTGAATTTGCTCCAAATCCAAATGAAGATGTTGTTGGTTTGGATAATCTATCCAACTCTTTTTTTAATAACAGAAAAGTTATCTATCAATCGGATAAAATATTTCTGGAGCAAGAAGTTAAAGGGTATATAATTGTTAAAAGTGAAACGGAAATTGAAGTTTCTCAATTCGCGAAATTGGATCAAGTGCTATTGATTGCTCCAAAGGTGGTGTTTAATAATAGATTTAAAGGAAATGTACATGTAATAGCAAATGAGGTATTAGTTCAGGAAAACGTAGTCCTGGCGTATCCCTCCTCCATTGTAGTAATGGGAAAAGATCCAATAAAGGAAGAGAATGGCTTTGTTTCCAAGCCTAAAATTGAGATAGGAAAGGCTACTATTTTTCAGGGTAATATTATTTATCTTGATTCCTCTAAAGATTCACAATCAAAGAATGATATTCTAATTTATGAAAATGTATTAATTGAAGGGACGGTTTACTGCGAAGGCTATACTGAACTGCAAGGTACTGTAGTTGGAAGTGTATTGACATCTTATTTTGTGGCGAATCAGGAAGGTTCTATTTATATAAACCATATCTATAATGGGCAGGTATTAACAAATAAAGCAAATCCTGAAATTTGTGGAATTCTTTATGAACATGCAAGAAATAAGATCGCCTCATGGTTATACTAAAAAAGCTTAAGGCATCCAGCCTGCTGGAAACATTAACAGCTTCAGTGATCATTGTGATAGTTTTTATGATCGCAAGTTTCAGTTTTAATAATGTGTTTTTAAACTCCATTAGGTCTGATGATACTTCATTAAAAAACAGGATACATGAGATCACTTATTTTATAAAACATGATAAATTAAAGTTTCCTTTTTATGAAGATGCAGAGTATTGGATAATCTCAGGGGAAAGAAAAGGGAGCGAGTCATATTTTGAAATCCGGAATAAGAGGAATACTAAAAATTATAACTTTAGATTACCAATTGAAAACTAATACAAAAGTTGATGCATTTACCTTGACCGAAATATTGGTGGTTATTGTTATTAGTACAATTGTGGTAGGATTGGCTTTATCGGTGTTAAATATAGTCCAACAAAATTTTTATAACATCAGGGAGAATTATCAAACTTCCACAGAGATTCAAAAGTTAAAACAACAATTAGCTGTGGATTTTAATAGATTTAATAAAGTTGTATTAAATGAAGATTTGCATGGAATTCAATTTAAAAACCCATTGGACTCCCTTACCTATACTTTTAGTGGAGATCTACTTCTAAGAAAAAAGGATACTATTCCATTGCAATTTGACAATCTGAATTTTTATTTTAAAGGGGAAGAAGTTAAAAACGGAAAGATCGATGCAGTTAAATTATACATTAAGGGGCAAGAAGGAACCAATGTTTTTGTTGAAAAAATAAATGATGCTAGAACCTACGTAGATAATTATGGGAATTAATATCAACCAAATTTCAAAAGGAAAAAGTGAGGATTCAAAATCATCTCTTGGATCATTATTGAAAAAAGAAATCAATTTCTTCGGAAACTCATTTTCTAACCGGAAAAAGGAGCAATTTTATTCAGAATTAAGTGTCTTATTAAAATCTGGGGTCAACTTAAAGCACTCCTTGGATATAATTATTGAATCCCAGAATAAGCAGAAAGATATAGATTTAATAAAAAACCTAACCAATTCAATTTTACAAGGACAATCTTTTGCAACTGCTTTGGAAAATGATAATAATTTTACTGCTAATGAATTTCATGCGATAAAAATTGGGGAACAAACCGGTCAATTAGCATTTGTTACTAATGATCTTTCCGACTATTATAAAAAAAAGAATGAACAAAAAAGACAAATAATATCATCATTAACCTATCCTATTATTGTTCTAATCACAGCTTTTATAGTTGTGTTTTTTATGTTGAAATATGTAGTTCCTATGTTCGAAGATATATTTAAACAAAATAAAGTTGAACTTCCATTTTTAACTAAGGTCATAATAAAATTCTCTCATCTTATTGAAACTTACGGATTACTTATAATGGTGGTAATTATAATAGTGATCCTAGGTTGGAATTTTTTTAAAAACAAACAGTGGGTAAAGAAAAATAGTGGGATATTAGTACTGTATTTGCCTGTTATAGGACCTTTTGTAAAAAAAACATACCTCACTCAGTTTATCCATACAATGATGCTCTTAACCAATTCTAAGGTGCCAATTATCAATGGGCTGAATATGGTAGAAAAGATGGTAGATTTTTATCCTTTACAAAATAGTTTGAGACAAATAGAAGCCGATATTCTTAGAGGTGAGCGAATGAGTTCAAGTTTTGGTAAACACAAGATCTTCGATAAAAAGATAATAGCACTTTTAAAAGTGGCAGAAGAAACCAACCAAACAGAATTCATTTTCCAGAGGCTCTATGAGCAATATTCCAAAGAAGTGGAATATCAATCACAAACCATTACCAATGTTTTAAACCCTATTCTAACATTGATGGTTGGCTTGATAGTAGGGGTTATTTTAATAGCCATGTATCTTCCAATGTTTAAGTTGAGTAGTGTGATTGGATGATTTTTTTATTTTATACTTACACTGGTAGTTAATTTAGCCCAGACCTTATTTGGAAAGTTTAGTCACAAGGAGGCTAACGAGCTTCAGTAGTGAAATGAACCAAAGCTAAAGCAGTATAGTAATACGACTGGTTTGGCCAAAGAACCATGGCAACAGCCAAGTGATCATCCATAAAAGGGATAGGAAGTTCCATGAAGAACGAATCTATTGGGATGATCCTTATCCTACTGGAGGACAGGAGATTGAGTAAAGATAGTTTCCGCTAGCTAATTTAAAGGACTTCAAGGAGCTATCTCAGAGGTCTTTTTTATATAGGATAAATACCTATTTTACATAAAGGTCTGTTATAGACGCTCTTCCTCAACGTCATTATGCAAAATAGCCGACTTCATCACCTGCAAAAATCCGAACTAAAAACATAGGTCATGGGACTGAACATTCTTGTGTCTTACTCAAACCTGGACACTCAATCGGCGTTTGCCTTTCATTTTAAAAAAACGAAAAACTTCACGCTCTGGACTGCCTTAGATCTTCTTTTTTTAAAAACGTAATTGAACTCCTGATCCATAATCTGGAGGTCATTTTTATATGCTCAAAAAAGGTAGTTTTACGATGTCCTTTTTTAGAATATCGGCTTCAAGTATATTAGAAAAATTAATGTCACACCTTATTTGAATGCTTGGTTATGCCTTCGTTAATAAGGGTTCACGAACTTCTTGAATAGTTTTGCTTAAAAAACTTGACATTGTTTAATTGATGTGTAAAGTATAATTATAACCAAGGAAAAACTAGTCTGAATGAAAAAGAGGTCCTTTAGATAAGTAAAAATCCATGGAGATAAATAAAAATTAAAGATCATGATTGTAACAGCAATTTTCTGTACGACTTTTATACTGGTTCTGGTGGGTTACTGGATTATGCCAACTGAAAAGAGACAGGCAGTGAAGAAGGAATTGAAATCCTTATTACAAGTTCTCCCTATCAGCAGCATTTTAAATGCATTTAAAAATGACAAAGATCAGGACGATGATGCTTAAAAAGAGGAATAGCGAATGGCAGTAGCATTTGGGCTGTTCCGCTTTTGAAGGAATTGCCATAGTGGCGAATGAACGTCCCGCAAGAGTGGGGAGCTCAAAAGGTATGTCGGCTTTACATTGTTCTATTATGGCGCAGAAAAAGGAGAACCAGGATAGGAGCTTTTTGCCTAGAAACAATCTGGGTTGGTGTGGCGAAGACAAGGGTATGCCAACGTTGCAGAATACTCAATATATATTAAAGATCAAAAAAAATATTTTTAGCGGAAAAATCAGTGTTTATAGTGTCTACAAGAAAACTGAAAACCTCTGTCCTTTTTTTTCTTGGTCTTACTATTCACTTTTACATCATTCTTATAGTATAAAAATAATAACATTAAGATAAAAAAATATGTAATGATAGAAACAGAATTTAAATTTAAAGCCAAACTAACTGGCAAGCACCTGAAAAAGATATTAGAAATCATCCTCAAAGGAGCTGGATTACTCGCTATACTGAAAGAATTAATTATTATATTGCCCGTATAAAAATGTTCTTTGAATTTACCATGTTGTATTTTTTCGTGCTAAGGGCTGAGAAAGAAGTACGGTTTACTGAATTTTTGCGGTAAGTAGGACACTAATGTCAACATGGTGTCGGATGCAAACAAGGGAATCATACTTTATCGCATAATTCAGAAAATAAATATTTATCTTTTGTAATGTACATCAGATAATTCATCTTGAACTAAGTCAGTAATTTTAATAATTTTATCGCTAAAACACCTAATTTTTCGCCGTTCTCTTTAAGCTTTATTATTTTTTCATTTTTGCTTGTGCCAGAATTAACAATGAACAATAATTCTTTAAGTTTTTCTTTATCGGCCCTTTCGGGAAAAAGCTTCTCTAAATCATTGTCTGGTATCTTGGTTAAGCTGGAAATGATACCGGCATATTCTTCATCTGTTTGTACCTTTGCTTTTTTGGCAGCCGCAGTATATTTATTTTCTTTAGCCATTATTTTTTTATTTTATTTTTAAATTCTTCTAATAATAAGGGAATTTGTTCTGCTTGAGTTCCTGATTTTAATAACTTTTCCATAATCTCGTTCATTTTGTCGAATGGAATAAGATCCTCCACATTTACATTCATCTTATTTTGTAATTTTTGCCTAATCTCCACCACCTTCGCTGCCGATTCCAGATGTGCAGTAAGTGCGTGGTTAACGTTTAACATTTCCTGGTAATGTGATTCTATCCTATTACGTACGATTAAATCCATTCCATTAATTACATCAAACAAAGAATTTCGTTTTTCATTAATTATAGGAAGTGCTGCCTGAGCAAATTCTAAAATTTCAGCCCCTTTCGCTTCTGGAGTTGGAGCATTCTCTATATAATTTAATATGTTGGATTCTTGAACAAAAGTTGCCGTAAATGAAGGAATCCATTCTTCTTCTAAAAACCTTTCTGCCTGATCCCGTCGCAACATTGTATAGGCATTAAGAAGTTCTAGGTGAGATGTCCTAGAACGCATAGTCATTTGTGCGAGTTCTGCACTTAGTTCAACAGATTGTCGGGGTATAGAAATACAACTGCTTAGAAAAAGCAGAAGAATTACAAGCCATATTTTGACTTTTGACTTAATAGATCCCATATTCCAATTTAAATTTTACTGGATCAGGTTCCTCCATAAGAACTTTCACAATTTCATCCAACTTAACTGAACAATCTTCAGAGGTTTTTATCCCAACTTCTGACAATGCCTGTAAATTAGTTTGAGAGGCATTATCCATTTCCAAGCTTGCATTTCCCATCCTTGCCGGTTGAATTCTATTGTAATTTCCTTCTTTTTGAACAGCAGAATACATCTTTTCTAAATGATAATTCGTTGTCTCTGAAGCTCCAGCCATCATAATGTCTATAACTGGCTGTATCCATCCTATTTTCCCCCAGTCTTTGGCTTTTTCATATTTATAGGGTAAATGTTGACTGCCGGTGCCTATGGATAAAATATACATATCTGCAGCTGTTGGGGTATCTATTGCGTTTCGAATTTCAGAATAGGCACATAAGGTTGGATTATTTGCAAATACACCCCCATCAATCAATGGATATGAAACTCCACTAATTGATTTTACAAGTGCGGTTTCAAAATAGGTAGGAGCAGCAGAGGTTGCCCTACAAACATCCCTAACTAAAAAATCTTTTCCTGGCCCACAAACGGCATAATCATGTTGCGCAAAAAAATAGGAAGTACGGTTATCGATATCATATGCAGGAATAATACAAGGCTTTATGAGCTGACTTAGTCTTAGGTCTCCAAAATATTCTTTCAATAATTTTTCCAGAGGTGAAGCATTGTAAATTTCATCTAATAAACCCATTGGATTTAGGACACTTTGCAAAGTATTTTTGTTGAATATTTTTGCTCCATGTTCTAAATACAAATTAACAGCTTCCTTCGCTGTAAATTTTGCTTTTTTAGGATCCTCAGGCGAAGGGCAAAGGAGAAGACATGTAAGAATTCCCCCAGTACTGGTACCTGCAAAAAAGTCGAAGTGATCTGCTATGCGTGTATCCTGATCACCGGTTTGTACTTTTAATTTTTCTTCCAGAGCCACCAAAATTTGACCAGGTATAATTCCCCGGATCCCACCTCCGTCTATAGATAATATTTTTTTCATTTTTGAAACAATTTTATTGTGGAAGTTAAATCTAAACAAGGAGATATGACTACAATTAAACCATACTTTTTTTACTGTTCAACGGGACTTGCTTCATGAAAATAATTAGTTGTTTGGCAACGAGATAAAGGTTTACCTCAATAAAAATATTAACAAGTTTGTCTTGAGGCTTTAATTAATGAGTAAATCAGAATAGCTAAATGAGCTATCAAAACTATTTTACCATAAAATAAATATTTAAAAGGGATCATAATTAAATCACCTAATTAGATTTTTTGGTTTAATATTTCCACATTATAATTAAAAGACGCATAAAATATTAGATTGAACTACTTAAGGGTAAGTACAAACAACCTTTTGGAGTACAGAGGTAATTTAAAAGAAAATTCTATATAATAGTGGTGCGTAAATCGGTGCGTAAAAAAAAGGAGTGCATTTATATACTCTATAAAACCTCAATAATTTTAAAAATAGATAGTTCCTCATTCTCCGCTTAAATTAAATGCTTCATCCATTGGGTGGAGCATTTTTATTTTATGTAGGTTCGAGCTGGCTCAATTACCGGGGAGAAAACAAAAATGCTTCGGACCGCACAGCGCCCTGAAGAATATAATTTAAGTTTTGATTTCCCTCCAGGGATCAACGCAGTTAATTCTCATTCTCCGCTAAGAATTTATTAAATTCACTAAAAGCCCGAAAATATAATGTTTTCGGGCTTTTTTAATATCTCCTAATATCAAATACTAGTATATAAAATCACTTTATAAGAGAAAGATTCGGTGCGTGTTTTTTTCGAAAATAATTACGTACCGAATTAGCTGTAGTATGCTTGTAATTAAGGTTTGTATAAATTATTATTTAATAATTTTACTTCTATTGTATTGAGAGTAAAATCTTAATGAACTATAGCCTTGTAAATTGTTTTTAGAAGAATTTCACTTCTTGTATGCAATTATTCTAAAATTATAAACTTCCAGAAAGTGCTTTTAATGATATTTCGGATAATTTTGCTTGGTAATTCGCATCACTAAATCTTAACTGGGCATTAATGTAATTGAGTTGAGCAGTTCTGAACTCTATGGTAGGAATAGTCCCAATTCGATACTTCTCCATTGTAATTTCTAAATTCTCCTTCGCGATACCTTCGTTGTTCTGCTCTAATTCCATAAGTGCTAAATTGGTTTGATAAGTTTGGTATGCCTTATTTAATTGAGCAATAAGCTGTTCTTTCTGTTGTTCAATAATTAATTCGGAATTAGCTATATCAATCTTGGCAATTTTCTCATTACGGTTTTGATTTAATCCATCGAAAATAGTCATACTTACACGGAATCCATAATTCCAACCATATGCTGAAGATTGCGTAGTGAAACCTAAACTTGATTCAGAATTGCTGAAATTATAGCCTGTGGTAGCGGTTAAAGTTGGGTAACGATTTGCCTTTACTTGTTTCAATTCTAACTCAGCAATACGTTTATTGATGATTTGTGCTAGCAACTGCGGGTTTTCTTCTTTAGCTTTTTCTATTAGTTCCGGCAGAAACAACTTATCATCAACCGATATTTCATCTGTCACTTCAAATTCTGTTTTTGGATCTCGAGCTAATAATAAATTCAATTCCGTTTTTGTATTTATATAATTCTCTTTTTGCCGTAAAAATAATGTCTGGTCGGTATTTAGATCTACTCTTGCATTAAGTTCTTCTAATTTTGAAGCCTTTCCAATAGTAAATCGGTTGTGAGCTAATTCTACCCTTTGTTCAGAAATAACCTTTGTACTGTCTAATGCGGTGAGCTGCTGCTTTTGTTGTACCAAATCATAATAAGTGACCATTACATTACTAATATTGTTTAGAACTGTATTTTTCAGTTCTGAATCGCCTAATTTTTTAAGTTCTTCTAGTTGATCATAGCGAGCAAACATTTTTAATCCATCAAAAACGGTCCAGTCTAATGCAACCCCATAATTTAAACTATTATTTCTGGCATTATTTAAGGAATTTATGGTGCCATCAGAACGAGTCTGATCTAAATTTTGAATACTATTGTTATCATTCGCTATGGCGTTTATCTGTGGAAGCATTCCTGCAAATCCTGGGCTTAAACTAAGTTCATCCTTTTTTAATGAATTTCTAACCAACAGAATTTCATAATTATTATCTAAAGATATTTGTATCGCTTTTTCAGCTGTCAGTAATTCTTGTGCCTGTCCCTGAAAAGTAAGGAAACTCAGGAGGAAAAATATAATTGAGATCCCTTTATTCATTTTCTAGATTTTTAATGTTATCAAATTCAGGGCGGTGTTTTTTCTCACGTGACCACATGAAATAAATAGCCGGGATAACAAATAATGTTAATAACAATGAAAACAATGTTCCACCAATAATTACCACTCCCATTCCAATTCTACTACTTGAGGCTGCCCCTAGAGAAAGAGCAATTGGTAACGCCCCTAATGCGATGGTTAAACTAGTCATTAAAATAGGACGTAAACGAGACTCTGCTGCTTGCATAATGGCTTTTGATTTTGAAATACCTTCTTCTCGTAACTGATTGGCAAACTCTACAATTAAAATCCCATTCTTAGTAACTAGCCCAATTAACATGATGGTCCCTATCTGACTGAAAATATTCCAACTTTGTCCAAAAAGCCATAGTGAGAGCAGCGCTCCGGCCACAGCCATAGGTACTGTTAATATTATGATTAAAGGATCTATAAAACTTTCAAACTGGGCAGCCAAGATTAAGAAAATAAGTAACAAAGCAAGGGCAAAAGCGTAAGTAGTATTGGATCCACTTTCTACGAAATCTCGAGATTCGCCCCCTAAACTAGTCGTGAAAGAATCATCTAAGACATTCTCTTTAATTTGATCCATCGCTTCAATACCATCACTAATGGTTTTTCCAGGTGCTAAACTTGCTGAAACTGTGGCAGACATATATCTGTTGTAATGAAATAGTTGCGGTGGGCTGCTATGCTCTGTTGTGGTTACCAAATTATCTAATTGGATTAATTCTCCACGATTGTTCCTCACAAATATTGAGGTTAAATCTAAAGGAGCGTTTCTATCTTTTTTATCGAATTGGCCCATCACTTGATATTGTTTTCCGTTCATCAGAAAATATCCAAAACGTTGCCCGCTTAATGATAGCTGAAGTGTCTGTGCAACATCTCGTACCGAAACACCCATACTTTCTGCTTTTTCTCGGTCAATGGTCACATATATTTCAGGCTTGTTGAATTTTAAATCTACATCTGTATAGGAAAAGGTTGGATTATTTTCCGCTGCCTTCATGAACTCCGGAATCTTCTCTTCTAATTTTATAAAATTTTGAGCTTGAATGATATATTGAATAGGCGGTCCACCATGACGGCTAACCGAAATTGTGGGGCGTTCTGACACACTTGATTTTGCACCTACATAATTTTTGGTCCATCGTTCTAAATCTGTTGATATTTCATGTTGTGAACGTTCGCGATCTTCAGGATCTACGAGAGCAATATTTGCACGGCCACTATTGGTGGAAGATGAACCAAATCCAGGGGAAGTAAGCACTAAACTAACTTTTTTCTCTGGGATGGAATCATTAATAAGTTTAGTAATTCCTTCCATATATCGATCCATATAATCATAGGTAGATCCTTCAGGAGCTGTTACACTTAAACGGACAAAACTCCTATCTTCATAAGGTGCGGTCTCTTTTGGAAGTAAGTAATAAAATAAGCCAATAAAACCTAAACAAATAAATAGAATAGGGAAACTCAGCCACTTTCTCTTCATAAAATTTCGTAAAGAACTTGCGTAACTTTTATTCATTTTTACAAAATACGTTTCTGTGAAATTGTAAAATTTAGACCTTCTTTGTTTACCAGGCTTTATTAAGTAGGCATTCAACATAGGAGTAAGGGTGAGCGAAACAAATGCAGAGATCAACACTGCGGCTCCTAATACAACTCCGAATTCTCTAAATAATCTACCTACAAATCCATCTAGGAAAATTACTGGAAGAAATACTGCCGCTAAGGTTACTGAAATAGAAATAACGGCAAAAAATATTTCATTTGATCCTTTGATTGCTGCTTGAATAGGACTTAAACCTTCTTCAATTTTCTTGTAAATGTTTTCTGTAACTACAATTCCATCATCTACGACCAATCCAGTGGCCAAGACTATGGCTAATAAGGTGAGTACATTAATGGAATATCCTAAGAGCCACATTACAAAAAAAGTGGATATTAAAGAAACAGGAATGTCTATCAATGGACGTAGTGCCATAGACCAATCCCTAAAGAATAAGAAAATTACTAAAACCACCAGAATTATAGATATTAGTAAAGTTTCGGCAACTTCGGTTACAGCACGTTTAACAAATACCGTATCATCGATTACTACATTTAATTTAAATCCTGCTGGTAAATCTTCTTTTAGCTTATCATATTCCTTATAAAAGGCATCAGCAATATCTAAGTAATTGGTTCCGGGTTGTGGGATAACTGCAATGGCTACCATGGGTTGACCAGAATCACTCATTTTGGTTTCCATGTTTTCCCCTTCTAGAGATGCCCGCCCAACATCACTCAGGCGAACTACCTTATTGCCATCTGCTAAGATAATTATGTTGTTGAATTCTTCTTCAGTGGAAAGATTTCCAATAGTTTTTACGGTTAACTCAGTATTATTACCGGTTAATTTTCCAGAAGGGAGTTCAACATTCTGAGCCAGAAGTGCGGTGCGAACATCACCCACAGTAACTCCGTATGAAGCTAATTTTACTGGATCTATCCATAAGCGCATGGCATATTTTCTTTGACCCCAAATTTGAACACCACTAACTCCCGGAATAGTTTGAATACGTTGAGAGATCACATTGTCAGCATAATCTGAAAGCTCTAGAATATTCTTATTGTCGCTTTGTAAAGTCATAGAAAGAATACGATCAGCATCTGCATCGGCTTTAGAAACTACAGGAGGTGCATCGATATCATCGGGTAAACTCCGAACAGCTTGTGAAACTTTATCACGAACATCGTTAGCCGCAACCTCTAAGTCTTTGTCTAAATTGAATTCGATATTGATCCTGCTTGATCCTTGTATACTTGAAGACGTCATCGTTCGAATTCCATCAATTTCATTGATAGATTTCTCAAGTGGCTCCGTTATTTGAGATTCAATAATATCGGCATTAGCACCTGCATAATTGGTTCTTACTGAAACTTGAGCGGGATCAATAGATGGAAATTCACGTACCCCTAAATAAGTGTATCCAATAATTCCGAAAAGAATTATTGAAACGTTCATTACAATGGTAAGAACAGGACGTTTAATGCTTAGTGTAGATAAGTTCATGATGTCCTATTCGTTTTTACTTAAATTTACCTTTACAGGAGTACCGTTGTCTAAAGCCATTACTCCATAAGTTAAAATCGTGTCACCTGCTTTTAAACCAGAAAGAACACGAACATTTTGAGCAGTACGCGAACCTGTTTCTACTTCAATAGCTTCTGCTTTCCCATTTCTAGAAATAAAAATTTCTTTTCCATTTTGAATTGGAATTAAGGCCTCTGTTGGAACTAAAAGCGCATCAGGAATGGTTTCTAAAGCCAAATTTACATTCACAAACATCCCGGGGTATAATTTGCCTTCACTATTATCAACTACCGCTCTCATTTTTAAGGTTCTGGTGGTAATATCTACCTCTGGCTCAATAGCGTAAACTTGTGCAGTATACTCCTGAGAAGAGTTTGCAGAGGTAAATGAAAAGGTGCCATTTACTTTCATTCTAGCTGCGTATTTTTCCGGAATTGAAAAGGTTAGCTTTAATTTTTGTGTATTAACTAATTTTGCAATTATTGTAGAAGGAGTAACATAGGTTCCTTTAGAAATATTGCGAAGACCAATAGTTCCTGAAAAAGGAGCACGTATAACTGTTTTGGAAAGTTGAGCATTAATGAGCTGAGACTGGGCTTGACTTGATTGAAAATCTGCACTCGCTATATCATATTCTTCTTGACTGATAGCTTGTTTTTCTAATAGTAACTTTGCACGTCTTTCGTTTTCGGAGGCAAGTTTTTCGGCGGTTTTAACTTGTGAAAGTTGAGCTCGTAGTTCTATATCGTTCACTCTTACCAAGACTTTACCTTGTGAAACATTGCTTCCTTCCTCAAAATTGATTTGTTCAACTACTCCGGAAACTTCACTGCGAACTTCTACTTGTTCATTTGCTTCTAAGGAGCCAGAAAGTGATAGGTTGTCTTCAAATTTTTGAGGTTCTAAAACTATACCTTCCACTTCGATCGCCACTTTTTCACTTGTCTTATTTTCTGGTGAAGATTTTGCTTTGTTAGCCATAATCCGGTAGGTCACAAGACCTCCGATGATTATGATCAGGAGTAGGTAAACAATATTTTTTATTTTCATTTAAGGAAGTACTTTGAGAATTTTATTTATTAGGATTAATTTTATACTACATTTATCTACCTAGGTTAATAATTCTTTACTTTGACTTAATTTCTTAAGAAAGGTTTAAATTATAACCATGTTTTATAGTTTTTTAATGCTTTCTGGAACATCACAGAAGAGAAAACAGGTAAGAAGGTAAAAAGAAATCTTAATCAACATATCAAAGATGCCGTTCAATTTTATGGACGTGGTGTACCTCAAGATTTTATAATTATATCTCCAGAAAGAATAGTTTTGGCTTTAAACTGGCAATTAGAACCTATTAAATTTTTATTCAGGAGGTAACTTGTAACATAGAAATCAGAAATGAATCTAAAACCTGGATCAAGTTAAAATCTTTCATCTATGTCCAATTCGTGAAAATCTCTTGTGTATCCAGCAGATTTAAATTTTTATTCCAATAAACCACATATGCTTTTTTAGCGTGGCGAAGGTTTCTATGCTTGCCCAAGATTTTCTTTATGGGATCACATTTTTTTTAACCAGGCTATTTTTAGTTGCCTGCTTAGATTATGGAATTCCTGTTGTATTGTAATAATCCCTCCAACAGGATTTTTTATTATTCAAATTTCTTTTTGTAAATGGAGTGATATTTTTATTGTTTAAATCTGTCTAATAATTATTAATTCCCTTTTTCAATCCGGATTTTTACAGATTTGCTGATAGGGGTGTTACTTCGTTCTGCAAAATGATTAAATGGAACTAAAGGATTGGTTTCTGGAAAATAAGCCGCGACATTCCCTTTTGGAATTTTATAAGGCAGGACTTTGAATTTATAGGCCGTTCTTTTTTTACTATCGTAGGTACTGGTTAAATTCACAATTTCAAATTTCTTCAAATTTCTTTGTGCCATATCACTTTGGTTCATGAAAATCACGCGACGCTCGTTATAAACTCCGCGATACCTGTCATCCATCCCATAAATGGTAGTATTAAACTGGTCGTGGCTTCTTATGGTCATCAGCATTAATTCGTCTTTTTGTAACTTATGATCCGGAAGTTTATTCAAGGTGATTTGCGCTTTTCCATTGGGCAACATACTAAAGTCCCTATGGCGGGAATTATTAGGAAGGTAATACCCAAAACCTTTAGATTGTTCACTGGTCTTTTCAAAGCCTTTGGCTACCAGGTCTATTTTCTCCCGAATAAGTTCATAGTCTTCTCCCATGGCTTGCCAAGCCACAGGGTGGTTTCCTTTAAACATCGTATGACCGAGATTTCCGATAATTTCCGGTTCACTCATAATACTGGTGGAAGCAGGTTTAAGAATTCCTTTAGATTGCCTTACGCGACCCATACTGCTTTCCATTGTTAAAAAGCGTGTATTTCCATTCTTTTCATCTTTCTCAGACCTTCCATAGGTTGGTAATATCAAAGCTGTTTTTCCTGTTACCAAGTGGGAGCGATTAAGTTTTGTACTTATTTGCACCGTCAATTTGCAGTTATTGAGCGCTTCTGCAGTATAATCTGTATCTGAAGCAGCCATCAAAAAATTACCGCCTAAAGCGATAAAAACACTTGCTTTACCCGTATGCATGGCCTCCATAGATTCTACTACATCTATCCCTTTTTTAGAAGGTGGTTCAAAGCCCATGTGTTTTCTAATACGTTCATTAAATTCTTCATCTATATAGTGCATAATTCCTACACTGCGATCCCCTTGTACATTACTATGTCCACGAACCGGGCAAGTACCAGCATTCTCCTTGCCTATAGCACCTTTTAACAATAATAAATTTACATATTCACGAATAGTTTCTACTCCATTTTTATGTTGGGTAAGTCCCATAGCCCAGCATATAATAATTTTAGATTTACGGGCTAAAATCTCTACTGCTTTGTTTATATTTTCGTCTGTAACTCCCGTCATTGCTAGTAACTCCTCTTCCTTGAACGATTTTAGATCGCTTATTAATTCTGAATAACCCTGGGTATATTCACTTAAAAAGTCATGATCAAAAACAGTTTCATCTAAAGCGTCTTTTTCGGCAAGACGTTTTAAAATTAGTTTTACCAGCGGAATATCCTGATTGATATTTACCGCTAAATGTAAGTCTGCAATATCCTCTCCACCACCTACAAGGCCTTTAAGGTTCTTTGGATTTTTAAAATTAACTAAACCGGTTTCTTCCAAAGGATTAATTGCGATGATGTAGCCACCATCCTGCTTGCATTTTTCTAAAGCCGTCAACATTCTTGGGTGATTAGTACCGGGGTTTTGCCCGGCTATAATTACTACCTCGGCTTCATAAAAATCTTCCAGTTTAGTACTTCCTTTTCCAATTCCCAATGTTTCGGTAAGTGCAACTCCACTAGATTCGTGGCACATGTTGCTACAATCGGGCATATTATTGGTTCCGTATGCACGAACAAACATTCCATACAAAAATGCGGCTTCGTTGCTGGAACGGCCGGAGGTATAAAAGATAGCTTCGTTAGGAGAATCTAAACCGTGTAATTCTTTCGCAATTAAATCAAAGGCATCCTGCCAGGATATTGCTTCGTAATGAATTTTTCCTTCTCGTAAAACTAAAGGTTCTATAAGTCTTCCAAATTTATTAAGCTGAAAATCGGTTAATTCTGAAAGTTCTTCTACTGAATATTTTTTAAAAAATTCGGCATCAATATGACTATGAGTAGCTTCATCTGCCAGTGCTTTGGCACCATTCTCACAATATTCTCCAATTTTTGACGGTTTTTCGGGATCTGGCCAGGCACAGCTAGGGCAATCAAACCCATCCTGTTGGTTAATTGTGAAAAGACCACGCATGGAATCTAACACACCCATTTCTTTAAAAGTATGTTTTAAAGTTTCTTTAATGGCGAGTTTCCCAGCGGCATGTGTTATTGGATCTCTAAAATCGAGTTCTCGAAATTCTGTAGGACCTCGATGATTTACTTTTCTGTTTGATTTATTATCCATTTTAATGCGCTAGAGATTTAGGATTAGGGTAATTGTTAGATTCATCTTCGCCACGATCCTCCAGACAGGTAAAATCTTTTTCTAGTAAAATATCTAGAGTCTTGCCGTTTGAAGTTGGGAAAGAATGAGAATAACCAACCTTGTTATTGGTGTCCCAGCCTTGTAAAAGTTCTTTAGAAATTTGTAATGAAATTTTATTTTTGGCAAAATCAACTTCCAAATTCTTTGTGGTTGAAGCCTTTACAGCATAACTGAAATCCAGATTCGGAAAATTGGTTTTTTCTTCTATAAATTGTTCTTGGCATAATTGCTCAACTTCATTCTTGGTCAATCTAAATCGCACCGAATTTCCTCGAATCCTTATTTTCATTATACAAATTTTTAAATTGGAAGCTTATTATTATCAATAATCCCTTAAAGTTAACCGATTTGATTTTAAAAAAGAAAAATAATAATGTAGAATTTGAGGATTTTTAATGATTTCACAATATCTAAAAACTATAGTAATAAGTAAATGGAATTAATTTCTTTCACTTCCTATAATTTAATGATGGCTTGAATGTTTTTCTCGAGATTATGAAATATGATGAAATTATATCAGCCGAAATACAAAGTTGAATGAATCGCGACTGAATCAAAAAAGCTTAAATTTATAGAAGATTCAATTTTATTGTTAGCTAGACTGTAAATATCATTTTGGATATTCCCTTTTTAGTAATATAGTTCTTTTGTCACCCTGAATTTATTTCAGGGTCTCAATTTATTATTCTGATTATTAGTGTTCTAAGATTCTGAAACAAGTTCAGAATGACGTACTTTATCAATTTATGACACTTTACGGATATACAGATACCATTTACAAAGTGGAATTAAATTCTGAACATGAGGTTTAGCTAAAACTTACTTATTATAATCTGAAATGAAAGAAACATTGATAAAAAAATCTGAAATAGAAGTTTTTGTACTTGCTGGAGGGAAAAGCAGAAGAATGGGAAGTGACAAAGGTCTTGTCAATTTCAAAGGAGAACCAATGATTTTACATATTTTAAGGGTTCTTGAAAAGCTAAATATGCCAACCAGTATAATTAGTGGTAATAAAGGGTACATGAAGTTTGGAAAACCTGTTTATAAGGATTTAATCCCTGATAAAGGACCTCTTGGAGGATTATATACTGCCCTGGAGTTTTCAAGCTCTCCAATGCTCATACTTCTGGCTTGTGATATGCCCTCCATAAATAGTGAATCTTTAAATAAGTTGATAGAATTGGCTACATCTGGCAAAATTGTCGTCTCTACTGATGGTAAAAATATTTCTCCTCTTTTTGCATGTTACCCAAAATCTTTGAAGACAGCAGTAGAAAATGCGATATCGAGCGATGAACTTAAAATGCTAGATTTTGTTTTAAAACAATCTTATTCCTTATTGGATTTGGCGGTTGAAGGAAATACACAGGTATTACAAAATTTGAACACAAAAAAAGAATTAATAGCAGCTGAGAACACCGAGAAGTACGGGGGTTGAAAAATTTATATGGTATACGAATAGCTGACAATGAAGAAGCACATTCTTTAAAATCCTAATTCTCTAGATCCAAAAAACATCTTAAAACTATATAGTTTTAAGAACAATCATACAATCAGTTTATTAAGATATCTTAAATATGGAATATTGAGAGCGTAGTGCTAAAAAAAACCGAACATGGAAAGGTAGTTTTCTAATAAAACCTAGTTAGTCAATGATAGATTTAAGATTATAAGTAAACAAAATAATTAATCCCTTTCACTATTCTTCAGGACTCCAGAAGGATCTTTAATAACTACGGTTCTATATGGATAAGGTATTTCAATGCCTTCTACATCAAATCGTTTTTTGATGCTTTCCAGCACATCACATTTAAGCTGAAAAGAATCTCCGAAATTACGACACCATGCCCAAGCTCTTACGGTAACGGAAGAATCGTTCATTCTTATAACGGCGGTTTTAACAACGGACTTGCCATCTTTTACTTCCCATTCTGTGCGATTGTCAAAAATAAGCGGATGTTTTTCGCATTCTTCCTGCATGATTCTCTTAGCAAGATCTATATCGCTGTCATAAGAAATTCCAATCTCGATATGTTCGCAACACTTAAGTTCTCCAAGATCATAATTAATAAGTTTTTCTTTGTTGATGATAGAATTTGGAATTACAATCATCTTATTTTCGAAATTCCTGATAATGGTATGGCGTAGCGTAATGTCTGCAATCACTCCAACCATGGTATCTGTAATTTTTACAGTATCTCCAATTTTAAATGGTTTAAAAGAAATAATAAAAACTCCTCCCACCAAATTGGCTAAAGCTTCTTGAGATGCAACTCCTGCGATAAGTGCTATTACACCCGCTCCTCCTAAAGCTGTTTGAGCCACTCCTTTTAATGAGGGGAATGCTAATAAACCAAATAGAAGGCCTAAAAAATAGACTCCGAATACTGCTATATAGCGTAGAAATTTAAAACTGGTAGGATCATTTTGGTTTGCAATTTTTCTTCTGATACTTTTTCTGAACCATAAGTTGGTGCTAGTTGCAGCAACAATAGTGATCACCGCTAAAAATCCTAAATATAGAACTATATTGAAATTTTTGGTTAAAGCCGCGTACCTGTCTTTATCTACAAACAGATAGCTTAAAGCAATAAGACCTAATACTAACCATAAAGCATTAAGTACCTGCTTTACTAAGTTTAAAGGAGTAGTTTTTTCTTGTGGAAACTTCTTTTCTTCTTGTTTTAATAACCATCTGTGTCCAAAATTGGTTGCAAAGTGTAATAGCACAACGCTTATTATTACAGATATAGCCCAAATAATTTGGCGTTTATAGGTGTCAAAAAGTTCTATTATCATCTGGAATTCTTACTTATTATGCCTTATAAATATCAATACACTTTATTGATAACTTTTTTGAAGTAGTCTAAACTTTGTATCCACATTCTTCACAATGTATATTTTATTAAAATAACCAGTTTAAAGTAAATGTAAAATGGATTATTATAATAGTCTTAGTTTTAATTATTACTGCTAAAGTATAAATATCTACTAAGGTAAAAACTAATAATATCAACAGATAAAATAAAAAACCGGATTAGCACGATCAAAACTGAAAGTACTATCCGGTAATTATAAAATTTTTAGGAAAGAATAATCTACTTTCCTATTACGTTCTAAACACAATTATTTATTATCGTTTATCTTTTTTATAGGTTGAAGCCACATGATCAATGCGGCCATCACAGAAATAATACCAACTACATAGAAAATCACCCAATAATTTTCCTGAAAAATCTTTGTGTAAAGGTCATCATGGATATAAAGTGATCTTATTACAACTCCAATTAAAATTAAACTAAGTGTTCTAGTCATGGCTTTCATAATTCTCTTGTGTTAAGTATTAATAAAATCGTTAATTCAACCCTAATTTGGTAAACTAAATACCCTTGTATATTACTAGTTATTTCGCAAATTGTTCTATGCCATATTTAAGATATTCAAAGGCAGATTGCTTAATATCTCTTATACTATTAAAATGCTTTTCAAGTTTATTTTTGAATAATAAATAAGATTGTAAATAAGCATTTTCACATTGAACATCATCGCATTCTTCCATTCCTTGTAATTTATTTTGAAAATTGATACAAGTTTTCTTGTGTAACTTATTGGATTCTTTTAGCTCATTGAATTGTTTTAATAAATAGTTTGCATCAATATTATTAGATCTAGTTTTCTCAATTAGTGAGGAACTTAATAATGCTAGATAAAATTGAATTTCCTTCTCAAGAAATTCCAATTCTTGACGCCATAAGTGAACAGCACTTTCCATGCTCAATTTCTGAATTTCTTCATCATTGTGATGTTTCTGAATGTTGTTTATCATAATGGTTTTTTATTAAAATAGGTTGTTGTTTCACTTTGATGATTTTTATAGCACGCTCACCTATAGGAAAATTCCACATGATTTCATCACCTTCAGCATATCCAAATAAAGCTAGTCCCATAGGCGCAAGAATAGAGATTTTTTCATTTTCCAAATCACTCTTTTCAGGTGTTACAATTTGATATGTTTTCTCTACTCCAAAACCTGTTAGAATTGTAACTGTAGAGTTTAACCGAATGACATCTACTGGAACTTCTTTTGATTTCATCACTTTTGAAGATTGCATTTCCTCATTTAATTTATGAAGTGATGCGCGATATGTACTATCCTTATAATACCTGGCTAACGTAATGAGCTGTTTTAAAAAGTCAAATTCTCTTTTTTCTATAATTAGTGCTCCGTATTTCATTGTTTATAGTTTTGATAGCGAATAATTATGGAAAAATTCCTCTTTGTTTGTAGGCAACTTCAATTCTTGAAATAGCTAATATAAAGGCAGCAGTTCTCCAATCTGTATTTCGGGCTTTAACTTCAGCATGAATTTTATGGAAATTTTGAGTGATTTTCTTTTCAATTTTTTCCATTACTTCATCCAACTGCCACATTTCACCATTTCTATTTTGTAACCATTCAAAATAACTTCCTATTACGCCACCAGAGTTACAGAAGATATCTGGAATAATAATCACTCCATTTTCAAGTAAAATCTTCTCTCCATCTTTATCTGTAGGTCCGTTAGCTCCTTCAGCAACAATAGAAGCTTTAATTTTAAAAGCATTATCTGCGGTTATTTGATTTCCTAGTGCCGCAGGAATCACTATATCGCAATCAAGTCCAAAGAAATTCTCAGCCTCGATTTCCTGTGCGCCGTCAAAACCTTCTATGGAACCTTTTCTAGGTTCACAATGTTGTGCCAAGGCTTCAGTATCAATCCCTTTTTCATTGTAAAGAGTAGCATGAGCATCTTGAACGGCAATTAATTTCGCACCATCCTTAGTTAAGAAATGTGAAGCCCAATACCCAACATTTCCAAAGCCTTGGACTATAAAGTTTTTATCTTTTAAATTTTGACCTTTTGTTTCTAATAAGAGTTTTATAGAGAGATACACTCCGAATCCGGTTGCACGATCCCTGCCTTCAAGTCCTCCTGCGCCAACAGGTTTCCCTGTTACTACATGTTGATTATGTGAACGTTCTGAAGAGGAAATGGTAGACATATAAGTATCTACTATCCATGCCATGGTCTGCGGATTGGTGTTAACATCTGGTGCAGGAATATCGTGTTCTGGACCTATATTTTCTCCTAAGGCATAGGTAAAACGTCTGGTGATACGCTCTAATTCTGAATCGGAAAAATTTCTAGGATCAATTTTGATTCCTCCTTTTGCGCCTCCAAAAGGAAGTCCGGCTAGAGAAGTTTTCCAGGTCATCCACATAGCAAGAGCTTTAGCAGCATCTATATCTACCGTATCATGATAGCGTAAACCTCCTTTATAAGGGCCAAGTGCATTGTTGTGTTGAACACGATACCCCGTAAAAACTTCTACTTTACCATTGTCCATTTTTACAGGAAAATGCACGATAATTTCATTATTAGTGATCCCTAAAATTTTTCTAATATTGGGATTTAAATCAATAAGATCGGCGGTTTTATTAAACTGGCTCATTACAGTCTGGTACATAGACTGTTTTTCTATTTTTTTAGTATTTATCATCTTTATTTATTCAAAGTGTTCACAAAATAATTTTCTGTCTTCTTTCCAAGTACAGGTTTTACGGTGGTCGCAGTTAAAGCATAATCCCTTTAACATCTCTTGGCTAATGCCATTGTGATGTTTTTTAGTTGATGAGAATTCCTTTATTTTTTCAGTGATCAGATTCATTCGTCATAGATTTATATTTTCTTCTTAACAGAAAGTCAAATGCTATGCCCTTGAGTTATAAAAATTGGAATGATATACTTAATATCTTAAATATCAGATACTTAAATTATAAATTAATTTAAAATTGAATTTTGAAAGCGGAGAGAAATACCCCGGTTGAGGAGAAAAGTACCGTTGAAAAAGCGGCTACTATTTTAGTTTATTTCGAAGTGTTTTACGGTCAATCTGAAGAATTTCAGCAGCCTTTGTTTTGTTGTTTTCAACACTAGCCATGACTTTTAAAATATAATCTTTTTCTACTTCGAGTAAAGATTTGGAAGTAGAACTGGTATTCGGCATAGGGTATTTTAAATGTTCAGGAAGCTCTTCAATGTCTATAGTCTGTTCACTCATAATGATAGCTCTTTGTATCACATTTTCGAGTTCTCTAACATTTCCCGGCCAATTATAACGTTCTAAGAGTTCTAAGGCTTTCTCCGTGAACTGAACCTTTGGTTTAGCGTATTCCGCAGCATATTTTCTTAGAAAATTTTTCGCTAAATAAGGAATGTCACTTTTATGTTCTCTTAAAGATGGAGTTTTAATATTTACCACATTTAATCTATAATAGAGATCTTCTCTAAAACTACCTTTTTTTACCATTTGGTGTAAATCACTATTGGTAGCTGCAATGATGCGAATCTCTATTTTTTCAGCTTTTTGCTCTCCAATTCTACGTACTTCTTTTTCCTGAAGCACTCGTAATAATCTGGTTTGTACAGTAGGGGGTGCAGTACCAATTTCATCTAAAAAAATTGTTCCACCTGCAGCAGCTTGAAAGAAACCCTGACGGTTTTCATTGGCGCCCGTAAAAGCACCCTTTTTATACCCAAAAAGTTCAGATTCCAGCAGTTCTTCCGGAATAGCACCACAATTAACCGCGATAAATGGGTTTGCGGCAAATGAGCCTTTGTAGTGAATGGCACGGGCCACTAATTCTTTACCAGTACCACTTTCTCCTTGAATGAGAACAGTAGCCCGGTTATTCTTCACCCTTTCAATAAGATCAATAAGTTGTTCAATTTTTTCAGAATGACCCACTATCCCAGCATATATTCCAGGTTTATTTTTTGCAGAGGTATTATTTTTATCCTCAAGAGATTTCTTCGGAAGTGATTTTTCAACAGAATTTTTAAGTTCCTCTGCTGTAAAGGGTTTTACTAAATAATCTAGCGCACCAGATTTCATTGCACTAAGTGCACCGTCTATAGAAGGATATCCGGTTATCACCAATTTTGGTAATTTTGGAAAATGTTCTTCTACATATTTAATAAGTTCCATTCCGCCAATACCAGGCATTTGAAGATCTGTAATTAATAAATCTACAGCGTTGTATTTCAAGATATTAATAGCTTCAATAACAGAGGCAGCTGTGTAAGAATAAAAATTTTGCTCCTTAAGCTGACGTTGTACCAATTCAAGCATGTCATAATCGTCATCTACAATGAGAATATTTGCTTTTTTGAGAGCCATAATTTACATCTTTAATGGTAATTTAATTTGAAATACGGTTCCTGTAGGTTTATTATCAAAAGCGATAATTTCTCCACGATGACTTTTAATAATTCCATGAACTACACTAAGACCAAGGCCTGAACCTTCGCCTATAGGTTTAGTGGTGAAAAAAGGTTCGAATACTTTCGATTTTAAATCTGCGGGGATCCCTGGACCTTCATCTTTTATTTCCAGAGTGAAATAATTGGAATCGCTTAAGACTTCTATAGAAATCATACTGTTTTCAGGAGAGATGTAAATAGCATTTATCAAAATATTGAACAATACTTGCGTGAATTGTATGGTATCTATTTGGGCTTCTAAAGTCGGCCTATCTATTTTGAAGTTGTAGTTGATATGTGCCTTCTGAAAATTTTGAGAAAGCAACCTAAGCGCTTGATCAATAATGGGTTTTATAAGAACAAATTCTTTATGTTGTGGCATTTCACAAGAAAAGAACATTAGTTTCTTCACTATTTCTCGAGAATAGATAGCTGCTTTAATAATTTTTTCTGAATCCTTCTGTATTTGATTTTCTGGACTGCTAGATTTTATCAATTCAGCAAAGCCTAAAATATTTCCAAGGGGTGTATTTAGTTCATGAGCTATTCCTGCAGTAATTTCCCCTAGGATAGAAAGTCGATCATTTCTTTCTGCACTTCTCTGTAAAAGTTCTTTATTCTTTTCTATTTCCCGACGTTCTAAAAACTCGCTTATCTCTATAGCTACTTTATCTAGAAGCTTTTGTTCTTCTTCTAAGAAATGTGCATTTTGTAATACATCGGTATTATAATGGATTTTGATAAACCCTTTATGTTCATTAAAAAGTAAGATTTCGCTTAACTGAAAAATGTATTTTGTAGGCAAATCGGCGGTTATTACCTTATAGTTGTTAAGCTCCAATTGAACTATGGCCTTATCTGGAAATAACCACGCTTTTTGTGTGATTTGACAAATTTCTTGTAATGTCTCTAAAATGGAATCTGAATGCTTCCGTATGGCAGAGGATACGTCATAAAGACAGGAAAGTTCTTTTACCCTTTCTTCTAATTTCTTGGATATGGGTATTTTAGTATGCATTTAAAAATTTATTCCACTGAAAGGTCTGGAATTTCAATCATCTTTCCATTTTTAGATTTCCCTAAAATAACCACGTCTTTACTATCTTTATATTCATTAATAGCAAGAAGAAGCTGTTCTTTGGTGTCTCTTCTAATTTTTACACCAGTATTTTTATTCTTGTTTCGGACTTCTATATAATATCCATCCCTTAAATCCTTTGATTTTGTGGCAGGTCTTCCCATAACTTTGATTTTTTTTTAATTTGATAAGGATCAATCTATAAAAGTAAGAAAAGATTTTCTTATCAAAGAGTCGAATGATATTTCTTTTCAATAATTATACCAATTCTTTAATTATTCTTTTTGTCATAACTTAACTTACCTTCAATTATTTTGGCAGGTTTCGTATAAGGGTGTTCCGTTTTTTTATTCAATGCCATAATATGCAGTACTTTCCAATGATCTGCTTTTAAAACATCAGAAATCATAGACCGATGACAGCTCCACCAAACCGCTTCAGAACACATTATAGCGGAACGGTTTTTTAATGACAGGTTTTTCAATTCTTTCATTCCGTCCTCAAATTCTTGTGTTTCCATATAATCTGCATAACCTCTAAAAGAAGGATGTCTCCAAATGGTATTTTTTGAATTTGAATGTGTTTTTCGCCGGCCTCCCAGAATTTCTAAATGAATATACGCTATCTTATTTTCTACTAGGCTGGTTTCTAGAGCTTTTTTATTAAACTGCGGAAAATTGAGGGATCCAGGATGCCTTCTCACATCTAAAATCTGCTCAATTTTAAAAGACTTTAAGATCTTTAAAAAGTCATCAACGCTATAAGTAGAATGCCCAAGCGTCCAAACAATCTTATTGTTGTCAAGCTTCATAATCCCATTTATTGATAAGTACCGAGTTCCGAAGCATTGGTATTTGATTTTATTAGATGCTTTTAATCCATATTAATCATTTCAAATAATTCCAATGATAAAAAATAGAATTGATTATGAACTTTTCGTAACATCTTCTACACGTTTTGCAGAATCTGCTTTGTTTAGGCTTAAACGTACAATGCTATTTTCTAAAGCCTTCAAATTATGAGGAACGTTCCCTTCTAAAGCGAGTAAATCTCCTCTTTTCAAGCTATAATTTTCACCGTTTACTCCAAATTCTATACTTCCATCAAAAATTTCTACTACAATAGGAAAAGGGGTTTTATGTTCTTTCATAACCTGATCTTTTTTAAAAACAATCCTTAGTTCTTTTCCTGTTTCTGTATCTAATAAGACCTCTGTATTGGGTCTGTTTTCATTATAGGTAATGTTATTGGTTAAAGATGCTGTTTTCATAATTTGAACCTTTTAGTTTTATATAATTTAATGATTTGTTTTGAATTATTGCTTACATAGGAGGTTGCATTTCTTTTATCTTTAAACGAAATAGGAGATAGGCTGGGAATAAATCATATTTTGTTTAACGATTATTTATAATGATTAAACATTTTGTATTTTTACAATAAAAAATGTTCGGACTATTCAAAAAGAAATCAGAGAAAGAAAAATTGCAAGAGCAGTATGAAAAGCTTTTAAAGGAAGCACATAGCCTTTCTACTAGCAATAGAAAAATGAGCGATCAGAAGGCTTTTGAAGCAGATGAGATAATGAAGCAACTAGAAAAGTTGAACTAAAAAACATTTCAGTAAATGTCTCAAGATAAAAAACCTGATAATGTAGTTTTTAATACGGAAACCCAAAAGTACGATGCGGCTCTAAAACCTTACGCCACCTCACTTGGTGCTCCTGTTATTACTACTCCAGACACCATTACTTGGAAGAATAGGAGTATTAATAAACTAAACCATAAGGTAGAAGCTAAATATTTAGAGCTCAAAGCAGAATATGATAAGATGATCCAAGAGTTTGAATATAATAAACTCATTTTTAGCTCAAAATTTACGTTTGAACCTATCGTTGGCCAAGTTTACCATTTATATAAAAGAGATAATGGGGAGAGTTTTCTTTCTATTATAGCTCCAGAGCAATGCAACTTCGACTCTCTAGGTAGTTTTTATTTGAATGCCGATCAAATTTGGGAAAAAATATAAATGATAGCATGATGGAAAATAATGAATTTTCAGAAAGAGAATTAGACAGAATTATAGAAATGGCCTGGGAAGACAGAACTCCTTTTGAAGCCATAGAATTTCAATTTGGTCTTCCAGAGAAAGAAGTTATTAAAGTAATGCGCGGGAATGTAAAAGAATCTAGTTTTAAGAGATGGCGTAAACGTGTTAATAGTGGTGTTAGTCAAAAACATCTAAAAAAACGTTCTCCAGACATGCTTAGGTTTAAATGCTCCAGACAAAAGTCTATTTCTGGAAATAAGATAAGTAAAAGATAAATATGCTATGTTCCCAACTTCTTATTCAGAGATCATACAGCGTATTCGTAATCTAGATCCTGTAAAATATGGGTCTAATAGAAATTATATCAATGGATCTGTCTCCTACCTATCTCCCTATATTTCTAGAGGAATAATTTCAACAAAATTTGTACTTGATGAAGTATTGAAACAAGGTTACCAAACTGCTCAAATAGGGAAATTCATTCAAGAATTAGCCTGGAGAGATTACTGGCAACAAGTTTGGATTGCAAAAGGAGACGCTATAAATAGTGATCTAAAAAACCTACAAACATCTGTTTCCAATACAGCTATTTCTAAGGCAATTGTAGATGCCAACATGGGGATTGAAGCTATAGACAAAGCAATTCACGATTTCTATATAACGGGTTATCTACACAATCATCTTAGAATGTATATTGCATCTATTGCTTGCAATTGTGGCCAAAGTCATTGGAAAGTACCAGCAAAATGGATGTATTACCATTTACTTGATGCAGATTGGGCGAGTAATGCTCTTAGCTGGCAGTGGGTAGCAGGAGCAAATGCAAATAAGAAATATGTAGCCAATCAAGAAAACATCAATAACTACTGTTTTACCAATCAACAAAATACTTTTTTAGATGTACCTTATGAAACGCTACCTTTATTAGAGATTCCTGAAATTTTAAAAGACACGGAAAATTTAAAATTAACAACTCCATTACCAAAGAAGAAAACGATTTCTTTTGACGAAAATCTTCCTACGGTTTTATATAATTTCTATAATCTAGATCCGCTTTGGAAAAAAGAACTTTCAGCAAATAGAATTCTTCTATTAGAACCTTCGCATTTTGAAAAATACCCAGTTTCTCAAAAAACTATAGATTTTATCCTTGAGATTTCCGAAGAGAATATCCCTAATATTCAGATCTATGTGGGAGAATTTCAAGAACTTGTTAGTGACTATAATCTTGGAGATATCTATTATAAAGAGCATCCTTTAAGCAAACATTATAAAGGAATAGAAGAAGCTAGAGAATGGATGTTTGATGCACAAGGTTATTATCCTTCATTCTTTGCCTTTTGGAAGAAATGTAAGAAGCAGCTTAACTATTAAAACTTTTGCTAGGGTCTTTATATATACATATGCTAGTTGCTAGCTGAAAGAATATTAAAGATTTGAAAAAAGAATTCCTACCTCAAAAAAATTGTATCGTTTGCAAGAAACCTTTTACCTGGCGTAAAAAATGGGAAAAGAATTGGGATGAAGTAAAATATTGCAGCGAGCGTTGCAGAAGAAATAAATGAAAAGTATCAATCTCATATTTCCTCACCAACTATTTAAAGAGTCGCCACTTTTTGAATATAATGCTCCAGTTTATCTGGTAGAAGAGTTTTTATTCTTTAATCAGTACAAATTCCACAAGCAGAAATTAGCTTTTCATAGGGCCACTATGAAGAGGTATTTAGATTTTCTTCAGAACGATAAAGATCTCGAAGTACATTATATTGAAGCAACTGAAGAGATTTCGGATATCAGATTGCTCATTTCACAATTAAAGGATAGTGGAATTGATCATGTTAATTATATAGATCCAACAGATTATTGGCTTCAAAAGAGATTATATAAGGGGTTTCAAGATCATGAGATCTCAGCTATCTGCTGCAGGTCTCCTTTATTTCTAAATTCAAAAGAAAATATAACCGACTATTTCCAAAAGGATCAAAAAAAATATCAGCAGAAAAACTTTTATCTACAGCAGCGTAAATTAAATAATATTCTTATAGAACCAGATGGTACACCAACGGGTGGGAAATGGAGTTTTGATGATGAGAACAGAAAGAAGTATGAAGCTAAAAAGATACCGCCAGCTATATATTATCCAGATGTAGATAGCTATTATGAGGAAGCTAAACAATATGTAGAAAAACATTTTTCTAACAACCTAGGGAAGCTCACAGAGCAATCTTTGTATCCAACCAATTTTGAAACTACTAAAGCTTGGTTACATCAATTCTTTGAGCATAGATTTATGGAATTTGGTAAATATGAAGATGCCATTGTAGCAGAATATTCCGTACTTAATCATAGTGTATTAACACCAATGTTAAATGTTGGTCTAATAACGCCTCAAGAGATTATAGATGCATGTTTGATATATGCTAAAGAACATAAAGTACCCATTAATTCTACGGAAGGTTTTATTAGGCAGATCATTGGTTGGCGAGAATTTATAAGAGGTGTTTACGAGGTTAGGGGCGCAGAGGAGCGAACTACCAATTTTTGGAAATTCAAACGCAAGATTCCTGCTTCTTTCTATGATGGTTCCACCGGAATAGTTCCTGTAGATGAAACAATTAAAAAAGTACTGCAAACCGGATATTGCCATCATATAGAGCGGTTAATGGTGCTTGGTAATTTTATGTTGCTGTGCGAATTTGACCCGGATGAGGTATATCAATGGTTTATGGAATTATTTATAGATGCTTACGATTGGGTAATGGTGACCAATGTTTATGGAATGAGTCAGTTTGCAGATGGCGGAATAATGGCTACTAAACCTTATATAAGCGGGAGTAATTACTTAATGAAAATGAGTAATTATAAAAAAGGAGAATGGCAGGCAACATGGGATGGCCTTTTTTGGAGATTTATGGATAAACAAAGAGATTTCTTTCTCTCTAACCCCAGATTGGGAATGCTGGTAAGAATGTTTGATAAAATGCCTGAAGAAAAGAAGCAGCTACACCTAGAAAACGGAGAAAAATATCTCTCAACACTATCAAATTAAGTTATGTATGCTATTATAAAGAACCGGATTTTTAATATGAGATTGAAGATCAAAACTTAACCACTAATCATGAAGTTATTTAATACTACAAATACTAACCAAGACTATCTAAAAGAGAGTAAGGATACCGTAGGCAAAGCTTTCTCTTTTTTAGGAAAGATAAAGTTAGGAGGAATAAGTTCTGGTAAATTAGATATAGCAGAATTTAGTGCTAAACTGCAACCTGAAATGATGCTTGCTTCAGCTAATTATCATGCGAAAATTAACTTAAGACCTAAAGGCATCATTGTAAATTTTAGCGATGGCACCAACCAATATTCTTGGGTGATCCCGTATTATCGTTTAGTTATCTATAACACTCGAACATTTACAATACACGCCAACGGGCATTTTATAAAGTTCAAGAGAAACAAGAGCTATCATGACAATAAAAAATTTATTAATAAGATGATAGATTTAAAAAATGACTCTTTAAATTTAGAGTACTATGACGGTTAAACGGAAATTTAATTAAAAAACACGATCATGGCAAAAAATATAATTCTACTCACCTTATTAATAATTACAATGCAAACAACAACTATTTTTAAGTTTGATACATCTGCCGATATTTCTAATTGGAAAGTTGTAAATGACGGAGTTATGGGAGGAAGATCTGCCGGTAAATTTTATTTGAATGATGATGGTAAAGGTGTTTTTGAAGGCCACGTTTCTTTAGAGAATAATGGCGGATTCTCTTCCGTGAGATATAATTTTAAAGAAATAAGTACAAAAGACTTTTCAAGAGTTATCATAAAGGTAAAAGGTGATGGAAAGAGTTATCAATTTAGAGTGAAGCATAAGAATAGCGATTATTACTCTTATATCACTACTTTTAAATCTTCAAAAGAATGGGAAACTATAGAATTATCGCTTTCAGAAATGTATCCTGCGTTTAGAGGTAGAAAGCTTGATATCCCTAATTATGATAGAGAAAGTATTGAAGAAATAGCTTTTTTGATCGGAAATAAAAAGGCTGAAGATTTTAAGCTAGAGATAGAATCTATTGTTCTTAAGTAATTATCAACTCTATTCTACTTTCTACTTTTAAAAATCTGATATTTCAAAAAAACTATATATAAATAGAATTGTCCAAAGAATCGTCCTTATCCAATTCTTATTTACTAGGGTAGATAGCATCTTTTGATTTCCATTTCCTTTTGAAATGTTAGAATGTATAGGAACAAATATCCCAAAGGTTGAGATCCAAATAAGGATGATCGTTGCAAAACTAACTACAGTATATAAACTGACTTCCGTAATAAGCTGATAAAATGCTATACCAAGCTGTCCAAACATCAGCGGGATAACTATAGCGCTAAAACGGTTGGTGTATAGGTTATGCCAAGAGATTAGTTTATCTGAATTATAATATAGAAAACTTGGGTATACAATTCGCTGAATGATCCAAATAAGAACAAGCAATCCAAAATCTAACAAAAGCCGAATGATATTTATATCCATTAAAGGTGTTTGGTGATTTTTGAACTCATAGGGGTTGTAATAGAAAAATAATAATCTATCAGGTTTCCTTTATCATCTACCAAATACTTCTGAAAATTCCATTTTACACTAGAATCCTTTTTACCGTTCAGATTTTTTGAGGTAAGCCATTTATATAGCGGATGCTGTTTACTTCCTTTTACATTAATCTTTTCGGTCAATAAAAATTTCACTCCAAAGTTCAATTCACAAAACTCTTGAATTTGTGAAGCATCTCCTGGCTCCTGCTTACCAAATTGATTGCAAGGAGAACCTATTACTACAAGTTTTTCCGGGTAACTATCACTAAGTTTTTGTAATTCTTTATACTGTTTTGTAAATCCGCATTCTGAAGCCACATTTACAAAAAGTATGTTCTTTCCCTTAAATTCTGACAGTGAAATAGGTTGACCATCTAAAGCATTAATTGCAATATCGTAAATAGATTGTTTATTTGTTTCCTTAGAACTAATAGGGGAAACTTTCATCTTGTCTGTAGTTTTCATGGTAGTTAGTCTTTTTGTAAAATTGAAACTAAAAATTGGAATTTACTATTAATCAATTATTAAGCTCTTACTAAAAAAATACAAAAAGCATATTTTCGAAATAAATTCAGATTGTGGATATCTATTTTCTCAATTATCCTCAAGGTGTATTTTAAAAATTATATTTGGCACCCTTAAAAATATAAAGATATGAGTGCAACTTGGTATGAGTGTAAAGTAAAATACAGAAAAACACATGAAACTGGAGAACAAAAAGTAATCTCGGAAACCTATTTATTAGATGCTATTTCTTTTACTGAGGCAGAGGCAAGAATCACAGAAGAGATGACTGCTTACACAAGTGAAGAATTTATGATTACCAATATAAAAGTAGCCAATTTAGCAGAGGTGCATCCTTTTGAAAATTCTGACAGATGGTTTAAAACTAAGGTTTCTTTAATCGCTTTAGACGAAAAGAGTGGGAAAGAGAAGAAATCTAATATCTATCTTTTGGTGCAGGCGAATGATGTAAAAGAAGCTTTTGATAATTGTACAAAAGCTATGGAAAATACGATGGGAGATTATTCTATTCCTTCAATTAATGAATCTCCAATTGTAGATGTATTTCCTTATTTTTCTGGGGAAGTAGAAGATGCTCCGGAAGAAATGAACAATGTAGAAACAGAAGCTTCTGAAGAGGAAGTTCTAGAAGAAACCGAACTGGCTTAAATTTTAATACCTACATTTAGTATTATTTTATATTCTCAAAACACCTCATAACATTAGGAGGTGTTTTTGTTTTTAATATCATTCGCCTAAATCTGGTCTGTCTTCATAAAAATCTTTGAAGGTTTTATCTGTAGTGTAATCCTCTTTTAAGATTTTAAATACAGTAAAAATTAAAAGTGCTTGCCCAATTAGCATTATAAAAAATACAAGGCTAAACGAGAAATTTAGAAAAGCTAATACGGTGAGCGTTATTAATATTGCGGTGGTTATTACTAACCATTGAATTGCAGAAATTTTCATGATCTTTTCTTTTATATAAGTTAAACATTGTAATGCAAATTCACTCTCAATAGAATCTTAAAATTGTAAAGAAAACTGACTGTAGTCATTTTCTAATTTTATTGGTATTTACACTTTTGTAAAAGTTAATACCAACTAAGGGTTTATGGAAAATTGCTTTCATTGTGGTGATATATGCAACACAACAAAAATTTCCTATCAGGATAAAACTTTTTGCTGCAATGGTTGTAAAACCGTTTTTGATATTTTAAGTGATAATAATCTTTCTTATTATTATGATCTGGAAAAAAATCCCGGAATCAGTCCGCTTAACTACGAAGAAAAGTTTGATTTTTTAGAGAATGAGGAGATAGTTAAGCAACTAATAGAGTTTGACGAGCATGATGTTCAGGTAGTAACTTTTCTTATTCCGTCTATTCACTGTAGTTCTTGTATTTGGGTTCTTGAAAATTTGAATAAGCTAAATCCTGCTGTAAAATTAGCACAGATCAACTTTCCTAAAAAGAGTCTTAGAATCTCTTATAACAGCACAGAAATATCTTTAAAGAACTTGGTAATACTTTTAGCAAGAATAGGCTATGAACCATATATTTCTTTAGAAGATGCTACCAAGAAAAATTACGTGGTAAATCGTGATCTTATTTATAAGATTGGAGTGGCAGGATTTGCCTTTGGAAATATTATGTTTCTCTCATTTCCAGAATATTTTGAAGTAAATGAATTTTGGTTAAATCAATATAAGCATGTTTTTCGTTGGTTGATGTTTTCGCTATCATTACCCGTGATAATCTATTCTGCCAGAGATTATTTTATATCAGCATTTAAAGGAATTCGGTCTAATATCTTAAATATAGATGTGCCTATTGCATTGGGTATTACTGTACTGTTTTTAAGATCATCTGCAGATATAATGATGAATTGGGGATCAGGATATTTTGATAGTATGTCTGGTCTTGTTTTCTTTTTATTATTAGGTAAATTCTTTCAGCAAAAAACCTACGCATCTTTATCTTTTGATAGAGATTATAAATCATACTTTCCAATAGCTGTTACTAGATTAAAGAAAATAGGAGGCTCTTCAGAAGAATTAGAAGAACAGGCTCAGGTGTATGAGCTTAAAAAGGGAGATCGTATCTTGATTAGAAATGCAGAATTACTTCCGGTAGATAGTATATTAATAAAAGGAAATGCTTTAATAGATTATAGTTTTGTTACCGGGGAGGCAGAACCTTTAAATAAGTGTTCTGGCGATATGCTTTATGCAGGTGGTAGGCAGCAAGCGGGCCCTATTGAAGTTGAAGTTTTAAAGCCTATTGAGCAAAGTTACCTTACTCAACTTTGGTCTAATGAGGTATTTGATAAGAATAAACAAAGCTCTTTTAAATCTCTTACAGATAAGATAAGTAAAAGTTTTACCATTGGCCTGTTAACAATTGCTATTTCGGCATTCTTAGTTTGGTTATTTATAGATAGCTCAAAAGCCTTGAATGTGTTTACAGCTGTTCTTATTGTAGCATGCCCTTGTGCAATTGCCTTAGCAGCACCGTTTACATTAGGAAATCTACTTCGGATTTTTGGAAGGAATAAATTATATATAAAAGACAGTTCTGTCATCGAGCAAATGGCTCATGTAGATACAGTTGTTTTTGATAAAACGGGAACACTTACCACCAATGCGAATAATATAATCGCTTATGAAGGTATTTCGCTTTCCCTAGAAGAAGAATCGCTTTTAACTAGCACTTTAAGAGCTTCTAATCATTCGTTAAGCCGACAGTTATATGAGTTATTAAATAAAAACAAAATCCAGTCTTTAGACGATTATAAAGAAGAAGTTGGTCAAGGAATAACCGGAGTAATTAATAAACATAAAATTAAAGTAGGTTCTTTAAATTATGTTGGAGCAACTTCTATGAATAACAATGGCAATCATCGTACTGCGGTTCATATTAGTTCAGATAATCAATACAAAGGTTGTTATGTTTTTTATAATGAATATAGGAAAGGTGTGAAGGCTATCTTTGATTCTTTAAAACCCGACACAGAAATTGTAATTCTTTCTGGAGATAATGAAGGGGAAAAGGACAATCTAACTGCTTTACTACCTTCAAATTCTAAACTACTCTTCAACCAGAAACCTGAAGATAAACTCTCTTATATAAAATCACTCCAGATGGAAGGGAAGACGGTGATGATGTTGGGAGATGGACTTAATGATGCAGGAGCACTTGCACAGAGCGATGTTGGAATATCTATTTCTGAAAATGTAAATATTTTTTCACCTGCTTGTGATGGTATTTTAGATGCTTCCAGATTTCAAGATCTAACAAGATTCTTGTCTATTTCTAGAAAGGGAGTAAAAACCATTAAGCACGCATTTATTTTTTCTCTTTTTTATAATGTTATAGGCTTGAGTTTCGCTTTGTCTGGGAATTTAGCGCCTGTTGTTGCTGCTATTCTTATGCCTTTAAGCTCTATAAGTATAGTAATCTTCACCACCCTTATAACCCATAGATTAGGTAAAAAATTAAACAGATTCTAATATTAATAGTTATGAATTTATAAACCAGACTGTTATGTTTTTTTACTGAATTCAAACTGATAATTTATTTGTTTTTTAAGGTACTTTTATAGATGTCTTAGGCTACTTTAATAACTATTTTAACAGTTAACCTTTAATTATTTTTAGATCAAACTTATCCAAAACTGACAATCGTCAGCTTTAAAAAAACATCATAATTATAATTTTACGCTGAGATTTATAAGCCTATGGAAATTATATATATGCTTCTGGCAATTAGTGTTATAGTGGCACTCTTATTTTTTGTAGCCTTCCTTATTTCTGTTAAAAGCGGTCAATATGACGATACTTACACGCCATCTGTTAGAATGTTATTTGACGATGAACTTGTAGATACCAAGAAAAATAATAAAGATCAATCAAATTCTAACCAACCAATCAAATCAAAAGATCAACCTAAGTAAATATGGAAATTCAAAAGTTTTATTACGATAATAAGATCGTACGGAAATTTATTGTCGCTACAATGTTTTGGGGCATTATAGGGATGAGTGTAGGCCTTTTATTGGCATTTATGTTTCTTTTTCCAAATGTAACCGATGGTATTCCTTGGTTAAGTTTTGGGAGGCTTCGACCATTACACACAAATGCTGTAATTTTTGCATTTGTAGGGAATGCAATTTTTGCCGGAGTTTACTATTCTAGTCAGCGTTTATTAAAGGCTAGAATGTGGAAAGACTGGCTAAGTAATTTTAATTTCTGGGGATGGCAATTAATTATTGTTGGCGCAGCCATAACGTTGCCTTTAGGTTATACAAGTTCCAAAGAATATGCAGAGTTAGAATGGCCTTTTGATATTGCCATTGCTGTTGTTTGGGTAGCTTTTGGAGTTAATCTTATTGGAACAATTATCAAAAGAAGACAAAGGCATTTGTACGTAGCCATTTGGTTCTATCTGGCAACATTTGTAACCGTAGCTGTTTTGCATATTGTAAATAGTATGGAGCTTCCGGTAAGTGCTTTAAAAAGCTATTCTATGTATGCTGGAGTTCAGGATGCATTAGTACAATGGTGGTATGGGCATAATGCAGTAGCTTTCTTCTTAACTACACCGTTCTTAGGTTTAATGTATTATTTTGTACCTAAAGCTGCTAATAGACCGGTATATTCTTATAAACTTTCTATAGTACATTTCTGGTCTCTAATATTTATTTATATCTGGGCTGGACCCCATCACTTGCTGTATTCATCGTTGCCAGATTGGGCTCAAAACCTAGGAGTAGCATTTTCTATCATGTTATTAGCTCCTTCTTGGGGTGGGATGATCAACGGACTTTTAACCTTGCGTGGTGCTTGGGATAAAGTACGTACAGACCCTGTTTTAAAATTTATGGTGGTAGCAATTACCGGATATGGAATGGCAACATTTGAAGGTCCAATGCTTTCTCTTAAAAATGTGAACGCCATAGCACACTTTAGCGATTGGGTTATTGCACATGTGCATGTTGGAGCCTTAGCTTGGAACGGGTTCTTAACTTTTGGTATGGTTTACTGGATGGTTCCCCGTCTGTTTAAAACGAAACTTTGGTCTATAAAATTAGCTAATGTTCATTTCTGGATAGGTACTTTGGGTATTATTCTTTATACCATTCCTATGTATGTTGCCGGATTTGTTCAGGCATCTATGTGGAAACAATTTAATCCAGATGGAACTCTTACCTATGGTAACTTTTTAGAAACTCTTACTGAAATTATCCCGATGTACTGGATGCGTGCTATTGGTGGTACATTGTATATTATTGGAGCAAGTATTGGAGTGTATAATATTATACAAACAGCTAGAAATGGTGAGAAAGTAACAGATGAACTTGCAGAAGCTGCAGCATTAGAAAAAGTTACTAGAAAGCGTAGAACAACAGAAGCATATCACACTTGGTTGGAAAGAAGACCTGTGAAGCTAACCATTTTTGCAACTATAGCTATTCTAATAGGTGGTATGGTTCAAATTATACCATCATTAATTGTAGACGATTATATACCTATTATTTCTAGTGTAAAACCCTACACCCCTCTAGAACTTGAAGGAAGAGATATTTATATACGTGAAGGTTGTGTATCCTGTCACTCACAAATGATTCGCCCTTTTAGAAGTGAGGTTGAGCGTTATGGAGAATACTCAAAAGCTGGAGAATATGTATATGATCATCCTTTTTTATGGGGTAGTAAAAGAACCGGGCCAGATCTATTCCGTGTTGGAGGGAAATATAGCGATAATTGGCATCTAAATCATTTTTATGATCCTCAAACTACCTCCTCAGGTTCTATAATGCCTTCTTATAAATGGTTGCTTAAGAATGAGTTGGATAAAGGCTTGACTGAAGAAAAGATGAATGCTATGGTAACCCTTGGAGTTCCTTATACTTCAGAAGATATTTCAAGAGCACAACAATGGATGACAGAACAAGGAACTCAAATTGAGAAAAACCTTTACAACGATCCAGATTTTGCCAGAACCTATGAAGCAGATATGAAATATGCGAAAGAAAATGGAAATGATTTTATAGAGATGCGTAACCGTGAAGTGGTGGCTCTTATTGCTTACATACAAAGACTAGGAACAGATATAAAAATCAAAAATGCAGATGGAACCACTGCAAACTTAAACGAATAAGGCTATGTTGAAATTTATAAAAGGAAACTTAGAAAATATAGATGGAGTAGAGATCTATCCTATCGTCTCGTTATTGATATTCTTCATTTTTTTCGCCGTGTTAATCTGGTGGGTATTAACAACAAGTAAAGCTCATATTACTGCCGTAAGTAATATTCCGCTAGAGGATGATACAGTAATCTTAAAAGAGCAGCAATTATGAGAAGTTATGGATCGTTTTTAAGAATTATAGCAATTGCGCTTCTAGGCTATTTTCTATTCGAAATGTCAGGTTGGGGTCAAGAAGTTTCGGTTTTTGAACAACAACCATGGCTATGGGCTGTATACCTAATTATTATAACATTTTATATCGCTGGAGAAATTTCTGCTCAGGCACTTAAAAGTATTTTATATAAAACTTTAAAGCCTGAAGCGAAAGAGGTTTATGATAGAGAGGCAGCAGTGGCTAAGGAAAATCAATTTCTTTGGTTAAAAACAACGTATAAAAAATTACTTGGAAGTAAACCATTAGAAGAAGAGGGCGAGATCATATTAGACCATAATTACGATGGTATAAAAGAATTAGATAATAAACTTCCACCGTGGTGGGTATATGGATTTTACGCTTCTATAGTTTTTGCTATAGTTTATATGTTGAGATTTGAAGTTTTTGATGACTACAACCAAATAGAAGAGTATGAAGCAGCAGTTGCTCAAGCAAATCTGGAAATAGCAGAATGGAAGAAAACAGCCAAAGATCTCGTAGATATTAATAATGTTGAATTGCTCACAGATGCAAGCGATATTAAGGTCGGAGAACAAATTTTTACTACCAACTGTGTTGCATGTCATAAAGCCGGAGGTGCAGGTGGTATTGGCCCGAACTTAACAGATGATTATTGGATTCTTGGAGGCGGAATTAAGAACATTTTTCATACTATTTCTGAGGGAGGACGAGATGGAAAAGGAATGGTATCCTGGAAATCTGATTTGAAGCCTGCAGAAATGGCTCAGGTTGCCAGTTATGTTATAAGTCTACATGGTACTAATCCACCAGATCCTAAAGATCCGCAAGGAGACCTTTGGAAAGATCCAAACGCTGCAGAAGCACCAGAGGAATCACAAGCCATAGACAGTACAGCAACAAATGTGTCTGAAGGAGATAAAGCTATTTCTGAAAATGAAATGGAAGCTACCAACTAGCATATTAATAATAAAAGCTTTTATATAATTTATTAAACTATCAATGGCAGAGCAGGGGAAAGATAACTTTAGAGATTCTATAGGTACTTTAAATGAGGAAGGAAAACGAGCTTGGGTATTTCCCAAAAAACCTTCAGGTAAGTGGTATGAATATAGAAAGTATGTGAGTTATATATTATTGGCATTTTTAGTATTGGCACCATTTATAAAGATTGGAGGAAATCAATTTTTGATGTTCAATGTCTTGGAACGTCGATTTAATATTTTCGGATTTCCATTCTGGCCTCAGGATTTTCATCTATTTGTAATTATGATGATCATCGGGGTGGTGTTTATAACCTTGTTTACCGTGGCTTTTGGTAGAATATTTTGTGGTTGGATCTGTCCCCAAACTATTTTTATGGAAATGGTATTTAGACGTATTGAATACCTGATTGATGGAGATAGAGGGAAACAAATAAGGCTGGATAAAATGCCATGGAATGCAGAGAAGATCAAAAAACGTAGCTTAAAATGGACCATCTTTTTTATAATCTCATTTCTTATTGCCAATGTTTTTCTAGCTTACATAATAGGAAGTGATCAGCTTATAAAATACATTATAGATGGTCCTTCAGCACATATAAGTACTATCATCTCTTTATTGATCTTTACTGGAGTCTTCTATTTTATCTTCGTTTATTTTAGAGAACAGGTATGTATAATAGCATGTCCTTATGGTAGGTTACAAGGAGTTTTATTAGATAATAAATCTATTGTTGTTGCTTATGATCATGTAAGGGGAGAGAAAGAGGAAGGAAGAGCAAAATTTAAGAAGAACGAAGAACGCGCTGCTACTGGAAAAGGAGATTGTATAGACTGTTTTCAGTGTGTAAACGTATGTCCAACCGGGATAGATATTAGAAATGGAACTCAGTTGGAATGTGTGAATTGCACCGCATGTATAGATGCTTGCGATCATATCATGGAAAGTGTAAACTTGCCAAAAGGTCTTATAAGATATGCCAGCGAAGATGATATAGAGAAAAAAGAAAAATTCAAATTTACACCAAGACTAAAAGGCTATACGGCGGTTTTAGGTATTTTAATTGGAGTCCTGATAGGAATGCTCTTTTTAAGAAATGATGTTGAAGCTAATATTTTAAGATTGCCAGGGCAGTTATACGAACATAAGGCAGATAATATTATAAGTAATGTCTACACCTACAAATTGATCAATAAAACCGTAGATGAAATTGAAGATGTTCACTTTGAATTGTTATCACATAAAGGGAATATAAAAGTAGTCTCTCATGAAGAGAATTTCAATATTGAAAAGCAGGGTCTGGCAGAAGGAACTCTATTTATAAGTATTAATATGAGTGCTCTTGACGGAGATAAGAATAGGCTAAGAATAGGAATTTATAGTGGTAAACTTCTAATAGAAACCACCACAACTTCTTTTCTAGGGCCAAGAAGTTATAAGTGATCCAAAAAATATTAACCAGAGAAATTTAATAATCATGGAGAAATTTGAAGAGAAATGTTGTAAAGGTTGTGCTCATGGTAAAACTGGACAGAACCCTAAATGCAAAGCAAGGTTGGTTTTAACCAATAACGAAGAGAACAAAGAATCTTCTAAAAATAAAGTATCATGAAGTGGAACTGGGGAAAAGGAATTGTTGTAGGATTATCATTATTCATGGGGTTTATCCTGTATCTGGTCATAACCCTGAGTGTTAATAATAAATATAGTTTTGATCTGGTTACAGAAGAATATTATGCTAAAGAAATGGCATACCAGACAGAAATAGATGCAGAAACGAATACTCATAATCTTAATAGTAAGATTCAAGGGGAGAGAATAGAAGCAGGTTGGTTATTGAGTTTTCCTGAAGAGTTGAAATCTGATCTTATAAAAGGTAATGTAACTCTTTATAGACCTTCTAATGAAAAGCTAGACTTTGATCTTCCATTAAAATTAACAAATTCTAAAATGCTTATTCCGAATAATAGATTGATAGAAGGACGATGGAATATTATTATCCAATTTTATCAAAACGGAGAGGAATATTTATATAAAAAATCAATTACTTACTAATGATCTTTTCGGCACTCATATTTGGCTTATTAGGGAGTTTTCATTGCATAGGAATGTGTGGACCCATAGCTTTTTTGTTGCCATTAGATCGTAATAATAGCATTAATAGAGCAAGTCAGTTAATGAGTTATCATGCTGGGAGAATTCTTACCTACTCTTTCTTAGGATTAATATTTGGAATGCTTGGTAAAAGTTTGAATCTTATCGGGTTGCAACAATATTTATCTATTGGTATCGGGGTATTAATGATTGTAGTAATTCTAATACCCTCTAAGATCTTTAATAAGTTTAATCTTTCAAAACCTATTTATAAGGCCGTAGGAAAGGTGAAAAATGCGATGGGTAAGGAGTTAAAAAATAAAAAATCCAGTACCTTTTTCACTATAGGTTATCTAAATGGACTGCTTCCATGCGGATTGGTATATATGGCAATTTTTGGAGCGCTTGCAACTGGCGATGCTTTAAAAGGAAGTTTATATATGGCTCTCTTTGGTCTGGGAACAATTCCGCTAATGACAACAGCTATTTATTTAGGGAATTTTCTAAAGTTAAAGGTAAAACAGAAAATGCTAAAGGTGATCCCTGTATTTGTAGTGGTCATAGGACTATTATTTATAATGAGAGGATTAGGACTAGGTATTCCATATATATCACCTTCGAATAATATAAATGTAGAAAAGGTTTCTTCTAATATGAGCTGTTATTAATATTGCTGAACTGAATTAGGATTGTAAAAGCATTTGTTTATAAATAAAAAAGAGAAGCATTAGCTTCTCTTTTTTTATTTTATCTATCTAAATATTATACGGTCATAGAAAAAACTTGATGATCTGGTTGTTTTTCCTGTAGCCTAAGGTCAAAAGGCATACAAACATTCCGTAGAAATGGTCTGCCTTTTCCTGTTATTCTCAGCGATTCAGCTTCGATTTTAATAAGACCATCATTTTCCATTTCCTGTAATTTTATAAGTATTTCAGGAATCTCGTTAAGATACATGTCTTTATGTTTCCAAGAAGTCTGAAAGGTGCACATTAAATTCAGAATGTGCTTTCTCACTATTAGATCTTCCTGTGTTAAAATATGACCTTTAGAGATGGGTAAAATCTTGTTAGTTATCAGCTTTTCGTAGGCTTCAATATTCTTCACATTTTGAGCAAAACTGTACCAACTATCGCTAATGGCAGAAACTCCCAATCCAATCATAACCTGAGTTTTGCTATCGTTATAACCCATGAAATTACGGTGGATTTTTCCTTCTTTCTGAGCCTGGTATAAACTATCTGTCTTCAAAGCAAAGTGATCCATACCTATTTCTACATAACCTGCTGCAGTCAATTTTCTTTTTCCTAACTCATATTGCTCGCGTTTTAGAGCTGCAGATGGCAGGTCTTTATCATTAAATCCACGCTGTCCGTTTCCTTTTATCCATGGCACATGTGCATAACTGTAATATGCTATTCGATCTGGCCTTAAAGAAATAGTCTTGTTGATGGTATTTTCAATATCTTCTATTGTTTGAAAGGGTAAACCATAAATTATATCATGACCTACAGATTTAAATCCTGCATTATATGCATCTTCTGTAGCTTTCTTTACGTTTTGGTATGGCTGAAGGCGGTTGATAGCTTTTTGAACCTTTAAATTATAATCTTGAACGCCATAACAAACGCGACGAAATCCGTGAGCGGCTAAAGTTTCTAGATGCTCTTTTGTAGTGTTATTGGGATGACCTTCAAAACTGAATTCAAAATTGGTTGCTTTATCTGCAATGGTGAAAATCCCACAAAGCAATCGGTCTAAATGATCTGGCGAAAAAAATGTAGGTGTGCCACCGCCAAGATGTAATTGTTTTATTTTTGGTTTCTTATTAAACAATTCAGCATACAACTGAAATTCTTGTATTACCAACTGTATATATGGAATTTCCACCGCATGATTTTTGGTAATGCGTTTATTGCATCCACAAAAAGTGCACATACTTTCGCAATAAGGGAGATGTATATAGATACTTATTCCTTCTTCCGTATTACTTTCCTCAAAAGATTTTTTTAAAGATGTTTTCCAGTCTTTTAAAGAAAAATTATCCTGATCCCAATATGGAACGGTTGGATAACTAGTATAACGAGGACCTGGTATATTATATTTTGATATTATGGAATTCATACTACTCTAGTTTGCTAACAAAAGTATAAGAAGAGTAAAGGCTATAAAATGACATTAGTCAGCTTTGGGTATAATGAAGCCTGCTTTTTTATGAAATTTGAAAGGAATTAATCTAGAATAAATGAAGAAATGTTTTTATAAATATTTCTCTAGAACAAAATATTAAAATTTCACACTTCAATATTTTAAAATTAAGGCTAACAGGCCGAATTTATCGATGAAAGTTACTAATATAATCTTCGAAAATTATTAGGTAATATGTAAAAATATCACATATAGTTTGTTTTTTTTAATGATTATGTATAATTGTTAATAAATAGTTAATATTATTTTATTAAAGGTTTAATTTTTTTGAAAAGATTGTGGGAAATTGATGGAAAGATTAATCTTACAAAATTAAAAACCCTAACTAATTTTTAAAATGAAAAAATTTTATCTAATCAGGTGGCTTTTAGCACTCCAAGTAATTATTCTTTTTACTTCCTGTGAAGCCGATTCAGATTATCTCCAATCTGATACCAATTTAAGTGAATCCAATTTTGTTGTTACCTCTAATGATGCACTTTTAGAAGATTTTGAGAATGTATCAAAAACCGGATATGCAGGTGCCTCTTTAAATTTTAATGATGGATCTTGGTATTTCGATGAAGCTCTTATAGGAACTTTTTCCAGTGATGCTAAAAATGGAAGCAATTCTGTGAGAGTACGCAATTATGGTGCATTAACTATGGAATTTGATCTTCCCGATGGAGCTAAATCTATCTCTCTGGAATATGCAAAATTTGGTCGTGATAAATCTACCAGTTTTGATGTTAAATATTCTACAGATGGAGGAGTTGCATGGACTAAACTAGGAGCAACGATTAATGTTTCCAAAACTTCATTAAATAAAGCAGTATTCAATTTAAATGTTACTGGTAATATTAGATTTCAGATTGTAAAAACAGATGGAACCAGTAACCGTTTCAATATAGACGATGTTTTAATTTCTCCTAATCCTGTACAAGCAGTTCCAACTGGTGTTATCTTAGAAGATTATGAGTCTGCATCTAAAGGAAGTTATGCTTTGGGTTCGGTAGTACTTTCTAGCGGAAGTTGGAAGTTAGACGAAGCTTTATTAGGTTCTTTAGCCAATGATCAAAAATCTGGTATAAAATCTCTTAGAATTAGAGATTTTGGTGTTGCAGAAATGGAATTTGATGTTCTTGGCGCTCAAAATGTCAAATTAAATCATGCTGTTTATGGAACAGATGCTTCAAGTACTTGGGAACTTCAAGTTTCCGAAAATGGCGGGAATCAATGGACTAAGGTTGGAAATACCATTACCTCAAATTCTACAGCCTTAGAAGAAGTTTCTTTTCCTGTAAATTTTCCCGGCGATGTTCGATTTAGAATCATTAAGCTATCTGGTAGTGGAGATAGAATTAATATAGACAATTTCACTATTGAGGGAACTACCATTAACGATGGTTCTGGGGGTACACCTCCAACAGGTGGAGGAACTCCTGGGGTAGGTACTGTGCATTTAACAATGGGGAATCCATCTAATGCCGTAGCTAATATTAACTATCCAAACAATTACCTATTAGAAAAGCAGGAGTATATTATGTCTTACAGTAAAGACAAAGGTTCTGCAAATTGGGTGTCATGGCATTTGGATGAAGCTTGGTTAGGTTCTGCTTCCAGACAAAACGATTTTAGAGCAGATGCTTCCTTGCCTTCAGGATGGTATCAGGTAAATCAAACAGATTATAGTTTAAGCGGTTTTGATAGAGGTCACATGTGTCCATCTGCAGACAGAACATATTCTGTAGACGATAATTCTAATACCTTTTTTATGACCAATATGATGCCTCAGGCACCAAATAATAATAGAATTGGCTGGGCAAATCTTGAAAATTATTGCAGATCTATGCTGCAAGGTGGTTATGAGATCTATATAATTTCAGGGGGGTATGGATTAGGTGGAGATGGTTCCAATGGAGTGGCTAGCTATATAGCAAATGGAAATGTTCAGGTACCTTCAAATACATGGAAGGTGATCATGATTATTCCAGATGGAGATGATGATGTTAATAGAGTGACTACGAGCACTCGAGTTATTGCAGTAGATATGCCAAATAGCCAATCAATTTCTTCAGATTGGACTCAATATAAAACAAGTGTAGATGATCTGGAAATGAAGACCGGATATGATTTCTTTAACCTAGTTCCAGATTCTGTAGAAGATGTTATTGAAGCAAACGTGGATGTGGTAATGTAAATCTATTGCGAAAGTATCTCAATAAAAATGCACGCTTAATAGCGTGCATTTCTTGTATAATATGAGTTTGTTTTATTATGCCAAGTTCTTCTGAATATGCATATATAAATCGTCTACATTAAATGGTTTTGCAATAAAATCATTGGCGCCAGAATCGTTTGCAATAGAAGGATTAGCGTGAGCAGACATTAATAGAACAGGTATGTCTTTGGTATTATCAGTTCCCTTTAGAGTTTTGCATATATCTACACCGTTTCCATCAGGCAACATTATATCAAGCAAGATCAAATCTGCATCTGCATTGGGAATTTTCTTCTTAAATGAGTTTGCATTTGCAAAGGCTTCTACTTCATATTGTTTATCTATTAAAAGAAAAGAAATAAGTTCTCTCAACGCATGATCGTCTTCTACTAAATATATCTTTTTCATTATAAACTTTATTATAAGAAGTAAATATAAATCCTTCCTATATTTAAACATTAAATGTTTTGTTAAAAACTCTACAAAAGCTAATTTAATCCTCTCGTTTTAGGCTAAAACTAAATTCAGAACCTTTACCTGGTTCACTTATTACCAATAATTCTCCATTGTGGGCATCTATAATTTGTTTGCTTAAATATAGACCTAAACCTAAGCCATTAATGCCTTTTGTAGAATCTGCTCTGTAGAATCTATTAAAAACTTGCTTTTTCTGCTGTTCATCTAGTCCCATTCCTTCATCTTTCACCTTTACAGTTACTTTGCCGTTATGTGAACTTAAACTTAAATATATCACCTCTGCTGTTGGTGAATATTTTACAGCATTGCTAAGAAGATTTCTAACTACTTGTTCTATTCTTTGCTTATCTGCAGCAACAATTACGGGACCGTTACCAAGATCGGAAATTAGATCATGAGTATTCTCGCTATAATTATAAGTCTCACTAATGTCCTGCAACATCTCCTTCAGATCAAAATTTACATAACTAAAATCTAATTTTCCAGATTCAATTCGAGACATGTTTAAAAGATCTTCTATTAAAGAATTTAACTTATTTGTTTGGTCTAGGGTTTTAGCAAGAAAGAGCTTAGACCGAGGCTCTTCAATCTTTTTTTCGAGAACTTGAAGATAACCAATTACCGTAGTAAGCGGTGTTTTTAGCTCATGACTGGCAAGAGCAATAAATTCATCTTTCTTTTCACTTAGAGATTTAACTCTTTCAAAAAGCAGGGAATTATCAAGTGCAATAGCAGCTTGAGATGCTATGTTCTTTACTATATTCTCATGTTCCTCTTTAAATTTTCCTTTTTCGGGATGACCAAAGATCAAACCTCCAATTACATTTCCAGTGGAAGTAATTACGGGAATAGCCATATAGCTGGCTACTGGTAAATGGCCTATAGGCATTCCTTCATATGGAGGGTTTTTGCCGTAACGAGCATCATTCTTAATATCGTCTACTCTTAAAATTCCCTGACCTCTAAATGTTGGTTTAAAAATCTGAGTATGTCTTGGCATACCCATTTTCTCAAAATCTTCTTTAGTTGCTCCAGAAAGGGTATACAGCATCATTGCTTCTCCACTTTCATCTTCACTATTATAAAAGAAAGCTCCAAATTTAGCACCAGAAAGTTTTGTAGTAGCATCGGTCACTTTTTGAAGCACTATTTGTACATCTAGATTAGAAGAGATCTCTTTTCCAATCGAGTTAATAATTTCAAGTTTCTGATTGTATTTTTTAATCTTCTGCTTTGCCTTTCTCTGATCTTTAATATTTCTAGCAATTTTCGAGGCTCCAATAATCTTACCCTTACTATCTTTAATAGGAGAGACACTAAGTGAAATTGGAATTTTCTTACCATTTTTTGTAAGCCTTTTGGTTTCGAAATGATCTATTCTTTTTCCGCTTTTAATATTATTGATAATGGCACTTTCTTCTCTTAATCTATTTTCAGGTATAAGAAGTGTAACAGATTTTCCTATCATTTCTTCTTCAGAATAACCAAAAATTCTAGTGGCGCCATCATTCCAACTTGTAATTATCCCGTTAAGATCTTTACTTATAATAGCATCGTCTGAAGATGATACAATAGCAGAAAGCATGGCGTGTTTTATATCTTGTTTGTAACGATCTGAAATATCTCGCGCTACTTTCGAGGCTCCAATAATTGTTCCTTTGGAATTTTTGATAGGAGAAACAGTAACAGAAAGTAGAATTTCGTTACCATTCTTATCTACTCTTACCGTCTCAAAATGATCAATTTTATCTCCTCTTTTTATAGTCTGAATGATCATGTTTTCATCTTTCATCCTATCAGAAGGAATAAGAATGCTAATATGCTTTCCAACAATCTCCTCTTCTTTATATCCGAAAATCCTTGTAGCAGATTGGTTCCAGCTGGTAATATAACCACCCAGATCTTTACTGATAATTGCATCATCTGAAGAGTCTACTATAGCAGATAGTACCGTTTGCTTAATTTCATCTTGCTTTAAACTGGAGATGGGTGTAAAACAAAATCTAAAATGAGATTCCTGTTTAGAATCCTGAAATTTATCTATAGATATGGAATATGTCTTAGATAGATCGCTTTTAAATTGTGCTTTTAATTTTACAGCATCAAGATCGTTTTCTTGCAGTTTAGATAAGATCTTCTGCTTGTCCTGTATAGTATTGGTATAAACATCTAAAAAAATTAAATCTTCTAATGCTTTAAATGCTTGTTCATTTTTTCTGCTGCCAGAGTTAATATCTTTGAATACAAAGTTAAAAAAAGTAATAATTCCATCTTGGTTACATATAAGAATGGGGATTGGCAAATGCATTAAAATATTTCTCGCATTAGATTTGATCATCTCAGAATCTATATCAAATGGTAAATTCTCACGATCATTAGATAATTTCATGGACTTCTTTAATTAATAAAGTTTACAGCAAAGCAACTTCAATTTTGAATTTCTTAATTAAGTGGAAACAAAAATATCAAATATGGATATAAAGTAGAAAACAAATTATAGTTAATTAGTATACTTTTAATATTAAGAGGAACCAAAAGTCGTTTCAGCTCAATTTTTAAGAATCTATTTTTTACAGCAAAAAGCTCACATCTATTAAAGTGTTTTTTAATTTCTTTTCGACTAAGTATTCATCATTAGCATAAGTATTTAGGAATTAATCCAATATTAAGGAAATAATCCTAATTTAATAATTAATGATTACTTTTGTCTGAAGAGATTCAATTTATGCAAGATCAATTATTCGCTATTATAGATATTGAAACTACCGGAGGGGGTATAAAGGGTAATAGGCTTACCGAAATTTGTATTGTTTTACTGAAGGGGAGTACTATAATAGATAAATATACTACGCTTGTAAATCCTGAGAAAAACATTCCACCACAAATTACGGCACTTACTGGAATTGATAATGATCTGGTAGAGCAGGCACCAAAGTTTGCGGAGGTTGCTAAAAAAATCGATGCATTTACCAAAGATGCCATATTTGTGGCTCATAATGTCAATTTTGATTATAATGTGCTTCGGAATGAATTTAATGAGTTAGAGTATGAATTTACTCGTAAAAAATTATGCACTGTTCGGCTTTCAAGAAAGTTAATCCCCGGATTGTTCTCTTATAGTTTAGGGAATTTATGCTCTTCTATTAATATTCCATTAATTAATAGGCATAGGGCAGAAGGAGATACAGATGCTACTGTAATTCTATTTCAAAGGCTTTTATCTCTAGACACAGATTATGAGTTAATAAAATCTTTTCTTCATCCAAGATCTAGGCAGGCAACTTTACCACCACATTTATCTGAAGCTCAAATTGAAGGATTGCCCGAGACACCGGGAATTTATCTATTTAAAGATAAAAAGAATAAGGTGATTTATGCTGGAAAAGCCATTAACATCAAGAAAAGAGTGATCTCACATTTTTACGATAAATTGAGTAAAGAATATCATTTAGGTCAAGAAACTTATTTTATAGATCATGAAGCAACGGGAAATGAATTAATTGCATTTTTGTTAGAGACAGAAAGCATAAAAAAATATTATCCCAAATATAATAGTGCACAAAAACGGCCCGGTTTGGTTTATCAAATTATAAGTTATACAAATCAGCGTGGGATTACACAATTAGCAATTGGTAAAACAAAGAGAATTCAAAATTCTATTGGAACGTTTTATAATAGATCCCAAGCCTTAGAGAAACTGGAACAGCTGTGTGAAGAATATAAATTGTGCCCTAAATATTGTACGCTGCAAACCAATGTGGTTACTTGTTCACATTATAAACTAAAAGATTGTGAAGGTATTTGCACGGGTTTAGAGACCGTAGCGGTCTATAATGAAAAGGTGAAAGCTGCAATAGATTCTTTAGAATTAGAAAGTCCTACCTATGTAATTAGAGAAAAAGGCAGACACTTTGAAGAAGAAGCTTTTATTTTAGTGAAAGATGGAAGATATAATGGGTATGGATATATCGATTCTGATACGCAAATTTCTGGAATAGAAGATTATGAACCTTTCTTGAAACCCCAGGAGGCTACCTATCACACTCATAAAATTTTGAACTGGTATTTAAGAAAACATGGGGAAGAAAAAATGCATTTCTTAGATTCTGATACAATTACTTCTGAATCCTTTTCGCTTTTTGAACTTACTTAACGCATCCTCTACAATTCGAAGTAAAAAGTTTAATTAAGGAATATTTAAGGCTTACAATACTTATTTTAAAGGCAATCCAAGTATCTTTATTCTTTAAAATTTTAGAAATCCAAAGGGAACTCAATTGAAAGCTTTTTTCAATTTTGAATTCTTAATTAGAAGTTGGTTAGATGGCTAAAAAAATAAAGCAAAGTAAGATCACAGAGGGCAAAATTCTTTCTTCCTTAATTAGTCTGGCACTTCCTATTATTTTTGCAAATATTCTTCAAACAGCTTATCAGCTTATAGATACATTTTGGTTAGGTAGAATGGGTGCAAATGCAGTTGCGGCCGTTAGTCTTAGTTTTCCAATCTTATTTTTAGTATTATCTCTAGGGGGTGGTTTAACCTTGGCAGGAACGGTATTAGTTTCCAGACATAAAGGAGCAAATGATCAACGAATGGTAGATTATAGTTCTTCACAGACCATTTTTGTAATTTTTATAATTTCTTTATTTCTAGCTGCCTTGGGCTACTTTGCGGCACCGCCCTTAATGAGGTTGGTAGGTGCGGGGCCGGAGATACTGTCAGATTCAATTAAATATTTTCAGGTAACCTCTTTAGGGTTTATCTTTCTCTTTATCTTCTTTGTTTTTCAATCATTAATGAGAGGTATAGGTAATGTGCTATTACCAATGTACATAGTATTGGCGACAGTTTTTTTAAATCTTCTGCTAGATCCTCTATTCATATTCGGATTTGGATCTATTCCCGGTTATGGAGTAGCAGGAGCTGCGGTAGCAAGTATAGTAACCCAAGGTATTTCTGCTGCTATTGGTTTGATGATATTATTTAGAGGTAAAAGAGGAATAAAGATAAAATGGCAAGATATGAAGCCAGATCTTACATGGACCAAGAAGCTCTTTAAACTTGGTATACCTGCTAGTTTAGATCAATCTACACGAGCTGCGGGAATGACGGTTATGGTAATGTTGGTAACCAGCTTTGGTAGCGATGTGGTAGCGGCATATGGAATTGGTTCTAGGGTCCTGAGTCTGGTAATAGTTCCTGCTTTAGGTTTATCTATAGCAACCACTTCTTTAGTTGGACAAAATATTGGAGCATTAAAAATTAAACGTGCAGAAAAAATTGGAAACTTAAGCGGTAAGATTGCTTTTATTGGGCTAACGGCTATAGGAATTGTTATGTATATTTTTGCTGAAAATCTTACAGCCTTCTTTGTACCAAATGATCCTAAAGTAATTCATGATGCGGCTATATTTATTAGAATCATGGCGCCAAGTTTTGGGCTTCTAGGAATTCAGCAAGTATTAAATGGATTGTTTAATGGGGTTGGATTTACTACAGCATCTTTATTAATTTCAGTACTAAGCTTATGGATAATTAGATTTCCCACAGCTTATATTTTATCTAATAACACCGGATTAGAATTTGTAGGTATATGGTGGTCTTTCCCCATTTCAAATTTTATCGCAGCTGCAGTAGCCTTAATTTATTATAAAATGGGCTATTGGAAGGTTCGAACTATCCAGAGAAGACATTTGGATATTTGATCCTATAAGATGTCGATTTTTCAACTTTAAAATCGATTATTGATTTAATTTGTCATTTTTACAATCAATTAAATAACAAATACCTCGCTTTTTTTGATAATTTGTAATAAGCTGTTGCCGTTAAAAGATTAAATCAACCATTAATCGATAGGAAGCTTTGATCACAGTTTAAGATCAATTTTTTCTTAAAATTATCTAAAAAGTAAATTCTTAATTAAATCTTTATGAAATATGAATATTTTAGTTAAATGGTTGTTGTAAAGATAATATGTTAATAATTATTGCTTTTTTTATAACATTCTAAAATATTTCGAAACACCAATGTTAAATATTTTAATAATTTTAACATTTAATTTCTGGGTTGATATTGAATATTTTTTTAAATTAATTCTTTGAATTACAGACTTCTATGTGACCCACAAACGCGGAATGAAGTCAGTAAAAAAAACATAACTTAATATTTAAATTGAATTTCATCAGACTGGGATTCACTTGGCGAAGCCATGAAAATATTAAACTTTAATTTCCCGATTTGTTTTCACATCCCTAATACGCCTCGAAAGTTTGTAGGTATAAAAGTGATAACTTTAAATTAGTATTAGTTTTATAAGTAGGAGAAGTGAATAACACTCTTTCCAAGGCAGGTCTGCCACCCATCCCTACATTTAATTCCCCCTCCCCACACATTTAATTTAATACCCCACGTTTTCGTATGATTTAAACTTTTAAAAGAAAAACTATGTCCTGGCATGTATTATACACTAAACCAAGAACAGAAAAGAAAGTTGCACAAAGATTACGTGATAACAATCTTGAGATATTTTGTCCGCTAGTAAAGGAAGTTAGACAATGGAGTGATAGAAAAAAGAAGGTGGAAATTCCACTATTCAATTCTTATGTTTTTGTAAAACTTAAAGAGAACCAGAAGAATATTGTTTTTAACTGTCCAGGCGTGATACGCTATTTATACTGGTTGGGTAAGCCAGCTATTGTTCGAGATGATGAAATAGAGACTATAAAAAAATGGCTAGATAACGAAAGTTATGATGAATGTAAGTTAGAAAAATTGAATCCTGGAGACCGGATCAAAATCAAGACGGGAGCATTTAAAGACAATGAGGGCATTATAGAGTATATAGGTAATGATCATCTCAAATTGTTATTATCATCGCTAGGTTGTGCGGTTATTGTCAAATTAAAAGAGATAGCATAGGTAAACTTATTTCTGGAGAATAGGTTTCAAAGATTTCTAATTTATATAAACTAGGGAATTATGAAAATTGCATTAATTACAGGGGTAAATGGCCAAGATGGGGCATATTTAAGCGAGTTTCTATTAGATAAAGGCTATGTAGTTCATGGTATTAAAAGAAGATCGTCTCAATTTAATACAGAAAGAATAGATCATCTTTATCAAGATCCACATGTAGAGAATAGAAATTTTATTCTTCATTATAGCGATATGACAGATCCTACTTCTCTAATTAGAATTATTAAAGAAATAGCACCCGATGAGATTTATAATCTTGCGGCAATGAGTCATGTTTCAGTCTCCTTCGAAATTCCTGAATATACCGGAAATACAGATGGTTTAGGGGTTTTGAGAATTCTTGATGCTGTTCGTTTATTGGGTCTAGAAAATAAAACTAAAATTTATCAGGCTTCCACCTCAGAGTTATTTGGGAAGGTTCAGGAAGTACCACAAACAGAAAAGACTCCTTTTTACCCTCGCAGCCCGTATGCAGTCTCCAAATTATATGCATACTGGATGATCGTAAATTATAGGGAAGCCTACAATATGTTTGCATGTAACGGAATTCTTTTTAATCATGAATCGCCAAAAAGGGGGGAAACCTTTGTTACTCGTAAAATCACCAGAGCAGCTTCAAGAATAGCTTTGGGACTTCAAGATAAATTATATCTAGGAAATTTAGATGCACTTAGAGACTGGGGACATGCAAAAGATTATGTGAAAGTTATGTGGATGATCTTGCAGGCAAAAGAAGCTGAAGACTGGGTAATAGCCACGGGAATAACAACCAGCGTTAGAGATTTTATAAGGATGGCTTTTCTAGAAGTGGGAATAGAACTAGAATTTGTAGGGGTTGGAGTTAATGAACGAGGCTACGTTAAAAATTGCTTAATGCCAGAATTTCAGCTTGAAATTGGAAGAGAATTAATTGTTATAGATCCTAAATATTTCAGACCAACAGAGGTGGAACTTTTAATTGGAGATGCTTCCAAAGCCAAACAAAAATTAGGATGGGAACCTGAATATAGCTTGCAAGAACTAGTTAAAGAAATGATGGATAGTGACCTTCAATTAATGAAGAGAGAGTCATTTTTAAAACAAGGAGGTTTTGAGATCTTGAATTATTCTGAATTATAAACTAAATAAAACTTCAAGATGAAAAAAGATTCAAAAATATATGTTGCAGGACATACCGGGTTGGTAGGAAGTGCATTTACAAAAGTGTTAATAAAGAATGGGTATACCAACCTTTTATTGAGAACTCATAATGATCTTGATCTTACAGATTGTGTTAAAGTTGCAGAATTTTTTGAAAAAGAAAAACCAGAATATGTATTTGTAGGTGCGGCTAAAGTTGGTGGAATTGTAGCCAATAACAAATACAGAGCAGATTTTATCTATGAAAATCTCATGATACAGAACAATATTATCCATGAGAGTTATATTAATAAAGTAAAAAAGCTGTTGTTTTTAGGAAGCACTTGTATCTACCCTGTTAATTGTGAACTTCCTATTAAAGAAGATTATTTACTAAGTGGAGTTCTGGAGTATACAAACGAACCTTATGCTATTGCGAAGATTGCAGGTATAAAAATGTGCGAAAGCTATAATTTACAATACGGCACCAATTTTTTAACTGCAATGCCAACAAACCTTTATGGTCCAAATGATAATTATAATTTGGAAAAGTCACATGTACTGCCGGCATTAATACGTAAAATTCATTTGGGACATGCACTAGAAAGTGATAACTGGAATATTATTCAGCAAGATTTGAATAATTATCCAATTGAAGGTCTTACCGGAAATTCATCTAAAAATGAAATTTTAAAAATACTTTCAAAATATGGAGTTTCACTTATTAAAGATGAAAACGATAAAGCTTCAGTGAAAATTGAAATCTGGGGAAGTGGAAAGGCGCTAAGAGAATTTTTATATAGTTCAGAATTTGCAGAGGCTTGTCTTTTTATTATGGAAAATATTGATTTTGCAGATCTTTCTAAGACTATAAATTCTACAGAAATCAGAAATACACATATAAATATAGGTACTGGTAAAGAGATCTCTATTAAGGATCTTGCTTATTTGGTGAAAGAGACCATTGGTTTTAAGGGAGAGTTATATTTCAACACCAACAAACCTGAAGGTACCTTAAGAAAGGTAATAGATTGCCAAAAACTGAAGAAGTTAGGTTGGCAATATAGTATAGAGATTGAAGAAGGTATAAAAAAAGTATATCAACAATATCAAAAAAAACATTCTTTTCAAATTATTAATTCATAACGTATTATATGGCTAATCCTGCCAATTTAAAGACTTGCATATATGTCTAGATATTTCAAAATTCTACTTAATAAATACTTTAATAGTTTTACTTATTTCTATGATCGTCTTGGTTTTAGGATATTTATTGCCATGGGGTTAAGTATTATTGTTGGAATTTTAGATGGCTTTGGATTAGCGATGTTCTTACCATTATTACAAAAGGTTGACGAAGGTTCATCAGTTAACGGAAACGGACTAGGAAAACTAAAATTTCTGATAGATGGTATCGAGAGTATGGGACTAAGTTTAAATCTTTCTACTATTTTAATTGTGATGTGTGTTTTCTTTATCCTGAAAGGAATTATGCAATTCTTTAGTAGTCTTTACGAAGTTAATCTAAGACACTATTTTGTGAAGTCAATTAGGTTAGGTCTCTCCAAAGCCCTTTCTGAAATTTCTTATAAAGCTTTTGTGATGACAGATGCGGGAAGAATTCAAAATACCATGTCTGGAGAAGTGAGTAGAATTTCCTTGGCATATCAGAGTTATTTTGGAGCTTTTCAACAAATTACCATGATGGTTGTGTATATGACTTTTGCATTTTTTATAGATGCAAAATTTGCTTTATTAATTTGTATAGGTGGTTTTCTTACCAATTTCATCTATAAAAAATTGTATAGAATTACTAAGCAATATTCTAGAAAGCTTACCTATGGAAGAAATCATTATCAAGGTTTAATACTTCAATTTGTAACAAATTTTAAATATTTAAAAGCCACTGGATATATAAATAGATATAATTCTAAGCTTAAAATGGTTATTGAACTTATTGAAGATAGTAATAAAACTATAGGTAAACTGGGTGCTATTGTAAATGCTATTAGGGAACCTATTTTAATTATTGTTGTGAGTGCAGTTATTTTAATTCAAGTCAACTTTATGGCAGGTACCCTGGGTACCATTTTAATTAGTTTATTATTCTTTTATCGTGCCCTTTCTGCCATGATCTTATTGCAGACTCATTATAACAAATTTCTTGAAGTTTCTGGCTCTATGGAAAATATGACAAGTTTCGAAAATCAATTAGAGCGTTCGAAAGAATCTCCCGGAACTATTGAATTAAATAAATTTAAGAGTGACATAATTTTGAAAAATGTAGTTTTCAACTATGAAGAGCATTATGTTTTGAAGAACATTAATTTAAAAATAAAGAAAAACCAAACAATTGCCTTTGTAGGTGAGAGTGGAAGCGGAAAGACCACACTTATTAATATTATTTGCGGTTTGATGCCAGTTAGTTCTGGGAGTATGCATATTGATGGGATTAATACAAGTCAACTAAAGCTAGAAGATTATCAGAATAGAATAGGTTATATAACTCAGGAACCTGTTATTTTTAATGATACTATTTACAATAATATAACCTTCTGGGCAGATAGGACCGGTAAGAATTATGAGCGATTTATTTGGGCACTTCAACAAGCTTCTATTAACGATTTTGTGGAACAACTTACAAAAAGGGAGGAGACCATTTTGGGGAATAACGGAGTGAATTTAAGTGGAGGCCAGAAACAAAGAATTTCAATTGCTAGAGAATTGTATAAAAATGTAGATATTCTGGTTTTAGATGAAGCAACTTCATCTTTAGACTCAGAAACAGAAGAGGCTATACAAAAAGGATTGGAAGAGTTACAAGGAAAATATACCATTTTAATTGTAGCCCATAGACTCTCTACTATAAAAAATGCGGATCGAATTTTAGTGCTGAACGATGGCCGAATTGAAAATGAAGGCTGCTTTAAAGAATTGATAATGAATTCTACTAAGTTTCAAAAAATGGTAGAACTTCAAGAAGTTTAGTATATACATAGACTGTAAAATTGTAAGCCTAATTATCTTCAAAAATTAAGTCTTCAATTTTAAAATTACCCTCCCCCTTTAAATAACATATTTCTGAGGCATTTGATCTGGAAATACTCAACATTCTATTCTCAACGAGAATGTTACACTAATATCAATATACCATTTTAAGGGAATGAGAAATAGTACAATTCTTATTTTTGGATGTCTTCTTTTTAGCCTTTCTCTAAAGGCTCAACAAGGATTTCAATCTGTTACCAATTTAAACCCTATTTCTATTACTACAGATACAGGAGAGAAACCACAATCTAAAGTATGGTTTTATGGAGGTAAACATTGGACAATTCTTCCATCATCTGGAGGTACTTATCTATGGAGATTAGATGGCACCACGTGGGTCAACACTTTAAAAATTTCAAATAATATTTTTTCTAAAGCCGATTGTAAATTATATGGTAGTACTACTCATATTTTACTGTTAACAGGTGAATATGCTGAATTAATATCACTTGAATATAATTTTGGTTCTGGAAAGTATAATCCTTGGACGCAACGTGGGTCTACTGTAGATGTTTGGCTGGATGATGACGTGGAAACTGCCACTTTGGATATAGATGGTACAGGAAGAATGTGGATGGCTTTTAATGGAGATGATGATGATTATGATTTTGATTATAATGGTGTTGAAGATGATAATATCTATGTGATTTATAGTGACCCTCCTTATATTACTTGGAGTACTAGAATGATTGTTGGTAGTAACATAGCGGCCGATGACATTGGGGCAATAATAGCGATGCCAGGAAAAATAGGAGTTTTTTGGTCTAATCAAAAAACCCAAAGATTCGGATTTAGAACTCATCAAGATGGGGCCAATGTTTCTTCGTGGACAAGTAATGAAGTACCTGCATCTCAATCTGCTATAAATTCAGGGTTCGGTATGGCAGATGATCATATGAATCTTGCGGTAGCCACCGATGGAACTTTGTATTGTGCCATAAAGACTGGTTATGAAAATTCTAATTATCCTGAAATTGCCCTTCTAGTAAGAAGGCCGAATGGGACCTGGGATAATTTATATTCTGTAGCAGGTCAAGGGACACGCCCAATAGCATTGCTTAATGAATCTAATGGTAAGATCCGGGTTGTATATACCAGTCAGGATGGGGGAGGAAACATTTTGTATAGAGAATCTTCTATCAATAATATTTCTTTTGGTTCTCAAAATACATTGATAACTGGTTCATATAATAATTCTACTAGTTCTAAAGGTAATTTCACATCAGAAGTTGTTATTCTTGCTTCCTCCACAAATCAAGCCGTTGGTGTATTAGCTTCAGATGGAGTATTCAACTCTTTACCAGATACTCCAATTTTAAATTTACCAGATGATAATGACGTTAATGTAGCAACTATTCCAACTCTAAGCTGGAATTCCGCATTTGGAGCTTCTAGTTATTCTATTCAGATATCAGAATCCACTAATTTTTCGAATCCTTTTTATAGTCAGTCTAATATAACTCAAACTTCTAGCATCATAAATAATCTAGCTGCTAATACTTCCTATTACTGGAGAGTTAGAGCAACCAATAATATAGGAGATAGTAACTGGTCTAATACAAGAAAATTTACAACACAAGAAAGTCAGAATTTAGATCCTTTAGTATTGCATCTAAAATTTAATGAAGGTGCAGGAAACGCTTTGGTAGATGATTCAAATTATATCAATAATGCTACTTCATTCAATAATCCATCATGGATGAATGATTCTTTCGGTACTTTCCTTCATTTTAATGGGAATAATCAATATTGTACAATTGGCGATCATACTTCTTTAAATATTACACAAGAGATAACTATCTCTATGTGGATTAAACCTGAAAAAACAGATACACAATATTTAATTAAAAAGGCTATTGGAAATTCGGTAGATGGTTATGAGTTGTCATTATCAAGTGGAGGAAAAGGCTTTTTTAGATTTAATCAAGATTCATCAGGGAATAATTTCAGATTAGATTCTCAAACAAGTTATCCAAACAATGGAAATACATGGATGCATCTTGCGGCAACTTTTGATGGTAGTACCATTAGAATCTTTGTTGATGGAGTACTTGATAATTCTACTACCTTAGGTTCTCCACAATGGATTAATGTGAATCAACTTCCACTTTGGATATCTTCTGAAAATAATGGTTTCAGAAGTTTTCAAGGTGGAATAGATGATGTGTATATCTACAATAGAGCTTTAAGCACTGCGGAAGTCTATAATCTTTTTGCTGAAAGACAACCTCCTGTAATTGCAGGAGTTCCAATGCTGGCATCACCAGTTGATAATACCATAGATCAGACCTTGCCACCGACCTTAACTTGGAATGACGTAACAGGAACCGATTCTTATAAAGTTCAGGTGAGTGATGATGTGAGTTTCGCAACTCTTGT